>Ga0155953_1101_pt1 | contig 46067 bp, 41 predicted proteins | sample RifCSPlowO2_02_FD_107607 | JGI IMG/M metagenome (GOLD analysis project Ga0155953, IMG submission 107607) | Betaproteobacteria bacterium RIFCSPLOWO2_02_FULL_63_19
CCGAGGCCGAGATTCGCACCGCACTCGACAAGAACCTTTGCCGCTGCGGCACGCACAAGCGCATGGTGCACGCGGTGCAGCGCGCGGCGGGGCAATCATGAGCGCCGCGCTGCCGCAGAGCCTGAAGGACAACCCGCTTCTGGCGCGGTGGGTGCGCCTGGAGCGCGATCGGACGGTGTCGATCATGCCCGGCAAGGTCGAGCTGGGGCAGGGCATCGTCACGGCGCTGGCGCAGATCGCGGCCGAGGAACTCGACGTGGCCTTCGAGCGCATCCGCATGGTCCCTACAGCGACGCCGAGCAGCCCCAACGAGGGCATCACCTCGGGCAGCCAGTCGATCCAGGAGTCAGGCAGCGCGCTGCGCCTCGCCTGCGCGCAGGTGCGCGCGCTGCTGCTGGCGCGTGCCGCGCGCCAACTGGGCGTCGCGCCGGCCGAACTCGAGGTGAGCGATGGCCGCATCCATCACGCGGGCGGCGCGGCGACCGACTACTGGTCCATCGCCGACGACGCCATGCTCGAATGCGAGGCGACAGGCGCGGTGCCGCCGAAGCCGCACACGCGTTACGGCATCGTCGGCGCCAGCGTGCGGCGGCTGGACATTCCGCGCAAGGCGGCGGGGCAGCCGGGATTCGTCCAGGATCTCGTCTGGCCGGGCATGCTGTTCGCTCGCGTGGTGCGGCCATCGCGTCCCGGTGCGACGCTCGTCAACTGCGGCGAAAAAGCCATTGCAGCAATGCCGGGCGTGGTCGCAGTGGTGAGGGATGGAAGTTTTCTCGGCGTCGTCGCTGAACGCGAGGAGCAGGCGATCCGCGCCGCGACGGCCCTCGCGGCAGCCTGTTTCTGGGAGGGCGGCACGGTGCTGCCCGATCCGCAGCGCATCGGCGAATTCCTTATGCAGCAACCGGCGAAGACCACCGTGCTGTCGGAGAAATCCGATCCGAACGCGGGCAAGGGCGCGAAGGTGCTCGAGGCCGCCTACAACAAGCCGTACCTCTCGCACGCATCGATCGGTCCGTCGTGCGCGGCGGCGCGGTTCGATGACGGGGCCTGGCAGATCTGGAGCCACAGCCAGGGCGTGTACAACCTGCGCCGCGACGTGGCGATGGCGCTGGGTGTCGCCGAGGACGCCGTGGCGGTGCAGCACGTCGAGGGCGCGGGCTGCTACGGGCACAACGGCGCGGACGACGTGGCGCTGGACGCGGCATTGCTCGCGCGCGCGGTGCCGGGGCGGCACGTGAAGCTGCAGTGGATGCGCGCCGACGAGTTCGGCTGGGCGCCTTACGGTGCGGCGATGCGCGTGCGGATGCGCGCCGAGATGAACGCCGGAGGGCGCATCGTCGACTGGTCGCACGAATTCTGGAGCAACGGCCACAGCAGCCGTCCGGGGCGCGGCGCGAGGCCGACGTTGATCGCGGCGAACACGCTCGCCAAACCGTTCGCGCCGCTGCCCGCGATCGACCTGCCGATGCCCGCCGGCGGCGCGGGCCGCAACTCGATTCCGCTCTATGATTTTCCGAACCAGCGCGTGGTTAGCAATCACATCGAGAACATGCCGCTGCGCACCTCGGCGCTGCGCTCGCTGGGGGCGTACGCGAACGTGTTCGCGATCGAGTCGTTCATGGACGAACTGGCCGCGGCTGCCGATGCGGACCCGGTGGAGTTCCGGCTGCGCCATCTCGCCGATCCGCGCGCTCGCGCGGTGATCGAGGCCGCTGCGCGCCGCGCGCGCTGGTCCGAGCACGCGCGCGGTCACATCGGTGCTGCGGACTCGGCGCGCGGACTCGGCATCGGATTCGCCAAGTACAAGAACCTCGGCGCCTATTGCGCGGTCGTCGCCGAGGTCGAGGTGGAGCGCGAGGTGCGGGTCAGGCGGCTGTGGATCGCGGTCGACGTCGGACTGGTCATCAACCCCGACGGCGTGCTCAATCAGATCGAAGGCGGCGCGGTCCAGGCGACGAGCTGGACGCTGAAGGAGCAGGTGAACTTCACGCCGGAGGGCATCACCAGCCTGGGCTGGGAAGACTATCCGATCCTCAGGTTCAGCGAAGTTCCCGCGGTCGAGGTCGAGATCATCAACCGGCCCGGGGAGAGGGCCGTCGGCGCCGGCGAGTGCGCGATGGGCCCGACGGCCGCGGCGATCGCCAACGCGGTTCGCGCGGCGCTCGGTGCGCGCGTGCGCGACCTGCCGCTTACGCCTGAGCGCGTTGCCGCCGCGTTCGAATAGCCGCGCAGCCCGGTTGTCACAGCCTTGCGATGGCGAGGCGCGCCACGGCTTCACACAGTTCGTCGACCGTGTTGGGCTTGTAGATCACCTCGTTCACGCCGGCCGCAGGGGCGTTGGTGCGCAATTCCTCGGTGATGTAGCCCGTTGCCAGTACCACCGGCAGGTCGGCGCGTATCTCCCGCACCGCTCGCGCGACATCAAGGCCGGATATGCCCGGCATGTTGTAGTCGGTCACCGCAAGGTCGTACTGGTACGGTTCGGCGCGCACCGCCGCCAGGGCCGCGCCGGCATCGGTGAAGCTGGTCACGCGAAAGCCGCGGCGCTGCAGCAGTCGCGTCATCAGGAACACGATCGATTCGTCGTCATCGACATACAGGACATGTCTGCCTTTCCCCTCTGAGGGCTTCGCGCTGTCCCTGTCTACCGTGCTCGCAACGTTTTCGGTGGTCTCCGCCAAAACCGCGTCGGCTTCGGGAAACGAGATGCGAAATGTCGTACCCGCGCCGGGCTCACTGCGCACGTCGATGGTCGCGCCATGTTCCTGCACGATCCCGTGTACCACCGCCAGACCCAGTCCGGTACCCTCGCCCGCCGGCTTCGTCGTAAAGAACGGTTCGAAGATTCGCGCCACCGTCGCCTCGTTCATGCCGGGGCCGTTGTCGCTCACCGTCAGAACGGCGTACCGACGTTCGGAAACTGCGTTTGTATCAGGCTTTCGATCTGCTCTCGGTGAATGGACGTACGCTTCGAGTCGGATCCGTATCGTCTTGGACTTTGCCTGCCCCGGCGCCGGCTCGTACGTCTGAAGCGCCTGCCAAGCGTTGGTGCACAGGTTGAGAACGACCTGCTGAACCTGAGTGGCGTCGGCCGACACGGGCGGTGTGTCCTGCGCGCATTCGACGTCCAGAGTCATCCCTGCGGGCAGTGTGGCGCGCAGAAGTCTCGCGGATTCCTCCACGATGGGTTCGAGCGCCGTCACCTTGCGCTCGATCACCTGGCGCCGGCCGAATGCGAGGATCTGCTGCACCAGCGCCGTTGCCCTGCGGCTCGCTTTGCGGATTTCTTCCAGGCTCTCCAGCGCGCGGTGAGCGGGCCCCACGTCCTGGCAGGCAAGTTCCACGTTGCCCACTATGGCCGCGAGGATATTGTTGAAGTCGTGCGCCACGCCGCCTGCCAAGGTCCCCAGCGCCTCCATTTTTTGCGACTCGCGCAACTGGGCTTCGAGCTGATCACGCGTCGTCTCGATCCGCTTGAGTTCGGTAATGTCCGTGATCACGCCGAGGATCCCGGTTGGCTTGCCGGCACCGTCGACCATGCGCGCCTTGTGGAAGATTACGTCGTGAGGCGTGCCGTCGGCATGCAGGACCTGGCTTTCGTAGGTCTGCAGGCCGTACGGGTCGGTGAGCAGGTCGAGATCCTTGTCGCGGTAGGTCTGGGCAAACGCGCGGGGCGAGACGTCGAACACCGTCTTGCCGACGATATCCTTCGGGTTCATGCCGACGAAACGCCCGAACGCGCTGTTGCACCCGGTGTAGCGCCCCGACGTATCCTTGTAGAACACGGGCAGCGGCATTGCTTCCAGCAGCAGTTCCCGGAACGCTACGCTTTGCTGAAGTTCTTCCTGCGCCTTGTTGCGCTCGGTGACGTCCATGTGGGTTCCCACTGCCCGCAATGCCGTTCCCGAGGCGTCGCGTTCGACCACCTTGCCGCGGTCGAGGATCCAGATCCAGCGGCCGTCTCTGTGGCGCACCCTGTACTCTGAATGGTAGGAGGGAGATTCTCCTTTCAGGTGCGCGACCAGCGCCGCACGGGCGACAGGCCAGTCATCCGCGTGCACGCGTCGTATCCACGCACCGGGTTCCGTTCCTATCTCCTCGGGGGTGTAACCAAGCATCGCGCACCCGCGTGCGTCGAGAATCAATCTGCCGCCGACGAGATTCGAGTCCCAAAGACCGAGATCCGCGCCGCGGAGCGCGAGGTCCAGCCGCTCGTTGCCTTCCCTCAACCGCGCCTCGTGATCGGCTTCTATGCGATCCATCATCCGTCGCCGAACCTGCGCGAAATACAGGCTGAGAACAGCCATCAGTGAAAACAGTCCATAAACCCAGGCCTGTATCAGCGCGCTCTTGCGCCATGGCGCAAAGACTGCCGAAAGATTCCGGCTGACCGCGATGATCAGCGGCTTGTCCATGCGCAGATCCGCTCGGCTGGCGGTGCGCTGAGCCATCATGCGTTCGTCGCCCATCGCGTGGCTGAATCCGGTCATCACGGTGGCCCTTTGGCCGCTGTCGCGATGCCGGTTGTATAACGAACCGGGCTTTGCCATGTCCCTGCCGAGCGCTTGGTCATTTGCGGGGACGAACAGGAACGCCTTGCCGTCTAGGTGCGTCAGATAGGTCGACATGTCGGGCGCGTACAGCACCGAACTGAGCACGACATCGAAATAGTCGGGTTCGAGCGTGGCGGCGACAATGCCCTGAAATTCGCCTCGCGCGCCGGTCACGGCCCGAACCACGTTGATGGAATAGACGCCCAGGATGGATTTGAACGGCGCAGAGACGTAGAGCACGTTCGGATCCGGACGCGCTCGCGGGGTCTTGTAGAAATCCCGACCGCGAGCGACACTGCTGCCGATCAATTCGGTCCGGCTCGAGGCGACCGTCGTGCCTTTCGCATCGAAAATGCCCATCGCGCGCACGCCCGGCATCGCATCGCTCAACGCCTTCAGGCGGCGCGACGCAGCGGGCCACGTGTTCCTTATGTCCGACAGCGGAAAGTCGTTACGAACGCCGGCCAGGGCATTGCTGACGCCCTGAAGCTGGCGTGCCAGGTTGTCGTCGATGACCTGCGCCTGCACCTGCAGTTGCTCGTGCTCGTGCGTTTCGATTTGCATTCGTTCCTGATACAGCGAATGCGCGACGACCGCGCCCAGAACCAGCAGCGCGAAGACAAGCAGCATCCACTCGCTCCAGTAGCGGCGCACCGTGTGCTTGATCACGCGGATTCGCGGCGTCGCGGCCGCTCGAAGCTCGAAAAAAGCCGGTGCACGAAGTTTCGCCTGCGGATGTCCGGAAAAGATGGGTGCCTGCGGGTCAAATTGGCAGTGAATTGTCTGCGCTTGACCGCGGCAGGGCTTGATCGAGGTCAAGCGGCGCAACGAGAAGCATAGCGGCAAATCGATTTGATCGGCTTTGTCGCTTGTCGATGTCGCGGCCTGCGCCAGGGCGGTGCGGCCAACGACTTTTGGGTACGATTCTGTGGCCGTAACCGGTGCGCACGGCGCGAAGCGGCCCATGCTGGCACAATGTTCCGGTTGAATTCGACCACCGACCCACAACCGGATACACATTCGAACTATGCGCGATGAAACCAGGATCGTTCATGCCGGGCGCCATCCCGAGGCGTTTTCGGGCGCCGTCAATCCGCCCGTGTATCACGTCTCCACGGTGCTTTCGCCCAATCTCGCCGACTGGGAGCAGAAGAAGGAGGATTACGCGGCCGAGCGCCCCGGAATGTATTACGGTCGCCATGGCACCCCCACGCTGGAAGCGCTTGAGGAGGCGATCGCGACGCTCGAAGGAGGGCATCGCGCCGTGCTGTTCCCCTCGGGACTGGCTGCATGCGCCGGTGCGATCCTGTCTTATGTGAAGGCGGGGGACCACATTCTCGTCACCGACAGCGCATACGGGCCCACGCGCCGCGTGGCGTTGCGGTTTCTTACGCGTTTCGGCGTCACCACCGAGTTCTACGATCCATTGATCGGTGCTGGAATTCACGCGCTGTTGCGTCCCAACACCAGCGTGGTCGTGGTGGAAGCGCCTGGTTCGCTCACCTTCGAGATGCAGGACATTCCGGCGATCGCCGCAGCCGCCCACCGGGGCGGGTCCATCGTGATCATGGATAACACGTGGGCAACACCGCTTTATTTCAAGCCGTTCGAACACGGCGTTGACGTTTCGGTGCAGGCGGCGACCAAGTATATCGTCGGCCATTCCGATGCCATGGTGGGTACTGTCAGCGTCACCAAGGAGGCCTGGCCGAAGTTGAGGACCACGCACGTCGATCTCGGCCAGACTGCCGGCCCGGACGACGTGTATCTCGCGCAACGGGGTTTGCGCACCATGGCCACCAGACTCAAGCAGCATTGGGAATCCGGCGTAATGCTTGCCGATTGGGTGTCGCACCAGCCCGAGGTCGAACGCGTGCTTCATCCCGCGTTGCCCGCGGATCCGGGGCATGCGATCTGGAAACGCGACTTTCTCGGCGCGAGCGGCCTGTTCGGGGTGGTGCTCAAGAGCGTGTCAAAGGCCGCTTTTGCCGCGTTCATCGACGGGCTGGAACTCTACGGCATCGGCGCGTCCTGGGGCGGTTACGAGAGCCTGGTCATGCCGTTCGACCCGCGCGAGGTGCGCAGTGCCACCCGCTGGCCCTCCACCGGACCCTGTTTTCGCATTCATGCGGGTCTGGAGTCGCCGGCCGACTTGCTGGTCGACCTCGAGGCCGGATTCGGGCGCATGCGCGCGGCGTTGTGAGGGGTAGGTTGGAATGGGCTGCCTTGATTGGGCGCCTCTGTTCTCCCGATTTTGGACCGTTGCAACCGCGCAACGGTCCAAAATCGGGAGACGTATACAAAACCGAACTGTTTGAAGGAACGGGCGACAACACTTCATGGTTAACTAATCGACAAGAGGCATGGCGATGCCGAAAATGAAAATCGAAGGTTCGTTCGTGGCGCTGATCACCCCGTTCAATCAGGACGGCACCGTCGATTTCGGCGCTTTTCGCACGCTGCTCGGGTTCCAGGAGCAGCACGGCACTGCGGCCGTTCTCATCATGGGCTCGACCGGCGAGACGTCGATGCTCTCGCCCGAGGAAAAGCACTCCATCATCGTCGAGACGGCGAAGATGAAGACCGGGCGCATGAAGTTCTTCTACGGCTGCACGAACAGCAATACCGAGACGACGATCGCCAGCGTCAAGTTCGCTCAGGCCAATGGCGCCGACGGAGCGATTCTTGCGGCGCCATCGTATATCTGCGCGCCGGAGTCGGACGCCGAGCGGTTCTTCCTCGACGTGGCCGATGCTACCTCTTTGCCGCTGGGCATTTACAACAATCCCCCACGCGTGAAGACCGATCTGCACTGGGAGAACCTGCTGCGGATATTCCGCCATCCCAACTACGTGGTGCACAAGGAATCGACCACGCGCGTGGGGCAGGTGGCGCAGGTGCTCGCGGGCAAGCCCGATGTCGCGGTGATGTGCTGCGACTCGCCCAATCTGGGCCTGGTGGTGCCGACGATGTCCCTGGGCGGCCACGGCACGGCCAACATGACCGGCAACATCGCCCCGGCGGAGCTCGCGACGATTTCCAGGCCGTGGACGAGCTACGGCGATGCGCAAGCGTTCAGTCAGACCTATCTGCGCATGCTGCCGTTGCTGCATTTCACGTACTCGGCGATCAATCCGGTGGCCGTGAAGTCGCTCATGAAGGCCCTGGGCTTGCCCGCCGGCGACCTGCGCCGTCCGCTTCGCGCACTGGAGGGCGAAGCGCTGGCACAGGGTCTGCGCATCGTGCGCGACCTGGGTCTGGCCGAGCGTTACGGCTACACGATCGCCGGCACCGCCATCGGGCGCGCGGCGTAGTCGGCTCGGCGAACCTGGCGCGGTGAGGCCGCGCGTTGCACGGCCGTCAGGGTTTGAGTCCCTGAAAGAGCTTCTCGCGTCCGAGCTTGACGTCGAATCGGCCGTCGAACATGAAGATGTCGGCTGTGGCGAACGTGTCGCTGAAATTTTCAGGAATGAAGGATCCGGTGCCCACGGTGTCCACAGGTGCGCGCGCGTTGGCGAACATCTTGCATTTGAACAGATTGAATCCCGAGGAACCGACGACGCGGCAAGCGTCGAATCCAGCCTCGTCCAGCGTCTGGCGCAGATGAATAACGCTCGCCACGGACACGCCGGTGCCGAACAGCACGCGGCGCACGCGGTCCTTGGTGATGTTCAGGCTGTCCGCGTCAAACGCTTCCTCTCCCATCACGTAGCGCACCGCCTCATACTCGTTCGGCACGTGCAGCCAGTCGGCCACGATTTCGACGGAGCGGTCGTAGCTCAAGCCTTCTGCGAAGCGGTCGCCGTGCGTGTCCATTCGTATCGCGAGCTGGCGCTTGGCGTCCCGATCGCGCGGCAGGAAGTCCTCGTACCACCAGCGGCACACTTCCAGTGAATCGCTGAACTCGCGCCCGTAGTAATCCACCAGTACCGTGAGGTTGTCTTGCGAGTGCGTCTCGACGAACATCTGTGCGGCGTGCAGCGTGGAGCCCGCGTAGCCGATCAGGCCATGCGGCATGGTGCCTATGCCGCGTTCCTGTCCATAGAAGTGCGCGGTCAGGTCCTGGGATGAGCCGATGAAGCCGATCGCGCCGTTCAATTTGGCCATCCGGCTGCCGACCGAAGCCCCGTACGCGACGAGCGTCGACAGATCATCGCCGGGAGAATGGCGCGCGTGCATGTCGATGAATGCCACGTTCTTCAGGTTCATCGCCATCTTGTAGACGTTGTACGCGCACACGCAGGCCACGCCGGTGCGCTGCAGGACCAGGGTCTCGAGTTCCGCCAGCGCGGCGAACGATCCCGTATAGGTGAACAGCGGTTTCTGGTCGGGCACGAATGCGCCTTCCTCGTAGAGCCGCGTGATCTTGAGCGGCACCGAGGTCCCTCCCGCTTGCGCCGGGTAGTGCTGGCGCAGTACCTCGATCGCGGGGTTGACCGCGCAGATCACCCCGCGCCGCAGAAACACGCCGTAGGTGACCGTTTTGTCACCGAATTTCTCGACGATTTCGCGCGTCTTGGAGAAATACTTGTCGGTGCGAATGGCGACTATCTGCTGCTCTTCTGCCGATAGTGATTCGGGCTTGTTCATGGAATCTCTCCGCGGGTTTCACGCCCGCCTTGCGGCGATCGCGACGATTGTAGCAGGACCGGCCGCCGCGCTTCCCGCCACCGCACGCGGAGGGGAGGGCGCTCGCGTGCGGGCGTGTTAGCCTCCGGATACGGAGGAATCGATCGATGAAGCATGCTGTGCTGTGGGCGTGCGCGGTGTTGGCCGGATGCCATGCCGGCTATGACTATCGATGGCATTCGGGCCCGCCGGTGGCACCCGCCGGCGTCAGTTCTTCGGCCAGCGTCGGCGTCAGCGCGCAGGTGAACGGCGTCCCGGGGGCCGTTCTTTTCGCCGTGATACTGGCCGACGGCATTCGCTACTACCTGCGCCTGCCCGACGGGACCAGCGTGCCCTATGAACGGGTGCCGGATGGGGAACGCAGCGTCAATATCCAGGATTGCACGCAGGCGATCGATCTGACGGCGGGCAATCTGATGTGCCGCTGACTCCGGGGCTAGGCGCGCGGGTCCGGACGGCCGAGTTCGTTCCAGTATTCGTGCGCTGCCGTATTGACCAGGCTGCGCCGCAACTCGACCGGTGTGTTGTGATAACTCATCGCGGTGCGATTGATTTCGAGCAGCGGCGCGCCCGCCTCCACGCCGAGCAGGCTGGCCGTCTGAACATCGCAGCCGACGGCGCGAAGTCGCTCATGGGCGCGCACCACGTTGATTCCGTACCGGTGCTGGTAGAGCGCGTAGAGTGTATCGTCGCGCTCGCGCAGGATCGCCTCGGTGAGGCCGGGAAATCGCGCCTCGGAGAGCACCAGTTGGTCCAACGCGACCGGCCTGCCGCCGAGCCGCTGCAGGTTGACGACGCGAATCACCTTCTCTCCCGGGAGCAGGTTGAGCCGCTTGGCTTCCAGTTCGGCGGCGCGGTCACGTGTGAAAGAAATCATCTCGGAATCCGGAGTTTCCTTCATTCCGTTCTCTCCGACGATGTGAAAGAAGCGATAAAGCATGCGTCGTGGGGTATGGGTCGCGACGAAGGTGCCGCGTCCCTGGTGGCGCACCAGGATCTGCTCGGCGACCAGTTCGTCGATTCCCCGGCGTATGGTGCCAATGGAAACGTGAAATCGCTGCGCAAGCTTGCTTTCCGAGGGCAGCGCTTCTCCCGGTTTCCATTCGCCCTGCGCCAGACCCTGGGTGAGCAGGTTCTTGACTTCCTTGTAAAGCGGCGCAAAAGCCGGGGTTCCCGTCGCAAGAGCGTCGTTCATCGGGGGTCGTCCGGAGGGTTTTGCAATGCAGCAGAGCATAGCGTACCCATGTGCTTCATACAACTCATATATATGATGCGATTGAATATGTTGTTGAAATCCGCAAGAGGGTGCATCGCAGAGTGCGAAGATAAGGGTCAGGCGAAACCCGGGCGACCGCATTACGTCGGCGCCCTTTGCCCCAGCCGATACCCAATCCGTCAACAGACGCAGCAACGCGCGCAAAGGAGTCCGTATGAGAAGAACGGTATTCGCGGCAATCCTCGCCCTCGCTCTGCATGGGGTGCATGCGGCCGAGGTTGCCGGCGTGAAGCTCGATGAAAATCTGCGGCTTCGGCCAGCCGGGCCGGACCTGGTTCTCAACGGTGCCGGGATACGGACGCGGCTGATATTCAAGGTGTATGTTGCCGGCCTTTACCTGACACGGAAGACGTCACAGGCCGGCGGGGTGATCTCGCTGCCGGGGCCCAAGCGCGTCGCGATGACGCTGCTTCGCGATCTGGGCGCGCAACAGCTCAGCGATGCGCTCGTCGAGGGCATCCGCAACAACGCAACCGCGGCCGAGCAGGCGGCGATCAACGACAGACTGGATCAGATGCTCGCGATCATGGCCGCGATCGGCGAGGCGAAGCAGGGGACAAGAATCGCGCTCGATTATCTGCCTGCGTCGGGAACGCGCGTCGTCGTCAACGGCAAAGCGCTCGGCAAGCCGATTCCGGGCGCGGATTTCTACCGTGCGCTGCTCAAGGTATGGCTCGGCGACAATCCGGTGGACGACGACCTGAAGCGGGGCATGCTCGGACAGCCGAACTGATCGTCGTACGGCGCCCAAGGCAGCAATGCGCGGCCAGATGGCGGGGTTCGCATCGCGGCTGGCGACGTCCGGCCGCGTCGGGTTTTCCGGCGATCGCTCACGTGTAGAATCGGAAACTCCCGCGCGCCGGACCGGTCATGTTCGAACCAATGCTTTGAATTCCGTATGAACACCGCAACGACTCAGGGCGTCGGACCGCGGCGTGAAAGACGATTCGACGCGGTGCTCGCGACGCCTTTCGGAAGCTTGGGCATACGTACCGAAGCCGATCTGCTTGCCGGGATCTCGTTTCTTCCCGATGGCGTCACGCCGATCAAGCCGACCAGTCCACTTGCCGAGCGCGCGTGCGCGCAGGTCGAGCGCTATTTGCGCGATCCGGGTTTTCGTTTCCGTTTGCCGGTGAAACCGGCGGGCACCGCGTTTCAACGCCGCGTATGGGATGCGATCGCGGCCATTGCACCGGGCCGCACGCGCAGTTATGGCGAGATCGCACGCGAATTGGGCTCGGCGCCCCGCGCGGTCGGTCAGGCCTGTGGGGAAAATCCGTACCCGCTGGTCATTCCCTGCCACCGCGTGGTTGCCGCCGGAGGGATCGGAGGGTTTGCGCATGCTGGCGACGGTTACCTCCTGCGCATCAAGCGCTGGCTGCTCTCGCATGAGAGCGCGAATATCGAGCGACGGACATGAATGTCAACCCATGAATGAAACCAATGCCGCATTGCTCGACGAATTCTGCGATGCCGTGTGGCTCGAGGACGGGCTGGCAAAGAACACTCTCGATGCGTATAGACGCGATCTGCGCTTGTACGCCGAGTGGCTGGAGGCGCAAGGGCGTGGGTCCGTGCTGGCGGCGGTGGAGCCGGATCTCGCGGAATATCTTGGTTCGCGCAGCTTGACGCCGGCGCGGCGCGGCGCGGCGGGCGGGATCAAGGCGAGCACGCAGGCGCGGCTGCACTCAAGCCTGAAGCGCTTCTACCAGTTTGCCCTTCGCGCGGGCCATATCGCGTCGGACCCGACGCTGAAGCTCGATGCGCCGAAAAAGCCGGCGCGGTTTCCAAAGACCCTTTCGGAGTCCGAAGTCGAGGTTCTGCTCGCGCAGCCGGATACGCAGACGCCGCTTGGCCAGCGCGACCGCACCATGCTGGAGGTGCTTTACGCAAGCGGCCTGCGGGTTTCCGAACTGGTGAAGCTGAAAGTCGCGGAGGTCGGTCTGGACACCGGCGTAGTTCGGATCATGGGCAAAGGATCGAAGGAGCGGCTGGTACCGTTGGGCGAGGAAGCGCTGTCGTGGCTGGCACGGTTTCTGGGCGAAGGTCGAGTGGCGCTGCTCGCGGGCCGCACCAGCGATTACGTGTTCGTCACCGCACGTGCCGAACCGATGACGCGCCAGGCATTTTGGCACCTGATCAAGCGGCGCGCGGCGCAGGCGATTCCGGGGAAGAACCTTTCGCCGCACACGCTGCGCCATGCATTTGCGACCCATCTGCTGAACCATGGCGCCGACCTGCGCGTGGTGCAGTTGCTGCTCGGCCACGCGGATATTTCGACGACCCAGATCTACACCCATGTAGCACGGGAGCGCCTGAAGCTGCTGCACCAGAAACATCATCCGAGGGGATGAGCTGCGGCGGTTCATTTTGAGATAGGTTCTAGTCCGGACGCACGCGCTCCACGCACACGCCGACGCGCCTGGTGTCCTTGACCATGCCTAGCTTGGCGATACTCACCTTTGCCCGCGGCGCGTGGAAATCCGCGACTATCATGCGTGCGATCCTGTCGGCGAGATTCTCGACCAATCCGAAATGTTCGGACGCCACCAACGCGCGGATATGTTCGACGACGACGGCGTAATCGATGGTATCGGCCACCTTGCCGCTGGCGAACACGGCATCGCCCGGAATCTCGATCTCGATATCCATCTCGACAGTCTGAGGCGCGAGCTTCTCGTGCTTGTATAGCCCGACCCAAGCCTCGATCCGTAGTTCGCGGATGAATATCAAGTCCATCGTGCTGGGTTATGCAGAGGGCGGCGTTGCGTTCGCGGATTGGTTACACTGGGAAATCGCATTCAACGGGCGATTCTAAGCGAACTCGATGGTCACCGCTGTTTTCATTCTGATCGCGTACCTCGTCGGATCGCTGTCGTTCGCAGTGCTGATGAGCCGCGCTTTCGGGCTTCCCGATCCGCGCAGCTACGGTTCGGGAAACCCGGGGGCCACCAATGTTCTGCGCACGGGCAGGAGGGCCGCGGCGGTGCTCACGCTGCTCGGCGACGGCGGCAAAGGATGGCTCGCGGTATTTCTCGCCGGACGCTTTGCCGGCGACTGGGATGTGGGCCCGGCAGGTATCGCGGGTGTGGCGATCGCGGTGTTCGCCGGGCATCTGTTCCCGGTGCTGTTCGGATTCCGCGGAGGCAAGGGTGTGGCCACGGCGGCGGGGATCCTGCTTGCGGTCGATCACTGGTTGGGGCTTTCGGTCCTCGCTTCGTGGATTGCAATCGCGGTGATATTTCGGCTGTCCTCGCTCGCGGCTTTGGTCGCGGCCGTATTTGCGCCCATCTGCTATGTGTTGATGTTTCGGGTGGACGTGATGGCGGCTTCACTGGCGGCGATGTCAGGGCTGCTCATATGGCGACACAGAGAAAACGTCCGCCGTTTGCTCGCCGGGCAGGAAGGCAGGATCGGGGGCAAGCCGGAGAACTCCGCGTAGGCAGACGTCAATCTTGCGGAATGTCGATTGCGGACAGCTCCCAGCGCGGTCGTACGCTAAAGCCATGGTCGGCAGGTACCTTTGGGCCGCTCTCGAAGCCAGGCTGCAACTTCATTTTCGAAGCCGTGGCGCGCGCCTCAGCGGTTGGACGCAGCGTGTCGGAAGGGTGATTACGAAACTCGGCGCTCAAACGCAGAGCGCCGGAAGGGTGATTACGAAACTCGGCGCTCAAACGCAGAGCGCCGGCTAGGGCAATCATCGCACCGTTGTCGGTGCAGAATTCCAGCGGCGGGTAGTGGACGGCAAAACCTGCGCTGGCGGCTTGGCGTTCCAGCGACGCGCGCAGTTTGCGGTTCGCGCCGACTCCTCCGGCAACAACCAGCCGCGCAAGCCCGGTGTGCTTCATCGCTGCGGTGCTTTTCGCGACCAGCACGTCCACGACCGCTTCCTCGAACGCGTGCGCGACATCCGCACGCAGCGAGTCGTCAAGGACGTGCCGTGCGCAGAGTGTCGCTACGGAAGTTTTCAGACCGCTGAAGCTGAAATCGAGATCACCTGAGGCGATCATCGGGCGCGGAAAACGGAATCGGCCCGGCCTACCGCTTTCGGCCAGAGCCGCGAGCGCAGCACCGCCCGGATAGCCGAGCCCAAGCAGCTTGGCCGTCTTGTCAAATGCTTCCCCCGCCGCGTCGTCCTGGGTTTCACCGAGCAGGATGTATTCCCCGATTTTGGAAACGCGCATGAGCTGAGTGTGCCCGCCTGAAACGAGCAGCGCTATGAATGGAAATGCGGGCGGGTTCTGCGCGAGCAATGGCGAGAGCAGGTGCCCCTCGAGGTGATGAATCCCGATTGCGGGCACGCCGAGCCCCAGCGCGAGGCTTACCGCGACGCTCGCGCCGACCAGCAGCGCACCCGCAAGCCCCGGCCCCTGCGTATAGGCGATCCCCGACAGATCGACGACGCGCGCGCCGCCACGGGCCATTACCGCACGCGTCAGTGGCAGCAGGCGGCGAATGTGGTCGCGCGACGCGAGCTCCGGTACCACGCCGCCATATTCGTCGTGAAGCGCCACCTGCGAATGCAGGGCATGTGCAACCAGTCCCGCGCGAGGCGTAGCGCCCGGGAGCAGACCGCGTGCGGTGTCGTAGAGCGCCACGCCTGTTTCGTCGCAGGAGGTTTCGATACCCAGAATCAGCATGATTTGTCAGTGCTTTATATACTGCGGGGCCCGCCTGCATCAGTACGGCTGTCCAAGTGGGCGCGGTGTATGTTTGCACGATTCGTCGTTCTCGTGCCAGGCTCGACCGCCACTCTATGGAGCTGTGGCATCCCGGGCGAAAACAGGCTAGAATCCGCGCTCTTAACAAAACGTTGCCTCGGGGAACAAGACTGCATGCCGACTGTACGCGTCAAGGAGAATGAGCCGTTCGAAGTTGCGATGCGCCGCTTCAAGCGCACCGTCGAAAAAACCGGGCTGCTGACGGAACTGCGCTCGCGGGAGTTCTACGAAAAGCCGACCGCTTACCGGAAGCGCAAGCTTGCAGCCGCCGTAAAGCGGCACTACAAGCGCCTGCGCAGCCACGCGCTGCCGCCCAAGCTTTATTAGGATTTAGTGGCGTCCGGAGATTCTCCAGGCCGAGCAGGCTAACGTCCGCTCGGCCTTGTGTATTTCTGGGCCTTGACTCAACGCTGATCCATCGCGCCCCTATCATGCCGCCGGATTCGCCTACGACGCTCAGGGGAAGGATCGAAGAAGACATGAAGTCTGCGCTAAAGGCGAAACAGACGCAGCGCCTTTCGGCAATCAGGCTTTTGCTCGCGGCAATCAAGCAAAAGGAGATCGACGAACGCATCGAACTCACCGACGCCGACGTGCTCGGTATCGTCGAGAAACAGATCAAGCAGCGCCGCGATTCGATCGCCCAGTATGGTGCGGCAAACCGCCAGGACCTGGTCGACGCCGAGAGCTTTGAGTTGAATGTCCTCGAATCGTACATGCCCGAGCAACTCTCCCAGACTCAGGTTGCCGAGGAAATCACCAGGGTACTCGCGGAAACGGGCGCCAACGCCTTAGCCGATATGGGCAAGGCCATGGCGCTGCTCAAGACCAGGCTGGCTGGCCGCGCCGACATGGGCAAGGTTTCAGGGCTGGTTCGGGCCCGGCTTTCACGCTAAGCCCGGCCTTGCCAAACGCGAAGAATTACCTATAAAGAGGAAGTGGCTGCACAAGCTGTTCTCCTTTATGCGCGCCCGCGGGCGCATCGGCTCGTGCTTGCCGGCCAAACTTGATTTCGGATTCCTTCAAACATGACCTGCTTAACCGGGTCGATATCGTCGATCTGGTCGAGCGTTACGTACGCCTGAAGAAGGCGGGCGCGAACCTTGTCGCCTGCTGCCCGTTTCACAACGAGAAGACGCCGTCGTTTACGGTCAGCCCCAGCAAACAGTTCTATCACTGCTTCGGCTGCGGGGCGCACGGCAACGCGATTTCGTTCGTGATGGAGTACCAGGGACTTGGTTACGTGGACGCGGTCAGGGAACTCGCCGATCTGGCGGGGCTCGCGATGCCCGAATTCGAGCGGCGAGGGGATCAGGGAAGATCGAACGCCGATCCTCGAGGCCCGGATCTTTACCAAATCATGAAGAGGGCCGAGCAGTTCTATCGCGAACAGCTGAAAAGTGCCCCGGCTGCGATCGCCTATCTCAAGGGACGCGGCGTGACCGGCGAGATCGCTGCACGCTTCGGGATCGGGTATGCCCCCGGGGGATGGAACAATCTTCAGACCGCGTTCCCGGATTATGGCGCGGCAGCGCTGAAAGACTGCGGTCTGGTCATTGATGGTGAAGGCGGCAGGCGATACGACCGCTTCCGCAACCGAATCATGTTTCCGATCTTGAATCAGCGCGGCGCAGTCATCGGATTCGGCGGGAGGGTTCTAGTCGAAGGCGAAACCGACGCGGATGAAGGCAAAGGGGCGACTGGTCCCAAATATCTCAATTCGCCCGAAACACCGCTGTTCGAAAAAGGGCGCGAGCTGTACGGTTTGTCCCAGGCTCGCGCGGCGATCCGCGAGGCGGGCCGCGTCCTGGTCGTGGAAGGCTACATGGATGTCGTCGCGCTGGCACAGCACGGAATCGAATACGCGGTGGCCACGCTGGGCACTGCGACCAGTTCCGCCCAGGTGCAGAAACTGTTTCGGCAGACCGACGAGATCGTGTTCTGCTTTGACGGCGACGCGGCGGGGCGTCGGGCTGCGTGGCACGCGCTGGAGGTGAGTTTGCCGGTTCTCGCCGATCACAAGGCAATTCGGTTTCTGTTCCTGCCGGCGCAGGATGATCCGGACAGCTACGTGCGCGCGCACGGCAAGCAGGCGTTCGAGCAGTTGCTGTCGCAGGCAGGGCCGTTGTCGGAGTTCTTTATTGCGGAACTCAAAGGCCGCGTCGACATGGCAACCCTTGAGGGGCGCTCGCGCCTTACCCACGAGGCGAAACCGTTGCTGAAGCGGATCGCCGCCCCGGCGCTTCAGCTGCAACTGCTAAAGCAGCTCGCGCAAATCTCGGGCATTACGCAGGACGAAGCCGGCCGGCTGACGGAAATACGCGGCTCCGCGGCCACGCGCCCGCAGCATCCCGCTCCGGCGAGGGCAGCCGAGCGCATCAGGCTGAACCGCAAATTGGATCGGGAATTGCTCGCCTGCCTCCTGGCTTATCCGTCGCTGGTTCGCGACGTTCCGGCGGACATCGTGGACCTGAGCCACGCGGAAGGGCGAGCCATCGAGGCGCTTATGGCGTTCGATGGCGTCGAGAAACTCACGCATGCGGTATTGCAGGAACTGCTGCGAGAGTCCGAGCACGCGCCGCTGCTGAATCAAATAAGCGGCGAATTCCTTGACAAGGATATGGACGTCGATCTCGCGCGGGCGGAATTCGACGCCGTGATCGTCGCCATGCGCGCGCGCAATCCGAATCCCCGTATCAGGGAACTTGGGGACAAGGAGGCCAAAGAAGGGCTAACGCAGCAGGAACGCGATGAATTCGGACGCCTGATCGCCGAAGACGCGGCATTGAAGCGACGTCGAACGCCCCCATCCACTGTGGTATGATCTGACCTTTTTTTGCCCTCCTCTATTTTCAGGAAAAGCCATGGCAAAACATAAAGTTAAAGCCAAAGCCAAAGCCAAAGCCAAAGCTAAGACCAAAGCCCGTGCCAGCGCCAGGACCAAGCGCGCGCAGGCGCAGTTGTTGTCGAAGCGCGCCAAGGCAAACGCGCTTGCGACGCGGGCCAAAGAGCAGGCCAAAGAGCGGGCGCGGGCTGCGAAGGCCAAGGCACAGGTCAGCCGCGAAAAGGCGCGGCAGAAGGCGCTGAAGGAAAGGGAAAGGGCGCAGATTGCGAAGCAGCGGGAAAAGGAGCGGGCGGCGCGCGTAAAGGAAAGGGCGCGTGTCGCGGCTGAAAAGGCAAAGCTCAAAGAGAAGGCCCGCAAGGAGAAGGAAGCGGCGCGTGCAAGGGCGCAAAAGGAAAAGGAGGCTGCCCGCGAAAAGGCGCAGAAGGAAAAGGAATTCGCGAAACAGAAGGCACTCGAGGCGAAGCTCAAAGCGCAGGAATTGGCGAAGGCAGGACGCGGCCGACCCGGACGACCCGCAAAGCGCGACCGCGATGCCGAGCGGGCTCTGCTGGCGCGGGCGGAACTCAAACCCGAGGAAGCCGAGGCGCGGCGCACGCGCCTGAAAAATCTGATCAAGCTCGGCAAGGAGCGCGGTTACCTTACATACGCCGAGGTAAACGACCACCTGCCCGACGACATGGTGGACGCCGAGCAGATTGAATCGATCATCAGCACGTTCAACGACATGAGCATCCAGGTCTTCGACGAGGCACCGGATGCCGAAACGCTGCTGATCAGCGAAAACGCACCGGCGGTCGTGCCCGACGAGGACGCCGAGGAGGCGGCTGAGGCGGCGCTCTCAACGGTCGACCCCGAATTCGGCCGCACCACGGACCCGGTACGCATGTACATGCGCGAGATGGGGTCGGTGGAACTTCTTACGCGCGAGGGCGAGATTGAGATCGCCAAGCGCATCGAGGACGGGCTGAAACACATGATCCAGGCGATTTCGGCTTGTCCAACCACGATCGCGGAGATCTTGGAACTCGCGGGAAAGGTCGAACGCGATGAGATGAGAATCGACGAGCTGGTGGACGGGTTGATCGATCCGAATGCCAAGGAGGAACCGATCAAGGAGATCGCCGAAGAGGCGGAGGTCGATGAAGAGGCTGAAGAAAACGAAGAAGAGGCTGCCGCTGCGGTGTCGGCAAGCTTGCTGAAACTCAAGGAAGCGTCCCTGGTGCGTTTCCGCAAGATGGGAAGGTTGTACGACAAGAAGCGCGCGGCACTCGCCAAGCATGGCCACCGCAGCAAGCAGTACGTCCACTCACGCGAGCAGATCTCGAACGAGCTTCTGGCGATCCGATTTACGGCACGCATCATTGAGCGGCTTTGCGATTCCCTGCGAAGCATGGTCGATGAAGTGCGCGGCCACGAGCGCGCGATCATGCAAATGTGCATCAACAAGAGCACGATGCCGCGAGCGCACTTCATCAAGGTGTTCCCTGGCAGCGAGACCAACTTGCGCTGGGTGAAGAACGAGATTGCAGGAGGACATCCTTGGAGCGGGGTCCTCGCGCGTTTTGAACCCGCCATACTCGAGCAGCAGCAGAAACTGATCAGCATCCAGAAGCGCATCGGCATTCCGCTGAAGGACCTGAAGGAAATCAACAAGCAGATGTCCACGGGCGAAGCCAAGGCGCGGCGAGCCAAGCGCGAAATGACCGAAGCCAATTTGCGCCTGGTGATCTCGATCGCGAAGAAATACACCAATCGTGGCCTGCAGTTCCTCGACCTCATTCAGGAAGGCAACATCGGCCTGATGAAAGCTGTGGACAAGTTCGAGTACCGCCGCGGCTATAAGTTTTCCACCTATGCGACATGGTGGATCCGGCAGGCCATCACCCGCTCGATCGCGGATCAGGCTCGTACCATCCGGATACCCGTGCACATGATCGAGACCATCAACAAGATGAACCGCATCTCGCGCCAGATATTGCAGGAGACCGGGCAGGAGCCGGACCCGGCGACGCTGGCGCAGAAGATGGAAATGCCGGAGGACAAGATCCGGAAGATACTCAAGATCTCCAAGGAACCGATTTCGATGGAGACGCCGATCGGCGACGACGACGATTCGCACCTGGGGGATTTCATCGAGGACGTTTCCACTCTTGCCCCCAATGATGCGGCGATGTACGCGAGCCTGCGCGAGGTTACCAAGGATATCCTGGATTCGCTTACTCCTCGCGAGGCCAAGGTACTGCGCATGCGGTTCGGCATTGAAATGAATACCGACCACACGCTGGAGGAAGTGGGCAAGCAGTTTGACGTCACGCGCGAACGTATCCGGCAGATCGAGGCCAAGGCGCTGCGGAAACTTCGCCATCCGTCGCGAAGCGAAAGGCTCAAGAGCTTTCTCGACAACAACTAATTGCAATCTGTGTGCCGCGGAGTCACGATGTCCCATCGGTGAGTTGGGCGCCGAGCATTCGGCGGGTTTGTCTGGCGGGCCTGTAGCTCAGTCGGTTAGAGCAGGGGACTCATAATCCCTTGGTCGTAGGTTCGAGTCCTACCGGGCCCACTCTTGCAATCAAGCACTTAGGAGCGGTTTCCTGGGCAGCTGTAAGGCGCCACTTGCTTTGAGACTCTTTGCCGGAATGTCTGAGGCCGGACATTTCGCCGCATTTGGGACCGCTCTTAATGCGCCTCTTTCCCTGCTCGCGCCGCTGTGCACTATTTAACGGGATTGCACTATCGCTGCACGTATGATGTATGTATTACTCAGCGGGAGCACCAGCATGAAGACCAATGCCCGAACGATGATGCGTGCGCTGATGCTCGTGCTCAGCGCAATGGTGGCGACGGGCCCGGTCATGGCTGACAAGCCCTCATCGCCCGGCGCTGGCAAGGGTCATAAGGGCGAGCGTATGGAACGGCAGCGCGAGCGGCGCGACGATACGCGATTCCAACGTTACGACGGAGGACGTCGCCACTTCGAGGAGCGGCACCGGTTGGTCGTGCGCGAGTACTATGTCGAGCAATTCCGCCACGGCCGTTGCCCGCCGGGATTGGCCAAGAAGCGCAACGGTTGCATGCCTCCGGGCCAGGCGAAGAAATGGAAGCTTGGACAGCCATTGCCGCGCGAAGTGATTTTCCACGATGTGCCGCAGCAGGTGGTCGTGCAGATCGGGCTGCCGCCACCCGGTTATCGCTACGTGCGGGTGGCCACCGATATTCTGATGATCGCAGTCGGCACCGGGATGGTCATCGATGCAATCAATGATCTGGGGCGATAGCGCGAACAACCGCATCAAGCGGCGAATCGCATCGATAGGGAGACCCTGATGTTTCGAACAATCGTTGCGGCCCTATTGATACTGAGTGCTTTGGGCATTATCGCGGGCTGCAATACGATTGCGGGGCTAGGCAAGGACCTCGAGCGCGGCGGCGAGGTGGTCCAGGATGCAGCGAAGAAAGTTCAAAAGAAGTTGTAGCCGGGCGACGCGATAATAAATTCAATTCCGCTGCTGCTGCGGTAGTGAACATACGATGGGACGGATCACGCGCTCGATCTGTGGCGCGATCGGCGAACCTCGCCGTCGATCCGAACGGTTCTACGCTGGCGTATTGTGTTCCAGCGCGAAAACATGGGCGTAGAGGTTTGCGATCCACTGCTTGCCTTCCTGGGTCACCCGCAAGTGACGCAAGGCGTCGCTGATGTATGGGGCAACGGTCTTCCAGAAGAATCCGGGATAGTCGGCGCGCAGATCCTCCGGGCTCTTGAACCCTAGCGCTTTGTTGACACCCGTTTCTTCGAACTCGTAAAAGAGCGCGGGCATCCTTCGCACGTGGTTTGGCGCCGCCAGTTGACCGATAAGATCTGCGGCCCTTACCAGGCTCGGGTAGTCCGCTGTTCCCTGGTGGTCGCTGTCCAGTGGTACGGGGAAGCGTGTGCGTTCAATATTCGCGGCGATGACTTCAACGTCAATGATAGCGTGACCGCCAAAACGCTCTCGGACAAATTGCTTGCCACGGTCAACATGGTAAGGCGTGAGCGCCGCATCGGTCGCGCCGGCGGATATTTGTATGCTTTGTCCATTGACCCCCGTGGTATAGATGCCGGGCTGGTCTGCACGGCAAACCCCGCGCAGATACCCGATGTCATGACATAAGAGCGACAAAATAAAAAGCAGCCAGTCTTTGGGCGCCACGCCGCCTTCGCGGATGTGTTTGCCTCTCAGAATTTCCTGTCCGACCAACGTCACCATCAAGGTATGTTCGACATCGTGATAAAGGGCATCGCTGTTGGCGATATTTTCCAATGCCATGCGCCCGGCCCAGGAGATTATCGCGGGATACGATGGTTCAAGTTGTCCATAAGTGCGCGCATAAGCATGTTGCAACTCACCGACAAAGGCATCAATTAAGGTTTCCGTCGCATTGAACATGGACAATTCTCCTTGTCGGCCCGTGCCGGATTCAACAAATCTTTAGGCTCTCAAGCTGTTTCGAGGCACATGCCGGGCGGTTTCCCCAAACCCCCTCGTCGTGTCGCCCACATCGCGCATCGCGCTGATACCCATAATATGCGTATTCTGGTGCTTGGCTGCGGCAGTGGCATTGCAACGTCTCACGCGCCGTGCAATATTGCCGAATACGGGCCCTGTTCAAAAGGCTGAAATCCCGCTGAAGCTGCGGCACGAGATCCTACGTCAACGCGCGGCGCATGCCCGACCTCCGCCGAGAGGGCCGCCTCGGAACGAGCGTGCGTTTGGAGCTCCGCCATTCGCATCGCCCCGGGATCGCGATACTTGCCCGGTGCAACTTTATGGGCGCCTGCGTGAAATCCGTCACATTGCACCGCACAATATTCGAGTATCCTTAGTTTGCGGGCTCCCATCCTCCTCCTCCTCCTCCTCCCGGAGTCCGTGCTAAGGCCGGTGCAGTCTTGACAGACTTTCGCCGGCCTTTTTCTTTGTCTGTTCGTGCGTTCCACCGCTCGCTCGGCGGCGCATGTTCCGCAACAGCGCCCAATTTCGAGTGTTGTCACGTATATCATTGATTGAGTGAATAATTCATACTCTTGATCGCCCATCGGCTTGGGTTTTTCGAAGTTCTGTCACGGCGCGATTGCGCTGTTCATAAAGCGTCAGGAGGACAGTCAGGCGACGCGCCGGATTTTTCGCTATCTTCACGTGCGAATCGGCATGCGAACACGATGTCGCCGATTGAGAAAGTCGCAGCAGCATCCAAATTTTTGGCTGCGGGTCGAATTCGCCGGCTTACCGCCGCTTGAACTCTAAGAGGGGAAATAATGAACACGGTCGCAGTTGTCGGTTTGGGTTACGTGGGTCTGCCGCTTGCCGTGGAATTCGGCAAGAAGCGCAAGACGATCGGGTTCGACAAGTCGATCTCCAAGGTGGAAAACTATCGGCGCTTCGTCGATCCGACCGGAGAGGTGTCGCGCGAGGACCTGCGTGCGGCCGCTCAGCTTGAGGTGACGACTGACCCGGCGGCGCTCGCGCAAGCCGAGGTCGCCATTGTTGCGGTGCCGACGCCGGTGGATTCCGCGCACCAGCCCGATCTCAGCCCTCTCGAGGGCGCGAGCGAGGCCGTCGGCCGACACATGCAGCGCGGCACGACAGTGGTCTATGAATCGACCGTCTACCCGGGCGCAACAGAGGAGGTTTGCGTTCCGATACTCGAGAAATTCTCGGGCATGAAGTGGAAGCGGGATTTTCATGTCGGATATTCACCCGAGCGCATCAATCCGGGAGACAGGGAGCACACGCTCACCAGGATATTGAAAGTGGTTTCCGGAGACGATGCGCAGACGCTGGAAAAAGTGGCAACGCTCTATGAGGAAATCGTAACCGCCGGCGTCTACCGCGCCTCGAGCATTCAGGTCGCCGAGGCCGCCAAGGTGATCGAGAACACCCAGCGCGATCTCAATATCGCGTTGATGAACGAACTCGCCATCTTGTTTGACCGGATCGGCATCGATACGCTCGAAGTGCTGCAGGCTGCGGGTACCAAGTGGAACTTCCTGCCGTTTCGGCCCGGCCTGGTCGGCGGACACTGCATCGGCGTCGATCCCTACTACCTGACGCACAAGGCCGACATGGTCGGCTATCACCCTCAGGTCATACTCGCAGGGCGGCGCATCAACGACGGAATGGGCAAGTTCATCGCTGAGCAGACCGTAAAACACATGATTCGCAATGGCTCGCAGGTCAAGGGCTCGTGTGTCAACGTGCTGGGGCTCACCTTCAAGGAAGACTGCCCTGACATCCGCAATACGCGCGTGATCGACGTGATCCACGAGCTGGAATCCTATGGTATCGAGGTTCACATCCACGATCCGGTGAGCGACTCTGACGAGGCGCGCCAGGAGTACGCGCTGGAACTCGAACCGTGGGCCTCATTGCCGCGCGCCGACGCGATCGTGGTGGCGGTTGCGCACCAGCAGTTCCGCGCGATGCCGCTCGCCGGCTACCTCGAGAAAGTGGTGGACGGTGGCTGTTTCATCGACGTCAAGAGCCAGTTCGACATTGAGGAACTGCGGCAGGCGGGTCTCACGGTCTGGCGTCTTTGATCGACTGTATCCGGACCAATCCCTATCGGCGATTTTGCGACCACGGCCGGAAACGAAGAGCCTACATCTGATCTAAATCAAACTCCATTGCGACTGTTGGCGCGATATTGCTGCCCAACTCCGCGCAAGGCATCAACAGCAAGACGAGCAGAACCGGCTCGGTAGCCGGATTTGTGCGGAGCACAGGGGTGGCCTATGATTGCGGGCTACGGTGCGGGTTGAGGGTTTGCCGACTGCGAGGTTCCCGCGTCCCTCCTACGCGTGCAATGAGGGGCGTCATTCGATTCCGGGGTAGGGCATTCTGTTCCGTCATTGATTCGATATGATCGAACCATCACCGTGCTCCCGCCGCTTGAGAAGGGGTAGATCGTGGAAGTTTTCAAGGCTGACGTAGCGATTGTGGGCGCGGGTGGAACGGGATTGCGGGCGGCGATTGCTGTCGCCGAAGCCGATCCGTCCCTCAAAGTTGCCCTGGTTTCGAAGGTCTATCCGATGCGCAGCCACACGGTGGCGGCCGAAGGCGGGGCGGCGGGCGTCGTGCAGGACCACGACAGCCTCGAATACCACTTCAACGACACCGTGGGCGGCGGCGACTGGCTGTGCGACCAGGACGTGGTCGAATACTTCGTCGCGCACTGCACCGAGGAGCTGACCCAGCTCGAGCACTGGGGCTGCCCGTGGAGCCGCAAGCCCGACGGGCACATCAACGTGCGGGCATTCGGGGGCATGAAGATCGAGCGCACCTGGTTTGCCGCCGACACCAGCGGTTTTCACATGCTGCACACGCTTTTTCAGACGTCGATCAAGTATCCGTCGATCAAGCGTTTCGACGAGTACTTCTGCGTCGATCTTGTCGTCGAGGACGGCCGCTGCCAGGGCGTGGTGGTGATCGAAGTGGCCACCGGCAGGCTCACGTTCATCCAGGCGAAGGCGGTGATCATGGCCACCGGGGGCGCGGGCAGGGTTTTCCGGGAGAACACCAACGGCGGCATCGTGACCGGCGACGGCATGGCGCTCGCGTACCGCCACGGTGTGCCCTTGCGCGACCTGGAATTCATGCAGTATCACCCGACCTGCATGCCCGGCACCGGGCTGCTGTTCACCGAAGCGTGCCGTGGCGAAGGCGGGTTCCTGCTCAACAAGGACGGTTACCGCTTTCTGCAGGATTACGGCCTCGGGCCGGCGGAGGACAAGCCGCGCAACAAGTACATGGAACTGGGTCCCCGCGATCGCATCAGCCAGGCGATCTGGCACGAGGAAAAGAAGGGCCGGACGATCAGCACGCCGTACGGCGAGGTGGTCCACCTGGACCTGCGCCATCTGGGCGAACGGAAATTGCGCGAACGCTTGCCGCTGATCTACGAGCTGGCCGAGGAATACATGGACATCGATCCGGCGCATTCGCCCATCCCGGTTCGGCCGGGCATTCACTACACGATGGGCGGCATCTACGCCAAGCTCAATACCGAGACGCCGCTGCCCGGCCTGTATGCGGCCGGAGAATGCGCGGGCAACGGCGTCCACGGCGCGAATCGCCTCGGCTCCAATTCGCTGGTGGACATCATCGTGTTCGGCAAGCTGGCGGGCGTGGAGGCGGCGAAATTCTCCAAGTCGACGCAGTTCAGCAATCCGGCGGCGCTCGAGACGCAGGCCAAGGCCGTGCAAGAGCGGGCCATCGGGCTGGTCACCAAGACCGGCGGCAAGGAAAAGCATTCCGTCCTGCGCAGGGAGATGGGCAAGAGCATGGAGAACGGATGCGGCATCTACCGCACGGCTGCGGAGATGCAGGCGACCTGCGACAAGCTCGGCGAACTGCGCGAGCGCTACAAGAACCTGGACGTCGAGGACAAGTCGAACGTCTGGAACAACGACTGGCTGGGAGCCCTCGAAGTCGGCTACTTGCTGCAGGTGGCCGAAGTGGTGGCGCATTCGGCGCTCAACCGGAAGGAATCGCGCGGCGCGCATCAGAGGCTGGACGGCTACGAGCAGCGCGACGACGCCAACTACCTCAAGCACACCCTCGCTTATTGCACCGGCGACGGGCCACCGCGCATCGAGTACCAGGACGTGGTGATCACCAAGTCGAAGCCCGGGACGCGCGCCTACGGCGCGGCGGGCGACAAGGCCGAGCAGGAAAGGAAGAAGGAAGCGGGCCATGGCTGATACCACGAAGACGATCGAGATCGAGGTCCTGCGCTACCGTCCCGAGCAGGACAAGGAACCCTTCTTTCAGACTTATACGGTACCGTTTGAAGACGACTGGTCGGTGCTGCAGGGCCTCCAGTACATCAAAGACGATCTGGATGGCACGCTTAGCTTCCGCTGGTCGTGCCGGATGGCGATTTGCGGCAGTTGCGGCATGATGATCGATGGCAAGCCCAGGCTCGCCTGCAGGACTTTCCTGCGCCATTACCATCCGAACAAGCTGCGGGTGGGGCCGCTCGAGCACTTCCCGATCGAGCGCGATTTGGTGGTGGTCGTCGAGGACTTCATCCGAAAGCTGGAATCCATCAAGCCTTACATCATTCCGAAGGAACCGCGCAAGCTCGAGCAGGGCGAGTACCTGCAAACGCCTGCGCAGCTGGAACAATTCAGGCAGTTCAGCGGTTGCATCAATTGCATGCTCTGTTATGCGGCCTGCCCACAGTACGGGCTGGATTCGAAATTCACCGGACCGGGCGTTCTGGCACTGATGCATCGCTACAACGCTGATTCCCGGGATGGCGGGCGAGGCGAGCGCATGGCGCTTGGGCATTCGGAGGAGGGGTTCTGGGGCTGCACGGCGGTGACCTACTGCTCGGAGGTGTGCCCCAAGGACGTCGATCCGGCCAATGCGATCAACCAGAACAAGATGGGTAGCGCGATAGATTACTTCCTCCGATTCGTCGCGCCCCGAGGAGCGGGAAAATGAGCGCGCAGATGGATAAGCGGCGGCCCTACGTTCGGTCGATGAACAGCTGGTGGAAGCGGGATCCGTTTTTCGTTCGCTACATGGTGATGGAAGCGACTTCCGTCCTGGTCGCCCTCTACGCGGTGATACTGCTCGTCGGCCTGCTGCGGCTCAGTCAGGGCGAGGCCGCCTTTAACGGCTGGCTGGGTGCGCTGGAGAGCGGACCGTCGATTCTTCTCCACGTGCTGATACTGGTGGTCTTCCTTTACCACCTGTGGAGCTGGTTCAAGGTGATGCCCAAGACCCTTCCGATGATCTTCGTGAATGGCAAGAAGCTGCCCGCGGACACGATTACCTATACCGGGGTACTCCTGGCGGTGGTGGTCAATCTCATCGTTCTGATCATACTGGTTTAGGTGACGTCATGACTCGATCCAATGCTCCCCTTGTCTGGTCACTGTTCGGCGCCGGCGGCGTGCTGGCCGCTCTCGTCGGTCCGGCGCTGGTTTTCGTCACCGGGATAGCGGTTCCTGCCGGAATACTGATGTCGCACGATCTGATGAGCTACCAGCGCATGTTCGGATTTGCGCAGTCTTGGGCCGGGAAAATCATCATTCTGGCGGTCATTGTCCTGTTCCTGTGGCACGCGGCGCTGCGCATATTCCACATGCTGCATGACTTCGGCATCCACCCGGGCGTCGCCTCCAAGCTCATCTGTTTCGGACTGCCGTTCTTGTGCACGGTTGCCGCGTTCTACTGGGTGCTGCCGATTTGAGCGCGAGCCCTGGACGTGCGCTCGTGGCATCGCAATCCGGTGGTTTCTACGAAGGCGACCGGAGGGCCGCGCAGGCCACGATCAGCGTGGCGGAACCGTAATAACGAGCCGCTGGTACAACCCACCGTAATAGTTCATCTTGACGATGCTTCCTGCGGGGAAGCCTTCCGGAAGCCACTCGGTTATTTCGTGGTTCCAGAGATCCATCGCAAATGGTTCGAGTGCGCGAAGCACCGGCTCGAACAGATACCGGAGCGGATGCCACCGACCGGGACGATGATAGTCGACCACGATGAGTTTCCCGCCCTGCTTCACGACCCGCAGTGCTTCCCTGAGCGTTCGGGCGCGCACGTCGGCCGGTTGTTCGTGCAGCAGAAAGAAGAGAACTGCCTGGTCATAGGTTCCATCGCGGAATCCCAGCGCGGTGGAATCGCGCTGATGAAGCGTAACTGGGGCCGAAGCTGGAAGCTTGGCGCGCAGGTTCTGCAGCTGGATCGGCAGCACGTCCACGACGTCCAGTGACCCTCCCGGGGCCAGACGGTGAATCAGCATTGCGGTGAAGTTTCCGTACACGCAGGCGACCTGCAGCGTTTGGCCGTCAATTTTGCGTCCGAGTGCGTCAAGCGCCGCATTGCGTAAGCGGTCGAAATTTCCCCACAGAATCAGGTTGACGAGCCACTGTCGCTCGAAGAACCGCACCGCCCGCGGATGCACGTAGGCCCACCAGTACGCCTGTTGCAGGTACCCGGGGATTGCCGCGGCGTGTGGCCCGGCAGCCGCGTCACCGTCGCGGGAGATCAGGGCGGCGGCATGCGCGGAGTTCACCTCGGGCCGGGTATCGCGTTCATTGCGGCTTCTGCTCAACGGCGGCTCCTGGTCAATATCCGGTATTCAAGCCCACCCGGTGCCACATTCCCCCGGCCACGCGAGCGTGGAAACGATCACAACGGAATGCCATCGGCCGGCCCGAACTCCGACGGCGGCGACTAAGTCAACGGGCGCGAACTGGACTAATTCTAATCGCAACCGGCACAACGCGTTGGGTTTCGCGTGGCCGACGGGAACCGCGCGCGCAGGATTCTATGCCGCCCCATGGCGATTTCCCGCACCAAACCGGGAAACCTGCTACAGCTTGGTCGCGGTGATTATCTGGAAGTTTCCGAAGAAATACGTCGTGCGTTCACACGACCAACCGCCGATGTTTTCCAGGCAACTGAGCGGATCATGAGTATCCCAGAGTGCAAGCCCAAGCGGTTCGAACACCTTGAAATAGGTCCAACTCAACGCTCGCAGCACCCACAGTTCCGGTCGGTGAAATTCGGCAAGAAAAAGCTTCCCTCCCGGGGCCAGTACGCGACCGGCTTCGCTCAGTGCCTTGAGCTTCAACGGGTGGGGAAGTTCATGAAGCAGGAAGAACATGACGTTTGCATGGGCAATGCCGTCCTCTTGTCTCATTGCCGTGGCGTTATCTTCGATCAATTCCACTCTGCCCGAATAGGCGTCCAGTTTTCTGCTTGTGTGCAGAAGCTCGTTTTGAATGATGTCGGCGATAAGTACGCGCTTGGCACCGGCGCGGAAGGCCGCATGAACGACGCGCGGAATCACGTTCCCGAAGGCGCATGACGTTATGAGCAGTTTCTTTTCCGTCAAGTCCAGCTGCTCGAGCCCGGAAACAATCTTTGAAACAAGGCGGTGATACTGAAACAGCAGTATCGCAGAAATTATCGGCTGAAAATCGACCAGTTTGATGAGCCGCATGTTCGAGTAGATCGGATACACATGCGCCTTCTCGCTGTGCAAACCCGGCGAAAGACCGCGCACCAGCAGTGCCCCTCTCGTGACAACAAAGAAAAACAGTCCTGTGGTCAGCAGGATAAACAGCAGGGCAAAAACCGCATTCATTACCCACGAATTCATGAACAATTCCTAAGCTTTCATTGCAACATGAGGGGATGCTTCCCCTCGCGCATTCCTCATCGAGCCTGTTGCGAAGTCATCTTGCAGCGCGCTCCGAAATCGAATCCTCGGCCGGCATCGCGAGTTTGCATGACCCTGTACAAGGCCCGCCGGCTTATCGCCGGCTAAACTACCCGGTACCACACCTACCCCGGACGGTGCCGCTTCGGGGCGCGAAAACAGCGAAACGTACCCTATCCCACGAATTGGTGACGGTCCTGTGGGCGCAATACCGCCCGTCGGTCATTGCCGCACACCATGCCGGCGTTGCCGGCAGTTGGTTTTGACCAGGGTCAAAGATTGGGCCGCGAATCGCCCCGGTTCGTCGATTTGCGGTGACCGGAAAGCGATTTGCGATCCTGTCGAAAGACTCTTCAAAGAACGGCGCTCTTGCGCGCGTTCGAACCGAGGACTGCGCGGCGTCGCTTGCGCGCCATTTGCCTTGACACGAAAAATGCACATGCATGACAATGAGCATGTTCAATTTTCCCCGAGCGAGCAAGATCGACGGGGCAGCGGTTGTCATAATCTGCCCGGGGAGCCCGATTCGCCTGCCCGGCGAATCGGGGCCTCGCGGAGGGTGGTTTTGTCGGCGTTAATCCGGCGTTCGGTGCAAATCCAAGCACGTAGCTGCACGAGAGCGCAACACGAGCGTGAGCAAGGCGGCTTCGTTGGCTGGAAGCGCCAAAAGCAGCAGACTCGTGGGTCACTATAAATAGGGGAAACCATGCTAGAGGGCTTTGTTCCCTTCCCGCCTGATTTTGCGAAGCGCTACCGCGAAAAGGGCTATTGGCAGGACAAGTCACTCGCCGAGGAGTTCTCGGTGGTGTTCCGGCAATATGCCGCTCGGGTCGCTTTCATCGATCGCGGAAAGACCTATACCTATGCCGATGTCGACCGTTACTCTGACGGCCTTGCCCTTAATCTGCTCGATCTGGGGCTGAGGCCGCTGGACCGCGTGGTCGTTCAACTGCCCAATGTCATTGAATTCGTCTTTCTTTATTTCGCGCTGCAGAAGATCGGTTGCATCCCGATCGCCGCGCTGGCGACACATCGTTATCTTGAGGTGAGCCAGTTCGTTCAGCTCTCCGGAGCGACAAGCTGTGTCATTCCCGACCGTCAGGGAGATTTTGACTTCCAGGACATGGTCAGCAGGGTGAGAAACGAGAGCAAGACTCTCAGGTTCGGCATCGTATTCGGCGATGCGAAACCCGGCTTCGTCTCGCTCTCCGATCTGATCCGGCGCGCGCCAAAGCGATCGCCGGATGAACTGAAGTCGATAAGGATCGATCCATGCGATCCCGCCGTGTTCCAGCTCTCCGGCGGGACCACCGGGATCCCCAAACTGATTCCGCGCACGCACAACGACTACGCCTGCAACTCGAGGATGGCGATCTCGGTCTGTGGGGCCGACCAGGATTCGGTGCTGCTGCTGGTGCTGCCGATCGCACACAACCTTCCGCTCGCCTGCCCGGGGATCCAGGGGTTCATGTTCAAGGGGGCGCGCGTGGTCCTATCGACCAGCACCAAGCCGGAGGACATGTTCCGGCTCATTCAGGACAATCGCGTCACCCATCTGAAGGTCGTGCCCGCGCTGCTGACGCGCTTCATCAACGATCCGGCGATCAGGAACTACGATCTTTCGTCGCTGCGAGTCATTCAGAGCGGGGGGCAGCGGATGCAACCGGAAGTCCGGGTGCTTACGAAACAGTTGATCCCCAGCGTCATCGTGCAGGAGAACTTCGGCATGGGCGAGGGCATGCTCATGTTCGTGCGTCTGGACGATCCGGAGGATGTGCGGCTGGAAACCTGCGGCCGGCCGATCTGTCCGGACGACGAGGTGAGGCTCATCGACGACGAGGGCGCGGAAGTGCCGCCCGGCGAGGTCGGCGAGTTTGCGGCCCGGGGGCCGTATACGCTGCGCGGGTACTTCGGCGTTCCCGAGTACAACGCCAGGCAGTTCACCCCCGACGGGTTTTACCGTTCCGGCGACCTGATGCGCCTGCATCCGTCGGGTAACTACGTCGTCGAGGGGCGCAAGAAGGACTTGATCAACCGCGGCGGCGAAAAGATCAGCGCTGAGGAAGTGGAGAACCTGATCCTTGCACACCCGAGCGTTCAGGATGTCGCGTGCGTGCACATGCCGGATCCGCAGATGGGCGAGAAGATGTGCGCCTACGTGATATTGCGAAAAGGACACGCACTGACACTGAAGGAACTGGTTGATTTTCTGATCGGAAAGGAAATGGCCAAGTTCAAGCTTCCGGAACGACTCGAGGTCGTGAGCGAATTCCCGGTTTCGACTTTCGGCAAAGTGTCGAAGAAGACCCTTGCGGAAATGATCGCGAAAAAGCTCGAATCGGAGCGCCGGGGCTGAGAAACGCGCCGAACAGGCGGCCGTGCCGCCCCGGATAACCTTGGAGGAAAACTCATGCGTATTGTCGATCTGCACTGCTATCCCGGCACCCAGGAATGGATCAATTGCCAGGGGCCCTATGTCGAGGCGCTCGCGAAATACTGGAATCGCAGTTGGGTGGGCAAGAGCGAAGAAGAGGTTCTCAAGGACTTCACCACCGCAGGGGTTGAGGCGGTACTGGTCGCGCTGGATCTGGAGACGACGATAGCCACGCCGCCGGTCAGCAACGAATCGGTGCATGCGATGTGGAAGCGTCATCCGAAACGCATTATCCAGGCCTGGGGTGCCGTCGAACCGGCGAAGGGCGAAATCGCGATCCGTCAGGTGAAAAAGGCGGTGCAGGAACTCGGTTTCATCGGCTTTCACTTCCATCCGATCATGCAGCACTTCGCGGTCAACGACCGCCGCCATTACCCGCTTTTCGAGGAAATCAGCGCACTGGGCGCAGCCGTGATGATCGATGTCGGCACCACCGGCATGGGTGCCGGACTGCCCGGCGGGATGGGCGCGCGGATACGGCACGCGCACCCCTCTGCGATCGACGATCTCGCGGCGGATTTCCCCAACCTGAAGATCCTTATGGCCCATCCGGGCTGGCCGTGGGTGGACGAGGCGACGGCGGTGGCCTTGCACAAGGGCAACGTCTACTGGGAAATGTCCGGTTGGGCGCCCAAGTATTTCCCGGGAAATCTCAAAATCGACATGCGCGCCAGACTGCAGGACAAGGTCATGTTCGGTAGTGACTATCCGAGCATGCCTTACGAGAGGATACTGCGGGAGTGGGGTGAACTCGGCTACAAGGACGAGATCATGGAGAAGATATTCCATAAGAACGCGGAGCGTATCCTGGGGCTGTGACCGGAGTCGCGGCGAAGCGCAGCTCTAACGTCGTCACGCGCGGGCTTATCAAGCTATGGCCAATCTGCTTATCGTCCTGACGCTGCCCGAGCCGGTGAAGACGAAGTATTACAACCATCTCAGGGCGAAGTTTCCGGATCTCACCATCAACATGGTCGACCATCACAGCAAGGTCGGCCCCTACATCGATTCGGCGGACATATTGGTGAGCTTTGGGGTGCAACTCGCCGACCACGTGTACAAGGAGGGCCGGAATCTGAAATGGGTCCAGGCACTGGGCACGGGCGTGGACGGGATCATCGGCGAGCCTTCGCTGCAGGATCATGTTTTGGTCACGAATATTCACGGTCGGATCATGGCGGATTCGATGTCCGAGGCCGCATTTTTGGCGATGCTCGCGCTGTCACGCAATTTTCCGCGCGCGTTGCGCGCGCAGGCGCGCCACGCCTGGGAGCGCGCTCCCTCGAGGCTGCTCAACGGAAAGACCGTGGGTATTCTCGGTGTAGGTATGATTGCGGCGGATCTGGCGCCCAGATGCAAGGCTTTCGGAATGCGCGTGATCGGCATTACCGCGACCAAGCGCGACCTGCCCGGGTTTGACCGCATGGTCGGCCGAGAAGAGCTGCCGCAAACACTTCCTGACGTGGACTATCTGATTCTCCTCATACCCTACAGTGCAGAGACGCGGGGGTTGGTCGGAGAGAAGCTGATTTCGGCGATGAAACCGACAAGCTATCTGGTCAATCTTGCGCGCGGGGGTGTGGTCGACGAAGACGCGCTGGTCGAAGCGTTGAGGCAGAACAAGATTGCCGGTGCGGCGCTGGACGTTTTCGCGACCGAACCGCTGCCCGCAGATCATCCTTTCTGGTCGATGGAAAACGTGATCGTCACGCCGCATCTGGGCGGTTTCCATGACGAGTATGCGGATCGGGCCTTGCCGATCGTCGAAGACAACATTCGCAAGTTTCTCGCCGGTGACACCGAGAACATGAGCAACGTCGTGAAGCGTCCTACGGCTGGATGACCACCAATGCAGAACAGGCGAATGCTTTTACGGCTGCATTGCTTTGACGCCGCTGTTCCGGATAGAAAACCAGGTTCTTCGTTGGTGTCGTCGTCGAACTCGTAAAGGACTGAAGGAAGGCACATGGCAGAAAGCGACGGGAGAATCAACACCGCGATTTCGACACCGGAACTGGAGCGGCGCTGGTCGGCCGTGCGTGCAGCCATGGCGGCGCAGCGCATCGACGTGCTGCTCATGCAGGCGAACAACGACTTCATGGGGGGCTACGTAAAATACTTCACCGACGTGCCCGCGACCAACGGCTATCCGGTGACGGTGACCTTCCCGAAGGACGAGGGCATGACGGTGATCGCCCAGGGGCCCTTCGGTGCGGTGCGCGAGCTGCCGCCCGAAGGTGACGGCTTGAGACGCGGAACAGCGCGATTCATGGGTACGCCCAGCTACGCCTCGGCGCACTTTACCGCCGAATACGATGCGGTTCTCGCCGAAAAGGCGCTCGAGCGCTTCGTTGCCGGAACGGTCGGCCTGCTCGGGACCGCCGCGATATCGTTCGCGCTGGTGGATTATCTGAAGCGGGGCAAGCTCGCGAAGACGAAGTTCGTCGACGCCTCCGACATGGTAGACCAGATCAAGTCGATCAAGACCGAAGAGGAAATAGGGCTTATTCGCCGCACCGCAGCGATGCAGGATGCGGCGATGGACGCGGCGTTCAAGGCTGTCCGGCCGGGCATGCGTGACTTGGAAGTGGCCGCGATAGCCGAGCAGGTGGGGCATAACCTGGGAGGCGAGCAGGGACTTTTTCTGTGTTCGTCGGCGCCGGTCGGGACCTCGGTGATGTTCGCCAACCGGCACCAGCAGAACCGCGTGATCCAGCCCGGGGACCAGTACACGTTGCTGGTGGAGAACAACGGTCCGGGTGGAATGTACACGGAACTGGGCCGAACCTGCGTGCTGGGCAAGGCATCGCAGGAAATGAAGGACGAATTCGAATTCGTGCTCCAGGCGCAGAAATTCATGCTCGATATGCTCAAGCCCGGCGCCTCATGCAAGGATGTCTTCGAGGCCTACAACGCGTTCATGCGCAAGAACGGCCGACCGGAGGAAAAGCGGCTTCACTGTCATGGGCAGGGCTACGACATGGTGGAGCGCCCGCTGGTCCGCTTCGACGAGACGATGACGATTCGCAAGAACATGAACATCGTGGTTCACCCCACTTATCTCACGGCCCGTACGTTCAGCTGGGTCTGCGACAATTACCTGATCGGCGATGACGGGGTGGCCGAGAAGCTGCACAAGTTCCCGCAGAAGATTTTCGAGCTCGGCTGAACGGTCGGGCCAGACGGCGCAGCCCCGGGGAGAATCCGTGAACCAGATGGACGCGAGCGTCAGAGTGCTCAAGAGTACCTGCCGCATGTGCCACGGCGGTTGCAGCACCTTGCTGCACGTAAACGGCGACAGGATCGTCCGCATAGAGGGCGATCCGGATGGCCCGCTCAATCACGGGCGCCTTTGCCCCATGGGTCACGACGCGCTGGAACTGGTCTACAGCCCGGCCCGGCTGACTCACCCGCTCGTTCGAACCGGCGCGCGGGGGGAAGGCAAATGGCGACGCGCATCGTGGGACGAGGCCTACGAGCGTATCTGCGAAAGCATCCGCGCCATCTGGGACCGCTATGGACGGGAGGGCATTGCGGTCGGTACCGGGACCGGACGCCACCACATGCACTGGGTACCGCGGCTGGCGAACATGCTGGGCACGCCCAACTCGGGCAATCCGGGCATGGCCCAATGCTTCTTCCCTCGCGTGAACATCATGAATCTTACCTACGGGCAGTTCGCGTGGTCGGACTACCGGGGCGAGCGCATGCCGGGCGTGCTGATGTTCTGGGGACACAATCCGCTGACATCGAGTCCCGACGGCGAAATCGGCTTTCAGGTGCTCGACGCGCTGAAGGCCGGCCCGAAGCTCATCGTCATCGATCCGCGAAAGACCTGGCTCGCCAAGCAGGCCGAGGTGTTCCTGCAATTGCGTCCCGGAACCGATGATGCTCTGGCGCTGGCGATGCTGAATGCCATCATTGCCGATCGCTCTTATGACAAGTCCTTTGTTGAAAAATGGACTTACGGGTTCGACCGCCTGGCAGAGCGCGTCCGGCAGTACACGCCGGAATGGGCAGAGCCGATCACATGGGTGCCCGCGTCGAAGATCCGCGCTGCCGCGCGCCTCTGGATAGATGCGCAGCCGGGCGCGCTGGAATGGGGATGCGCGATCGAGCACACGCCGAATACGATTCAGACCGTGCGGGCGATTTCGCTGCTGCCCGCGCTCACCGGAAACATCGACGTGCCCGGGGGCTGGTGTTTCGGCATGCGCGGCGTGGGACCATTTCCCTTCCTGCCGGAAGTGTTGCCGGAGGAGCAGCGGAAGAAGCGCCTCGGCGCGGACAAGTACCGCGTGCTCTCGGGAGCCGGTTCGCGCGTGCCTTCGTCGCACATGCCCTCGGTGTTCAAGTCGATGCGAACGGGAGAACCGTACTGGACCAAGGGATTCCTCATATTCGGCAACAACGCGCTCACAACCTACGCGGATTCGCGACTGGTGCGCGAGTCGCTGATGAAGCTCGATCTTCTGGTGGTGGCCGATCTGTTCATGACGCCTACCTGCGAACTGGCCGACGTCGTGCTGCCGGTTGCGGCATGGCCGGAGCTCGATCAGGTCGTCGGCATGCCCTATTTCGGCGAAGACGTGATACTCGCGCAGCAGAAGGCCGTACAGATCGGCGAGTGCAAGCAGGACGAGGTCGTCATGACCGAACTCGCGCGGCGGCTCGATCTGCCGCACTGCGAGGACGACCTGCATGAAATACTCGACCGCGTCGTTGCTCCGACAGGAATGAGTTTCAAGGAACTCGCCGCGCACGGGCCGGTCAGGCTGCCGATGAAATATCGCAAGTACGAGGAAAATGGTTTTGCGACGCCGACGGGGAAGATCGAACTCTACTCGACGCGCCTTGAGGAACTGGGCTATGACCCGTTGCCGTATTATCAGGAGCCGCCGGAGAGCCCGGTCAGCCGACCCGATCTGGCGGAGGTCTTCCCTTACGTGCTCACGACCGGCGCGCGGATTCCGGTGTTCTACCATTCCGAATTCCGGCAGTTGCCGAAGCTGCGCCGCGGAGCGCGGGAACCGCGCGTCGAAATCCATCCGCAAACTGCGGCGAAGCACGGCATAGCTCGCGGAGACTGGGTGGTGATTTCATCGCCGCGCGGAAGCATCCGGCAGCGCGCGGTGCTGTCTGCGGATATCCACCCGAACGTGATTCATTGCGAACACGGCTGGTGGTTCCCGGAGCGCGAAGAGCCCGGGCACGGGATGTGGGAATCGAACGCGAACATGCTGACCGACCAGTCGCCTCCGTACGATCCCGCGATGGGGACCTATCAGCTGCGCGGACTGCTTTGCCGGATCGAGAGGGAGTGAGCGGCCCAAACCTTTCCGTAGAGGCGGGTCCGGCGGGCTTCGCCTTGGTCGCAAAACGGTTCGCGCGGGATCAACGGTAATTCATGGCGCGCCGCACACCGCGGCGTGGATATCCAGCAGCTTCCTGACCGTCTCTTCGCTGCGCGCGCGCGCCATGCCGCATTCGGTTGCTACGCCAAAAGACGGTGCGTATCGCTGCGCCGCCTCGATGCGCTTGCGCGTGCCCTCGACACCATCCTGCACGTGAACGACACCGAGGTAGAGTTCGGTGTCCTGTGAAAGCCGGAGCTCGCGCAGCGGCGAATGGAACGCGTCATCGTCGCGCCCGCGCGGTACCGGCATGTGGAAGTAGGCGAGTTTGCGACGGATCGACATGCAAAGTGCGTTGGCAAACTCCACCATCGCCGCGGCGTCGCGCGGTTCGACGAAATGCTTTCCGCCGAAGTCGCCGTAGCAAAGGTGCAGGCCTGTGTCGACATCCTCGGGAATACCGGCGCACAGTCGGGTCATGCGCCCGAGGATCCGTTCGCGTGGCTCATCGCCGCACGGGACGCCGGCGGTGGGCTGGCCATCCCATACGACCATTTCGTTGCACAGATCCCACTGAATACAGAGATCATGATGCGGAATGTGCCGGCAGAGCATCGCGACTTCGCCCAACATCGCCCCTTCGTAGGCCGCTTCGACAACGGCAAGCGACGCCCGAACGACGACGGAACTGACGACGGCGAAGGGGGTCGGAAGGCAGACCTGGAAGCGGATACCCTTCGGAAGCTCACCGCGGTCGCGCGCGGCGACAAAATCCAGGTACGAGGCGCGCGCCTCGCGCGCATAGTTGAGTTCGCCGAAACGAATGTCAGTCGCTTGAACCCCATCGGCAAGGCGCAACAGCGGGAAACGGTTGGTAGGGCGCACGGCGCCGGACGGATCCGGCGCAAGCCCAGGATTTGCCAGCAAGAGCGGATACTGCCAGCTGATCCAGAGCTTCCGCCCCCCGACTTCGCCGTCCGGAATTCGGCGCAAATACGGACCGAGCGTTTGTCCGACGACGCGGAACACGTCCTCGACCGTTGGCAAACCGATGCTGCCGACGAGATGTACCGACGCGGGTGCAGCGGGCTCATCCATGGGTGTTTCCTTTATCAAACTTCGTGTGCCGGCATCGCGGGGCGCTCAGGCGAAGTCCGACGCCGCTACGTGCATGCGCAGCAATTCCGGGATAGTCGCCGGGTCCCGCCGTCCGAAACCGCATTCGGTCGCGACGGCGAAATCGCTGACATATTTGAGAGCAGTTTGCATCCGTCGAATGGTGCCGTCGATTCCATCGGTATAGTGCACCAGTCCCAGACACAATTCGGTTCCTGGCCGCAACCGTAATTGCTTCAATGGCGCGAAATACGCATCGTCGCTGCGATTGCGTGGAACCGGCATGTGAATCAGGTCCATCGGCCGTGTGATCCTGTGCTTGAGCGCATCGGCCATCCGTACCATGTCACCCATGTCGCTCGGCTCCACCGCATGGCGATGATTGGCATCGCCGTAGCAGAAATGCAGCAACAACGGAATATCAGTGGGTACCTCATGGCATAGATCGGCGACGATCGAAGCGAAGCGATCGGTCATCTCCTGTTTGGTTCGGCCGTAGGGTGTTGGCAGCGCGCGTTCGAGCCGCGCAAATACGGCCGATGCCAGGTCGAACTGAATGGCCAGGTCCTGATGCGGGATGGTTTCGACGATGCGTTTCAGTTCCCGCTTCAGTGCGCCGTTGTAGGCCGGATCCAGCGCAAGCTGCTCGTCTTCCGCAACGAACAGCCACAGGACGGAATGGGCGGGAACGAGGTCGACCTGAAAGCGCACTCCGTCGAGGATCGTGCCGACATCGCGCAACTGCCGAAACGTCCGATAGGATCGCCCGGCGCAATCGGCATAGCCGAGATTACCGAAGTGCACGTCGGCTGCACGTTTGCCCGGTCGAAGGCGAAAGCGTCGGCGGCTCACCGAGTGGGCATGGACGGCGAATATTTCGGCCGAGGGTTCGAAATCAGGATGTTCCCGGAACAGCACCTCAAGGTGCGTGATCCAATCGCTGCGGTCGCCGACTTCACCGTCAGGAATCTGTTTGATTCTCTTGCCGAAAGCGGCGCTAACCGTTTCAAAGACCTGGGCCGTGCTCGCCAGCGGTACGCTTCCGACGAGGTATATGTTTCGAGGTGGCATGCGGTGTTCCCCTGTGGTTTCATTGCCGCGGTTCCGAACCGGCGTCCAGACCTGCCGTCCAGACCTATAGTGCGCGAACCCTATAGTAGTAAGTAGTATGATCGGGCCGAAGCTTAGGCGTCGTCGCGGGATGCCCGCAAGCAACCTCGCCCACTGCGGCAAAGGCAAGCGCTTAGCGGCCAGGCAACGCTAACCTAGCATATATAATCACGTCTTGAGTGGTTCAACCAAGGGGAGAACGATGATGCGCACTTTGAAATCGATTTCGTGTGTTGCCGCGGCGGTGGTCATGCTGTTCGGTGCGATTGCCGTGCAAGCTGCCCCCGTGAAGATCCGTTTGGCTTTCGTGGTGCCGGTCGCCAACTGGGGACCAATGCTGGCAAAGAAGAAGGACCTCGCCAAGCACTGGGGGAAGTCGTATGTCCTGGAAGCGGTGAGGTTCCTTGGAACACCGCCGATGATCACCGCGATGGCCAACAACGAGCTTGAGATCGCGAACTTCGCCTATTCCACGTTCGGCCTGGCGATCCAGAATGCCGGTCTTAGCGACCTTCGCGTGATCGCGGACGAATTCCAGGACGGAGTACCCGGCTATTTCAGCAATCGGTACATCGTTCGCAAGGACGGCGGCATCAACAAGATCGAGGATCTTAAGGGCAAGGTTCTCGCCACCAACGCGATCGGCAGTGGCATCGACGTCGCGATGAAGGCTGGGCTGAAGAAGCACGGCCTGATCGACAAGCGTGACTATACGGTCATCGAAGCGCCGTTTCCGACCATGGCCGCGCTGCTGAAGGACAAGAAGGCGGATCTGGTTTCCGCCGTCATGCCATTCGCGCTCAATCCCTTCTTCAGGGACCATGGCAAGGTTCTGTTCGATCAGACAGAGGGACTGGGGCGCTCGCAGTTTGTCTTTTGGGTGATGCGCAAGCCGTTCATCGACAAGAATCGCGCGGCCATTGTGGATTTGATGGAAGACGTCATCCGCATCGAACGCTGGTATCTCGATCCGAAGAACCATGCCGAGGCCGCGAAGATTGCATCGGGTTTCCTGAAAGTGCCGCCCGAGCGCTTCGGCTGGCTGTTCACGAAGAAGGACAATTACCGCGATCCGAACGGCATGCCGGATCTTGAGGCGCTGCAGCGCAACGTCGACACGACCGTCGACCTGGGCATCATAAAGACCGGATTCGACGTCAAGAAATACTCGGATCTGAGCATTGTCCAGGAGGCGGTGAAACGTTTGAAATAGGTTGCAGGACTGTGCCCATTCTGCCGGGCAGCGCGTCGCCGCCCGGCGGCGATTTTTGCGCCAATCGGCTGATGTCGTGACGGAAGAGAACGCACAGATCGTCGTTCACGGCGTCAGCCAGGTTTACCGGCCGCCCGCAGGGCGCGAGGTGCTGGCGCTCTCCGACGTGTCGCTCGAGGTGCAAGGCCGGGAATTCATCGCTCTGCTCGGCCCGTCCGGCTGCGGCAAGTCCACGTTGCTTTATCTGATCGGCGGCTTTCTACCCACGCAACAAGGGAGCATCCGCGTCGACGGAAAGCCCGTTTCGGGGCCGGGGCCCGATCGCGGCATCGTGTTTCAGGATTTCGCGCTCTTTCCATGGAAGACCGTCCGCGCGAACGTGCTCTACGGCCTCGAGCGTATGGATCTGTCTCGGCATGAGCGCGAGCGCCGGGCGCAGTCGTTCATCGACATGGTAGGGTTGGGCGGGTTCGAGGACAGCTACCCTTCCCAGTTGTCGGGTGGAATGAAACAGCGTGCCGCGATCGCGCGCACGCTCGCGATCGATCCGACGATCCTGCTGATGGACGAACCCTTCGGTGCGCTCGATTCGCAGACGCGCAGACTGATGCAATCGGAATTGCTGAGCATCTGGCAGCGGACACCCAAAACGGTCATTTTCGTCACCCACGATGTCCAGGAAGCCGTGTTTCTGGCAGGTCGGGTAGCCGTCATGTCCGCGCGGCCGGGTTGCATCAAGGCGATCGTCGAGACTCAGTTCGACAAGGCAGATCCGCACCTTCTCAAGTCGCCCGATTTCGTGAACAAGGTGGACGAAATCTGGAATCTTGTCCGTGACGAGGCGATTGTCGCGCAAACGGCACGGCACCCATGAGCAAGCTTCTGGCGCGTTATTCGCCGTTGCTGCTGCTGGCTGTCCTCTGGCAACTCGCGTGGTATTTCGAAATGGTTTCGTCGACCGCCCTGCCTTCACTCGTCGATGTTGCGTCGGCGTGGGTCGACCTGCTTCGCTCCGGGGAATTGTTGCGCAACGCGGCCGCCTCGCTCTACCGGGGCGGTGCGGGATTCCTGCTGGCGGTCGTCGTGGGCGGAGCGCTCGGCATGATCATGGCGTGGTGGCGCCCGCTGAACTTGATGCTCAGTCCATTGGTAGAAATCTTCTATCCGCTGCCAAAGACGGCACTGATCCCGGTAACGGTAATCTGGCTCGGCTTCGGAGACGCGTCAAAGATTCTGCTGATCTTCCTCGGCTGCATGCTGCCGGTGACGATAGGCGCATTCAACGGCAGCCGATCGACGGAGCAGGTGATGGTCTGGTCCGCACGCAGCATGGGGGCGAGCCGGTTGCGCATCTTGAGGGACGTCGTTCTCCCGAGCGCCATGCCGGAATTGCTTAACGGCATCCGTACCGCGCTGGCCCTGGCGTTCATCCTGCTGGTGACCTCCGAGCTCGTGGTCGCGCGCGAGGGTCTGGGCAACCTGATCGGCTATCTCGGTTCGAATGGGTCGTACGAAGCGATGTACAGCGTCGTTCTCACGGTCGCTTTTCTCGGCTTCGCCGCGGACCGGATCTACCAGTACTTCATGCGCTGGATATTGGCATGGCGCGACGCGACAACGGGGTAACGACACCGGAGCAGCCGCCCGGCGGTCGATCTGCCGGATTGCGCATGGTCCGGCAGACGCTCCGGACTGCGGCATACGGGCTGCCCGTGGTCGCGCTGCTCATCGCATGGGAGACTTTTGCACGATCGGGCGCAGTCACGATGTTCATTCTGCCGCCGGCAAGCGCCGTCGCGGAACGGATCTGGGCCGATGCGGCTGCCGGAGATCTGTGGCGGAATATCCTGACCACCATGTATCGAGCTTTTAGTGGTTTTCTGCTTGGATCACTGATTGGCGTCGCGATAGGTATCGGAATTTCGCGCAATGCGCTGGCACGCTGGTTCTTTGATCCGATCATTTCGATCGGTTTCCCCATGCCGAAAGTCGCGTTTCTTCCTGTCATCATCCTCTGGCTGGGGGTTTTCGACGTGTCGAAGATCGCCATGGTGACGATTGAAGTCCTGTTCCCGGTCGTCACGGCAACGGTGATCGGCTTGCAGGGCGTCAACCGTTCAGTTATCTGGTCAGCGCGCAATCTGGGGGCGAGTCAACGCCAATTGCTCTGGCATGTAATGATTCCGGCAGCATTCCCGCAAATATTCACCGGCATTCAGGTTGCACTGCCGATCGCACTTATCGTTGCCGTATTTACCGAAATGGCGATGGGTGGCTATGGGCTGGGTGCGAGCATGATGTCGGCTTCACGTCTTGCCGACTCGCGCGGCGTCTTTGCGGGTATCGTCGCCATCGCACTCGTCGGTTATTGCGTGGTCAAGCTGATGGGACTTCTGCGCCGCCGGGTGCTGATCTGGCATGCGGAAGCCGTCATGCCTAGCACGGTCTGATCTTGCGCCGCAGTCTTGAGGCCCGGCTCGGCACGGGCACGTCGTGGACGCCGAGGTATGAATCGAGGATACGCCGCAGTTGTTCGATACCCTTGGCCGGATTCGGGCGCTTCGCGGCGATCCAATAGCGCACCGCGCCCGAGTAGAGGAAGAAGATCGAAAGCGCGATGAAAGCCGGATCTTCGCCGGTGCGGACCCGCCCGTCGCGCTGGGCCGAGGTCACGAGCTGTTCGATTAGACCAATGGTGCGACGCTTGCTGCGTTGGAATTCCCCCGCCAGTCGTCCTTCCGAATAGAACGTGAGTTCGCGGAGGAGGATCCGCGAAAGCGTCGGGTTGGTAGCGAATTCCCTGTAGAAAATCGCAAACGCCGACGCCAGTTGCTCCGCAAGCGGTCTGCCCGGCGGGACCGCGGCGAATGCGGAATCGGTGATGCGGTCGAGTTCCTCGTTGAAAATGAGAAATACCAGGTCCCGTTTGTCGTCGGCATAGTTGAACAGGGTACCCAGGCCGACGTGAGCACGCGCGGCGATGGCGCGCGTGGTCGCGCGGTCGAATCCCAGTTCGTTGAACAGCTCCCTTGCCGCGGACTTGATGCGCGACAGCTTGTCCAGCCGGTTTCGCTCGCGCAGCCCGGGTTCGGCGCCCGCTCTACTGCGCCGTGTCGTCAACGCATCAGTCCTTCTGAGATGCGCCGTGCAAAACCGTGCATCGGGACAACGCCGCGCTCAAGCTTGACAGGAATCTGAACATGTTTGAGACTGATCATGTTCATAATTTACCTGCAACGGGATGGGGAATCAATGACGCAACAACGTCCGGCGGCACTGATCACCGGGGCGGCAACCGGAATCGGCAGAAGCGTGACACTGGCGCTTGCGCGGGCCGGTTACGACGTCGCCATCAACTACAGCCAGAGCGAAGCGGCGGCGAAGGAAACCGCCAAGCAAGCCGAAGCGGCAGGGGCGGCGACGTTGTTGCATCGCTGCGACGTGAGTGATGAGGCGAAAGTGAACGCGATGCTCGCCGCGGTAAAGGAGAAATTCGGCAGGCTCGACGTACTGATCAACAATGCGGGCACGACCACCGGCATGAAGCACAAGGATATAGACAGCATCAGCGCCGGTGAATGGGACCGCGTATTCGCAGTCAACGTCAAGAGCGTATTTCTGGTGACACGGGCAGCGGCGCCCCTGCTGCGCGAATCAAAGGGTTGCATCGTCAATACGGCAAGCATAGTTGGCCTGCGACCGGGACCGCAGCCGCTGCCTTACTCGGCTAGCAAGGCGGCAGTAGTGAATCTCACCAAAACGCTCGCCTACAACCTCGGCCCTGCGGTCCGCGTCAATGCGGTGGCACCGGGCTGGATGGAAGGCGACTGGATGCAGCGTATGCTCGGTGACAAGTACCGGGAACTCATGGACCGGCGCGCGAAAATGACGCCGTTGAAGCGGTGCGTGAGGGCTGATGACGTTGCGGAAACGATGATGACCCTCATCCAGTCGAACCGCTTCGTCACCGGTGAAGTGATCGTCATCGACGGCGGATTCACGAGTTCAACTTGAGATCCTGCGGGGGCCGTTGGCAGCTCCAGGCCGCGGCGCACAATTGAATTCGTTTCTGGTGTCGACCGGCGTCGTCGCGCTCGCGGAAGTCGGCGATAAGACGCAATTGCTGGCGTTGTTGCTTGCGGCGACTTTCCGGCGCCCGCTGCCGATTATTGCAGGCATTCTGGTCGCGACGCTTGCCAACCACGCGATCGCTGGAGCGGCGGGCAGATGGCTTACGCATTTGATCGGTCCCGAGACCCTGCGATGGATACTCGGCTTGTCGTTCATCGCCATGGCCGTCTGGTCCCTGATTCCCGACAAGCTTGAGCAGGACGCGCCGCGCCCGCGGCGCTTCGGCGTGTTCGGTACCACGCTGGTTGCGTTTTTCCTGGTGGAAATGGGCGACAAGACCCAGATTGCGACCGTGGCGCTCGCGGCACGCTATGACGCGCTGATGGGCGTGGTGCTGGGCACGACCATGGGGATGATGATCGCCAACGTGCCGGCGGTGATGCTCGGAAACTTCAGCGCCGAGAAGCTGCCGGTTCGCGCGATTCACATCGCCGCAGCCATGCTGTTTGCGCTGCTGGGGGTTGCCGTA
>Ga0155953_1090_pt1 | contig 45714 bp, 31 predicted proteins | sample RifCSPlowO2_02_FD_107607 | JGI IMG/M metagenome (GOLD analysis project Ga0155953, IMG submission 107607) | Betaproteobacteria bacterium RIFCSPLOWO2_02_FULL_63_19
ATCACAAACGGCGTCACCGCGATCATCACCCCGGCCACCGCCGCGCAGCCGAAAATCAGACCGTCGTAGATGCGGCCAAGATCACTCAGCCGCATCTAGCTTGCTCCCGCGCCCGACACCAAATCCAAGCGTATCAACCGAATGAGCCGGGTTCTATTCGTAGCGGACCAGCTTCTTGAGCTTCTCGAGGTCGATCTTGACGTTCTTGTTTTTTTCCATACGGGTCATCGGGTCTTTGCGGAACGTCCTCACAAATTCGGCCGCCGCCGCGTCAGGCAAAGCAACGGTCTTGAGGCCCGCGGCCGCGAGTTTCTCCTTCTGCTGATCCTGCGCGATCTTCCAGTACTGGCGCGATTCCTTTTCCCACTCGACGGACAGCTTGTCGAGCAGATCCTGGGTCTTTTTCGGCAGACCGTCGTATACCTTCTGGTTCATGATCATGAACAGCCCGGTATAGGTCATCGGTGGCTCGATCCGGTACTTGATGAATCTTTCCAGCCTATGGTCCAGTACCTCGGTCAAGCCGATTCCCATACCGTCGATGGTTCCGCGCTCGAGGGCCGTATACACCTCGCCAGTGGCCATCACGACCGGCGTTCCGCCCAGCCGCTTGATGAAGTCGCGATACGCGGGCGAGGAGCGCATCTTCATGCCAGTGAGGTCGATCCCGCCCGAGGCCGTTCTCTTGGGGGCCTTGACGGTATAGAGATACAGGCCGAGCCCGCTGTCGAACCAGCCCATGAAACGGGCGTCCATCTTCTGCTTCATCACGTCCCGGACCATGCCGAACACGCCGCTCGCGCGCGCTTCCTCCGGGTTGGTATAGTGAATGAAATCAATTTCCGGCAGCAGTCCTAGATAGTACGGCCCCGGCCCGTACATCATCTCAAACAGGCCGTTGCGCATCGCGTTGGGCTGCTCGCGCGGCTTCGTGATTTCCGGGCCGCCGATGTAATTGATGCGGAACAATCCCTTGCCCGCCTTGTTCGCCTTGTCGACGAAACGTATGAAGCTCTGGCACAGGGGATTGGTTTTGGGGAATGCGCAGACGGTCCTGAGGACTTTTTCCTCGCCTCGCGCGAATTGGGGTGCTGTCAGCAGAGCCACGGATGCCGCGGCGACGATTGCAGTGCAAAGCCTCTTAATGGACATAGATTAGTCTCCTCAATAATCTGCAGCAGTGGATCCACAGCCAACCCGCGTGCCAAATACGCCCCGGCACTTCGACAGGTGGGCACCCTCGATGGCGCTTTCTTCTATCGCCACTTCTTATTAGTCGATGGTCCATCGGGCGGGCGACGAAATCATCGCGTACCAGTTCAATTAATGATATAGAAGATGCCTAATAATTACTATTCATCACGTGAATACTGCACGATCCACGTCGAAGGCGATTGATGCCGGATGTTCGTCTCATGCCGGTCATCGAGCCCAATGTGCGATTCAGGAACAGAATGATTCTTGCTCGCATCTGGCTCTTCACTTTCTTTAATCAGCGATCGCGCCCCGCAAGACTTGGCCGACTGCCTGGGACAGCGGTCTCGGTGGGGACAATGGCAACTGGCCGTGGTTGAAACTTGATGCGCGACCTTTAGTCCGATGCACAAGCCGACGCGACGCGGAGCTCGCTGCGCCGGCCGAAACGTTAAACGACCGGGTGCCGGGCAAATCTTCGCATGCAGAAATACTGAGATTGAACCACCGGCGTCGAAATCAAATGGCGATGTCCTCGTTTCCCCGTCGGCACTAGCGCCGAATAGTCCTTTTGGCCAGCGAGCTTGGTGTCCGCTTGCGCGATGCACGATTCCAGTGCATGGATCGGTGCCGATGCACGGTTTTGCGCGCTTCGCGTGCGAACGGCCTAAACCTCAGTGTCGGGCGACGGCGATGGTGGATTTCCTCGGTCATACGTGGCCCGATGGAGATCACCGTCCCAAGAACGATGCGTTAGCGGGCCCGCGCAACATGGCGCGATAGTTGCTCTGCGTCATGCATGACCACCGCTGCCAACAACGACGGTACCGTTATCATGTCCTCCCATGCGGGAGCCGCCAACGCCGATTTCAGGGTGGGCCTTGCCGTTGCATCAGGCGCTGCGCCACTTGCGATGATGCTTGGTCATGCCACGCGTGCAGTACGCGGCAAAGTGCACGAAGATTTCTATGGCGTGGCGGTCCCGGGCAACACCGCCACCGAGAAAAAGGGTGTGGTCGTTGTGCTTGCCGATGGTATCGGAGCGCACGGCAAAGGCCGAATGGCAGCCGAGGTAACCGTGCGCAGCCTGCTCAGTGACTACTACGCGACCTCGCCTTCATGGAGCATCGCGCAAGCACTGGAAAAACTCATGTGCGCAACCAATGACTGGATCGTTGCGCACAATCGAAATCAGCCGGATAACGACGGAAGCGTTGCGGCGGCGAGCGCGCTGGTTCTTCACGGCCGCCAGTATTTCATCGCGCATGTCGGCAACACCCGGGTATACAGAGTGCGGGACTCCGTGTTCGAGAAGCTGACGAACGACCATACCTGGCCGCGGCGTGACATGCGCAATGTACTCAAACGTGCGATCGGTCTGGATACATACCTCGTGGTCGATTTCGTCGAGGGCGATATCAGGGAAGGCGACAGCTTCATCATCGCATCGGACGGCGTGTGGGATACGCTGGGCGAACGCAGGTTCCGGGCCGTCTACGCGCAATCCGACGGTTCGCAAGCGGCTGCTGATGCTCTCGTGAACTCCGCAGACGAAGTCCAGGAGACCTATCTTGGACGAAACGATGCTTCCGCGGTCGTTCTGTCTATTGAATCAGCCGGGTGAGGTCGAGCACACTGCGCGAAAGGCGCCCGTCCTGTTGGAGACGGGCGCAGTTGCGCAGGTCAATCCGCCTGGGACAGCAATTCGCGCAGTACGTAAGGCATGATGCCGCCATGACGGTAGTAATCCACCTCGATCGGCGTATCGATGCGAAGCAGCACCTTGACTTCACGGCGCGTTCCATCGGCCGATCTGATGACGAGAGTCACGTCCTGCTGCGGCTTGATGTTTTCGAGGCCAAGCACATCGAAAATTTCGTCGCCCTTGATTCCCAGCGACTGCACGCTGTCGGAGCCCTTGAACTGCAGCGGCAGTACGCCCATGCCGACGAGGTTCGAGCGGTGGATGCGCTCGAAGCTGCGTGCGATGACGGCTTTGGCGCCAAGCAGCTGGGTTCCCTTGGCGGCCCAGTCGCGCGACGAGCCGGTGCCGTATTCCTCGCCGCCTAATACCACCGTCGGCGTTCCCGAGGCCGCGTATTTCATGGCCGCATCGTAGATCGGCATCTGCTCGCCCGACGGCTGGTGCAGCGTGACGCCGCCTTCAACGCGTGTGCCGTCCGCTTTTTGCGGAATCATCAGGTTCTTGATCCGAACGTTGGCGAAGGTGCCGCGCATCATGACTTCGTGGTGGCCGCGCCGCGCACCGTAGCTGTTGAATTCACTCACGGATACGTCGTGTTCCTGCAGGTAGATGCCGGCTGGCGAGGTCGGTTTGATCGAGCCGGCCGGACTGATGTGATCGGTGGTAACCGAGTCGCCGAAAATGCCCAGCGCGCGCGCGCCTGTTACGTCCCCGGTCCCGCCCGGTTGCATTTCGAATCCGGCGAAGAAGGGAGGTTCGGCGATGTAGGTCGATGGCGGCCAGCTGTACACCTGACCCGCCGGTGCGGGCACGGCGTTCCACAACGGATGGTCCTTGGTGAGATTTCCGTAGAGTCGCCGGAACGTCTTCGGATCCATCGCGTATTTCATGCAGTCGTGGATCTCCTGGCTCGTGGGCCAGACGTCACCGATGAAGACGTCTTCCCCCTTCCTGCCTTTGCCCAGGGGCTCAGTCATCAGGTCGCGCGTCATCGTGCCGGCAATCGCGTAGGCGACCACCAGCGGCGGCGAGGCGAGGAAATTTGCGCGCAGGTTTGGGTGGATGCGCGCCTCGAAATTGCGGTTGCCCGACAACACCGCCGCGCAGACCAGGTCATTCTTGGTGATCGCCTCGTTGATCGTCGGCAGCAGATCGCCGGCATTGCCGATGCAGGTGGTGCAGCCGTACCCTGCGAGGAAAAAACCGAGTTTCTCCAGGTAGGGCAGCAGGCCCGCCTTCGTGAGATAGTCGGTGACAACGCGCGATCCGGGCGCAAGCGAGGTCTTGACATGAGGTTTCACGGTCAGGCCGCGTTCGACGGCCTTCTTGGCCAGCAGACCGGCCGCCAGCAGTACGCCCGGGTTGGACGTATTGGTACAGGAGGTGATGGCGGCGATCAGCACGTCGCCGCTGCGCAGATCCAGTCCGTCTGCCGTGCGGTAGGGTTTGGCGAGTTCCTCGGGTTTCTTCGAGAAACCACCGTCGTTCACCGGCTTGGAAAACAACTCCGTAAACTTCGATCTCACCTGGCCGATCTCGATGCGGTCCTGCGGCCGCCTCGGGCCGGCGAGTGATGGTGCAACGGTGCCGAGGTCCAGCTCGACCACCTGGCTGAAGTCGATCTGGCCTTTCTTGGCGATGCCGAACATGCCCTGAGCCCGGAAGTAGGCCTCGAACGCGGCAACTTCCTCCTCGGTACGGCCCGTGCCACGGAAGAATTCGATGGTTTTCTGGTCCACCGGAAAGAATCCCATGGTCGCGCCGTATTCGGGCGCCATGTTGCCGATGGTCGCGCGATCGGGCACCGCAAGCTTCTCCACGCCTTCGCCGAAAAACTCGACGAACTTGCCCACGCATTTGGCCTTGCGAAGCACCTCGGTAACGGTCAGGACCAGGTCCGTGGCCGTGACGCCGCCGCGCAACTGTCCTTTGAGGTGCACGCCCACTACATCGGGCGTCAGCAGATATAACGGCTGTCCGAGCATTCCCGACTCGGCCTCGATGCCGCCGACGCCCCAGCCGACCACGCCGATACCGTTGATCATGGTGGTGTGGCTGTCGGTACCGACCAGCGTGTCGGGATAATAGATTCCATCCTTTCGATGCACGCCGCGCGCGAGGTACTCGAGGTTGACCTGGTGCACGATGCCAATGCCAGGCGGGACGACCTTGAAGGTGTCGAAGGCCTGCATGGCCCACTTCATGAACTGGTAGCGCTCGCCGTTGCGCTGGAACTCGAGCTTCATGTTCAGATCGAGCGCATTCTTGGTGCCGTAGTTGTCGATGTGCACCGAGTGGTCGACCACCAGGTCGACCGGCACCAGCGGTTCAATGACCTTCGGATTCTTGCCCATTCTGTCGGCTACCGAGCGCATGGCGGCCAGGTCCGCAAGCAGCGGGATGCCGGTGAGGTCCTGCAAGACGATGCGCGCCAGCACGAACGGGATTTCGTTCACGCGATTCGCGTTCGGTTTCCATCCGGCGAGCTCGCGGATGTGGTGTTCGCTGACCTTCTTGCCGTCGCAATTGCGCAGCACGGATTCGAGCACGATGCGAATGGACACCGGCAGGCGCGAAATTTTTCCCAGGCCCGCCTTTTCCAGGGCCGCAAGCGAGTAGAACTTGCCGGTCTTGCCGGCGATCCTGAATTCTTGAAGGGAGTTGAACAGATTGTGCGGCATGGTTTCTCCGAATTGCGGTTTCTCGAATTATCTCAGATCACAAACAGGTCCACGAATTCGCTCACGGGCATCGCTTCCAGGCGCCGCTGATCGCCGCAGACCTCGAGGATCGCCTGTTGCTGTTTCGCGGGGAAGCGCCGGGCAAGGTTGATGGCGAACTTCTTTTCCAACAAAGGGATGCCGGCTTTGCGCCGGCGGCGGTGTCCGATAGGGTATTCAACGACCACTTCACCGGTCTTCTTGCCGTCCCTGAACTTCACCGTGATCGCGTTCGCGATCGAACGTTTTTCCGGGTCCAGGTAGTCGCGTGAAAACCCCTTGTCCTCGACGCACTGCATCTTGTCGCGAAGCGCGTCGATGCGCGGATCCGCGGCGATCCTGTCTTCGTAATCCTCGGCGGTCAGTCGTCCGTAAATCAACGGGACGGCCACCATGTATTGAATGCAGTGATCCCGGTCGGCCGGGTTGGAGAGGGGGCCCTTCTTGTCGATGATGCGGATCGCGGATTCATGCGTGCGGATCGTGATCCTGGCGATGTCCTGCAGCCGGTCCTTGACCTGCGGATGCAGCGCGATCGCGCATTCGACGGCGGTTTGGGCATGAAACTCGGCCGGGAACGAGATCTTGAAGAGCACGTTCTCCATCACGTACGAACCATAGGGACGCCGGAATTTGAACCGGGCGCCCCTGAACAGCACGTCGTAAAAGCCCCAGGTCTTAGCGGTCAGAACGGACGGATAGCCCATCTCGCCCTTCTTGGCGATCAGCGCAAGGCGCACGGCCCGGCTGGTCGCGTCCCCGGCGGCCCAGCTCTTGCGCGAACCGGTATTCGGCGCGTGCCGGTAGGTTCGCAGCGACTGGCCGTCCACCCAGGCCAGCGACAGTGCGTTGACGATCTCGTCGTGACTGCAGCCGAGCATATTCGCCACGACCGCGGTGGATGCAACTTTCACCAGCACCACGTGATCGAGTCCGACGCGGTTGAACGAGTTCTCCAGCGCGATCACGCCCTGGATTTCGTGCGCCTTGATCATGCCGGTGAGCACATCGCGCATGAGCAGCGGAGCCTTGCCGCACGCAATCGCCTGGCGCGAAAGCCAGTCCGCGGTTGCGAGGATGCCACCCAGATTGTCCGAAGGGTGTCCCCATTCCGCGGCGAGCCACGTATCGTTGAAGTCCAGCCAGCGAATCATCGTGCCGATATTGAACGCCGCCTGAACCGGATCGAGCTGGAACTGCGTACCCGGTACTTTTGCACCGTTCGGGACCAGCGTGCCGGGCACGATCGGGCCCATCAGCTTGGTGCAGGCCGGGTAGGCGAGCGCTTCCAATCCACAGCCGAGCGTGTCCATCAGGCACAGGCGGGCGGTGCTGTAGGCTTCTGCACTCTTGACGGGCGTTTTGACCACGTAGTCGGCAATGTCGACGAGGACTTTGTCGGGTTGGGGGCGGACGTTCGAAACGCGTGGGGACATGGCGTGCATTCTTCCTGGTGCCGGAGTTGAAGGATCAGCGAGGGTTGCGGTTCTCTACGGGTTGCCCGATTCCGCGCAAAAGCACGTTGCGCAGCTGCGCGGAATTGCAGGCTGGCGAAAGGTCGCGCATCGGCGCGCTTGCCGCGACAAACGGGCGAGCCGCGACCCTGGTTCTATTTCCGGTTTTTCATCGGCACCCACTTGCGGTTCTCGGGCCCCGTGTAATTTGCGCTCGGGCGGATGATCTTGCCGTCGATTCGCTGCTCGATGATGTGCGCGGCCCACCCCGACGTGCGGGAGATTACGAAGATCGGGGTGAACATCGCCGTGGGGACCCCGATCATGTGATAGGAAACGGCGCTGAACCAGTCCAGGTTGGGGAACATCTTTTTCTCGCGCCACATCACTGTCTCGAGCCGCTCTGCGATGTCGAACAGCTTCATGTTGCCGGCGGATTTCGAAAGCCGGCGCGCCACGTCCTTTATGATCTGATTGCGCGGGTCGCCGATGGTGTACACGGGATGCCCGAAGCCGATGACGATTTCCTTGTTCTGAATTCGTCTGACTACGTCCTGTTCCGCTTCGTCCGCACTGCCGTAGCGGCTCTGTACATCGAAGGCCACTTCGTTCGCGCCGCCGTGCTTCGGCCCACGCAGGGCGCCGATGCCGCCGCAAATCGCACTGTACATGTCCGACCCGGTGCCGGCGACGACGCGGCAGGCGAACGTCGAAGCGTTGAACTCGTGCTCCGCGTACAGGATGAGGGACGTGTGCATCGCGTGCACCCATTCGGGCGACGGAGCCCTGCCATGCAGCAGGTGCAGGAAATGGCCGCCGATGGAATCGTCATCGGTTTCGACGTCGATTTCCCGACCGTTGTGGCTGTAGTGATACCAGTAGAGCAGCATCGATCCGAACGAGGCCATGAGGCGGTCGGCGATGTCACGCGCGCCGGCCAGGTTATGGTCGTCTTTTTCCGGCAGCAGGGTCCCCAGCACGGAGCAGCCGGTGCGCAGCACGTCCATCGGGTGGGCCGAAGGCGGGATGCATTCGAGGGCGGCCTTGAGGTTTTCGGGGAGCCCGCGCAAAGAGCGAAGTTTGTTCTTGTAAGCGCTGAGTTCCGCCGCATTGGGCAACTTTTCGTGCACCAGAAGGTACGCGATCTCCTCGAATTGTGCGGCATCGGCGAAATCGAGAATGTCGTAGCCTCGGTAATGCAAGTCGTTTCCGCTTCGACCTACGGTACACAGGGCCGTGTTGCCTGCGGCTGTGCCCGAGAGCGCGACGGATTTCTTGGGCTTGGGACCGGGGGCGGGTGCCGCTGGGGTGGCGGTGGACTTGCTCATTTGCGCTTCTCCTTCGCAAAAAGGTTGTCGAGCTTCTGCTCGAACGCGTGATAGTCGAGGTAATCGTACAGTTCAGCGCGGGTCTGCATGGTGTCGATCAGGCTCTTTTGTGTCCCCTCGCGTCGCAGAATCTGGTAGACGTTCAGCGCGGCTCTGTTCATGGCGCGGAACGCGGAAAGCGGGTAGAGCGCGATCGAGACATCGGCTGAACGCAATTCTTCGAGAGTGAACAGGGGAGTGGATCCGAACTCGGTGATGTTTGCCAGAATCGGCACCTTCACAGCCGCGGCGAATTGGCGGTACATCATGAGTTCGGTGACCGCTTCGGGAAAAATTGCATCAGCCCCGGCCTCCACGCAGGCGACGGCACGATCGATTGCCGCCTCGAATCCCTCGACCGCAAGCGCGTCGGTCCGGGCCATGATGACGAAATCGGGGTCGGTTCGGGCGTCGACCGCTGCCTTGATCCTATCCACCATTTCGCGCGCGGACACGAGTTCCTTGCCTGGCCGGTGACCGCAGCGCTTGGCTCCGACCTGATCTTCGATGTGCAGCGCCGCGGCACCACACTTGATCAACGCCCTCACCGTGCGGGCAATGTTGAACGCACTGGCGCCGAATCCGGTATCCACGTCGACAAGCAGAGGTAGCGCACATACATCGGTGATACGGCGCACGTCCGTGAGCACGTCGTCCAGATTCGAAATCCCCAGGTCGGGGACGCCCAGGGAGCCCGCCGCCACGCCTCCTCCGGACAGGTAGATCGACTTGTAGCCACTGCGCTCAGCCATGCGCGCGTGGTAGGCAGATATCGTGCCGACGCACTGCAGAGGCTTTTCATCGCCAATTGCAGTGCGAAACAGCGCTCCAGCGGACATCGTAGTCATCTGCCTCTCCTCGCAAGACCATCCACTTTCGCCGACGGCGTTGTTCGCCGGCGCGGACGCGATGGCCCCCAGAGCGCTCTATTGAAGGCCGCCCGAAATAACCGCGCCCGCCGCATTTCGCGACAGGCGCAGACGATCTTACAGCAGTCGCGAGCCAATAACTGTCGCCGGGGAAGCATCCCCTTGCTGGCAGTTGCGGCGCAAACGGTCGGACGTTTCAGGCCAGCAGGTGCTTGACGCCGTCGCGCTCTTCCATGAGTTCCTTGAGCGTGGCGTCCATTTTGCCGCGGCTGAACTCGTCGATCTCCAACCCCTTGACGATCTGGTACTTTCCGCCCGCGCACGTGACTGGAAATCCGTACATCGTGCCCTCGGGAATGCCATAGGACCCGTCGGAAGGAATCCCCATCGTGACCCATTTGCCGCCGGTGCCGGCCACCCAGTCGCGCATGTGGTCGATTGCGGCGTTGGCGGCCGATGCCGCCGAAGACAGTCCGCGCGCTTCGATAATTGCGGCGCCGCGCTTGCCTACCGTCGGCAGGAACGTTTCCTTGTACCATTTGTCGTCGTTGACCACCTTCGGTGCCGGCTGCCCGCCTATGGTCGCGAAACGGTAGTCCGGGTACATCGTCGGAGAGTGATTTCCCCAGACAATCATCTGTTCAATTGAATCGACCGATTTGCCGGTCTTGGTCGCAATCTGCGACAGCGAGCGGTTGTGGTCCAGCCGCAGCATGGCGGTGAAGTTTTCAGGCGCCAGGCCGGGAGCGCTTTTCATCGCGATATAGGCATTGGTGTTGGCCGGGTTTCCGACCACGAGCACTTTCACGCCGCGTTTCGCCACTGCGTCGAGTGCTTTTCCCTGCACCGTGAATATCGCACCGTTGGCTTCGAGCAAATCCTTGCGTTCCATGCCCTTGGTGCGCGGCCGCGCGCCGACCAGTATGGCGATGTCCGCATCTTTGAAAGCCACGTTGGCGTCGGAGGCTGCGGTCATGCCAGCGAGCAGCGGGAAGGCGCAGTCATCCATTTCCATCATCACGCCCTTGAGCGCGGCCTGGGCCTTGTCGTCGGGAATCTCGAGCAGCTGCAATATCACGGGCTGGTCTCTGCCCAACATTTCGCCGGTGGCGATTCTGAACAAAAGGCTATACCCGATTTGCCCGGCGGCGCCGGTAACTGCGACACGAACAGCTTGTTTGGCCATATGGGACTCCGTGGGGTTGGTCAGTTGAAAATAAGTCGATTCGATAGGGGGCGCGCAACCGAACTTTGTAGTTGATCAGGCACCTTTAGAAACACGTCTGCTGCAGCGCACATTCCGCTGCGATTCAGTTAGCAGACCACACGCGACCGGCCATGATATGTATCTGATAAAGATGTAAAATCACACGCTTGTCGAGTCAGATCTGCATCCCGGTCACAAGTAGGACACTAGTGCCGCGAGGTGCAATTGACTTGGGTCAAACCCGCTCGATTTTGTGCGGCACGGCAGGGTGATCGTTCGCTGTTGTTATGATCGCCCGCGCTCTGATCGGTGCATCAGGGACGGGCTTGAGTGCGTGATACGAATGCTGCTTTTACATGGATGACGAGGAATTCAAACGGCTCCGATGGCGCTGCCGGCGGGGCCTGCTCGAGAACGATCTCGTGTTGGAGCGCTTCCTCGAGCGCTACGGCGCACAATTGTCCGAGCCGGACACGGATGCGTTTAGTAAGCTTCTCGACTATGGCGACAAGGCCCTTTGGGAGCTGGTAACCCGGCGCAGTGAGCCTGCCGACCCTGATCTACTTAGGGTAGTAGAACTGCTGCGCAGCTGTCGGCGCGGCAATGAGACGCGTCGCACATAGGACCAGCAGGCTGGGTGGCCAAGCTCGGCGAATTCGCCGCCTGCGCGGACTGTAGCGTGGATCGCGCAATGGCAGGAAATGATCAGTGATCCCGAGTGCAAGATCGGGCGCCCGCGTCAGTGGTTTTTCGGCGCGGCCGTCCGGAAGGTTTTGTCGATCGACCAGAGGAAATAGGGCAACAACCCGCGGTCAGCGAAGGGAAGCCGAACTGCGCGCAAAAAGGGGATGCTGTGTGCACCCCCGTTTTTGCATTCGAGCGAGTTTCTCGAACTACATCTTCCTGCCACCCTCGGCAGCCCATTTTTCGAGCATGTCGGTGGTGACGGATTTCGGGCGCTCAAGCGCATAGCCGAGCGCGCGGTCCCAGGTGATGTTCGCCATGCATCCTACGGCGCGGCCGACGCCGAACAGCACGGTGTAGAAATCCCACTCCTTGATGCCGTAGTACCACTGGATCACGCCAGACTGCGCGTCGACGTTTGGCCATGGGTTCTTGGTCTTGCCATGTTCGGATAGCACGGCCGGGGCGGTCTCGAATATCATCGACACCAGCTTGAACAGGGGATCGTCTTTCAGGCCCGGGGTGTTAAGGCAGAACTCGCGCTGGGCCATGTAGCGAGGGTCGGTCTTTCTGAGCACGGCGTGACCGAAGCCCGGGACCACCTGCCCCGCATTCAGGGTATCCCAAAGCGCTGCGGTTACGTTCTCCTTGGTCGGCGCGGCACCCTTGAGCTTCTTCTGGAAGTCCATGATCCAGCGCAGCACCTCCTGGTTGGCCAGACCGTGCAGCGGGCCGGCCAGCCCGTTGAGGCCGGCCGAGTAAGCGTAGTACGGGTCAGACATGGCCGAGTGCACCAGATGGGTGGTGTGGGCCGAGACGTTTCCGGACTCGTGGTCGGAGTGCAGGATGAAGTACATCCTCGCCAGATCCTTGTACTGTTCGCTCTGCCCAATCATGTGGGCGAAGTTGGCGCCCATATCGAGCTTCGGGTCGGCCGGGATCTGTTTGTCGCCGCGGTACTTGAGGTTGTAGATGAACGCCGCTATTACCGCAATGCGGGCGACGAGATCGGCGGCGTCCTCGTACACGTATTCCCAGGCTGACGTCTTGTTGAACTTGTCCGAGTTATAGTAGGCCGCGAACTTTGAGTCCTTCTGCAGGGCCAAAATCCCAATCGAGAGCATCACCATGGGATGACTTTCCCGCGGAAGCGCGCGGAGCGTGCTGTAGACGTATTCCGGGACTTGCCGGCGGGTCTTGAACTCCTCGACCACCGCATCGGCCTGCGCCTGCGTCGGAATTTCCCCCGTCAGCAGGAAGTACCAGAAGGACTCGACGCTCGCGTAGGCGGAACCGGCTGCCCTGGGGAGCGCCGCAAAGGTCTCGGGGATGGTCTTGCCTCTGAAGCGGATTCCTTCCTGCGGATCGAGGTAGGAGATATCGGTGACAAGGCAGCGGATGTCCCGGGCACCGCCGATACACTGCCCGATATCAACCTTGTCGATGACGATGTCGGAGTATTCCTTCGTTAGTTTTGCGGTCCGTGGACGGTGTGCCTGAATCTTTTCCGAAAGCTTGTCTTTCAACTGTGTCATGTTCCCAAACTCCTTTCTCTTGGACGAGGTTAAGTACACAGTGTGAATTCAACACGATGAATTAACCGCCTTTAATACTCACGCGATTGCCGGCTATGCCGCTTGATCTAGCTCAATAGAAAAACGCGTTTTTCGTATCCGCAGGCTCTTATCGGGCTGGAGCCCGCGGCAGGAAGGAAGGCACGCCTGGGCAGCTGCGGTCGAAAACCGATGGGCGATTGGTTGCGGGAGGCCAGTGCGCAATTCCGAACGCTTCGGCGCACTGAACTGATTCGCCAACGGAGCGTTACGCGACTTCCTCGATCGAGAGCTTCTGGCGCGCCATCAGCTCGAGCGGAAACGGCTCGGACCCGATCAGTTCCGCGGGAGCAGTGAAATACCGCGACGCGCTCGCCAGGTGCACCGGGATCATCGGTTCGAGCCCGGTCGCAATGAGTTTCCGGGCGATACGGATGCATTCGTCCCGGACCATACGCGTGAAAAGCTCCGGGCCGCGATCGGCTTCCGGGACCTCTTTGAATTCGAAATACTCCTGCATGCTCTGTGGGGGCTTGAGGATCACGAAGGGTTTCTTCAATTCGTCTTCCTCGATACGCCCACGATGAGTCGCCTGAAAATACGTGGGAGAGAGGTCTTCATGCGAGATGTTCCAGTCGCGCTCGTAGGGTTTGACCGTAAACATCTCGACCCTGTCATTTTCGGTGACGGCGATCCCGAAGATGCTGCCGGGAAACTGGGCCTGGGATTTCTGGTAGGCCTCGAATACGAGTTTGCCGCAAGGGCGCTGCTGGTTTGAGCTTTGCCGGGCCCGCGACGCATCGGGCTGTGCAGGCTTCACCGGGCGGGGAGCCGGTGCTCCCGCACCGGCGAAAAGCGCATCGTCCATGAGCGATTTCAGCCCGGCAGTTTCCTCGGGTGAGGATCGGAATCGCGGCGGAAGGCGGTATTTGTCCTGGCGCGTGGGGTCGAGGTGCGCAACCGTCCGTCCGGGCAGGTAAGGCAGGCGGACCGTGATGGTCGTTCCCTTGCCCACGGTGCTTTCGATCGAGAGGTCGCCGCCGAACTCCGCGACTGTCTGGCGTACGAATACGAATCCCAGCGAGTGGAGCTCGCCGTCCAGGGTCGGGCGATCGCTGAGAAGCTGCTGGATCTTGTCTGCTGTCATTCCCACGCCGTCGTCACGCACGCGCAGTGCGACACGGTCACCTTCGATGCAGGTGCTTACGGCAAGCACGCCTGCCTTGCGGCCGCTCATCGCATCGACGCCGTTCATGATGAGATTGAAATAGGTGCGGCGGAAACGCGGACGTCTGCCGATCAAAATCGCGGCGTCGAGCTGGTGGAGTTGCAGTTCCACGCGCGCCTCGGATTTCTCCACCACATACCCCATGACGACGTCCGTCGTGAAATTGCGGATGTCCTCGGCGATATCGAACTCCTCGCGGATGCCCGGCTTTTCCTGTTCCTCGAGAAAGGCCTCGATGCGGAAGTGCACCCCGTAGAGCCACCTGATGGAGTTGCGATAGCGGCGCCGCCAGCGGACCGACCGCGCCTCGTCCGGGAGGAAGGACAGCACCTGGTCCGACCTTCCCCAGAGGGGGTTGAGGATGAGTTCGCATACCTGGTGAATCGCGTCGACGTAGCGGCGACCAAGGAGCAGTACCGTGCGATCCGGCGAGAAACTCATTACGGCGTTTGAATAGCTCTGCAACGCCTTGCGCATGACGCTGAATTTCGCTTTCAACTCCTGGACGTCCGCAGCGTGCAGAATTTGCGCCTGCACGATGTTGTAGATTTCGAGGTCGGTGTTCAGTGTGACGTGGTAGTGAAGGATTTCATTAATGAAACCCTCTACCCGAAGGTCGTGGATGAGAAACTTGATTTCAGCGACGTCCTTCTTGATGCCCTCCGTGTAATCCGGTACTGCGGGAGAGGAAACGCTCCGTTGACTTGTTGTCACGGTTAAAGTCCTAGCGAAAGCAAATTCACGTTTCAACTTCAGACCGGCGCAAGCCGAAACAGTGCCGTGCAAATTGTTCTCCAAACCCTCCGATTTCGGTCCGGACGGATGCGGGCGTGCTTGGAAGCGAAACCCAGACTCGTTCCATCACCAACGCTGTGGCACTGAGAAGCTCTACCTGTTTCGGCCTGATAGTGAACTAGGCTACGCCTTTTGAGCGCCCGCATGCAAGCGTTGGCAATGCGGGAAAGCGAATTATCGCGAGGGCGCGGCGTGTGAGAGGCAGGGCCCGCGGCCAGGGGCTCGCCGCTGTTTCCTCGGCTCGACCCAGGCTTGACTTGGGGGTTGGCCGAGAATGGTTGCGCCCGGGTGCCCGGAATCGGCGGCGGCAGTTTTCCCAAGCCGCCAGCGCTTGTGCCGATCGAATGGCGGTCGCGGGAAGACCGCACAATACCGGGATCCGACCGCGCGAGGACTCGCCGGTACTACTAATGCGCTCGAAGCGGGAACCCCCGTGTCCGGCCATTCGGTCGAAGGGCTTCTTCACGCTTTACGACTATACTACTCGCCGACCCGTGGCTCCGACCGGCGAATCGTCAGACGGGCGAGACCCGGGCAGAACGAGGCGATTCAAGTTCTCGTGGCGTCTGGCCGTTTCAGGAGACTACGTGCAATGACTGCGATCAAGCAGTTTCTCTCCAACTCCTATCTATTTGGTGGCAACGCTCCGTTCATAGAGGAGTTGTACGAATCCTACCTCGACAATCCACAGTCGGTAGCCGAGTCCTGGCGCGAATATTTCGACCGGATGCAGGTGCTTCCCGCACCGGGCGGCAAGGCCGTTCGCGACGTGGCGCACGCGCCCGTGGTCGAGTCTTTCGCGCTGCGTGCCAAGGCGGGGCAATTAGGCGCCGGTGCCGCACCGGGAGATCTGACCGTAGCGCGAAGACAAGTGCTTGTGCAGCAGCTGATCGCCGCATACCGGATCCTGGGCGCGCGCTGGGCCGACCTCGATCCGCTCAAACGCAAGGAGCGCCCGCACATTCCCGAACTTGAGCCGGGTTTCTACGACCTCACCGAAATCGACATGGACATGGTGTTCGATGCCGGCAGTCTTTTCTTCGGGGCGGAACGGCTCACATTGCGCGAAATCATAATGGGATTGCGCGAAACCTACTGCGGATCCGTCGGTGCGGAATACATGTACATCAGCGATCCAGGCGAAAAACGCTGGATCCAGCAACGGCTGGAGTCATGCCGTTCACGGCCCGGCTATACGCCCGAATTCAAACGCTACATTCTCGAGCGCCTGACGGCAGCCGAGACGCTGGAAAAATATCTGCATACACGTTACGTGGGTCAGAAACGGTTTTCGGGAGAAGGCAGCGACACGCTGATTCCGCTCCTGGATCACCTGTTGCAGAAAGCGGGTGAGGCGGGTGTGCAGGAGGCGGTGATCGGCATGGCGCACCGCGGGCGTTTGGGGGTGCTGGTAAACGTGCTTGGAAGGATGCCCAAGGATTTGTTCTCCGAATTCGAGGGCAAGCGTGCGGCTGATCTCACGGCCGGCGACGTCAAATACCATCAGGGATTTTCCTCCGACATCATGACGGCCGGTGGCGCGGTGCATCTGACGCTCGCGTTCAACCCTTCGCATTTGGAAATCGTCAATCCGGTCGTCGAAGGCTCGGTTCGGGCGCGGCAGCACCGACGACGCGACAAGGAGGGCAAACAGGTCCTGCCGATACTCATACACGGTGATGCGGCGTTTGCCGGACAGGGCGTGGTGATGGAGACCCTGAATCTGTCGCAGACCCGTGGCTACGGCACCGGAGGCACGGTGCATATCGTGATTAACAACCAAATCGGCTTTACCACTTCGGACCCGCGCGACGCACGCTCCACGCTTTATTGCACGGATGTCGCGAAGATGATCGAGGCGCCGATATTCCACGTCAACGGCGACGACCCGGAAGCGGTCCTGCTGGTGACCACCTTGGCGCTGGACTATCGCACGCAGTTCAAGAAAGACGTGGTCATCGACGTGGTCTGCTTCCGCAAGCTCGGCCACAACGAACAGGACGAGCCCATGGTGACGCAGCCGCTGATGTACAAGATCATCAACAAGCATCCGGGCACGCGCAAACTTTACGCCGACAAGCTCTGCACACAGAATGTGATCAGCGACGGGGACGCCGATAATTTCGTAGCGACGTACCGTGCGGCCTTGGATGCGGGGCAGCACACCAACAAAGCCATACTTCCGCACTACAAGCCTCCGTACGCGGTCAACTGGGCGCCGTACCTGAACAGCGAGTGGAACGAAAAGGACGACACCATGTTGCCAATGGCGGACCTGCAGATGCTCGCGGAAAGACTCACTACCATCCCGCCGGATTTCAAGCTGCACCCGCGCGTGGAGAAGATCATCGCCGACCGGCGCCTGATGGGGCAGGGGAAGATGCTGCTCGACTGGGGCATGGCGGAAAACCTCGCTTACGCGTCGCTGCTGCGAGACGGTTTTTCGGTCCGTATATCCGGGCAGGACTCGGGCCGAGGAACATTCTTTCACCGCCATGCCGTGCTTCACGATCAGAACAGGGAGCGATGGGATTCGGGGGAGTACGTTCCACTGCGACACATCTCGCCCAACCAGGGCGACTTCGTAGTCATCGACTCCGTCCTCTCGGAAGAGGCCGTGCTCGGGTTCGAATACGGATATGCCACATCCGAACCCAACGAACTGGTGGTATGGGAAGCGCAGTTCGGCGATTTTGCGAATGGCGCGCAGGTGGTGATCGATCAATTCATCGCCTCGGGCGAGGTGAAGTGGGGCCGCTTATGCGGGCTGGTGATGCTGCTGCCGCACGGCTATGAGGGCCAGGGGCCGGAGCATTCTTCCGGACGTCTGGAGCGGTTTCTTCAGTTATGTGCGGATTACAACATTCAGGTATGCGTGCCGGCGACACCGGTGCAGATGTTCTTCTTGTTGCGGCGGCAGATGATACGGCCCTACCGCAAGCCGCTGATCATCTTCACACCCAAGAGTCTGCTGCGCCACAAGGAGTCCGCGTCGCCGCTGGAGGAGTTTGCGGTTGGCAAGTTCAAGCCGGTCAACGGCGAATGGGACGCGGAGATTGTACCGAAGAAGGTCAAGCGCGTGATCTTTTGCAGCGGCAAGGTGTTTTTCGATCTGCGCGCCGCGCGTATCGAGCGCGGCATCAAGGACATCGCCATCGTGCGCATTGCCCAACTCTATCCGTTTCCGCACGATGATTTCGAGCAGCAAATCAACCTCTATAGCAAGGCGCGGGAAGTCATGTGGTGCCAGGAAGAGCCCGGCAATCAGGGCGCGTGGCACCGGATTCAGCACTATCTTCTGCGACATATGCGCCGCGATCAGGTTCTGGCTTATGCATTGAGACCATCGTCGGCAACGCCGGCCGCGGGTTACCTGTCTTTGCACAACGAGCAGCAGAAGGCGGTCGTCGACGCCGCGTTCGGGGAGATAACGGACAACATCGTTGTTCCGGTGCAGGGTACCGGCAAGGCCGGCCCCCGCCGCGGCAGATGAGTCTGGAATAGGAAACGACCATGCTTATCGACGTCAAAGTACCTCAGTTGTCGGAATCGGTTGCAGAAGCCACCCTGCTTACGTGGCACAAGAGGGAAGGCGAACGGGTCGTCCGCGACGAGAATCTCATCGACATCGAAACTGACAAGGTCGTCCTTGAACTTCCGGCACCCCAATCGGGGGTCATGACCAAAATCGTGAAAGGCGATGGCGGTACCGTCGTTTCGGGCGAAGTGATCGCGACGATCGATACCGAAGGGACCGCCACGGTGGTCGCGCCGGCACCAGCTTCCGCGGAAGTCGCGGTGGCTCCGGTCGCGCCCAGAACCGCACCACGCGAGGATCCTCGCCTGATGCCTGCGGCGCGCAAGCTTGCCGAGGAGACTGGCGTCGATACGCAGTCCATACCGGGAACGGGGCGGGGCGGGCGCATCACCAAAGGCGACATCATCCAGCATCTGGAAACGGCCGGGAGCGGTGAGCCGCAACAGGCGAAGGTCCAGGCCACCACGGCCGAGCCACCGCGGCCCGAGTTGCAGCGGGTGCCGGCACCGGTCAATATTGCGCAGATCATGGGCGATCGCCCCGAGCAGCGCGTGCCGATGTCTCGCCTGCGGGCGCGCATTGCCGAGCGTCTGGTTCAGTCGCAGGCTACAGCAGCGATACTGACCACATTCAACGAAGTCAACATGCAGCCGGTCATAGACCTGCGCACCAAATACAGAGACAGGTTCGCGAAAGAGCACGGGGTGAAACTCGGCTTCATGTCCTTTTTCGTCAAGGCGGCGATTGCAGCGCTCAAGAAATATCCGGTGGTCAATGCCTCGGTCGACGGCAACGACATCGTGTATCACGGCTATTTCGATATCGGTATCGCGGTCGGCAGTCCGCGAGGCCTCGTCGTGCCGATACTGCGCGACGCGGATCGGATGAGTTTTGCCCAGATCGAAAAGAAGATCGCGGAGTTCGGGAAGAGCGCGCAGGACGGTAGACTCGGAATCGAAGATCTAACCGGGGGCACGTTTTCGATAACCAACGGCGGCATATTCGGCTCGATGCTTTCCACGCCCATCATCAACCCGCCGCAGAGCGCGATCCTGGGAATCCACGCGACCAAGGACAGGGCAGTGGTCGAAAACGGACAGATTGTCGTTCGACCGATGAATTATCTGGCGCTTTCATACGATCACCGGATCATCGACGGTCGCGAGGCGGTCCTGTCATTGGTGGCGATCAAGGAATCCCTCGAGGAGCCGTCGCGACTGCTGCTCGAGCTGTAAGTGTGTCGGTCGATAGCCGGGCAAAATTCAGATCGATCTTCCGTCATGCTTTTCTGACGATACCAGGTTTGCTCATTATTTTTCACGAGTTCGACAATGGCCCAATCATTTGATGTCGTGGTAATTGGCGCTGGTCCGGCCGGATACGTCGCCGCGATCCGCGCCGCGCAACTTGGTTTCTCCGTCGCATGCATCGACAATTGGAAGAACGCGAAGGGCGAATATGCCCTTGGTGGTACTTGCCTCAATGTCGGCTGTATTCCATCCAAGGCGCTGCTTTGTTCATCGGAGAATTTCGAACGTGTCACGCACAGGTTCGCGACGCACGGCATTTCCGTGTCAGGCGCGAGAATGGATGTAAAGAAGATGCAGGCGCGCAAGGATGCGATCGTCGCGCAGTTGACCGGCGGCATCCAGATGCTGTTCCGCAAGAACAAGGTTGCCTGGCTGAAAGGGCGCGGCCACCTGAGCGCTGCGGGTGAGCGCTATCGGATCGAGGTTGCCGGCGCGAGTGGCAAAGAAACGGTCGACGCGGCAAATGTCATCATCGCCACCGGATCCACGCCCCGCGAGCTGCCCGGCGTGCCGGTGGATAACATTCTTATCTGCGACAATGTCGGGGCGCTCGCATTTCGCGAAGTGCCCAGGCGCTTGGGCGTCGTCGGCGCGGGAGTGATTGGTCTGGAACTGGGGAGCGTGTGGCGCAGATTGGGCGCCAAGGTGACGATTTTGGAGGCGTTGCCGACGTTTCTCGCGGCCTGCGACGATGCAGTATCCAAGGAAGCCTGGAAGCTTTTTACGAAAGAGCAGGGCCTGGCCATACGCCTGGGCGCCAAGATCGGCAAGGTCACGCCGGACAAGAAGGGCGTGAAGGTCGAATTCGCCGACGGCGAAGGCGAGAGGTCAATCGAGTTCGACAAGCTTGTCGTGTCGGTTGGCCGTGTGCCGAACAGTGCCGGTGTCGGTGCGGAGTCAGTGGGGCTCAAAATCGACGAGGGCGGATTCATTGATGTGGATGCGCACTGCAAGACCAATCTGCCCAACGTCTACGCGATAGGCGACGTGGTTCGCGGGCCGATGCTGGCGCATAAGGGGATGGACGAGGGAGTCATGGTGGCCGAGCATATTGCCAGCCAGGCCGGGCACGTAAATCTGGACGTCATTCCCTGGGTTATCTACACGGCGCCGGAAATCGCCTGGGTCGGTAAGACGGAGCAGCAACTCAAGGCCGATGGAACGGCCTACCGCATAGGGCAGGTGCCCTACCTTGCCAACGGGCGTGCGCTCGGCCAGGATGAGACGACGGGGTTCGTCAAGGTGCTTGCAGACGCCAAGACCGACCGTGTGCTCGGCGTCCACATCATATCCTCGCACGCGTCGGAACTGATCGCCGAAGCGGTCATGGCAATGGAATTTCGCGCCAGCTCCGAGGACGTCGCGCGGATCTGCCATGCGCATCCGTCGCTGTCGGAAGTCATGCACGAGGCGGCGCTGGCCGTAGACAAACGCGCGTTGCATATTTGAGGATCGAGGCTGGGCATGGAAAGATTCACGGCGTATCGCATTCACGAAGTGGAAACAAAGGTTTCGGCGCGCTTCGAGGAAATGACGATTGCCGAGCTTGATGCGGGCGACGTAGTGATACGTGTCGCGTATTCCGGCGTCAATTACAAGGACGCGCTCGCAGCCACCGGTGCCGGGCGCGTGATCAGGCGATTCCCGTGCATCGGCGGTATAGACCTGTCCGGTACGGTCGTCGAATCGAGCGATCCGCGCTTCGCGAGCGGCGACGCCGTCATCGCGACCAGTTACGACTTGGGCGTTTCGCACGACGGCGGCTTTGCGCAGTACGCCCGCGTGCCTGCCGACTGGATCGTTCCGCTGCCAAAGGGAATGACCCTGTTAGAGTCGATGGCGCTTGGCACTGCAGGATACACAGCAGCGCTTGGTATCGTGCGTATGGAGCAAAACGGACTCAAACCCGGTAACGGACCCGTGGTGGTTACCGGGGCGACCGGCGGCGTGGGTTCTATCGCGATCGACGTGCTCTCGAAGCTCGGTTTCGCTGTAACGGCGCTCACCGGAAAAGACAGCGAATCGGCGTACTTGAAGGAGCTGGGGGCGAAGCAGGTATTGCTGCGATCGAGCATCGATTTTGCCAAATTGAAACCTGTGGACAAGATGCTTTGGGCCGGCGCCGTCGATAATCTCGGCGGCGAGATGCTCTCCTGGCTCATGAGTACGATGCAGCAGAGCGGGACGATCGCTTCGATCGGCAACGCCGCGAGCCCCAACTTTTCGGCGACGGTGTTCCCGCTGATTTTGCGAGGCGTGGCGTTACTGGGCATCGATTCGGGGTACACACCGATGCCGCTGCGAAAACAGGTGTGGGAGCGTCTGGCCGGCGACATGAAGCCGGACCACCTGGGGGCGACGGCACATACCATCGCATTCGGGGAACTCGATGCCAGTTTCGAGAAGTTGCTCAACGCGCAGATGCGCGGTCGTTTCGTAGTCGATATGGCCGCGTCGGCAGGAGCATGAATTCAACCAAACGGAGGGCGAAGTGAAAAACAGACCGTGCCTGACCTTGGCCGATGTGAAGAAGATCGCCGCCGGCTGCGAGGCAGAGGCGATCAAGAACAAGTGGAACGTGGTCATTGCCATATTGGACGATGGTGGGCACCCGCTGTGCTTGCAGCGCATGGACGGAGCGACGCCCTTCAACGCGCAGGTTGCGCTGGAGAAAGGGCGTACCGCGGCGGTTTCCCGCCGCTCGACCAAGAGCTGGGAGGACCGCGTCGCCTCAGGGCGCGTCGCCATGCTGAACATGCCTGTGCTGCCGGTTCAAGGCGGGTTGCCCATCGTAGTCGAAGGCGAGTGCATAGGCGCGGTCGGCATATCGGGCGTGCAGTCGCACGAGGACGAGCAGATTGCCCAGGCAGGCATCGACGCGCTGCTGCGCGGTTGAATCGTGGCGGGGTAAACGGCCGATTGATCAAACGCATGTACACCATGGCAGCCCCACGGCTCCGTACCGTGCAGTGCGTTATCCGACAACGCAAGGGGAAATGAGCATGATCTTCACACCGCCGGGGCAAAGCCCTGTGCCGGGCTCCAGTTATCTGGAGAGCACGCGCTTTTTTGACTGGACGACCGAGTCGGTGCGGCGTTTCGCCGAGAAATCGATCGGCGCTGAGACCTCTGAACTCGGCAGGGCGACCAAGCTCTTCTACGCCGTTCGTGACGGCTGGCGATACGATCCGTTTTCCATGCGCCTGACTCCGGAGATCTATGTCGCGAGCAACGTACTCAACGCCAAGGCTGGTTACTGCATTCCCAAGGCGATCCTATTGGTCGCGGCAGCGCGGGCAGTGGGCATACAGACCGGAATCGGCCTGTCGGATGTGGTCAACCACCTCACCACGGAGAAGCTCAGGGAACGGCTGGGCGGCCTGAACTATTTCATGCACCACGGCTACGCGGTCATGTATCTGCAGGGTCGCTGGATCAAGGCTGCGCCCGCGTTCAACATCGAATTGTGCGAGCGTTTCGGCGTGAGGCCGACCGAATTCGACGCAAGATCGGATGCGCTGTTTCAGGAATTCGACATGAGCGACCGGCGACACATGGAATACGTCAAGGACCACGGCATCTGGTCTGAATTTCCGTACGACAAGGTTATCGCAGATTTCCGCACGTTCTATCCGCTGGACGCCTTCGGCGCGGAACCGGCCGCGGAACGGTTCGAGGACGGGGTTCCGGTTCGTTGAGCCGACGAGCACGCGACAACAGCCCCGCAACCGCTTTCGCTGGCGTCAGTCCTCTTCCTGCGCCGCCTTGTGCTGCGAGGTGATCTGCTGCTGGGTCATTGCCGGCACCGGAGCGTAATGGCTGTACTCGGTCGAGTAGGACCCGTGTCCGCCCGTGACCGAACGCAGGCGCGACTGGTAGTCGGTCAGCTCCGACAACGGAACCTGCCCGGTAATCGCTACGGTGTTGCGGCCGCGTCCCTGGGTGCCGGTGATTTGTCCGCGTTTTGACGACAGGTCGGAGGTCAGATCGCCGATGTAGTCTTCCGGCGTCAGGATCTCCACGTTGACGATCGGCTCCAGAATGATGGGCCCGGCCTTGATAACGGCGTCCACCACGGCCTTGCGTCCCGCGCTCACGAACGCGACCTCCTTGGAGTCCACGGGGTGGTGCTTGCCGTCGTACACCACCACGCGCAGGTCCTCGACCGGATAGCCGGCGATGATTCCGGAGTCCAGCGCTTGGCGCACGCCTTTTTCCACCGCCGGGATGAATACGTTCGGGATCACGCCGCCCTTCGACTCGTCCTTGAACTCGAATCCGCCGCCGCGCGGCATCGGCTCCACGCGCAGGAAGACTTCGCCGAATTGTCCTGCACCGCCGGTCTGCTTCTTGTGCCGGCAATGCCCCTCGGCCTTCTTCGTGATCGTTTCCTTATACGGGATCTTGGGCGGCTTGGTCGCGACCTCCAGCTTGTACTGCTGTGCCATCTTTTCGAGTTTCCAGCGCAGATGCAGATCCCCCAGGCCGCGGACCACCGTCTCGTGCGTGGACGGATGGCGCTCGATCTTGAAGCAGGGGTCTTCCAGTTCCAGTTTGTGGAGGACGTCGAACAGGCGCTGTTCGTCGCCTTTCTTCTTGGGCTCCACCGCCAGGCCCTGCATCGGCATCGGAAATTCGAGCGGCCGAAGATGGATATGATCCTCGTCGTGCGAGTCGTGAAGCACCGCGTCGAACACGATCTCATCGACCTTCGCGACCGCGCCGATGTCACCGGGTACAAGCGCGTCGGTTTCGACATGGTCCTTTCCCTGCAGCACGAACAGGTGGCCGACCTTGAACGGGCGCTTGCCGTCGCCGACGAAAAGCTGCGAATCCTTGGTTACCGTTCCCTGGTGGACCCGGAATACCCCCAATTTGCCCACGTAGGGGTCGACCACCACCTTGAACACGTGCGCCAGGGCATGTTTTTCCGGATCGGGCTCGGCATGGAACTCCTCCGCGTCCGAACCTTCGCCCCTGAGGAAGGGCGGCGCATTACCCTCGGCAGGGCTGGGCGCGAGTTTGGCGAAGATGTCGAGCAGTTCCTCCAGCCCGACGTTGTTCTTGGCCGAGCAGAAGCACACCGGTATCAGGTGTCCCTCGCGCAGCGCTTTCTCAAACGGCGCGTGGAGCTGGCCGGGCTCGACTTCGCCTTTTTCTAGATACACCTCCATCAGCTTCTCGTCCACCTCGACCACCTGGTCAACGAGCGCCTGGTGCGCCTGGGAAACAGAAGAGAAATCCGATTCGCCGTCGGGGTTGAAGAAACAGTCGACGACCTGGGTGCCGCCCTTGGCGGGCAAGTTGATCGGCAGGCACTCCCGTCCGAACGATTCCTGGATCGAGGCGAGCACGCCGGGCAGGTCAACGTTATCCGCATCAATCTTGTTGACGACGATCATGCGGCACAGCTGGCGCGCCGCCGCCGCGTTCATCATCCGCACCGTGCTCAACTCGATGCCCGAGGTCGCGTTTACGACCACGACGGCGGTGTCCACGCCGGCCAGCGCACTGATGGCCTGCCCGGCGAAGTCCGGATACCCGGGCGTGTCAATCAGGTGCACATGCACGCCGCGCCAGGCGAAATTGACGAGCGACGAGTTGAGTGAATTCCCATAGGTCTTTTCCAGCGGATCAAAATCGCAGACGGTATTGCCCGATTCCACGCTTCCGGGCGCGCCGATTGCGCCCGCCTTGACGAGCAATGCCTCGGTGAGCGTGGTCTTCCCCGCGGCCCCATGGCCGACCAAGGCAACGCTGCGGATGGCTTCGGTGGTGTACTTCGGCATGTCGCTGCTTCCTCTCTCTCGTTGTGTATTCTGGCGCCGCCACGTGGCCAATTGATCTCATCGGGCGATCCGCTCCACGCGGATTCGCCCGATTCTGGGCGGTCTGGAAACAGGTGAATTCTAACTTCCGTTGGGCCCGCGCGCTTGACCGGTGACGAACCGCTTTTGGATTTCGCCCGCAGTCGACTGTGGAGAGTCGTTTGCGTCTCGATCCCGGATCGCCTACCCGATGCGTTTGAGACGTGCCCTGAGATCCGCGAATGGTTTGTGTGTGGCCGGCTGCGCGTCGAAACTCGCGCCGTCGCGCCCGGTCGCGTCGAGATACCGCGAATGCTCCGCGTCGTGGCAATACAGGCACAGCAGTTCCCAGTTGCTTCCATCGGCGGGATTGTTGTCGTGATTGCCGTCCTTGTGATGCACGGTGAGCATGCGCAGATTCGCCCCGGCGAATTCGCTGCCGCAGCGCGCGCAGATGTGGGCAAAGAGCTTGAGAGCCTGCTCGCGGTCCCCCTTGTCGCGGATTTCGGCGGCGCGGCGCGCCTCGGCCACCAGGCGGTCCAACTTGTTCGGGTCACGAGGAGCAGCCATTGTGTCGGTTCAAACGAAGCACAGATTCGTCGGTCGCGGCATTGCTGAATTTGGGTACATCGCGTTAGGAGCCACGCTTGGATTCGTTCGACTATTTTGACTTCCCGCAACGATACTCGACGACATACGCATAGGGAGTGGCCGTGAATTCGGAAAGTTTCGATACTCCGATCGCCTGCCCGTTCCACCACTTCACAGGGTATTGCATTCTCAGGTATCGCCTGGCGTCAGAGAAGAAGATCCAACCCGAGGCTTTACCCAGGCTCGGAAATCGGGCTGCCAGGGCACGCATCGACGGAACTCTCGTGGTGGCCTTGCAATGTCTCTTGACGAAGGCGTCCACCTCACTCGCTATTATGATCGTCGATGCATCCGATTTCTGCAGCCCGAAGGTCAGCGCACATAAAAGGCCCGCGACGACGATCGAAGAAATGACGATGATTCGAGTCGACCGTTTCACTTAGAGCATTCCCAATAATTCCGTATCAGTGGCGAGATAGTATCGCTTAGATGACGATCCGGTCGAATCGTTCGGAGCAAAGCCGGGCTTCGGATCATTTCGAACCTCGAAAGACAAATCGCATCTCGCGAGATGGGGTACCCGTGCGCCCGCTGTCCACGCGCAGCAGCGCCGTGACTTCGGCGGGCCGCCGCTGGTCGTTCAGCGAATTGGCGTAGGCAGCGAGCACAAAGCCATCGGGTCCGCTTGCCGCGATTGCGTCGTGGAAATGCTTTTCCGCGAACGAAGTATCGCCCATGCGCAGCGCCATCTCCCCCAGTCGTGTCGGCATCCACTGCAGGCGGTCAGGCTACGTTGACGGGGATCTTGAATTCGCGGATGCGCTTTTCCCACTCCGCAGGCCCGGTATGGTGCACCGAGGTGCCCATTGCGTCGACCGCGACCGTCACCGGCATATCCTTGACCTCGAACTCGTAGATGGCTTCCATGCCAAGGTCGCCGAACGCGAGCACCCGCGATTTCCGGATCGCCTTGGAGACCAGGTACGCGGCGCCGCCGACGGCCATCAGATAGACCGCCTTGTGGCGCTTGATGGCTTCGATCGCCACCGGGCCGCGCTCGGACTTGCCGATCATGCCGATCAGACCGGTGCGCGCGAGCATCAATTCGGTGAATTTGTCCATGCGGCTTGAGGTTGTCGGACCCGCGGGTCCGACGGCCTCGTCGCGTACCGGGTCGACCGGTCCGACGTAGTAAATGACCCGGTTGGTGAGATCGATAGGCAACTTCTCGCCTTTCTCGATCATTTCCTGGATGCGTTTGTGGGCCGCATCGCGGCCGGTGAGCATCTTGCCCGAGAGCAGCAGAATGTTGCCGGGCTTCCAGTTGGCGATCTCCTCTCTAGTGAGCGTGTCGAGGTTTACGCGCGTAGCGTCGGTGGGCGGAGTCCACGTGACCTTCGGCCATTCGTCCAGCGATGGCGGTTGCAGGTCGGCAGGGCCGGACCCGTCGAGCACGAAGTGCAAATGGCGCGTTGCGGCGCAGTTGGGGATCATCGCGACGGGCTTGGAGGCCGCGTGTGTCGGATAGTCGCGGATCTTGACGTCGAGCACCACCGATAGTCCGCCGAGTCCTTGCGCGCCGATCCCCAAGGCGTTGATCTTGCCGTACAGTTCAATGCGCAGTTCTTCGATCTTTGTCTTCGGACCGCGCGCCATCAGTTCGTGCATGTCCAGAGGCTCCATCAGCGATTCCTTGGCCATCAGCATCGCTTTTTCCGCAGTGCCGCCGACACCGATGCCGAGGATCCCGGGAGGGCACCAGCCCGAACCCATTTGCGGAACCGTCGCGAGCACCCAGTCCTGTAGCGAGTCGGACGGATTGAGCATGATGAACTTGGACTTGTTCTCCGACCCGCCGCCCTTGGATGCGACGGTCACGTCGAGCTTGTCGCCGGGCACGACCTCCATGTGGATCACGGCCGGCGTGTTGTCTTTCGTGTTCTTGCGTGCAAAGATGGGGTCTTCCAGCACCGACATGCGCAGCTTGTTTTCCGGTAGTAGATAGGCCCTGCGCACGCCTTCGTTGACGGCGTCGGCGATCGAACCCTTGAAGCCCTCGAAGCGCATGTTCATGCCGACCTTCAGGAACACGTTGACGATTCCCGTGTCCTGGCACAGCGGCCTGTGCCCCTCGGCGCACAGGCGCGAGTTGGACAGGATTTGCGCGATGGCGTCCTTTGCCGGTACGGACTGCTCGCGCTCGTAGGCGCGCGCCATGTGATCGAGAAAATCCTTAGGGTGGTAATAGCTGATGTACTGCAGTGCGTCGGCGACGCTGTCGACGAGATCATCCCGCCTGATCACGGTCATCGGTGGTCCTTTATCGATAGATGGCAATTTCGCCATCCAATTTTAGCACTCGCGCATACCTTCTCCGATCGTGCGGCGCCCCTTTTCACCAGCCCGCAAGCACGCTACGCTGCGATCCGCTTGCGGCCGCGCGGCACGCGGCGGGTTCGGGGAGTGTGATTGCGGCACCGCGAACCCGCACAAATGTCGTACATTTGGCACTGCGGACGCGAGCGGCTGTCGCAGCGGGCCGGCCACGCCGTGTAAGTTTGGCGTTGGCGGCCCGGGCCACACCGCGTTGGAGTTTCAAGCATCGCAATCGGGTTGTCGCCGGCGCAATCGCCTTAAACTCGAGACGAGCTGGAGGGTGTGCGCGTGGCGTTTTTTCGCGTCGCACTCAGGGTCAGAAATTTCGCAGAGGAGGATCATCGTATGACGAGCGCAACCATCGAGTCGGTACTTCAGGAGAGCCGTTTGTTTCCGCCTCCCGCCGATTTCGTCAAACAGGCCAACGTATCGGGGATGGCGGCCTATCAGGCCCTGTGCGACGAGGCGCAAAGCGACTTCGAAGGCTTCTGGGGACGACTCGCGCGCGAAACCCTTCTCTGGCATAAGCCGTTCGGCACCGTGCTGGACGAGTCGAATGCGCCGTTCTACAAATGGTTTCCCGACGGCGAGCTGAACGTTTCATACAACTGCCTCGATCGCCACCTCAAGACCCAGCCTGATAAGACGGCGATCATTTTCGAGGCAGACGACGGGAGCGTGACGAGAATCAATTACAAGGATCTCTATCACCGCGTCTGCCAGTTTGCGAACGCGCTGAAGGCGCACGGCGTGCAGAAGGGCGATCGCGTTCTGATCTACATGCCGATGTCGATCGAAGTGGTTGTCGCCATGCAGGCGTGCGCACGCATTGCAGCCACACATTCAGTGGTGTTCGGCGGCTTTTCGGCGAAAAGCCTGCAGGAGCGGATCATCGACGCCGGCGCGACAGAGGTCATTACCGCCGACGGACAGTTCCGCGGCGGGCGGGAGATTCCACTCAAGCCCGCGGTGGACGAAGCGCTGGCGATGGGCGGCTGCGAGAAAGTGAAGAACGTCATCGTCTACAAGCGCACTGGATCGGCGGTGAACATGGCCTCGCCGCGCGATAAATGGTGGCACGACGCCGTCAGAGGCCAGGCCGACTTGTGCGAGCCCACCTGGGTCAGTGCCGAGCATCCGTTGTTCATCCTCTACACCTCGGGTTCAACCGGCAAGCCCAAGGGAGTGCAACACTCCAGCGGTGGCTTCCTGCTGCACGCGATGCTGACGATGAAATGGGTGTTCGACCACAAGCCGAGCGACGTCTTCTGGTGCACCGCAGACGTGGGCTGGGTGACGGGTCACACCTACATCACCTATGGGCCGCTTGCGGTCGGCGCGACCGAGATCGTGTTCGAAGGCGTGCCGACCTATCCCGACGCGGGCAGATTCTGGAAACTGATCCAGGATCACCGCGTCAGCGTCTTCTACACCGCGCCCACGGCCATCCGCTCGCTGATCAAGGCGGGACATGATCTGCCGACGAAATACGATCTGTCGAGTCTGAGGATACTGGGAACGGTGGGCGAACCGATCAACCCCGAAGCGTGGATGTGGTATTACAACACCGTTGGCGGCTCACGCTGCCCCATTGTTGACACCTGGTGGCAGACTGAAACCGGGGGCCATCTCATTTCGCCACTGCCGGGTGTCACCTCGCTCAAGCCCGGATCGTGCACGCTGCCGCTGCCGGGGATCATGACCGACATCGTCGACGAAACCGGGCAATCGGTGGAACGGGGCAAGGGAGGCATTCTCGTCATCAAGCGGCCCTGGCCTTCGATGATTCGAACGATTTGGGGCGATCCGGACAGGTTCAAGAAGAACTATTACCCGGAGGATTTCAAAGGCAAATATTACCTCGCCGGAGACGGCGCGAGCCGCGACCTGAACGGCTATTACACCATCATGGGACGCATCGACGACGTTCTGAACGTTTCGGGCCACCGGCTTGGCACGATGGAAATCGAATCGGCGCTGGTTGCAAACCCTCTGGTGGCCGAGGCAGCGGTGGTGGGCCGACCCGACGAAATGACCGGCGAAGCCGTCAGCGCATTCGTGGTGCTCAAACAGGCGCGGCCTACGGGCGAGGCTGGCCACAAGATCGCCGAGGACCTGCGCAACTGGGTCGCCAAGGAAATTGGTCCGATCGCGAAGCCCAAAGACATACGCTTCGGCGATAACCTGCCGAAGACCCGCTCCGGAAAGATCATGCGCCGGCTGCTGCGCTCGCTCGCCAAGGGTGAGGAGATCAAGCAGGACGTCTCGACGCTGGAGAACCCGGCGATTCTGGAACAGCTCAAGCAGGTGAGCTGAACCGGAGTTCGAGAGCGGGAGACCGCGAAACAACCGGGAGGTTCGCCTCCCGGTTGTCATTCATCAACCCGTTTGTGCGCGTGCAGTCGTTGCCGGGCATGGTTATCTGGGCTAAGCTGCGCGGCTTCGCGTTTCCGCAGTAGACTTCCGGTCGCGCCGGAGAGATGACCGAGCGGTCGAAGGTGCACGCCTGGAAAGCGTGTGTACGGATAAAACCGTACCGAGGGTTCGAATCCCTCTCTCTCCGCCAGCGAACCTGCGGCTCGGCTCGTTTCTTGGATCCCTTGTCTTGTAACGCGCAGAATTTCCTCGACCGTGTTCGGCCGTCTACGGTTCGGGCACCGTGAATATGACTCTGTAGCGCGCGCTTCCCAGCATCTCGTCGGGTTCGGTGCCGTATCCAACGAGCACCGATGCACCGGCCAGATCCGGGGAGGACAGATCGATGTTCTGAAGGATCTGTGCGCTCACGACATCGCTCTGACTGTTCAGCGACACCGAGCGCATGAACTCGGCCATCGGCCAATGCAGCTCGCTCCAGTTGTGGCCCGAATCAAGCTGCAGGTACAGCGAGGCATCGCCCACGGGGACGCTGGCGGCCACGTAGACGTTATAGTCGGCCGCGAAGCGTCCGACGTCCGAGGCGAACGCCCCGGCGCCGCTCGTTCCCCTGACGTCGACCGAGAGAGAAATATCGGTCAGGTCACCTTGGCGCGAAGCCTTCACGAGAAACGGTGGCGTTTTGTCGGCGGGAATGCTGTTCGCTTCCCCGGGAAGCAAGTCCAGCGGTCCGTTGGCGGACGGATTGATCGCCAACACCGGTTCGGGACGCCAGGCAAACGTTCCGTCGCCGATCTGACCCTCGAAATTGCGACCCCATGCCCAGACTGTTCCATCGTCGCGCATCGCCACTGAGAACCGGTCGTCGCAGCTGAAGGACTGGAAGCTCTCGAGGCTAGGAATCGGGGCCGCGATGGACGACGACGACCGCGGAAGGCCGTTGCCCAGCTGACCTGAAATGTCGTGACCCCAGGTCCACAGCCGGCCATCGGACGAGAGCGCGCAGCTGTTGTGGCCGCCGGCCGAAATGGCGACGACCTTGGCCAGGCCGGAGACTTTCACCGGCGCGTGGCTGTCGATCTGGGTGCCGTCGCCGAGCTGGCCCCTTGCGTTGTATCCCCATGCCCAGACCTCGCCGCCGCTGCCCAGCGCGAGGCTGTGAAAAGCACCTGCGGCCACGGCGACGATGTCGGCGAGTCCGAGCACCTGCACGGGCATGCTGCGGTCTTCGGTCGTGCCGTCGCCGAGCGCACCGTATCGATTCGTTCCCCACGACCATACCGAATTGTCGCTTCCGATCGCCAGTGCATGCTGATTCGTCACGGCGATCGCCTTCACCCCGGAAAGCGCCGTCAATTTCCCAGGAAGCTGAACGCCTGACACCACACCGCGACCGAGCCTACCCGAGGCTCCGTTGCTTCCCCAGGACCAGAGGTTGCCGTCATGGTCGAGAGCGAACGAGGAATCGTTGCCGGCGGCGATCGCGTCAATTGCCGGCAGGCCGGTCAGCGGTATCGGTACCAGCGAATCGCGCCGGGTCGTGTCCCCGAGCTGATACGAATCGTTGGCACCCCACCCCCAGACCGATCCGTTTGCATCGAGCGCGAGGCTGTGAATGACGCCAGCGGCCACGGAGACCATGTTGGTGGCACCCGATACATCGACCGGAATGTTGCTGATCGCCACGGCGTTGTCGCCGAGTTCACCGCTGCCGGCGGCTCCCCACGCCCACACCGACCCGTCGCCGTCCACAGCGACGCTATGAGCCTCTCCGGCGGCAGCCTGTACGATCGAGCCGACTCCCTGAATCGGCGTCGGTGCCGCACGATCATTGGCGTCGCCCACGCCGAGCTGCCCCCTGTCGTTGCGGCCCCACGCGAGGACGGTGCCGCCGGAATCGCGCGCAAGCACGTGCACGTTTCCCATCTCGAACCGGGAAAGCCCATTCAGATTGCTCACCAGCGTCGGCGAACGCTCGACGGCGTAACTGCTGTCGCCGAACTGTCCGAATTCATTGTGACCCCACGCCCACACCGCGCCGCCGGCGCGGGCGACGGCCATGCTGATCACCTGACCGGCTCGGATTTCCTTGATCGGCGGCAGGCCCGGGACGATAAAAGGCGTGGTGTGATCGTCGGTCGTGCCATCGCCCAGAGAACCGCGGATTCCGCGGCCCCATGCCCATACGCGGTCCGACGAATCGAGTGCGAGATTGACCCTTTGGTGAGCGCTGATCGCGACGATGTTCGACAACGCGCTCACCTGGACGGGGATCAGAGAGTCGACCGTCGTGCCTGTGCCTAGTTGGCCGGACGTGTTGTCGCCCCACGCCCAGAGCGTTCCGTCCTTGGCGAGTGCGAGCGCATGGACCGAGCCGGCGGCGACTGTGCTCACGCCAACAGCGGGAAGTCCCGACACCTCAACGGCGTGAGCGCGCGAATTTCGGTCGCCGGTTGCCAGCGCCCCGGATCCACCCGCGCCCCACGCCCACACCTTGTTGTCCGAAGTGACTGCAAGGGCGAACTTATCGCCTGCAGCGATCGAGGTCACGGTTCCGCCTATGCCCTTGACCTGTACCGGATGACTGCTGGAGCGCTTGGTGCCGTTACCCAGCTGGCCGAAAAGGTTGGTGCCCCAAGCCCAGACTGTCCGGTTCGCGCGCAATGCAAGCGTGAATGCGGTGCCCGCCGCAACCGCCGTGACCTGGTCGATACCCTCAACCCGACCCGGTGAAGGGCGCAGCGCGCCCTGGCCGTTTCCCAGCTGGCCGTAGGCGTTGAGCCCCCAGGAGACGATGGTGCCGTCCGATTTGAGCGCCAGCGCGAATTGTTCGCCGGTGGTGACCATGGGCGTCGCGGCGATTACGGTCAAAGGAAGCGACAACAGCCATGCCAGACACAGCCCGCGTATGCAGTTGCGCATTACGATGTCCTTCCCAAGGCAGGTGGCGCAGGTGCCACGAAGTCCCGATTGCTGCATAGACGGCCGGATGAGATCCGCGGCACGAGGAAAGTCTACCGGAGGTTTGTCCCTGCCGGTTCAGTTGCGTTTGAGTGGTGGCGTCTGACATTCGCGGTCCGCGCGGTGTAGATCACGATCGAGGACCATCCGGAAGGCGAACGGATGTCGTCATTTGAGAGCCACCGCGGCGCCAGCAGCCATCCGATCTGCGGCGCTCGGCGTCCAATTCACTCAGCCCAGTTTCTTCATTTGTTCAGCGAGACATCCCGGGCAAAGGCCATGGCTGAAACCCGCGTCCGAATGCTCGGTAATGTATTTTTCGAGCTGCTGCCAGTCGTTGTTCTCGGCACGAATCTTCTTGCAGTGAATGCAGATCGATAACAAACCTTCCAGGTGTTTGATGCGGCCTAGGGTCTTCTCCGCGCGTTGCCGCGCGCTGATATCCCTGACGATGCAGACCGCGTGCGACTTGCCGTCTATCTGGGTCCTGGATACGACGTATTCAGTGACGATTTCGGTTCCATCCTTGAGCATGCCGATTACGTTGGTAGGGCCAGCGCCACCCGATTTCCGGCCTTCGCCGTCGAGACGGGCGAGCAGCCGCTCGAATTCGATGCGGTAGCGTTCCGGAACGATCAGCTCCGCAATCTTGTTTCCCCGCGCTTCGTCGACGCCGTAGCCGAACACTCTTTCTGCGGCCGGGTTCCAGATCACTATTGTTCCCGCTTCGTCCATGACGATGATGGCGTCGTTCGCGGCAGCGCTGAAAAGACGCAGGTTTTCCGCTTCCAGTCTGTGGTGGCCGAATACCTGGCGCAGCATCTTCATCGCTGCCACGATCAGCAGCGAAAATCCTAGGCCCATCCAGTCGTTGGCGATCGTGTAGGTGGCGGCATCCACGCCGCCGCTCTGTGCGAGATAGCTCAGCATGCTGCGGAATCCCTGCAGCAGCAGTGCGCCACTGAGAAGAATCCACCCGAGGATCCAGCCGGAGAGTTGAATTTGGGAGAATGCGAGCCAGATCCCGATCAGCAGCAGGACAAGCGATACCCACTGGATTGCGCTGATACTTCCCGTTATGGCCATTCGCGCTTGCCGATCGATCGGGGCGGTAAACGGTACCGCCGGACGCCTGCAGCTATGTCAATGTCATCAGTCTCCCCCGATATCGGGGGGATTCAAATGACCAAATGTCCGTTTTGAGGCCTAATTGGCATTTGACCCTTACGAATTGTCGGGAACGGAACGTTCGCGGTCTTCCGCTGGAACGTTATGGTCGGAGATTGGCGGTACCTTGGTGGGGTCGCGAACACCGTCCGGGAAGAGACACGTCCGGCCGTCTTATTGCCGCGACTCTATGTCCGGCCCCACACCTCTTCGGCCACCTCGACGATGCGCCGCAGCTTGGCCCATTGTTCGTCCTCGGTGAGCGTGTTGCCCTCCTCGGTGGAAGCGAAGCCGCATTGTCCCGACAGCGCAAGCTGGTCCAGGTCGATGAACTTCGCGGCCTCGTCGATACGGCGCCGGAGCAGATCCTTGGACTCCAGCGCGCCGGTCTTGGTGGTGACCAGGCCGAGCACCACGGTCTTGCCCTTGGGCACCAGCCGCAGCGGCTCGAAGCCGCCGGCGCGCTCGGTGTCGTATTCCATGAAGTACCCGTGCACGTTGATGCGGCTGAACAGGACTTCGGCCTCGGCCTCGTAGCCCCCGGATCCCATGAACGTCGATTTGTAGTTGCCGCGGCACAGATGCATGGTGACCGTCATGTCCGAGGGAATGTCCGACATCGCCGCGTTGATCAGGTCGCCATAGAGTGGTCCGAGCTTCTGCGGATCGTCACCGCGCGCGCTCATCTGCAAGCGGTATTTCGGATCGCACAGCATGGCGATGAACACCTCGTCGAGCTGGAGATAGCGGCACCCGGCGTCGGCGAAGCCGCGCACGGCCTTGCTGTAGACCCGCCCCAAATCGTCCCAGAACGCCTCGAGCGTCGGATAGGCGTGTCGGTCGATCGGTGTCGGCGAGGGCCGGCCGTAGATTGCTGACGGCGCCGGAATGGTGATCTTCGGCGTACGTTTGGTATGCGCCGCGACAAATTTGAAATGCTCCACCATCGGGTGCGGCCCCGCCAGCCCAAGCCTGCCGCTGACCTTGACGCCCTCGGAGCGCGTCGTCACACCGGAGAACGGAATGCCGGAATCCATGATGTGCTTCTCGACCCCATCGATGCCCCAGAGAAAATCGAGGTGCCACCACGAGCGACGGAACTCGCCGTCGGTTATTGACTGCAGTCCCACCTCCTCCTGCTTCCTGATGATGCGCTCGATCTCACGGTCCTCGATGGCCTTGAGTTCGGCCGCGCCGATCTCACCCCGGGCGCGTTGCGCGCGCGCCTCGTGCAGCACGGCGGGGCGCAGCAGACTCCCGACATGATCAGCCCGAAACGGTGGCTTGGTGCGTTGCATAGTCTTCTCTCCCAGTGCAATGGTTAAGAACATCTTCCGGTGCGCGCTGCGCACCGCGCGGGTCCATGCTCGGCGGCCGGCGTCGACCCGGGCCCGGGATCGGCCGCTCAGACGCCCTCGAATACCTCCGCCCACTCTTCCAGCCGTTCCGGATACTTGTAGCCGCTGTTGAGCGCGACGTGGCCGTATCCAAGCGCCTTCAGCTCGCGCAGGCGCTCGCGAAGTTCGGCCTTGGAAGCAGTCCACGTCACCGAGCGGATGAGCTCCGGGGTGCACACCTCGTGCTCTTCCGGACGCAGGTACATCAGGTGCCCGCGATGATTGCTGAGGTAGCGGGCATCGGCGGGCTGGTAACCGAGATAGATCCTGCGGTAGCGTTCAAGCAGGGCGGCGAGTTGCGGTGGCACCGGACGCCCAATGTCGCCGAATTCCTCGCGCTCCACCAGGCTGTGCAGTGCGATGGTCGCATGTGGGCCGGCTTGCCGTTTCGCGCGCGGGCTGTCCGCGACCTCGCCATCACCGAGAACGCAGCCGGAGATGGTCGCGCTTGCGTGCAATGAGGACGGATCACGGCCTGCCTCGCTCCATGCTGCCTTCATATCGGTAATGCCGGCCTCGCCATGGTTGAGATTCGGAACACCGTTGATCCAGCCGGCGCCCAGTTTCGCGGTGAGCCGCCGCGCCTTGGGACCGAACGCTGAGATGTACAGCGGGATGGGATCCTCGATGTTGACGGCTCCGATGCCGGGATCGAGGAAGCGAATCTTCCGCAGTTTTCGTTCGCAGGTCCATTCGATGGTTTCGCCCGCGAGCAGTCCGCGCACAACGCGGATGTACTCTTCCATGTCGGCAAGTTTGACCGGGCCCAGGCCCATTGCTCGACGCCCCGTGAAGCCGGTGGAAACGCCGAAATCGATGCGCCCCGGGGCGAGCGCGTTCAGGCTGCCGAGCGCGCTTGCGGCAACGGGAGCAATTCGGTTGGACGGGATCAGCACGCCGGTGGCCAACCGTATCCTGGAGGTCTGCATGGCCGAGGCGGTCATCGACACGAACAGCTCCGAATTGAGCATCTGGGTGTCGTAGAACCAGGCACGGCTGTAGCCGAGCTCTTCGGCGCGTTTCACGAGCTTCCATGAGTCCGCTACGGGCGGAACGAGAATGCCGTAGTCCATGTTGAATCTCCCTGGGTGTCGCGAGACGTCGGAGCCTCGACCTCCGATTTCGCGTTCCTATGGTAGCGGAACGGGACAGGTGATGCGGCCCATCGGTGACGCAAGCCTGTTGGCGCGGTCTGGATCGCAAGGTGCTTGGATGTCACGTGCGGCGGCAGATCCGCCACCGATAATATTGCATAAGTTCATGTTTTCATGGTCCTTACGCTATCGCATTTCGTCCCGCAAAGCCTTTGGATGCCGTCGTCCTTGGCTCGTTTGACGTGTGCGAGCGGCGCCCGCTCGGGGTATGATAGGCGCCAACAGGTACCCCAATCTATGGTGGCTGGACGGAGTATGGCAACAAAATCTAGGGGTTATAACGCCGAAGATATCGAGATCCTGGAGGATCTTACGCCGATCCTCCATCGGCCGGGCATGTATACCGATCCCGCGAATCCCAACCATGCACTGGTCGAGGCGATCGACAATTCCGCCGACGAGGGCCTGGCTGGATTCGCGAGGAACATTTCGGTCACGTTGTACGAGGACGGTTCGGCCGCAGTCGAGGATGACGGGCGCGGCATTCCGGTCGACATGCATCCGAAACGGAAGATCCCGGCGGTGCAGGTCATCTTTACCACGTTGCACTCGGGCGGCAAATTCCGCAAGACCGACAAGGATGCGGTCTATCGAATCGCTGGCGGTCTTCACGGCGTTGGCGTCTGCGTTACCAATGCACTTGCGAAGCGGCTTGAAGTCGATGTGAAGCGGGACGGAGCGCAGTACCGTCTGGTGTTCGGGGACAACGGCAAGGTCAAGGAAACCCTAAGAAGAGTCGGCGCGGTGGGCGCTCGAGAAACCGGTACGCGACTGCGGTTCTGGCCCGATCCGAATTACTTCGACTCGCCAAAGATCGTTGTGGCCGACGTAAGCGCGCTGCTGCGCGCCAAGGCAATGCTTCTACCAGGAGTGCGCTTCACTCTCGGCATAGAGAAGAATGGCCATCTGGAAAAACAGACCTGGCACTTTCCGCAGGGTATCCGAGGTTATTTTTCCGATGCCATCGCCGAGCGCAATCCGGTGGCCGAAACGTTTTTCGGTGAGCGCTACATCGACGCGCAGTCCGAATCGGATAGCTTTACCGAGGGGGAAGGGGTGCTCTGGGCGGTTGCCTGGACACCCGAAGGTGACGTGGTGGCCGAGTCCTACGTGAACATGATCCCCACTAGGCTCGGCGGCACCCACGTTTCGGGGCTGCGCGAGGGTGTCTTCAACGCCATTCGGAGTTTCATCGAACATCACGCGATGGGGCAGCGGGGCGTGAAGCTGGTTCCGGATGATGTCTGGTCAAGGACATCGTATGTACTATCGGTAAAGATGCTCGATCCGCAGTTCAAGGGCCAGGTCAAGAACGAATTGATATCGCGCGATGCGGTTAAACTCGTGGCGCAGATGGTGCGGGATCCCTTCGAGCTGTGGTTGTCACGCCACGTGGATGAGGGCAAACGCATCGCGGAACTGGTCATTCGCCAGGCATTGATCCGGACGCGGGCCGCCCAGAAGGTCGAGCGGCGCAAGACTTCGGGGGTTGCCGTTCTGCCCGGAAAGCTTACCGATTGCGCCTCGGACGATCCGGAACGCAACGAGCTGTTTATCGTCGAAGGAGATTCGGCGGGTGGATCGGCAAAGCAGGCTCGCGACAAGGAGTTCCAGGCCGTATTGCCGCTCAAGGGCAAGCCGAAGAATACTTGGCAGGATGCGCAGGATACGCTTTACGCGAACAAGGAAATCGAAGCTATCGCGCTGGCCATCGGCGTGGAACCGCACCAGGCAGGAGCGGCGACGGACCTTTCGGCGCTGCGTTATCAGAGGATTGTGATCCTTGCCGACGCGGACGTGGACGGGTCGCACATTCAGGTGCTGCTTCTTACATTGTTCTTTCGCCATTTCCCGAAGTTGATCGAAGGCGGGCACGTGTTTGTCGCCAAGCCGCCGCTGTTCAGGATTGATGTGCCATCGCTCGGCAAGGGGAAACCGGCGCGCAAGCTTTATGCGCTCGATAAGCAGGAATTGGAGGGCATCGAGGAGAAACTCCGCGACGAAGGCGTCGGCGAGGGTAAGTGGGCGGTGTCACGCTTCAAGGGCCTGGGGGAAATGAGTCCGGAGCAGCTTTGGGAAACGACGCTGAATCCCGATACGCGAAGAATGCTTCCGGTGAGGGTTGAGAATGGCGCGCTCGAGCAGGACCGCGGCATATTCGACATGATGATGTCTAAGGAAAACGCGTCGCTGCGGCGCGAGTGGATGGAGATCTACGGGAATCTCGTTGATGCCGACATTTCCTAGAGGCGGCCGTGCGGCGATCTGCTGCCCGTCCCGAGCTAACGCTGAACATCCGGAGAGCAGTAGGGGTATGTCGCCTCACCACATAACGGACGCATAGGACTTTGCATCATGGGCAACCAGAAGGATTTGTTCGATGGCCTCGAAGCCAGTGTCGCTGAAGCACAAAAGGCGGCGACGGATGCCTCGGTGAGCGCGGGCGAAACCCTGCCGGAGAAACCGCAGACCGGCGGAAACGGTGCCGGCGGGTTGCCGCCGCATTTCGCCCCTATGCCGGCCGAGTACGGGGATACGCTGCCGCTCGGAAGGTACGCGGCATCGCAATACCTGCAATACGCGGTCAGCACCGTCAAGGACCGCGCGCTACCGCGTGTCGGTGACGGCCAGAAGCCGGTACAGGCTCGCATTCTCTACGCAATGTGGGAAATGGGCGGGCGTTCCAGCACACCGCGCAAGAAATCCGCACGCGTGGTCGGTGATGTGCTGGGCAAGTTCCATCCGCATGGCGATGCCTCTGTATACGACGCACTGGTTCGCATCGCGCAGGAATTCACGATGCGCTATCCGCTGGTGGATGGCGAAGGCAATTTCGGTTCGCGGGACGGCGACGATCCGGCAGCGATGCGATACACCGAGGCAAGGCTGACGAAATTCGCAGAGATCTTGCTCGCCGAGCTTGACAGTGGAACCGTCGACTTCACGCCCAATTACGACGGCAGCCTCGAGGAGCCGCAGGTTCTTCCCGCGCGCCTGCCGGTCGTATTACTCAACGGGGCGTCCGGTATCGCGGTCGGGATGGCCACCGAGGTCCCGAGCCATAACTTGAACGAGGTGGCGAATGGAGCTATCGCGCTCGTCCGCGATCCGGCGCTATCCGTCGCGGGGCTGATGAAATACATCAAGGGCCCGGATTTCCCGGGTGGAGGACAGATCATTACACCTCGCACCGAGATGCGCGAAGCCTATGCATCGGGCCGGGGGTCGGTGCGGGTGCGGGCACGATGGACCGTCGAGCGGTTAGCGCGCGGGCAATGGCAGGTGGTGGTCCATGAACTACCGCCCGGAACGTCCTCGCGCAAGGTTCTCGAGGCGATTGAGGCAATTACCAATCCCCAGCCACGACCCGGGAAGAAATCGCTTACGCCGGAGCAGCAGCGGGAAAGACAGCTGATGCTGTCCATGCTCGACAAGGCTCGCGACGAGTCTGACCGCACGCATCCGGTGCGGCTGGTATTCGAGCCGAAGTCGTCGCGCATGGACGAACAGGATTTCGTAAATCTCCTGCTTGCCAAGACGAGCATGGAGACCAACGTTTCCATCAATCTGGTCATGGTAGGACTCGACGGGCGGCCCACCGGAAAAAACATCAAGGATATTCTTGCCGAATGGCTGCAGTTCCGTTTCGCCACGGTGACGAGGCGTACGAAGTTCCGGCTCGCGCGAGTGATGGACAGAATCCATGTCCTGGAAGGACGGATGATCGTCCTACTGAACGTCGACAAAGTAATCAAGATCATACGTAACGCCGAGGATCCTAAAGCTGATCTCATCAAGGCCTTCAAACTCACCGACCGGCAGGCCGATGACATTCTGGAGATCCGGCTGCGCCAGTTGGCCAGGCTCGAGCACATCAAGGTCGAGAAGGAACTGGAGGAGTTGCGCAAGGACCGCAAGGCTCTCAACAAGGTCCTGGGCACGCGCAAAGCGCTCGAGGAACTCGTCATTCAGGAGATCGAAGCCGATGCAAAAACGTTTGGCGACAAGCGGCGCACAATCATCGAGGAATCGGAAAAGGCGGTCGTAGAAACGCCCGTCATCGACGAGCCGGTCAGCGTCATATTTTCCCGGAACGGGTGGGTGAGGGCGCGGCAGGGCTGGGGCGTCGACCCGGGAAATTTGTCGTTCAAGGAAGGCGACGGGCTGCTTGCGCTGCTTGCGTGCCGTACGGTCGACCCGGTCGTGTTTTTCGACTCGCTGGGGCGAACGTACACGGTAAGTGCGGGAGAGTTGCCCTCGGCGAGAGGCGACGGCGCACCCGCATCTTCTCTGGTCGACGTGCAGGGAGGGGCGAAGATCATGTATTGTCTCGCGGGGAAACCCGAGACGAACGTTCTCGTAGCGTCGTCAGGAGGCTATGGCTTTCTTACCAAGCTCTCCGACATGATGTCGGCACGCAAGGCAGGTCGCGATTTCATGACCCTTGGCGAGCGCGAACTTCCGGTTGCGCCGTTCGCCTATGAGGATGCGCTTGGGAATGTCATCGCCGCGCTGTCGGCGGACGGCCGGCTGCTGGTATTCGACATCGCCGAGATGCGCCAGGTCTCCCGCGGTCGCGGTGTGATCGTGATGGGACTGGAGGAAGGCGAGAAACTGCTTTCGGCGGCGGTATTCGATGGCAAGTCGTTGGTAGTGACCGGAGTCGGGCGTGGAGGGAAGGAAAGGGAACTGGTGCTTTCAGGCGATAAGCTCAAACACCACTTTGGACACCGAGCGCGGATGGGCCGTGTTCTGCCCGACAGACTGAAGCCGATTTCACTGCAGGTTGCTGTCATACCGCCGGGCCAGGACCGTTAAGTGCGCCCGACGATGTCCGGAGGTTGCACTGTGCTACACTGCGATAGTCCCCGCAAAACAGAGGCACGCCGCGAGTACGGCGGCGGGTATCTACGACTATGGCGGGCCTCCCCGCATTGCAGCGTGGTGAATCTGGTCAGGTCCGGAAGGAAGCAGCCACAGCTACTTACTGCAAGTGCCGGGGGTTAGGCTCGCCACCCCATGCATGACGCCTGCTTCGGCGACAGCTGGATACGATCCGGGAAGCGCGATGGCCGCTTCCCGGATTCTGCACCGAATTTTGCACGGCACGGTTGACGTGACGTCCTTCATCGGTCGTTGATCCTAGCTGTTAGAATTTCCAAATGAGCTATCAGGTTCTTGCAAGGAAGTGGCGGCCGCGCACCTTTGACGCGGTTGTGGGGCAGGAACATGTGGTCAAGGCGCTCACTCATGCCCTGGAGCAAAATCGATTGCACCACGCGTACCTGTTTACGGGGACGCGAGGCGTGGGAAAGACTACGATTGCGCGCATTCTCGCGAAATCGCTTAACTGCGAGACCGGGATCAGCGCTACTCCTTGCGGCACGTGCTCGACCTGTACCGAGATAGACAGCGGCCGGTTCGTCGACCTCATGGAAATCGACGCGGCGACCAACACGGGCATCGACGACATGCGCGAGCTGCAGGACAACGCCGCGTATGCGCCGACGCGGGGGCGGTTCAAGGTAATTGTCATCGACGAAGTGCACATGTTGAGCAAGGCGGCGTTCAATTCAATGCTCAAGACTTTCGAGGAGCCGCCGGAACACATCAAATTCGTGCTCGCTACAACGGATCCGCAGAAGATTCCGGTGACCGTCTTGTCGAGGTGCCTGCAGTTCAATCTCAAGCAAATGCCGGCAGCGGCGATTTCGTCTCATCTCGCGCGCGTCCTCGCGGCGGAGGAGATTGACGGTGATCAAGCCGCGCTCAGGCTCATCGCTGCCGCTGCGAAGGGCAGCATGCGAGACGCGCTGTCATTGCTCGATCAAGCGATTGCGTTTTCGGCCGGCGACTTGTCCGAAGCGTCGGTACGGGCAATGCTGGGAACAGTCGACGACAGCTTCCTGTTCGCGATTCTGCGCGCGGTTGCAAAAGGTGATGCGCGCGCGGCGCTTGCCGTGGCGGACGATATGGAGTCGAGAAACCTTTCGTTCGACGAGGCGCTGCAGGATCTTGCTGCCGTGCTGCACCGGGTGGCATTCGCTCAATCGGCGGCGTTGCCGGACGACGACCCGAAGAGGGAATCAATTCTGGAACTCGCGAATTTGTTCGCTCCGGAAGAGGTGCAGCTCTATTACCAGATCGCGCTGCACGGGAGACAGGATCTCCCGTTTGCGCCCGATGTCTACGCCGGTTTCACGATGAGCCTGCTGCGAATGCTAGCGTTTCGGCCCGACGATGGCGCCAGCGGCGCCGCGGAGGATCTCGCAGCAAGCGGGGAGCACTCGAATGCCGAAACCAGCGGGCAACCGGGTGATGTGCGGCCGATGCCTGCTGAACAGCACGGTCGCGCGGCGCAAAGAGCTTTTGACGGCAATTGGCCAGCGCTGGCGAAGTCACTCAGGGTGAGCGGCATGACCCGGCAACTCGCTCAGCAAAGCGAATTGAAGAGCTTCGATCGTGACGTCTTCGAATTGTGCGTGCCTGCGGCGATGAAGCATTTGACGGATAAGGGCTATTTGGACAAGCTTAAAGAAGCGTTACGGCAGCATTTTGGCCGGCCGATCCGAATTAGCGTCGATGTCGGCGTGACTACGGGTAATAGCGCTCAGGATCATGCCGTTGCGTCAATTCAACAGGACGCCTTTGTCCGGGGGCTCGTAGAGAATATGGACGCCACGATCATTCCCTCGTCGATCAGACCGGTTAATTCAGCAATGGGGAGCATAGATGATAAATAAGGGGCAACTTGCCGGTTTGATGAAGCAGGCGCAACAGATGCAGGACAACATGCGCCGGGTACAGGAGCAACTGGCCGGTATCGAAGTTGAAGGCCAGGCCGGTGCAGGTTTGGTGAAGGTCGTCATGACTTGCAAGCACGATGTCAAGCGAGTGAGTATCGATCAAACATTGCTCGCTGACGACAAGGACATGATTGAGGACCTCGTGGCTGCCGCGGTCAACGACGCTGTTCGGCGCGTTGAATCCACGGTTCAGGAAAAGATGGCGGGAGTCACTGCAGGCATGCCGCTGCCACCTGGAATGAAATTTCCATTTTGAAATCCCCTTCGAGCCTCGAAGAATTGATGGATGCGCTGCGCTGCATGCCCGGGGTTGGCCCCAAGGCAGCTCAGCGGGCTGCGTTCCATCTGCTTCAATACGACCGGCCCGGAGCGCAGCGGCTCGCCAGCGCGCTCGGGCGGGCGTTGCAGACTATTCGCCGCTGCGCCAGGTGCAACAGTTTTACCGAAGAGGAACTATGTGCGCTGTGCGCGTCGGCGAAACGCGACCCATCGCTGCTTTGTGTGGTAGAGACGCCGGCGGATCTGCTTATGTTGGAGCAGACTCTAGCGTACAACGGACTTTACTTCGTGCTCATGGGCCGGCTATCGCCGCTGGATGGCATTGGTCCGCGGGAAATCGGCCTGGACGTGCTATTGGAGCGTGCCACAGATGGCGCGGCGAGGGAGGTCATCGTGGCTACGAATTTCACGAATGAGGGAGAGGCGACGGCCCACTATATCGGGGAGATGCTGCGAGGGCGCGGCATCAAGGTTTCACGGATCGCGCGCGGCATTCCGGTGGGCGGAGAACTCGAATACGTGGATACCGGAACGCTCGCGCAGGCCCTAGTCGAGCGACGACCGGTCTCAAATGCGTGAGTATGCGATCGGACCGCTATTCGGTTCCTACGTGAACGAATTTGGCTGAAAACAGGCGGGATTTTTCAGCGATTTAAGGGCGTTATTGGGAGCAAATTCGAACCGTTGAAATTCGGCGCCCTCTCGGCTACCTAGATGTCGGAAAAAGTTGACACAAAACGGGTTCTTACTCTCCGCGTGCAGCGCAACAAATTGTTGACACAAATCAGCCGCACTGTCATACTTATCTTTCGCTGACGGGCGCGGGGTGGAGCAGTCTGGCAGCTCGTCGGGCTCATAACCCGAAGGTCATAGGTTCAAATCCTATCCCCGCAACCAACCGTTCTTTAAAAACTGAACAGCCGATAGGTGTGGGCATTGGGTGATGCAAGTGATGCGCAAGCATTACTGAAGCAATACCTTAGGCTCACATTAATAGTCAAAGCAAATTCAACCTTGCAATGACTTTGAGTGAGTCGCGACCGGTGAGGTATGAATACCAAACCGGAAGCAGCAATCGCAACGCGATTGAAAACGGATTGAACTGAAGAGTTTGATCCTGGCTCAGATTGAACGCTGGCGGCATGCTTTACACATGCAAGTCGAACGCGAAAGGGG
>Ga0155953_1083_pt1 | contig 44322 bp, 34 predicted proteins | sample RifCSPlowO2_02_FD_107607 | JGI IMG/M metagenome (GOLD analysis project Ga0155953, IMG submission 107607) | Betaproteobacteria bacterium RIFCSPLOWO2_02_FULL_63_19
AGCGCTTCGCGCTCACCCGCGGCGCAGACCAATGTCACCTTGGCGCCGAGTGAAATCAACGCCGGCGCGGTGTCGGTCGAGGACACCGCCAGGCAGCGCTTGCTCCCGGTGGCCACCCAGCAAGTCGTGCCGTCCTTCTTCATGCAGAAATCGATGGCGCGGCGCCAGTCCTCGTTCTGGTTGTAATACGTGCAGCGCGTGTCCAGGCACAGATTGCCGCCAAGGGTGCCCATGTTGCGCAGGTGCGGCGTAGCGACCTGCGCAGCCGCCTGCCACAGCGCTCGATAACGCTCGCGCACCTGCTGTGTTGCCACGACTTCGGTCAACGTAAGCCCCGCACCGAGTTTCAGGCCGTTACCGTTGACAACGCCCTTCAGTCCCTCCACCTGGCGCAGCGACACCAGCGTTGCGGGCGCCTGCTGGCGGCGCTTCATGTTCGGCAACAGATCGGTGCCGCCTGCGATGAGCATCGCCTGCGGACCCTCTGCGTCGAGAATCTGCGCGGCCTCCGCGACGCTGCGCGGCGCCTGATATTTGAACCACGGCAGGCGCATCATGACGCAGCCACCTCCGCCCGATTCTTCGCGGGCTTCCTGTCCGGGTCCTTGGTCTCGTTGCCGTCCCCCCCTTCGCCCGGCGGCAGCACGAAGACCGGGTCGGGATAGGGCACATCGGGGAAACGCTCCGGCCCCACGCGCGGGTTCTTTCCGTCGCGCTTTAGCTCAAGCGCCCGCAGCACTTTGTCCGGGGTCACCGGAAGTTCGTCGATGCGCACGCCGACCGCGTCATACACGGCGTTGGCGAGCGCCGGCATCACCGGCAGCAGTGGCCCCTGACCTGCCTCTTTCGCACCGAACGGACAGTTCGGATCCGGATCCTCGATCAGCATCACCTCCACCTCGGGCATGTCCATCGAGGTGAGACTCTTGTACTCGAGCAGCGACGGAATCCGGTGTACCAGCGCACTGGAGAGCTTGGGCGGCAGACGACGGAACGCCTGTTCTTCCATCAGGGCCTCGCCGAGCCCCATGTACACGCTGCCGATCACCTGCCCGCGCGCATGCACCGCGTTGACGGCCTGGCCGATGTCGTGCGCTACCCATATCTTCGGCACATGGATCAAACCGGTGTACTCGTCGACTTCGGCTTCGACCACACACGCCGAGAAGGTGTAGGCCGGTGACGGACCGGCCCCGGCGCCCTTGTATCGCCCGGCCGGCCTGGGCGGTGCGTAGGATCCGGTCGCGCCGAGGGTGCCGAATTTCGCCTCGGCCAGCACCACGGCTTCGACAAAACTCATGCTCTTGCCCGGATCCTCCGCGTTGAACACCCGTCCCTGGGACAGCATGACCCTTTCGGGCACGGTTGCGAGCTGCTCGGCTGCTGCTGCGGCGATCAGTTCGCGCAGCCTTCCGGCCGCCTGCACGGCAGCGTTGCCCATCATCAACGTGACGCGACTGGAGTAAGAACCCAGATCCACGGGCGTCAGTCCGGTATCGCCGGTGACGCAGCGGATGTCGTTGGTGTCGATTCCCAACACCTCGGCGACCATCGTGGCCAGCACGTCATCCGAACCCTGACCGACCTCGGTCGCCCCGCACATCACCGTTACCTGCCCGCTGCGGTCCAGCAGTAGCTGCACGCCCGAGTGGGGCATCTTGTTCCAGTAGATGGCCACGCCGGCGCCGCACATGTATGCGCTGCACGCAAGTCCGACGCCACGACCCTGAGGCAGCTTGCGGTGTTTTTGTTTCCAACCGGAGCGATCGACGACCTGCCGGATGCATTCGGCGAGTCCGTTGGTGCCGATCCTGAGCCAGTTCGCGGTGAGCGAACCGGACTTGGTAACCATGCTCAGCCGAAACTCAGCAGGGTCGAGCCCGAGCTTTTCAGCGATCTTGTCCATCTGCACTTCCTGCCCGAAGCGCGGTTGCGGGGTTCCGTGTCCGCGTTTCGGACCGCAGGCGGGTTTGTTCGTGAACACACGAGCCGCCTCGAACTTGAACCGCGGCAGCTCGTAGGTGAGCGGCGTCAGCACGCCGGTATAGAACGTGCTCGCAGGGCCGTGCGAGCCGTAGGCCCCGCCGTCCAGCAGCGTCTGCAAATGTATCGCGGTGAGTCTTCCGTCCTTGCTCACGCCGGTGCGGAACTTCATCAGCACCGGATGCCGTCCGCGGTGAACGTAAAACACCTCCTGCCGCGTCAGGCAGATTTTCACCGGCCGGCCCAGCATCAGCGTCGCCTTGCAGACGACGAACTCATGCCCCGCCGGATCACATTTGCCGCCGAAACCGCCGCCGTTCGGGCAGGCGACGACCCGGATCATCGGCACCGGTATCTGCAACACCCGCGAGAGTTGACGGTGCAGGTAGTGCGGATTCTGGGTGCTCGAGGAAAGCAGCAGCTTGCCGTCACCTTCGACAGTCGCGAGCGAAGCCTGCTGCTCCATGGGCAGGTGTGTGTTGCCCTCGAAAAAGAACAGGTCCTCGAAGACCTGATCGGATTTCGCCAACGCCTCCTCCACGTCGCCGAACTCGTGGGCCTGGTTGCGATGGATGTTGCCCTGTTCGCCGTAATCGTGAATGCGCGTTTCGGCATGCGCGAGCCCTTCTTCGGGCGAAGAGATGGTCGGAAGCGGCCGGTACTTCACTTCGATCAGCGCCAGCGCCTCCTCCGCAGACTTTTCGTCCCGCGCGATCACCGCAGCCACGGGGTCGCCGACATAACGCACGCGCTCCGAGGCAAGCGGATACTCGTCCTGGCACACCGGCATGATGCCGAACGGGATCGGGAAATCGCTCCCGGTCAGCACCAGGTGCACGCCGGGATGATTCTTTGCACGCGAGACGTCGATCGACTCGATCACCGCGTGCGGATGCGTCGAGCGCAACAGCTTGCAGTAAAGCATGCGAGGCAGCGACAGGTCATCGGCGAAACGCGTCTGCCCGGTCACCTTGCCGCGGCCGTCGACGCGCCGGCGCGCCTTGCCGACCACATTCAGTTTCGTATTCATGCCGCACCACCTCGCGCGCCGGACGCGGAAATCTTGTGTTCCATCTCGCGTATTTCCCGGGCCGCCGACTGGACCGACTCGACGATCTGCTGGTAACCGGTGCAGCGGCACAGGTTACCCGACAAAGCCTCCTTGATGCGCTCGGGGCTCGGGTCAGGGTCGCTATCGAGCAGCGCCTTGGCGGTCATCAGCACCCCGGGCGTGCAATAGCCGCATTGCGACCCGCCCAGATCGGCGAACGCCGCCTGCAGCGGATGCAGTTCGGTGCCGTTCGCCAGCCCTTCTATGGTCTCTATCGAGCGTCCTTCGCATTCCAGCGCAAGCGTAAGGCACGAGAGCAGCGGCCGGCCGTCCACCAGCACCGCACAGGCTCCGCACTCTCCGAGTTCGCAGCCGTGTTTGGTGCCGGTCAAGTTCAGATCCTCGCGCAGCACTTCGAGCAAAGTCTTGTACGGCGCAAAGGAAACCTCGATCTCTTCGCCGTTGACGCGCAGGGTCATGTGTACCCTGCGTTGCGCGACGGTGCCCTGATCGGTGACTGTGTTCATGATCGTCCTCCATACGACGTCCGCCAAATTGTTTGTATTCCAAACAATTTTCCGGAATCCTTACTATAGCAGCAAGTGACTCGACGAGGGAGCTCAGCGCGACGCTGTACCGAGTTCCCGCTCCTGCGGCTTGGCCGGCCACACGCCTCGCCTGATCACGCGCGCACCCTCGAAAACCAGCCAGCTCTGCCGCCCGTAATGCGGAAGCGGCCGCAGCAGTGCGGCCAGCGATGGCGCATCGCGCACCGAAACCATGACGTTGGTGCGGCCATTGCGCCCGCGCTGAGTCCAGACCTGTGCAGTGCCACTCGTCGAGGCCAGTGACGATGGACGCGCCGGCTCGCCGGCGCTGGCAAGCCATTCGTCGATGTCCGCATGCAGCCCGACGACGAGAGTCACCGGATTCGCGGGCGTCGCCGCCGGCGCGGATTTGCCCCCGCTCGCACGTTCGAAGATTTTTTCGGCGATCCCCACCGCCGCAACCTGCATGCCGGGCGCGGCGGACAGCGAAAACATCATCGGAGAACCGGTGAGCATCGCCTCGCGCAGAACCGGCGGCGCTTCGTCAGGTCCCAAGCTGCGAAACAGCCGGAATTCGGGATCCAGCAGCACCGAAAGCGGTTTGTCCGCCATGTCGAAGCCAGCCGTTGCGCGTTCCCCTCGCAGCGACACGCGTCGCGTGACCCACGCGCCCGTAGTCCGGATCGCAAGCGGCACCGACAGTGCGTACGCGGGAGCGCTCTGCGCAAGTGTGACGTTGACGCGCCAGCCTTTGGCGGTCTGGACGGCCGCCGCGTTCGCGATGCGCAGTGCCGGCGCACCGGATCGGGATATCCATTGTTTGAAAAAAACGGCGAGATCCTCGCCGCACGCCTCTTCGAATGCTCTTCTGAGAGTGCTCCACGACGCGACGCGAAAACGCTGTTCGCGCCAGAACCGCCGCACGCCCTCGTCGAATGCCGCCGCACCTATCGCGTCGCGCAGCATGAAAAATACCATCGCCGCCTTGTTGTAGCCGATCACCTGCGCGGCACCATGCGTGCGCGACGTAAACCGCGCCAAGGCCGAATCATCGCCCGAGGGCATCGATGCGTAATCGCGCAGCCAGGCCAGCCGTGCGTCGGTTGCGGCCTGATCGCTCTCGCTCTCGCGGTACGCGTAGTCAGCCATGAACGTAGTGAGCCCTTCGGCCCAGTTGCCATGCTGGTAATCGGGATAGACGCCGTTGCCCCACCAGTTATGCAGCACCTCGTGACCGAGCGAGGTCCTGCGTATGAATGGCAGGCGCAGCACGTCGATCCCCAGATAGGTGAGCGTCGGCATGCCGAACCCGGTCGGCGTGGGGCTTGAAACAACGCTGAATTCCGAGAACGGATACGCGCCAATCCGGCGTTCATAGCGATCAAGGTAAGCGGCGATCGAGTCGAGGTAGCCGCGCGCCAGGTCCGCGATTTGCGGGTGAAAGTAGGTCCGCAGGCGCACCTGCGTTCCGACTGCGGTCCGGAGCTGCCGCTCCTCGACGCGATACGGGCCCGCCAGCAGCGCGATACCTTCGGCAGGCTGCACGAATTCGAAACGGGCACGGTAGCGCCCGAGCGTCTCGCGCTCTTCCAGCAAACGCCCCGGCACCAGGCCGCGCTGCCCGGCCGGCAGTTCGAGCTCGAGGCTGTAACGCTCGAGCGATCCCTCCACGGCGGGATACCAGCCCGATCCCGACGGAAGATAGGTGCCATCGGGACCACTCGCCGGCGCGCCATAGGTGAGCGTATCCCTGTGCTCGAGCGTCCGGTCCAGTGCTGCGAGTTCGCCGCTCCAGCGCACCTCGATGCGATGTGCGCGCTGCAGTCTAAGGCGCTGCATGCCACCGTTGTTCTTCCATGGAAGCCCGTAAGGACGGCCGTCGACCGCCAGCGATTCCACCCGAAAGCGCGCTGACAGGACCAGTGTTACCTGCAGGTCGTCATCAACCGTGATTGCGTCGCGCCCCTCGAGCAACCGGGTACCCGGTTCGATGCGCACCGAGATATCGTGCGTCGGCATCGCGAGCGCCCCCAACGGGGTAGCGAGCGCCAGCACCAGTGCGGTTTTCCTCAGGCTCACTTCGCTGCAGGATTCTTTTCGCGGGGAAACTTCGCCACCAGGTCGATCGTTCCTCCGTTGCGTTTGACGCGGAGCGGAAGCCACGTCCCCGGCGCAACGCTCTCGACGGCGGAGCGCACGTCGCCGGTTCCCTTCACCGGCCCGCCGGCGGCCTCCACGATCACATCGCCCACCCGAAGCCCCGCCGATCTGGCAAGACTGCCAGGACGCACCGAAACAACACGCACGCCATCGGCGGCGGTCTGGATCATGAGGCCCAGCAGCCGCCTTGGCGGCAGCGGCAACGCGGCGGCAACGCCGAACACCGCGGTGGCAAGATCGGGCGAAAAATCATGACACTCCGCGTTTGCATCCCACGGAAGAAGCGAAGCGACATTCGTCACCCCCAGGCTTGCAAGTTGATGCGGCACGCCATGGCCGTAGGTGATATGTCCGCTTCCCATGATCGCGATCACGAGCGCCGCCGGATCGCGCTCGACATGTTCGGCGATCGCCTGCGCGAACGCGCGGTCCCAGACGAGTTGACTCTGAACGAAGCGGAGAAACTCCGTATCGCTGCGCGTCGGATTTCTTCCCTTGTTCGGATGTTTGCGATAGATGGAGAACAGACTGTCCAGATAGGCTTCGCTCGCGGGCGCCACGGCGCTGACGCCTTCACGCTTTTCCGGCGGCACCGCGTCGAACCCGCGTGCCCCCACCGCCCGTGGGAAAGAATGTTCCACGTTCAGCGCGATCATCCTTATCCGGTTCAGACGCGCGAAGTGAAACAGTGGCATATACAACGGCGCGTCGTAACCCCACACCCGGTCCCAGTCGGCGGCGGCGAGGAATTCCGTTTCTCCAAGTTCTCCCGCCACCCAGCGGTCCAGCGCCGGCTGAACCCGGCGCGGGAACATCTCAAAACCGAGCACGACTTTGCCGCGCAGGGCCGCGAGCGCTGCGACGGTCTGCAGCTGCCAGCGATGATCATCAGCGCTGTCGTGGCTCTCGCCAAGCAGCACCACCGATTGTTCCGCCGCGCTCGACAGCACTTCGCGGGCCGCAATTCGCCCGGACCCCGGTGCGACCCACTCGCCCACGTCGACGCACCCCAAATGCGCGTACGCCGGATTGGTCGCGGCCGCGGCGGCCACGATCAGACCGAATAACCCCAAGAACAATGCTCGCATAAATGAAAGATAGGTTCCGGACGAAGATCGGGAGATCTATGTCCTGCGTTCGGAACCGCTGCGTGGTAGCGGCGCTCCTCGATCGGGAAAAGCAACGACATCTGGGAAAGCAGGTTACCGCCGTACCGCCGGGCGGGCGAAGTATACCGGAGTCCCGGCGCTCGCCGCCGCGCACCCGCGTGCGGTAATGCCCCGCACCCGACGTGCCCGCCACGGTCGCGTCGGGTGGCGAGATCTCGTCTATGCGGTGGCGCGATCCTTGTGCTTTTGCTTCTGCGCCGCTGCCTTCGCGTGCAATTGCGCGTAAGCGCTGTGCGCTGCGGCCTCGGCGTCGCCGACGTGGACCGGCAACCCCATGTCGGCAAGCACCGAACCCAGCGCCGACAGGCACAGCATCACGTTGTCCGGGCGGCAGGAGTAGCCCATGATGCCGATGCGCCAAATCTTGCCGGCCAGCGGCCCGAGCCCCGCGCCGATTTCCAGACCGAATTCGGTGAGCAATGTCCTACGCACCTCGGCTTCGCGCGATTGCATCGCTTCGGGTATATGCACCGCATTCATCTGCGGCAGCTGATACTCTTCCTTGACCAGGAATTTGAGGCCCATGGCCTCCAGCCCCGCCTTGAGCGCGATATGGTTGCGCTCGTGACGTGCCCACGCATTCTCCAACCCCTCCTCGCGGATGAGCACCAGCGCCTCGTGCAACGCGAACAGTGAATTGGTCGGCGCCGTGTGATGATAGGTACGAGTGGTCGCACCCCAGTAACCGAGTAGCAGGTTCATGTCCATGAACCAGCTATGGATCTTGTCCTTGCGTGCCTTGACGTAGTCGACGACCCGATCGCTGAACGATACGGGGGAAAGGCCGGGGGTGCACGACAGGCATTTCTGGCTCGCCGAGTAGATGGCATCGATATTCCACTCGTCGACCTTGACCGGCGATCCGCCGAGCGAGGTCACCGCGTCGACGATGACCAGCGTATCGTACTTGTGTGCAATTTCAACCAGGGTCTTGGCGTCCGACTGCACCCCGGTGGAGGTTTCCGCATGAACAAACGCCGCCAACCGGGCGTCGCGGTTCTTTTTCAACGCGTCGTCGAACTTCTGTGGATCGACCGGAGTGCCCCATTCCGAGTCGACCACCACCGCCGTCCCGCCGGCACGCTCGACGTTCTCGATCATGCGGCCCCCGAACACGCCGTTCCTGCACACGATCACCTTGTCACCGGGTTTGACCATGTTGACGAAGCAGTATTCCATGCCAACCGAACCCGGGCCGGAAACGGGGAACGTGAGCGAATTGTTGGTTTGATAGGCGTAACGGAGCAGCGACTTCAGTTCCTCCATCATCTCGACGAAAACGGGATCGAGATAGCCAATCGCCGGCTGGCTCATCGTCGTGAGCACGCGTGGATGGATCTCCGTCGGGCCCGGACCCATCAGCGTGCGCTGCGGCGGATGAAATGATTGAATACGTTTGGCAGGGGCGTACGAATTCATGGTTTCACTCCCAAGTGTGGTTCTGAACAAGTTCTTGCCGTCGGGACGGGACTTCACGCGGACGGGCCTCTTGGCACCGGCTTCGTTCAGGACCTCGACAGCCGCGATCCTGCCGCCAGTGACGCGCTCGACTTCCATTGCCCAGCGCGCCGGTACATAGCCTGACTTTACCCAGTTGTTGACGACTGCGCGATCGAGACTGAAGCTTCGCGCCACTTCGGCCTGGCTGCCGAAAATCTCTACCAAGCGTTCTGCGCAATTCTTCATGGGTGGGCGAGCTTAACATGTCAATACTATTTTGACAAACTGAAAACCGGCCTGCTCCCGGCGATATCTCATCCACGAGCGGAATGGCGCACGCGCGCTTGCGCATCGACATTGCCGGAATCTGCCCTGATGTATTTGAAGCTTACTTTGCGGACGCCGCAGACTTGCCGATTTTTCCGGACGGCAGCGCCCGCGTCGCCCCGACACGCCCGATCAGCGGCAGTTTGAGCGCGGGGTCGAACGGATTGATCCCGAACGTAAGACCCAGCAGGTTCAGCTCGAGGCCTTCGACCGAACTTGCGGTGAGGCCGGCCAATCCGAACAGAGAAAACTGAATGCCCTTTCCGCTCGGGGCCGAACCGACAAATCGGGAACCGACATAGTCCTTACCGATCGCGGTCGGCGGCAGATCCACTTCGAGTTCCGGCACCGCGCGCGCCACCCATGCCGTGAATGTGTTGGAGTTGGGACCTGGCCAGATAGCGTACTCGCCGGTCCAGGGATAATTTCGTGCCGCCTTGTCGATGCGCGCAATGATGTCGTCCACTCCGGCTCCGCGCTTCTCGGCGACAAGTTCGGGAACGGCCCCGAACCAGCGCGCGTCCGGCGCACGATCTCCAACGACCAGCGCCGTATTGCCCCAGCGCAGCCGCCAGCCGACAATTTCGTATACGGTGTAGGCCTTGGCCCCAGTCGATTTGACGGCGAACCAGGTGTGCACACCGAACAGGCCGCGCCAGCTCACCGCGCGCGCCGCGTACACCTGCACGATCGCCTCCGTGGTACTCGCCGGGTCAGGCGCCAAGCCCACAGGCTCTCGGCTCGCGTTGCGCCAGTCCTGCCCAGTCACGCAGCCGACGGTCACCAGCGCAACGGCAACGACGCCGATGAAAACCGCGTAGCCGAGCATTCGTAAACTCCGCATCTATCTATGTACCTGACGAGGTGCCGAAATCCTCGGGATCGAACGCAATGTCTCCGGCCCGCTCCCTGTGTCCGCTTGCCTTGACGTTGGCGAAATCGAACAGCGTCCTATCCATCATGTGCGAGGGCACGAGATCCGACAATGCCCGAAACATCGACTCGGCACGCCCCGGGTGGCGCCGTTGCCACTCGCGCAGCATCTGCTTGACCTGCTTTCTCTGCAACGTTTCCTGCGAACCGCACAAATCGCAGGGGATGATCGGGAACTGGCGGTCTTTCGCGTATGTTTCGAGATCGGCTTCCGTGACGTAAGCCAGCGGGCGTATGACCACATGCTTTCCATCATCGGACTGCAGCTTCGGCGACATCGCCTTCATTTTGCCGCCGTAGAACAAGTTGAGGAAGAATGTCTCCAGAATGTCGTCACGGTGATGGCCGAGCGCAATTCTCGTCGCGCCGATTTCGCCGGCAACCCGGTAGAGCACGCCTCGGCGAAGCCGCGAGCACAGTGAGCACATGGTTCTGCCCTCCGGAACCAGGCGCTTTACCGTCGAATACGTGTCCTGCACCTCGATTCGAAACGGAACTCCGCGCGACGCGAGGTACTCCGGCAGCACGTGCGCCGGAAAGCCCGGGTGGCGCTGGTCCAGGTTGACCGCCACGATCTCGAACTCAAGCGGCGCATGTTCTCGCAGCGTAAGCAGCACGTCGAGAAGACCATAACTGTCCTTGCCCCCCGAAACACAGACCATGACGCGCTCGCCCGCACCGATCATGTCGAAATCGGCGATTGCCTGCCCGACCAGGCGACGCAGGCGTTTGGCCAGCTTGTTCGCTTCGAAGGCTCCCTTGCGCAGCGCCTTGCTCTCAGGTGCATTCATCGCCGTTGGGTCCGCTTGGTTAGCATCACAGAGTCACGCTCCGCCCTCCGTCCACCGCGAGTACCTGCCCTGTTACATACGGAGCCTCGGCGATGAAGTAATACACTGCCCGGGCGATGTCCTCGGGCTCGCCGACCCGCTTGAGCAGCGTTTGTGAAATGATCCGCTGCCGGCTTACGGCGTCGAATGTATCGTCCTCCGGCCACAGGATTGCACCGGGCGCGACGGCGTTGACCCGCACTTCCGGCGCCAGTTCGCGCGCCAGCGCGCGGGTCAGCCCCGCCAGACCGGCCTTGGCAAGGCTGTAGACCGCGTAGTTCTTGAGCGGTCGCTCGGCATGGATATCGACGATGTTCACGATCGAGCCACCGACCTTCTTCAGATGTGGTGCGGCCGCCTGGGACAGAAACAGCGGAGCCCTCAGGTTGCTGCCGATAAGGTCGTCCCATTGGGCGGTCGTGATCTCGCCGAGCGGTGTCGGGTAGAAGCTTGACGCGTTATTCACGAGCGCATCGACGTGATCGAAGCGCGCCAGCGTGTTTCTCACGATTTCGGCGAGCCCGGAGGCATCGAGCAGGTCCGCCTTAACCAGCGCGACCGAGTCGGCGCGCACGGCGTTCAGTCCGGCCTGTAACGCCTGTGCGTCAGACTCGGATCGGCGGTAATGCAGCATCAGATTGGCTCCTGCCGCGTGCAGCCGGCGCGCAATCGCGGCTCCGAGTCGCCTCGACGAGCCGGTCACCAACACCACGTTTCCTGTGAGCGGAGCTTCCATGGCCTAGAATGATACCGGAATCGTTTCGCCGCCCCTGCCGGTGGCAGCTCACTATCGCGTTGCTTGTCATGCCGCTTCCCGCACCATCTGCCGAAGCCCTCGCCCACAGCGACCGGCTGGCGCGCCATATCCGCGACGAAATCCTCGGGCAAGGTGGCTGGATCAGTTTATCGCGCTACATGGAGCTGGCGCTGTACGCGCCGGGGCTGGGCTATTACATGGCTGGCGCAAGGAAGCTGGGACGCGAGGGCGACTTCGTCACCGCACCGGAAATCTCGCCGCTGTTCGGGGAGACGCTCGCTCGGCAAGTGGCGCAGGTCCTCGAGGCAGGAACGAAAGAAGTGCTGGAAATCGGCGCTGGCAGCGGCGCGCTCGCCGCCTCGCTGCTGGCCGAACTGGAGCGTCTTGCTTGTTTGCCCGAGCGCTACCTTATACTCGAACTCTCCGCGGACCTGCGCGAGCGCAGCCGGGACACCATAGCCGCGCGCGCGCCGCATCTGATGGAGCGCGTCGCCTGGCTGAACCGCTTGCCGCCCTCGTTTTCGGGGGTCGTGCTGGGCAACGAGGTGCTCGACGCGATGCCGGTTCATCAGGTGCGGGTCTCCGATCAGGGCATCGAGGAATCCGGCGTGCGGGTGCTGCACGACGGTTCCTTCGGCTGGGCGTGGCGAGCAGCCGGCGGCGAACTGCTGCAGGCCGCCAGCAAGCTGAAACTGCCACCGGGTTACAGTACGGAAATAGGCCTGATCGCGCGCGCGTTCGTCAGGAGTCTTGCCGAGTCGCTCGAGCGTGGCGTGGCCATATTCATCGACTACGGATTCCCGCAGCACGAATACTTTCACCCGCAGCGGGCGACCGGCACGCTGATGTGCCACTATCGGCACCATGCCCACGGCGATCCATTCTTTCTGCCTGGTCTGCAGGACATCACCAGCCACGTTGATTTCTCGGCCATCGCCGAGACCGGCGTGAACGCCGGCATGGAACTGCTCGGCTACGCGACGCAGGCGCAGTTTCTCGTCAACTGCGGCATCACGGAGGTACTCGGACGCGTGCCGGTCGAAGATGTGGAACGCTACCTGCCCCTTTCGAACCAGGCAAACCGCCTGATGTCGCCGGCCGAAATGGGTGAGCTGTTCAAGGTCGTCGCATTCGGCAAGGGACTGGAAGCAGAGTTCGAGGGCGCGCTCATCGGATTCAAGAGCGGCGATCGCCGGCACACGCTTTAGAAGCTGCGTGTCAGAGCCGGTCCAGCCGGTCGACGACTCGCTGTGCAACCTTCTGCCGGCCAACGTCCAGCATCATCGCGTGTCCGATTCCGGCGAAGATTTCCGCCTGAGTGCCATACGCCTGTGCACAGCATTCCACCTCATGAGCCGGTACCATTGCGTCGCGCTCTGCACCAGCAGCCGCGGCACGCTGATGTGCCCCGGTTGCGGCAGGTCGAAGAAAGTCATGTCCCAGATGACGCGCGCTCGATGTACCTCTGAGTGCGGAAGCCCCCCTATCGAATGGCCGAGCACCACGCGCCTGCTCCGTGCTCATGCCGGGACTGCCATTCCGCGCGCGACGGCCGGGCGCGCTGAAAGGATGTCGAACCAGCGTTTGACGTTGGGATACTCGGTCAGGTCGGTCTTGTGAACTGTGTGGCGGGCCACCCATGGATACGTCGCGATATCCGCGATCGAATATTCGCCGGCGAGGTAATCGGCCTCCCCGAGCCGCCGGTCGAGCACGCCATAGAGACGGTACCTCTCCTTCGAGTAGCGCTCCAACGAATACGGCACCGGCTCGTCGAGCTTGATATACACATGCAGCTGCCCGAACATCGGACCCACATGGCCCATCTGGAACATCAGCCATTCAAGCGCCTTGTACTTGCCGCGGGTGCTGCGGGGAAGAAACTTGCCGGTTTTGCCTGCCAGGTAGATCAGAATCGCCCCGGACTCCATCATCGTGATCGGTCGTCCATCGGGGCCGTCCGAATCGACGATGACCGGAATCTTGTTGTTCGGACTGAGCGCAGTGAATTCCGGCGTATGCTGTTCGCGCGCGCCCAGGTCGACCGGATGCACGTTGTAGCGCAGGCCACATTCCTCAAGCATGATCGAGACCTTGCGGCCATTGGGTGTCTTCCAGGTGTACAGTTCGATCATGTTCCGTCCCTTCGCCGCATCCGGTCTGAATTGGGCTGGAAGTCTACCCCGGCCCGATCGTTCACGGAAGCTTGCATGCTCAAATGGCTGCTGACGCTGCTCGCGCGTTTCGTCTAGCGCGCGAAATTCATCGCTCAGCAATCTTCGCCAGCAAGGTGAGCGCTGCTCGGCGCAGGAAAATCGATTGACCGCGCATCGTGCCGGGTCGGGATCTGTGGGAGTTGGGCCTCGATTGCCGGGATGAGCTTCTGATCCTTTGCGATTCGTGGCAAGTCGGTCTGAAGGTCGGCAATCGGGGGTCAACCGCGGCCACGCGCTGACCGTTGTTCATGCGGAACTCCGCCTATTCCGCTCGATGCCTGCCTTGGTTCATGCCCAACCCCCGGGCCACCCGCTGCATCTGGTCCAACGGGGCTATTGCCGTGCAGCCCTCTTTTTCTGCGCGCGCGACCGCGTTGCCTATCTTCATTGGCTCGGCTGCTGCGCCATGCACTCAGACTGCGCCGTGCACGCCTACGTACTGATGGGCAACCACGTTCACCTGCTCGCGACCCCATATAAGGCGGACGGCGCCTCGCTGCTGATGCACGTCCTCGCCGAGCGCTACGCACGATACGTCGAACGGACCCATGGACGTTGCGGGCCGATCCTGGAGCAGCGCTTCAAGGCATTGATGATCCGATCGAGCCGACACCTGCTTGAGTGCATGCGCTACATCGAACTCAATCCGGTTCGTGCGCATCTGGCCGGCGCGCCGGATGCGTACCGCTGGTCCAGCTTCCGCGCCAATGCGCTGGGGCACCCGGATGCGCTCGTGACACCGCACCCGACCTATTACGCGCTCGGCCGCACCGCCGCGATGCGCCAGGCGGCATACCGGCAGCTGTTCGCAATCCAATCCGGGCGCATCTGCACACCCCGGGGCATCACGCGCGAGCGCAACGCGGACTGAGCCGCCTGTCGTTCAGTCCCCCTTTCCCGGACGTGCCGCACGCCTGAGTGCAAGCCACGCCTGTATCTCCTGCCACGTCACGCTGCCATCACCGTCGCGGTCGATGCGCCCGAATTTCTTGGCCACGCGCGGCAGGCCAAGCACGGCCTCGGCCCGCGACAGCGCTCCGTCACCATCTGCATCGGCGCGGGCGAAGTAGTATTCGAATTTCGACCCGCCCTTGGCGTCACGCAAATGGCGTTTCGCCCTGCGCTCTATCCTTTCGGCCCTGCGAAATGCCCGGATCTCCTCCGGATTGATCCGGCCGTCGCCATTGGCATCGATGGCCTGGAATTGCCGCGCGAGCAGCGGCGCCGCCTTCGCCGCCTCGTCGCGCGACAGCACGCCATTTCCGTCGGCATCGGCACGCCTGAATTGTTCGGCAAGTCGCGCGCCCTTTCCGGTCGGGGCGGCAAGGGCCAAAGCAGGCGCGAGCAACAACGACGCAACAAGTACGGATTGGCGCATGGCGTCCACATCCCGGCATTCGATGCTCTGGAAAACGAACGTCGTGCACGATGCGTTGACGTGCATCGCGAATTTTCACCGTTGGGCGCGAATGCGCGTGACGCCCCCGCGGTATCCCTTCGCGGCCGCACGGACGATCGCGGCCCTGCGCGCAGCACGTACGTTTTGCGCGATGCGCGAGCGATCGCTCCTGGCGGCAACTGCGCCGGCATCGATCCCGCTGGCTGCCGCGAGCGCGCGAGCAAGCACCAGGCGCGGCGGGTACGGCAGATCTACCCAGCCTCTCCAGCCGAAGGTTTGCGCTTCGCAGGCGAGCAGCAATTCGTCCAGGCGTCCGGGCCGACGAAATGCATCGCAAGCTTCCAACAGGTCGAGCAGTGATCGCGGAGCAAGGGACTCGGCCCGCTTTGCGTTCTGCCCGTAGCGAAGCGTGGCAACGGCGAGTTCCCGACAATCGTTCGGCGCCCGCAGCCGCGCCGCGACTTCGCCGACGTTGCGCCGAACCGCTTCTTCCCCGCCTCGCAGTCCGGAAAACAACAGCACAAACCGAACCGGAAGCGAAAGCCGGGCACGCGCCGCGTAAGCGAGCGAGGAAAGGACCGTGCGTGCCGCGTCATTCGCCGCTGCGCCATCCTCGAATGTGAGTGCCAGTTCGGGCAACAAGCCCTCGAGCAGGCCGCTGCCCGCGAGCACCGAGAACATGCGCTCGGGACCGTCTTCCATCAGGCCCTTCGCGAACTCCTGCCAGACGCGCTCCGGGACCAGCGCGGCGGCCTCGCCATCGGCGACCATCTGGCGCATGAGCGCCATGGTATCGTCGGCCACCCGAAACCCGTAGCGGGCGGCGAACCGCGCCACCCGCAGTATGCGCACCGGATCCTCGGCAAAGGCCGGACCCACATGGCGCAGGAGGCCCGCGCGCAGGTCGCGTTCGCCGCCGAACGGGTCGACCAGGTTGCCGCGCGCGTCTTTCGCGATGGCGTTGATCGTGAGATCGCGTCGCGCGAGATCCTGCTCTATCGTCACCTCCGGCGACGCGTACACGACGAACCCCCTGTATCCTCGGCGCACCTTGCGCTCGGTGCGCGCAAGCGCGTATTCCTCCCGGGTTTGGGGGTGGAGAAACACCGGAAAGTCTTTCCCGACCGGTTTGAAACCGCCCCTGATCATTTCCTCGGGAGTTGAACCAACCACGACGTAGTCACGGTCGGCCACCGGCAGCCCCAGAAGTTCGTCGCGGACCGCGCCGCCTACGCGGTAGATTTCCACGGCCGCATCGACCAGCGATTCTTGTCTGCAGCAACGGTCCGGAGCGTCACCTCATCGCCCCGCGCGGGAGCGATGCAGGCTGTAGCGCGCGCGCGGTGAAAGACCCGCAAGGTACGGCGGTGCCGCGGTCTCAAGCGCTGCCGGCTCGATGCCGAAGGGAAACGCACCGTTACACACGTTGTCTTCGCTCATCGAGTAGAGATTGTCGCGCGACATCAGTCCTCCCGGAATCCATTCCATACTCCACGCCTGAAGATACGAGAGCTTCGCCGACAGACCAAAAACCGGGCGTGGATGGCCGCTCGCGCGACCCGCGAATTCGACCAGTTCGCGCAGCGTATAGATGCGAGGACCGCACAGACTGTAGACAAGGCCACCCGCGGACGCGTCGTCGAGGCAGCGCGTGACGCTGGAGCCGACGTCCTCCACGTAGACAGGCTGGAAACGCGCTTCCGGGGCCGCGAGAAACACGCACGGTACCCAGCGCTGAATCGCTGCAAACAGGTTGAGAAACCTGTCCTCGGGTCCGAATACGACCGACGGGCGGAACACCGTGACGTGCAGATCCTTCTGCGCCGCGAGCACCCAGGCCTCACCTTCGCCCTTGGAGCGCTGGTATTGACTGGGGCCGTCGGTGCGAGCGTTGAGCGCACTCATGTGGACCAGGCGGGGAACGTGCAGATGCCGGCAGGCGTCGACGATTCGCCGTGGCAGCTCGACGTGAGCTTCGGCGAAATCCGGTCCGTAGGACGAGCCTGAGGAAGCGGCGGGACGACTTTGCAGGACGCCGGCGAGGTTAATCACCGCATCGGCTCCGCGCACCAGTTCCGCGATCACCTCGGGGTCCCGCAAGTCTGCCGTGACGACATCCACTTTAGGCAGAAGAAACAGATGCTTGGCGCGCTCACGCCTGCGCGCGGGCACGACTACCTCGTAGTGCCGCTCACTCAACTGCCGGATGACATGGCGCCCAATGAAGCCGGTGCCTCCGAAAACGACGATTCTGGTCATGGCTGAACGCTGAAGAAGGTGATCGATGAAGCAGCGCCAAACATTGCAATTCTAACCGTGCCGATGGCGAACCGAAAAACTAAGGAATCGCACTGGTGCGCCCCGCCGACGAGCGCGGTTCGATGACACCCAGGCGCTGCTTGAGCGGTCGATTCGAGCCGCCTAGCACCGCCGAATAAAGGACCGAATCAGCCATGACTCTCTTGACATAGTTGCGCGTCTCGCTGAACGGTATGGATTCGGCGTATATCGCGCCCTCGATCGGCCGTGCGTCGCGCCATTTCTGCGCACGCCCCGGCCCCGCGTTGTAGCCGGTCAGGGCAAGCAGCATACTGCCGTCGGCGAAGTCCAGAACCTGCTTCAGGTAGGCCGTCCCGAGCTGTGCATTGACACCGACGTCTGTAACGCGGGACCAGGCGTACCCGCGCAGCCCGATTCTTCTCGCCATCGAGCGTGCCGTCGCCGGCATGAGTTGCATCAGGCCCGAAGCGCCTGCCGAGGACCTGGCGTTCGCAACGAAGCGACTCTCCTGGCGCACGAGTCCCAGAACCCAGTGTTCCTCGATTTCGTTCGAGCGCGCCTGCCCGATCAACACATCGGCATACGGTGTCGGGTAACGCAGTGCGTAATCGTGCAGCGCAACGGTGCGGTCAGCGGTATTGATCGAGCGATCCCACACCTCGTTGCGACGTGCCAGCTCGGCGGCCGCGAGCAGCGTGCGATCGTCCATGCCCTGAATCGCCCAGTTCCACTCCCTGGTCCCCTCCACGCGTAGGCCCAGGCGAAACAGGGCCAGCGCGCGCCGCAGCCCCGGATGCCGCGCCACACCCGCCAGCTCCTCCTCGGTAGGCGCGGCCGCTCGCGGCGGCAACTGCACGCTCCGGCCGAGCTCTTCGGAGGCGAGTTGACCGTAGAACTCCGGCATACCCGCAATGCGCGAAAATGTCGCGTCGGCGTGATCGAGCGCGTTAAGCTCGCGCCGCGCCCGGCCCATCCAGTAGACCCACGCGGGTTCGCGTTGAGCGCGCGGCGACATGCGTTCGATCGCTCGGCGAACCTCTGTCCAGTTCGCGTGACGCAGCGCGATACGCGCTTTCCAGGCGAGTTGCACATCGTCGAGCCGTGCGTCCACCGCCTCGCCAAACCACTCCACAGCGTCCGAGACATGCCGTCTGGCGGCTTCGGTCGCGATCCGGCCCCAGACATAGCCCTGATCATCGGCCGGGAACCGCGACTGCACCTTCTTCCAGCGGCTGGCCGCGAGCTTCGGGTCGTGGCGGGCGAGTCGGGAAAACGCCAGAATTGCAAGTTCCCTCGCCGCCCGGTCGCGCACATCGGGAAGGCGCGCGAGAAAATCCGACGGGGAGTAGGCCGCCTTGTCGAATTGGCCCGCTCGCGGCGCATCCCTGCGCGGCACCATGCCCAGCGTGCGCTTTGCGGCGCTTATCGCGTTCGCGCCGACGAGCAGCCGAAATCGCTCCCAGACCTGCTGCGAACCGAATTGTCCGGACCGCAATGCCTCATTGGCAAGCGGAAGACAGCCCTGCGGCAGGTCGCGCGGCGCATACCAGTGGTCCCGGAACCGGGCGAGATCCAGATCTTCTTCCCCCTGATGCGAGCGCGCCAGTAACCCGTAACAACTGATCTCCGGATCGTCCGCTGCGCTCGTCCCTTCCTGCTCAACGAACTGTTCCCATTGTTCCTTCCTGCCGAGCACGCGCAGCCATTCCCGGCGCAAGGCCTCGGCGAGATAACTGTCCGCATAGCGTCGAAGAAACGCTCTGATTTCCTCGTTCGGAGTTCCGTCGATCCCGGTGCTGAGCGACCAGTACTCGGCCCAGGGTTTTAGCAGGTATCCGTCAAGTTGCGTCGCGTAGCGGGCGATTCTTGTTGCATTTCCGGCGCGAAACGCTTTGTGCGCGGCCAGAAACGTCTCGTCCTGCGACAGGCTGCGGGCAGCCGCGACGAGCGCCGGGGCCGTGACAAGGCACGCAGCGAGCAGCCAACGCGTGAATGCTATATTTCGGCAAGTCATGGGATTCATTGCAAATGGTACACTCAATTTTTTCCAGGAAAAATAATCAATTCCGCCGTGACGCCGCAGGAAGTCCAAACCTGGCGCAAGACCTTGAGGCACGAGATCATCGAAAGGCGTGTGGCCTTGCCGCGCTCGACGCTGGAGGAATACCGACGCAGGATCGATGCCCATTTGCAGCAGGCCTTCCCGGACCTGGCCCGGCAGGTGATTGGATTCTGTTGGCCCTACAAGAACGAATACGATGCCCGTCACCTGCTAGCCGTCCTGCGCCGGCGAGGAGCAACGACCGCGCTGCCGGTCATCACCGCCCCGAAGTCGCCGCTCGTGTTCCGTGAATGGCACCCGGGCGTGACCCTCAAGGCCGGTCCGCTGGGCATTCCGTTTCCAACCGAGACGCCGGAAGTTCAGCCCGATTCGGTGCTGGTTCCGGTGGTCGGGTTCGACGCGGCGGGATACCGGCTGGGATATGGAGGCGGCTATTTCGACCGCACGCTGGCGGCAATGGCGTACCGACCGCGGGCGATTGCACTCGCCTACGAATTCATGTTCGTGGAGACCATTCACCCGCAGCCCTACGACATCCCGGTGGACTACGTCGTCACCGAACGCGGTGTCTACGTCAGACGAGCGGATGACGGCCTCAGGTTCATCGACCGGGCAACGCAAGGGTACAGTTCGCCACCGTGCTACGCTGCCGAGATCGCGCCCGATTACTTTGGCGACGTTCAAGGTCCGAAACGCCTGCCCTAGCGCACGCGGGCGGCTTCGATCGCACGGGAACCTACTGCTCCAGCACGTAGCGTCCGGGCGCCTCCCCCATCACCGGGCACTGATCGTTTCCAAGCGGCGGTGGCGTGACCATGGGCCCGCGTTGCGGCGCGAGCCATGTGACCCAATCCGGCCACCAGCTTCCCGGCAGCTGCGCGCCCGAAGCCTTCCACGAGCCCGGATCGTCGCCACGGCGGGCCGGGCCGGCCCAGTACACGCGTTTCGGCGGTCTTACCGGCGGGTTGATGATTCCCAGTATGTGGCCCGAGCTCGAGAGCACATAGCGCACGGGCGAACTGACCAAATTCGCCACGCGGAAGGTCGATCGCCATGGCGCGATGTGATCGTCCTCGGCGCTCACCGCGTACAGCGGCTGGGTGATACGGTTCAGATCGATAGGTTCCCCGGCGATCGTCAGCGCGTCGGTTTCAACGAGGCTGTTGTTGATGTACAGCTCGCGAAGATAATAGCCGTGCATCGCAGCGGGCATGCGCGTACCGTCGGTGTTCCAGAAAAGCACATCGAGCGGCGGTGGTGTTTCCCCGTAGAGATACTTGTGTACCACGTAGTGCCAGATGAGGCTGTTGGAGCGCAGCATACGGAAGGCCAATTCCATCTCCCTGCCGTCAAGGTAGCCGCGCCGCGTCATCATGCGCGTCAGTTCGCTGACGCTGTCCTCGTCGAGGAACACCTCGACTTCGCCCGGCTGTGAAAAATCCTGCAGCGAAGCGAGCAGTGTCCAGCTCCGGATCGGCACCTCGTCCGGATTGGGGTAGCGGCGATTGAGCCAAGCCATGTAGATGGAGAGCATGGTGCCCCCCAGGCAGTAGCCCACTGCGTGGACGCTGCGCACCCCGCAGATCGATTTTGCCGTATCGACGATCGCGTCCACGCCATCGGTGAGGTAATCCTCGAATCGCACATCGGCCATGTCGGCCGGAGGGTTGCGCCAACTGGTAACGAAGACCGTGAAACCCTGCTCGAGCAGGTAACGCACCAGGCTCTTCTTCGGCCCGAGATCAAGGATGTAGTACTTGTTGATCCACGGCGCGACCAGCACGACCGGCACCTCGTGAACCTGCGGGCAAACGGGTTTGTACTGGATCACCTCGAGCAGCCTGTTGCGAAATACCACGGCGCCGGGGGTAGTGGCGAGATTCTGACCTACATGGAAAGGCTCCGGATCGACCATGCGCAGATCCCCCGCGCGCACGTCCTCGATGAACTGTTCGAGCCCACGCCCAAGCGTCTGGCCCCTGCTCTCGACAAACTTGTGCATCGCCACCGGGTTGGTCCAGAAGAAGTTGGTCGGCGCGATCGCGTTGAACAACGCCTTGGCCCAGAATGCCGCCCGCCGCCGTTGCTTGTCGCTCAGATCAGGGACCTCGTACACCATGTCCACCATATCGCGTGTCACGGTGAGATAGATCTGCTTGATTGAATCCCAGAACGGGTTCGTCGACCATTCGGGGTCGGCAAAACGAAGATCGTCGCTGCGCGGCGGCGCGACATCGCGATCAGGCATGCCCAGCGCTCTCTTCCACATATGCATCTGCATCGCCACCACGTCGCCAGAAAAGCGCGCCAGCGTCGACAGCAAATCCAGCGGATGGTCCATCCATGCCTTTTGGATATCGGCCAACGAGCGGGCGACGCCGAAGGGATCCAATGCTCGGGCGAGTTTTTCGTAATCCCGGTGCTCGACGTGTGGCATCGGAAAGGAAGAAATGCCTGATGGGTCATTCATGGTGCAAGGCTCCTGTTCAACATTTCCGGCCGGGTTCCCCGAAATCCAATGCGCACCACAATCACGTTACCGGCGACACCGGTTTGGCTCTATGCTTAAGGTCAAATGCAATGGTTGTTTTCCCCCGAAGCGACGCTGGGGTCCCTTTTCATCGCGACCTTTCTCGCGGCTACCGTCGTCCCTCTGAGTTCGGAGGCGACCCTGTTCGCGGTGCTCAGGCTGCACGAGGATCTGTTCTGGCCCGCAATCGGCGTCGCAACGCTTGGCAACACGCTGGGCGGTCTCAGCTCCTACGCGATCGGACGGCTGATCGCCCGCGGAAAACCTCTCAGGCAAGTGGACAGGGTGCGTCGCCATGGTGCGCCGATACTCATCTTCGCCTGGCTGCCTCTGGTAGGCGACGCGCTGTGCGTTGCGGCGGGTTGGTTGAAGCTCGACTGGGCGTCCGTTGCCCTCTGGCAGGGTGCAGGGCGCTTTGCGCGCTACTGGCTGGTCGCTCACGGAGCCATGTTCTGATCCTTTACGACGCTCCGGAGCATCCTGCGAACGCGGTTCGCGGACGCCAACGACATCGCAAAGTGACGCGGCGCTGTTGCATCGCCGTCCGACCCTCAGTAAGGTATCGGCGCCGACACCCTTTCCCCGACACCCTACCCTCATACGCCATGGCCAAACCAAGCAGCACGACAAGAAGGTCCAAACCTTTCTGGGAGCGAGGCTATTTTCAGCATGGTTACTGGTTGGGGAAAAAACGCCTCGGCACGGTGAGACTCGCACCCAAGGGCGAGTGGGACGGTGTATACCGCTGGGAAGCCGGCAATCACGCCGGCGAAACCGCCACGCTCAAGGACGCGAAACAGGCCGTCGAGCAGGCTGTACTGGTCGGCGCGAGCCAACTGGCGCTGTTCGAGTAGGTCGACGCGCCCCGCGATACCCTTGCGGCCTGGGAATGCCGCACTGCCCGGCTATAGCGGCTAGGCCGGCGTCAACTTGGCGTATTCCAGCGCCAGCCACTTCATACCCTGGCTGCCAAAGTTGACTTGCAGCCGCGCATCCGTTCCCGATCCTTCGCTGCTGACGATCACTCCGTGGCCGAACTTCGCGTGGGTCACCGATTGGCCGATACGGTAGCCCGAAGCAGCCGCCTTGCTCGTCGCTGGCGTCGCTGCCGCGGGTCTCTGCCCGGACGCGTTCCACGCCGGTTCCATGCCGCCCGCGCCGTGTCGCGGCTTTGTCCAGCGCGTGACCCCGGGCGGAATTTCGTCGATGAAACGCGAGGCGACGTTGTAACGTGTCTGCCCGTGCAGCAAGCGGGTCTGCGCGAACGACAGGTACAGGCGGGTGCGCGCCCTGGTAATGGCGACATACATGAGCCGGCGCTCCTCCTCCAGTCCGTTGTCTTCGAGCGTGCTCTGCTCGTGCGGAAACAGGCCTTCCTCGAGCCCGGTGACGAAAACGGCATGGAACTCCAGACCCTTGGCCGAGTGAACTGTCATCAACTGCAGTGCATCGGCGCCTTCTCCGGCCTGGTTTTCGCCCGATTCCAGCGATGCGTGCGCGAGAAAAGCGGCGAGCGAGGTGTCGCTCCCGGCGAAGGCTGAATCCGCAGACCCTGTATCCGAGTCGATGCCCCCCCGCGTCGATTCCTCCTCCTGAATGAAAGCGGCAGCCGCATTCGCCAGTTCCGCGAGATTCTCGACACGGTCGGCGCCATCGCGCTCGCCGCGATAGTGATCCAGAAGACCGCTGCGCTCGAGCATGTGCTCGACGACTTCCGGTAGTGGCAGGTTCCGCGTCTCGGCGCGAAGCGCTTCGATCATGCGCAGAAAGGAACCCAGCGCCGCCCCGGCCTTTCCCTCGACCCTGGGCACGGCAGCGTAAAGGCTGGTGCCGCCAGCGTTGGCCGCGTTCTGGAGCGCCTCCATCGAACGCGCACCGATGCCGCGCGCGGGGAAATTCGCCACCCGCAGGAACGCTCCGTCATCGTCGGGGTTGGAGATCAGTCGCAGGTAGGCGAGCGCATGTTTCACTTCCACGCGCTCGAAGAAACGCAGCCCCCCATAGACGCGATACGCGATGCCATTCGAGAACAGCGCGTGCTCCAGCACGCGCGATTGCGCATTCGAGCGGTACAGCAGCGCCATGTCGCGCCACGCCACGCCCGCGCGAAACAGCGATTGCACCTCCTCGACGATCCAGGCGGCCTCGTAGCCGTCGCTTTGCGCCTCGTAGATGCGCACCGGTTCGCCCTCCCCGGCCGCGGTCCAGAGATTCTTTCCCAGGCGATCGCGGTTGTTCGAGATCAACGCGTTCGCCGCCGCTAGTATGTTGCCGTGCGATCGGTAATTCTGCTCCAACCGGATGACGTTCTCGACCCGAAAATCGCGCTCGAAGTCAGCCATGTTGCCGACGTTGGCGCCGCGGAAGCGGTATATGGACTGATCGTCGTCACCGACCCCGAACACGCATGCGGGTTCTACGCCCGATTGCGCATCGCCGGCCAGCAGCTTCAACCAGCGATACTGCAGTCGGTTGGTGTCCTGGAATTCATCGACCAGAACATGGCGAAAGCGCGACTGGTAGTGATGCCTGAGGATCTCGTTACGCGTGAGCAGTTCGTAGCTGCGCAACAGCAATTCGGCGAAATCGACCACCCCCTCGCGCTGACACTGCTCGTCGTAGACCGCGAAGATATCCGCCTGCCGGCGCGTGTGCTCGTCGAAAATGTCCACGTCGCGCGCGCGCTTGCCCTCCTCCTTGCCGGCGTTGATGAAGTACTGCACCTGTTTCGGGGGGAATCGCTCCTCGTCCGCGTTCATGCTCTTCAATGCCCGCTTGACGGCGGACAATTGGTCGGCGGAATCCAGTATCTGGAACGACTGCACAAGACCGGCATCGCGGTGGTGCGCGCGCAGTAGCCGGTTGCACAACCCGTGGAAGGTACCGACCCACATGCCGCGCGTATTGATCGGCAGCATTGCCGAAACGCGCGTGAGCATCTCGCGTGCCGCCTTGTTGGTAAACGTGACCGCAAGCAACCCGCCCGGACTCACGTTGCCGGTGGAAATCAGCCATGCGATACGTGTCGTGAGCACGCGCGTCTTGCCGCTGCCGGCGCCGGCGAGAATCAGCGCGTGCTGATTTGGCAGCGTGACGGCGGCGAGCTGTTCGCGATTCAGGTTGTCCAGAAGCGGCATGGCGTTACGAAAGTTTCAGAGCGCGATTCTACCGCACGGCGCACCGGGCCAATGCAGACGATGATGTCCGCGTCACGCGCAATCCGAGGCCTGCCTGCGCGAGCGGCCTACGCCGGCGTTACCCGCGCTGAACCCGCGCATGCCGGAAACGCCGGATGCCGGCCGGGGTCATTTCGCAACGGTTATAATCTGCGCCTTCGTCGATCACCTCATCGCCCGATGCAACTCCAATACCGACCCGAACTTATCGAACGCGAAGCGCAGGATCACTGGGAGCGCACGCGGGCATTCCGCGCGACCGAGGATGCCGGACGGCCGAAGTTCTACTGCCTGTCGATGTTCCCCTACCCCTCGGGCAAACTGCACATGGGACATGTGCGCAATTACACCATCGGCGACGTAATGACCCGTTACCGCCGCATGCGCGGATACAACGTCATGCAGCCGATGGGATGGGATGCCTTCGGTCTGCCGGCCGAGAATGCCGCGATGGCGAACGCCGTGCCCCCGGCAAAGTGGACCTACGACAATATCGCCTACATGAAAAAGCAGCTCCGGTCGCTGGGATTCGCCATCGACTGGGAGCGCGAACTGGCGACCTGCGAGCCGGACTATTACCGCTGGAACCAGTGGCTGTTCCTGCGCCTTCTCGAATGCGGCCTCGCGTACCAGAAGACGGGCACCGTGAACTGGGATCCTGTCGACCAGACCGTGCTCGCCAACGAGCAGGTGATCGACGGGCGCGGCTGGCGCACTGGCGCGCTGGTCGAAAAGCGCGAAATCCCGATGTATTACCTGCGCATCACCGCCTGCGCCGAGGAACTGCTGGCAGCGCTGGAATCGCTGCCCGGCTGGCCCGAGCGCGTGAAGACCATGCAGGCCAACTGGATCGGCAAGAGCCACGGCGTCAACATCGCCTTTCCATATGCTCTCGGGGGTAAATCGATGTTGCTGCGCGTGTTCACGACCCGCGCCGACACGCTGATGGGCGTGACCTTCTGCGCGGTGGCCCCGGAGCATCCGCTGGCAGTGCATGCCGCCCGACAGGACGCGACGCTTGCCGGCTTCGTTGAGGAATGCAAGCGCGGCAGCGTGATGGAAGCGGACCTGGCCGCAATGGAAAAGAAAGGCATGCCAACCGGCCTTTTCGTGACCCATCCGATCACCGGCGAACAGGTGGAAGTCTGGGTCGGCAACTATGTGCTGATGAGCTACGGTGAAGGCGCGGTGATGGGCGTGCCGGCCCACGACGAGCGCGATTTCGCATTCGCGAAGAAATACGGTCTGGCGATCAAGCCGGTGATTGACGTGGAAGGGCGTGCCTATTCGACCGAGGCCTGGCAGTCCTGGTACGCCGATTACGGGCGTTGCGTCAATTCGGGCCGGTACAACGGGATGGATTACGTCGCTGCAACCGACGCCATTGCCGCGGATCTCAAGGCAAGCTCGCTCGGCGACGAGCAGGTCACATGGCGCCTGCGCGACTGGGGAATTTCGCGCCAGCGCTATTGGGGCACGCCGATTCCGCTCATCCATTGCGACTTCTGCGGCACGGTACCAGTGCCCGACGACCAGTTGCCGGTCCGGCTGCCCGAAGACCTGGTTCCGGACGGTACCGGCAATCCGCTCAACAGGTCGCAAGCATTCCTCGAATGCTTCTGCCCGAAATGCGGCGCGGCGGCGCGGCGCGAAACAGACACCATGGACACCTTCGTGGATTCGTCCTGGTACTACATCCGCTACGCGTGCCCCGACGCCGGAGATGCAATGGCCGACGAGCGCGTGGGCTACTGGCTGCCGGTGGACCAGTACATCGGCGGCATCGAACATGCGATCCTGCACCTGCTGTATTCGCGCTTCTGGACCAAGGCGATGCGTGACCTGGGTCTGGTCAAATTCGACGAACCGTTCTCGAGGCTGCTCACACAGGGCATGGTTTTGAACGAGATATTCCTGCGCCGGTCGGGCGAAGGCCGTGTCGCCTACTTCAACCCGGCGGACGTTGACGTGCAGACCGACGAAAACGGCCGTCGCACCGGGGCAACGCTTCGCGCGGACGGCCTGCCGGTGGAATCCGCAGGCATCGGCACCATGTCCAAGTCGAAAAACAACGGGGTCGATCCGCAAGCGCTGGTAGACGAGTACGGCGCCGACACCGCGCGATTTTTCATGATGTTCGCCAGTCCGCCCGAGCAAACGCTCGAATGGTCCGATGCCGGGGTCGAGGGCTCGTACAGGTTCCTGCGCCGGCTGTGGCATTTCGCCCGAGAGGCCGGGTCAACGGTCAAAGCCGCGGGCCCCTCGCGCGGATCCATGTCAGAGATGAGTGCTGAACTTGTCGCCGCGCGGCGCGAGATTCATCTGAACCTGAAGCAGGCGAATTTCGACATGGGGCGTCATCAGTACAACACCGTCGCCTCGGCATGCATGAAGATGCTCAATGCCCTCGAACGCCTGCCGTCGGAAGCGGCGCATCGTGCGGCGGTGCTGGAAGAAGGACTTTCAATCCTGCTGCGGGTGCTTTCACCGATAACGCCGCATATCTGCCACAGCCTGTGGCGGGAACTGGGCTACGGCGACGATATTCTGGCCGCCCCCTGGCCCGAGCCGCTTGACGATGCGCTGCAGCAGGATGAGATCGAACTGGTGCTCCAGATTGCCGGCAAGCTGCGCGGGAAGCTGCGCGTCCCCGCGCGCGCGAGCACGCAGGAACTGGAGCGCTTTGCGCTCGACCATGAGGCAGTCAAACGCCACGCAGCCGGGAAGACCGTGAAGAAGATCGTGGTGGTGCCAGGGCGTCTGGTCAATGTGGTGGTCTAGGCGACTGGCCGCGGCGGTTCTGTGCACGATTATCGCCGGCTGCGGCTTCCAACTGCGCGGCCAGGCGAGGCTCCCGTTCGAAAAGCTCTATCTGCTCGGAACATCGCCGCTGGTCATCGAACTCAGGCGCAGCGTCGTAGCCGGCACGCATACGAAACTCGCCGACGGCCAGCGCGACGCGCAGGCGATTCTCGCGCTCACGCACGAGTCGCGCGACAAAGTGATCCTGTCATTCACGACCGGGGGCCTGGTACGCGAGTTCCAGCTGCGCTACCGTGTCGGCTTCAGGCTCTTTGACCCGAAGGGCCGCAATTTCATGCCGCCGAACGAGATCGAACTCACCCGGGACATCTCCTTCAACGAGGGACAGGTGCTGGCAAAGGAATCCGAGGAAGCACTGCTGTTTCGCGATATGCAGAGCGATATGGTGCAGCAGATCATTCGGCGGCTGGTGGCGGCGAAGGTCCCCGGAGACGAATGACCCAGCTTCGACTCGAGCAGCTCGACGCCCACCTCTCGCGGCAGCTCGCCTCGCTGTATGTGCTGCACGGCGACGAACCGCTGCTGTCGTTTGAAGCGGCCGACGCCATTCGCGCGCGCGCGCGCACCGCGGGCTACTCGGAGCGAGTGGTATTGCTCGCCGAGCGCAATTTCAAATGGGGCGAACTGGGCGCCGCTGCCGCCAGCATGTCGCTTTTCGGCGACCGGAAGCTGATCGAATTGCGCATCCCGACGGGCAAACCGGGTACCGAGGGCGCATCGGCAATCCAGGCCTTCTGCGAGGCACATTCGGAGGACATTTTCGCTCTCGTTTCCTTGCCGCGGCTGGACCGGGCCGGGCAGAACTCGGCCTGGTTCGCCGCGCTCGGGCGCTGCGGGGTCGTGGTAAACATTCATCCGGTCGAAAGACCCCGGCTCCCGGAGTGGATCGCTGCGCGCCTGGCACGACAGAAACAGCGTGCCGACCGCGACACCATGCAGTATCTCGCTGACAGCGTCGAAGGCAACCTGCTCGCGGCGCATCAGGAGATCCAGAAACTTGGCCTGTTGTTCCCGCAGGGCAGCCTGGACTTCGACATGGTGCGCGCAGCGCTGATGAACGTTGCGCGCTACGACCCCGGACAACTCGGCGAGGCCATGCTCGCGGGGGACAGAGCCCGGCTCGCGCGCATGCTCGAGGGGCTGCGCGGCGAAGGCGAGGCTGCCCCGCGCATACTCTGGGTGCTGGCCGATGAAATCCGCACGCTCGCGCGGGTGCAGCGCGGCATTGCAGCCGGGCGACCGCTCCCCGAAGTATTCCGCGAGTGCCGCATCTGGGGCAGCGCGCGACAGACGCTGGTTGCTGATGCCGCACGCAGAATACGCACCGACCACATCGAGGCGGCGCTCGCGCACGCCGCAGCGATCGACCGTATCATCAAGGGCGTGCTGCGCGGCGATGCCTGGGACGAAATGCTGCATCTGGGGCTGCGCTTCGCGTGAACGCGCAAGCCCGGCGCCACAGCGTGATGTGGCCCCGTTGACACCCCCGATCGCCCCACCTATAGTTTGGCGCTCAAACTATATATTCCTTCGCTGCGCCGCCGACTTCGCGGCGGAAGATGCCGGACGACAAACCGCACATGCTTGACCGCAGCTTCATTCAGCAAATAGACAGCCTGCTGCAACAGCGAACTTCCTTTTGCGTCGCAACCATCGTCGATGCCCGCGGAAGCATCCCTCAAATTGCCGGGGCGCGCGCTGTATTCACTCGGAGCGGTCTTGCTCACGGAACCGTGGGGGGAGGCACTCTGGAGGCGACTTGCCAGAAGAAGGCCCTCGAACTGCTCGCCAACGACGGAGGAGCCTCCGGCAAAGGACTGAGCACCCACTTCCAGCGCTACAACCTGCAAAGGGACCTCGGCATGACCTGCGGCGGGGAACTGGCGCTGTACTACGAGGTTCACCGGCCGGACCTGGCCTGGAACATCGTGATCTTCGGCGCGGGCCACGTCGCGCAGACGCTGTGCCGGATTCTGGTGGAACTGGACTGCGCAGTGCTGTGCGTGGACACGCGCGCGGACTGGCTCGAACGGCTGCCACGCAGCGACAGGCTGCAAGCCTGCCTGGTCGACGATTACTGCGACGGCGTCGATCGGATCCCTGCGGGGGCCGATGTGATTCTGATGACCACCGGCCACAGCTCGGACCTGCCCATACTCAAGGCGATCGAAAAGAAGAAAGTCGCTACCGCATTGCTCGGCGTGATAGGCAGCGACGCAAAATCGAGCATTGTCCGGAGGCAACTCGCCCAGGATGGCCTTGCGCCCGAATTCATCGACCGGATTACCTGTCCGCTCGGTGACAAGCTGGGCAACAACACCCCGGGGGAAATTGCCGTGGGCATCACGAGCCAGCTCCTGAGGCTACGCAATGGCGGCTGATCCGGCCTCGGCCAGGTGTGTGACTGCAGGGCAGCCCGGGCGCGCTGCCAGGCACCGGCGGCCGCTGGCACGGGCCGATGTGGATTTCGGACGCTTGCCTGGCTACATAGGCTATCAGTTGCGCCAGGCGCAATCAGCGGTCTTTCGCGACCTCTCGCGCACGCTTCGTGAAACAGGCGTCTCACCGGGCGAATTCAGCTTGCTCACCCTGCTCAAAGCCAACCCGGGCATCAATTCCATCACGCTCACTCGAATCTACCAGCTCGACAAAGCAACGCTTTCGCTGTCGATCAAAGGACTGGGAAAGCGGGGGCTGATCTCCAGCACGCGCAATGCCCAGGACCGGCGCTACTATGAGCTGGAGCTCACCGAGAAGGGACGCACGCTGCTGCTGAACGTCACCCGGCGCATCGAGCGCCAGGAGCGCGCGATGGACACTGTTCTCAAGCGCGGCGAGCGCGGCATGCTGCTCGACCTGCTGCAGCGGATTTCGCGTGCCTTTGATCAATGAACCGCGGCGAAGTCCAGCGCACGGCCCGGTATCGCGGGTCAGCCGACGCTTCCGGAGACGAATTGGATTCTTGTATGCATGGACCAGTGGCGCCAGGGCCAGCCCGGTTAGCCCGGGCGCCTCAAGCATCGGGCGGGAACGCAGGTCGCGGCGCTCGTTGACACCCCCCGGCTGCAGGCATATAGTTTTAGATGCAAACTATAACCAAGGCCGGCGGTATAAGCGCCCGGCCGCGCGACCCGGGATGACGGCGAATCGGGGCCTTTTCCGGCCCGTTCGGTGAGGTCGACAGCGGGACACGACTGACGTCCGCGCTGAACGGAGAAGCGCGCATGATACTTTTTGATTTCGACTACGAGCGGGCCGACACGTTGGAGCAGGCCGTCGCTCTTCTCGCGCGGCTGCAGGGCGATGCCCGTGCGCTGGCCGGCGGCACGGATCTGCTGCCCGGCATGCGCATGGAGAACATTAGACCGGGCCTGCTCGTTAGCCTGAGCGGAATCGAGCCGGAGGCACCGCAGGTGCTCGCCGATGGCTCGATCCGAATCGACGCACTCACGCGCCTGGCGACGCTGGAGAACTCTGAGTTGGTGCGCCGCGTGGTTCCGATGCTCGCACAAAGCGCCCATGTCGTCGGCGGCAACCAGATCCGGCAGATGGGCACCCTCGGCGGCAACCTGTGCCAGGAAGTCCGCTGCCTGCATCTGGACCAGAAGCACGATTACCAGTTCGTTGCACCGTGCTACAAGCGAGGCGGAACGTGCTGCTACCCGTTCCCGCGAAACGCGCCCGAGGTCTGCTGGTCGGTGTACATGTCCGATATCGCGCCGGCGCTGATAGCGCTGAATGCGCAAGTCGAGATTCTCGGCGAAACCGGAACACGCCGTATCGACGTCGAGGCGCTGTTCACCGGCAACGGGCTCAAGCCGCTCGCACTGAGTCAGGCAGAACTGCTGCGCGCGGTATTGATACCGGCGGCGGCGCCTGGATTCACGTGGGGTTTCCACAAATCGACGGTGCGCGGCGGTCTGGAATTCGGCATGGCGGTGCTCGCCGTCGCGCTTCAACTCGCCGAGGATGGGCGCACCTGCACCGATGCACGCATCGTCGTCGGTGCCGTGCGCGAAGGTCCCGTGCGTCCGGTGGCCGCTGAGCGTTCGCTGATCGGCAAAACGCTCGACGAGGAACGTATGGAGCAGGCGGCCGCCGACACGAGCAGGGTGGTCAACCCACTGCCGCATCACGGCTTCAGCAAGCGTCACCTGATGGACAACATCAGAGTGCATCTGCGGCGCACGCTGGCCCGGGCGCTGCAACGCGCGCGTGATCAGGAAGCGGGGCGCTGAGCTGCTCAAATGCATGAAACGGGGGTTGTCATGTTGGACGTAAGCAAGGGTAAGGATGTGCGGGTCGGCGCGGTCGCCGGTGCGCAGTCACGCACACGGCTGATCTCGCTGTGTGTGAACGGCGAGTGGCATGAGGTGGCGGTCAAGCCCCGGATCATGCTGGTCGAGGTGATCCGCGACACGATCGGGTTAACCGGCACCAAGGCAAGCTGCGAATCAGGCATTTGCGGTGCCTGCACCGTACTGATCGAAGGGCGGCCGGTGCTCGCATGCATTACGCTCGCCGTGGAATGCGACGGCAAGCAGATCCGTACCGTGGAAGGCCTGGCAGAGGGGGAAAAGCTCAGCGTCGTCCAGGAAGCGTTTCTCGACCAAGGTGCGGTGCAGTGCGGATTTTGCACCCCCGGCATGCTGATGTCGGCCACCGCGCTGCTCGAGCGCAACCCCAAGCCAACGCGTCAGGACATCAACAAGGCCCTCGAAGGCAACCTATGCCGCTGTACGGGCTATAACGCGATCGTCGATGCGGTGTTGCAGGCCTCCGGGCAGGAGAACGTCAAACCGGTGATGAAATAAAGGACGCGCGGAGTATTTGGGGTTAACTATGTCTCCCGATTTTGGAAAGTAGCGAAGTGCGCAACTTTCCAAAATCGGGAGATCAAGGAAAATCAATTGAAGCGACGCCGCCTGTTCTTGGCTCGCATGGTGCGGGAGTGACTGAATGAGCGAACTGAATTACGTCGGCAAGAGCGTCAAGCGCAAGGATGGTCCGGACAAGGTCACCGGCAAGGCGGTGTACACGCAGGATGTACGGCTCCCGAACACGCTGATCGGGCGCATTCTGCGCAGCCCTCATCCTCATGCGCGCATTCTGCGCATCGACACCTCGCGCGCCCGGGCCCTGCCGGGCGTGAAGGCCGTGATCACCGTGGAGGACACCAAGGGCATCAAGCACGGCTTCGTGGAAACGCCGCGCTATCCGCCCGATCAGGAAGTGCTCGCGCGGGGCAAGGTGGTGCATGTGGGAGAAGAGATCGCCGCGCTAGCCGCCGTCGACCAGATCACCGCGCAGAAGGCGTTAGGACTGATCGACATCGAATGGGAAATTCTTCCGGCGGTATTCGAACCCGAGGATGCCATGCGGCCCGGTGCGCCCGAGATCCATCCGAACCATCCCAAGGCGCCGCGCGAATTCGCCAACATCGGCGGCACCACCGAAACCCAATGGGGCGACATCGAGAAGGGCTTCGCTGAATCCGACTATGTGCGCGAGGACCGTTTCGAGTGCCAACTGCGCACCCACGGCTATCTGGAGCCGCACGTCACGCTTGCGCACTGGGAAAGTGACAAGCTGAACGTATGGACATCGTCGATGGGCGTGTTCGTCAAGCGGGCAAAGCTCGCAAAAGTGCTGGATCTACCCTACTCCTCGGTGCGCATACACAAGACCTACGTCGGCGGTACCTTCGGCGGCAAGATCGACCTCTACTCGCACGAGTACTGCGCCTCGCGCCTGTCGATGATCACCGGCCGGCCGGTGCAGATCACCGCAAGCCGGGAGGAAATCTTCTCGGCGTACCGGCACGCGCAGCCGCTGATTCTCGAGATCAAGACCGGCGTGAAGAAGGACGGCACGCTGGTCGCCCAGCGCATCCGCGCGATCAACAATGCGGGCGCTTTCCGCGGCAGCGGCGTCGTGGTGATATTCCTCGCCTGGGGTTTCACGATGATTCCCTACCGCATCCCCAACCTCAAATACGAGGGATTCTCGGTCTACACCAACCACACGGTGCGGGCGCCCCAGCGAGGCCACGGTGCGCCGAAAGTGCGCTTCGCGATCGAGTCGCAGATGGACATGATCGCCGAGGCGCTGGGGATCGACCCGATCACCATCCGGATGCGCAACGCGCGCGAGCCGGGCGAGCAACTGCCCAACGGCGACAACACGCACCGCGGCGGACTCGCCGCGTGCGTGGCGCTGGCAGCGGAGAAGTCCGACTTTCTTGCCAAGGTCGGCCGCGACCGCGCCTCGCCGCCGAAAGGAACGCTGCGCCGGGGCATCGGCATCGGCGCTTCCGCTTACATGGGCGGCACGCTGATCTATCCCAATGGCTCGGCGGTCATTGTCAAGATGAACGATGACGGTTCGGCCATCGTGCTGACCGGTGCGATCGACATTGGCCAGGGCTCGGAGACCGTAATATCCCAAATCGTCGCCGAGGAACTTTCCATCGGCATGGACGATGTAAAAATCATTTCCTCCGATACCGACACCACGCCGCAGGATATCGGCGCCTGGATAAGCGGTATGACCTATGTCACAGGCAACGCCGCACGTCAGGCGGCCGGGCGCGCGCGCGAGAAGCTGCTGCAGGTCGCCTCGGAAAAGATGGGGGCAGAGGTCGAGAATCTGGTGCTCAAAGACAAGATGGTCTATCACCGGCTCAACCCGGAATTGAAAATGAGCTACCGCGAAGTCATCGCCGCGAGCGTCGCGACGCATCGCGGCGACACCATCATCGGCGAGGGTTTCTGGCGCACCATGCGCGACGAGCCCACGCACCCGAGCCTCGCGACGACCAAGGGCCGCTGGACGGAGAACTACGCTTTCAGCGCGCAGGTGGCCGAAGTCGAAGTGGACATCGAGACCGGCGAAGCAAGGTTGGTCAAGGCGCTTACCGTTCATGACTGCGGATTCCCGATAAATCCGCAACTGGTCAAGGGACAGGTCGACGGGCAGATATCGATGGCCCTCGGCCACGCTTTCATGGAAGAGGTGCTGACCAAGGACGGTTACACGCTCAACCCGAACTGGCTGGACTACCGGATGCCGACGATTCACAACATGGCGATCTCGGAGGACGCGGACGTTATCACTGAGCAGTACCGTGTCGGTCAGCCCTACCGCACCAAGGAGGTTGGCGAGGGGTTGATTTCCGGCATCCTCGCCGCGATGGGCAACGCCGTCTACGACGCCACCGGCGTACGCTTGTACTCGACGCCGTTTTCGGCCGAAAAGATCCTGGCGGGCTTGAGGGCCCTGGAATACGCAGCGAAGAAAGTGCGTTCCGCCAGTAAGGCGCCGGCATGAAGACCCAGGTAGCCTCGGAGGCGGTCTTTTACTGGGACCAGCAGCATGAATGCATGCCGCGCGAGCGGCTCGAGCAGTATCAGCTGGAAAAGCTGCGCGCGCAGTTGAACCACGTTCACGAGCGTAGCCCTTTCTACCGCCGCAAACTTGACGCCGCTGGGATCCGTCCCGATGACATCCGCAGCATGGAGGATCTGCGCGCTATTCCGCTCACCGACAAGGAAGAGCTGCGGGTTTCGCAGGCAGAGCACCCGCCCTGGGGCGATTTCGGCTGCATCACGCCGAGGGAAGCGGTGAGGGTCTTCCAGACTTCCGGCACCACCGGAAGGCCGGTGCGCATCATGATCAGCCGCAAGGACTGGCACGAGACGTTCTACGAACAGTTCATGCATTACCGCTGCGGCTTCGGGCTGACCGAGGATGACGTCCTGTTCGTGCCGTTCAATTACGGCCTTTACATCGCCTGGTGGGGATTCCAGACGACCATGGAAAAGGCCGGTCTGATGATCATCCCGGGCGGGGGCCTGTCGTCGAAAGACCGGCTTCGCGCCATGCTGGACTGGGACGCGACCGCTATCTGCGGCACACCCTCCTATCTGCTCTACCTGGCGGAAACTGCACGCAAGAACGGCATCGACCTGCCCGTCTCACGGGTCCGCAAGGTGGTCACAGCGGGCGAGCCGGGGGCAGCCATCCTGTCGACCAAGAAGGCCATGGAATCGCAGTGGGGCGCGCGCGTCTACGACGATTTGGGATCCACCGAAGGCGGCAACTTCGGCCACGAATGCGTGCTGCAACAGGGAACGCACGTGATAGAGAGCATGTACATCGCCGAGGTCGTGGATCCCGAGACGCTACAGCCGCTGCAAGACGGACAGAACGGGGAGCTCGTGCTGACGAACCTGTGCTGCGATAGCATGCCGCTCATCCGCTATCGCACGCGCGACCTGGTTCGCTTCAACCGAATCCCGTGCGAGTGCGGCCGCACCGGACTGAGGCTGGACGGTGGCGTGCTGGGCCGCTCGGATGACATGTTTCATTTCGCCGGCGTAAACATCTTTCCGACGCAAATCCAGAACCTGCTGCACGAAATCGACGAATTCTCACAGGAATATCAGGTGGTCGTTCCGCGCATGGGCAGCGGCGCTCACCTGCGCATTCGCGTGGAGCCTGCGAATGAACGGATTTCCGGCGACCAGTTGAAAAAAGCACGCGACTTCCTTGTGGAAGCCGTCAGATACCGCATCACCGTGACCCCTGAAGTCGAAGTATGCGACATCGGCGCGCTGCCCCGCGTCGAGGGCAAGGCAAGACGACTTATCCGCGAGACGTAACCTACCCTGGATGAACACGGAAGGCGGATCGCGCTGCCCGGTGTCGCCGCTCATCATCGTGCGAGGCGCGGGCGAAATGGCGAGCGCGGTGGCGTGGCGTCTACACATGGCAAACATCCGCCGCATCTGCATGCTCGACCTCGAACAGCCGTTATGCGTGCGCCGGGAGGTTTCATTTTGCACGGCACTTGAGACGGGCACCGCGATCGTCGAGGGCGTACGCGCGAGCGCAGCACGCGATCGGGAAGAAATCGAGGCCGCGTGGGCCGCGCAGCGCATTGCCGTGGTCTGCGTCACCCGCTGGGCGCAGCTCGGCGCCGAAGCGCCCGAGCCCGATGTGCTGATCGATGCGATCCTCGCCAAGCGCAATCTCGGTACGCGGAAGGACGAGGCCCGGCTGGTCATCGGCCTCGGACCGGGGTTCACGGCGGGCGAGGACTGCCATCTGGTGATCGAAACCAATCGCGGACACGATCTGGGGCGAATCTTCGAATCAGGAAGCGCCGAGCCGGACACCGGGGTCCCTGGCGATATCGCCGGGCACACTGCGCAAAGGGTGTTGCGGGCCCCGGCCGCCGGCATATTCGAGTCGCGACGGGCCATTGGAGACAGCGTGCAAAAGAACGACATCATCGGACACGTCGCGGGCCAGCCGGTCAGCGCCGCGATGGCTGGCGTGCTGCGCGGCCTCATCCGGCCCGGCACCGCGGTCAGCGCCGGGGTAAAGCTGGGCGACGTCGATCCGCGCGCAAAGCGCGAACACTGCTGCCGTATCTCCGACAAGGCACGTTCGATTTCCGGTGCGGCTCTCGAAGCCGTCATGCGGTACTGCAACCTGCCCGGCTCGACGCAATGCTGACCGAAGCGCTCGGGCTGGAGCGCTCGCGTCTGATCGCGCTGTGCGGCGCGGGCGGCAAGACGACCCTGATGTTCACCCTGGCGCGGGAATTCGTCGCGGCGGGCGAGAGGGTGCTCATCACCACTACAACCAAGATCGCGCGCGACGAGGCCGAGGGCTGGAACGCCTTCGCCGCGACCACGCCGGAACAGGTGCTGGAGCATGCGCGGCTGCTGCTCCCGGAAGGCGGGCGTGCGAGATCGGGCGCAGTCATCGCCTATTCTGCGGCGGCGGCAGAAGGTCACCGGCTCGCCGGCTTCGCGCCCGAACTCGTCGACGAGCTGGCAGCAACGGGGCGTTTCGACCGGATACTGGTCGAGGCGGACGGATCGGCACGCAAGCCGCTGAAGGCGCCCGCCGCTCACGAGCCGGTCATTCCTTCGGCCACAGATGCGGTGATCATCGTCGCCGGGATCAACGGGCTGGGCCTTCCCTTGGCCGAGGACAACCTGTTTCGCGCGACAATCTGGTCGGGGTTGAGCGGGCTTGCGATGGAGTCTCCCATTACCGCCGAGTCGCTTGCACGATGCGTGGCGCATCCCGACGGGCTCGCCCGCGGCTGTCCTTCCGATGCGCGTCGATTATTGTTCCTCAATCAGGCCGACACGCCGCAGCGTCGCGGCGAAGCGAAGCGGGTCGCCGAATGCCTCGCCGCGTCACCCGGCAACAGGGTGGAGCGGGTTGTCGTCGGTTGCCTGCTGCCGCAGCCGGACATCGCAGAGGTCGTGTCGTTAGCATCCGCCGCGTAAGGACAACGGACTGGCCTCGCCACCATGGATCGCTTCAACCCAGGCACCGCGCACACCGGTGCACGGGTCGCCATGCGCCGGCCGCGATTCGCTATCTCCGCAGCCAGTAGAAGACACCGGGCGCGACCGCGATCCAGATCAGAACCACCACCCAAACGCGCCCGGCGAAGACGTTATAGTCGTGAGACAGTCTGCCCCAAGAGTGACCCGCGACGTAATCCGTGAACAGGAATTCGAATGCGAGCGTCAGTGCGGGGCAGAGCAGGCCGACGGCGAGGGCCTGGCGGGTTGACTCGGGCCGCCAGATGCGAATGGCCGAGCGACGCCAGCACCTGTATGCAATAAGCCGCGCAGAGTGTTATTCACCACGCGATTATTCGGGAACAAACGCGCGACCTGAGGTTCGGGATCGAACGGATGCTCGAGAATGCAGTGACGTGACTCGCGAATTCAGCTAACCAGCGTCCCAATATCGGCGCACTCGTGCTGGCCCGGATTGGGTCCGTGTATTTACGGCTAACTGTCTTGATAGCCGTTCCATTCGTCCCTCGTCGGTAGGCATGCGCTAATATTGTGAATTGTATCGCCGCGTTCGGTGCGGGACTCCGGACGCCAAGTATCCGTAATGCAAATGTATGGCAGCCGGACAACCTACCTTTCACATAGACGTTTGGTAACATTGTGAGCGCCCCCAGCAAAGATGGGGGCGGCATCCAAGCAAAGGGGGCAGGTATGCCTAGGTCTCTCGAATGTTCCTATCACGACGTTGAATCTCTAGCCCCCTTAGAACTCGCGCGATTGCTCCGCAGGCTTTTATACCTAGAAGCACAAGCCGCCGGAATTCCTACGTCAGCGGTTCAAGCCTCGCTGAAAATAGACGTTCCCGACGGCGGCGAGGATGGCCGAATCCAGTGGCAGGGCGAGCCAACATACACCAAATGGCTGCCTTCCCGCTTTTGCCTGTTTCAGTCGAAAGCGAAAGATCTCAATCCTTCCGACTGTAAACGCGAGGTCCTAAATCACGGTACGACTCAGCTCAAACCACGCGTGAAGGAAGTCTTGGATGCCGGAGGCACGTATATTCTCTTCTATGGTCGTGACTGCAATATGGAGCATCAAGTTCCGCGGATCGAAAAGATCCGGGAAGCAATTCGAGAGGCTGGCGAGCTCTACGCCGACACCTGCCAACTGGTCATTCGCGATGCGAACCAAATTGCCGCTTGGGCCAGTGAGTATTTGTCTGCCACCGTTCAGGTGTTTGCGGCAGTAAACAAGCCACTACCACCAAGTCTGGAGAATTGGTCTTCCTGGTGCGGGTTTAGCGGGTTCTCTAAATTTGCCTACGTATCAGGGGACATCGCAAGAGACACGGCTATCTCACAGGTGCGCGCCCACCTTTCAAAAGGCCCGAAACGGACTGCAAGGCTTGTTGGCCTATCCGGACTCGGCAAGACGCGGTTGGCATTGGAAGTCTTTCGACCCCCAGAAGATCCGGTCGCACAACTTCAACAACAGATGCTAAGCGAGCAAGTCATATACATCAACGCTGAAGACGCTGGTACCGAGTTGCTTCCCGCGATACACTCGTGGAGACAAGAAGGGATGCGCGCGATTCTCGTCGTTGATAATTGCGACAAGGAACTGCACAAAAGGATTGCGCTTCAAGTTGAGCATGCCGATAGTCAGCTAAATCTTCTGACGATTGGCCCAGATCCGGAGACCGGAGCTACCTCGTCAGAAGACTTCCCGTACATCCAACTCGGTGCGGCGGAGGACAGCATAATAGTAACGATGCTAAAGCGGCATTACGCAGCTCTCCCGGAGGCGGATCTCAACTTTATCGCAAAGGAACTTGCCCGAGGGTTTCCTCAGATGGCTGTGCTGATCGCAGATGCACGACTTCAGAACCGCGATATTCATGATGCAGTTGAGAATGATCTTCTTCGAAAGTTATTGGGCGCTCCACCAGACGCCGAATCACAGGCCTTTCAGGTTATCTCTCACTGTGCGTTATTCGAACACCTCGGTGTGACCGAGGCTAGCGCGAAGGAGTACAAGTGGGCTGCCGCCTTCGCCGGAGTGGATTCAGACCGCTTCTACGAACATATCGAAAGATTCAAGGCGCGCGGCATTCTTTCAAAACACGGCAACTTTGTGCAAGTGCGCCCAGCGCCGCTTGCGATGCGGCTTGCCGCGGACTGGTGGAGAGGATGCTCTCCCGAGAAGGCCGAGCGACTTATTGTAGGGGACATTCCAGATCGATTGGCAGAGGCGCTGTGCGGGCGTATTCGAGTTCTCGATTACGTGCCGGCGGTTCGCCAGTTTGTCGAACGGCTTTGTGGAGAACAACGCCCTTTTGGCCAAGCGAAGGTGCTGAATTCTGAACTGGGTTCGCAGCTCTTTCGCTCGTTTGTTGAGGTGAACCCCGAGGCAACAGCGCGGGCGCTTAAGAGTGCATTCGCGGGCTGGAGTATCGACGACTTTAAGAGCGTGGGCCCCGGTCGCCGAAACCTGGTGTGGGCACTTCAGAATCTTTGCTTTTGGAAATCCACTTTTCCGAAGGCGGCCAGTGTATTGCTCTCATTTGCGGCGGCAGAAAACGAGGACTGGACCAATAATTCGACTGGGGTATTCCTCGGTCTCTTTAGGTTTGTGCTGTCTGGAACTCAGGCTGAGCCCAAAGACCGGTTCGTGGTGATTAATGACGCGTTAGATCACAGAGACGAAAGGTGTCGCGTTCTGGCGGTGCGAGCGCTGGGACATGCCCTTCAGACTGGGCACTTCGTTGGAATGGCCGGCCCCGAGCAACAAGGCAGCCGCTTTCCGGAGCAAGAATGGCGACCAAAGTATTACAAGGATGCGTTTGACTACTGGGCCGAAGCGCTCAGTCGGCTGGCGAGCATCGCGATGCACGACGACGCGCTCGCGGACATCGCCAAGAGAGAAATAGCTGATCATATACGCGACCTCGCATCAGTTGGCCGCGTGAAAGAACTGGATGAAGCACTTGTGCCCATCATCGAGGAATCGGAAGGCTTCTGGCCCGAGGCGCTTGGGCAGGTTCAAGACATCAAAGAGTATGACTTCGACCGCATGCCGGACGAAGGAAAGGCGCTTGTGGAGAAGTGGGAGAAGCTTCTTGAACCAAGGCAGTTTAGTAAGAAACTGGCTCTGATCGTCACGGAAGGGCCATGGCAACATCATGAGGATGACGCCGGTAAATTTGTGGATGTCGCCGCCGAGAAGGCGACCGCATTTGCCACGGAAGTCAGCAAGAAGATCGATGAGCTGCTTCCTTTGCTGCCCGGTATTCTTGTTGGATCTCAGCGCCAAGCCTACCCTTTTGGATACCGCCTCGCTCAGCTTGCGACGCAACCAAAGGGTCTTCTCTTTTCAGCATTGACTGCGCTTGAGGACATCGACGCAAGCAAGGCGAATCCCTCACTTCTCATGGGAATGTTTGCGGCGTTGCAAGATATTAATCCTGCTTTATTTGACGAAGCCCTTGGATACGTAGAGCGAAGCGAGAACCTGCGCGTACACATTACCAACATTACCCGCGCATCGCGCCTGTCGGAGCAACAGTTAGAACGGATGTTGCGCCTGATCGAGGGGAAGCTGATCGCCCCCGGACGGCTACAGGGGCTTTCATATGGGCGTGGTCTAGATCATATTGCGGTTGCGTTCCTGTCCGAGTTCTGTAACAGATTGGTCGTCCTCGGCCAAGACGGCGCCTGGGCCGCGCTAGACGTGCTATTCATGTATGCACATGGCGAACCCAAGAAATGGGAGGGATGCCGGCAGTCCTTTCGCCGAATCGCATTTGTCCCTGACATGTTGCTTGCAGAACTAGGTAAGCAACGCATTGATACGCATGCATTTCAACGCATAGTAGTGAAGCTACTTCAAACCGAAGATGCAGAGCTCGCTTCACATATTTCCTCGGAAATCGTAAAAGTCGCTCGACACGAGTCTAGCCGTTACGACCTCGACGATGTTCTTCGCCCCATCATAGAAATTCTGTTCTCAAAATATATTGACGTCGTATGGCCTACCTTGGCTGGTAGCCTACTCGAAGACTTGCGTACTGAGTATTACCTCAGTCATCTACTCGGCTCTCGATTTGGCGTGGGGGAGCATCCGGGACTAATCTCTCGGCTTGATGTCGCTTACCTATTGGCTTGGTGCGACCGCAATCCAAAACAATATCCCGCGCTACTCGCCAAAATGGTCAATATCGCTGAACGAAAGGAGGGACAGGCGCCGACCTTTACTCCAATCGCGAAGGCATTGATAGACCGGTACGGCAGCGAAGAAAAGGTACTGGATGCGTTGGGCGTGAACATAGGATCTTTCTCGTGGGTTGGCTCACTTGTTCCGTATTACCAGGAACAGGTTCAGCTCGCGGCGCCTTTAGTTGAGCACCCCATTTCCCAGGTACGGGAGTGGGCAGAGAAGTTAATTTCGTATGCGAGGCAACAGGCACAGCGAGAGCGGGACCGGGACGCGGAGCGAGAGATTGGTCTCTACTGAATTCGAGCTGTGCGTTTTCTTGTGCGGCATTTGGGCTTAGTGCGGTTGCAACAAACGCGGGCGCGGAAGATCGTTTAGGCTTATCCAGCGTCACGGTGCCTCCCCGGCGATCGCCGGCCGTTGGTCGTGCACACCTCGCGGGTCTTGCCGTTCCACACCAGTTCCACTTCGCGCTTGTCCTCGAACAGTACGAAGCGGTATTTCTCCGGCAGGTTCTTGCCCTGCTGGATGAGCTGGATCAGGTCGCGCTTCTCCGCGTCGGTAAGCTCGTAGGCTTCTTTCTGCGGTCGGGCCATGGTCAGGCGGATATTCCGATTCGCCCAAGAATGATTTTCGCCAGCATGCGAAAGTGGGTACGCGCCTCAGTAACGGCGTAGGAGTGGCTGCCGATGGCCCCATCGGCTGCAGTGAGCTGAAAGATCGGTTTGCGCACTTCCTGGGCCATCGGGACCAGACTGCGATAGTGCTTCAAACGCGCAAGGCAATGAGCGTCCGACTCGGGCGCGACGTCTTCCGGAGCCACGTGCAACACGCTCGACCGGTAGACGGACGGAATGCGAGCCGCCCACTTGTCATAGGCCTTGACCGGACGCGACAGGCGCTCGGTATGCTGCTGAACGATGTAGCCCTCCGTCTTCATGGACCCTGCAGGAAGCGCAAACGCGGGTTGGGGCCAGTTCTCAACCCGCTTTTTCCAGTCTGCTCGCCAGGCGCGCAATGTCGGACCCAGGTTTCTGAGGCCTTGCAGCGAAAAGAGATCCGCCGCGAGGGGAATAACGACATGGTCCGACCCGATCAACGCTGAACGGTTGATAGCGCCCAGATTAGGGCCGACATCCGCGAGGATCAGATCGGCATTGTGCTTCTGTGCTGCCAGTTGCGAGATCTGCCAGAAGGCGGAAAGCATCCGGAATGGGCGATAAAGACTCCCAGAGCCGAGACTATTTGGCCACTCCTGCGAGAGAAAATCTTCAAACCCAGCTAAACCAAGATCGCCAGGTACAAGCGACAGTCGCGAGTTGATCTGCTTTACCTCCGGCTCGCGAATATCTCCGACTTCGGTCAGGGGACTGACACATTGATAAATGGTTTTTGCCGCTCCGGAAGCAATCTCAACGTCCCAGAGCTGTTCCAATTGCTCCTCGGGCAGAAATGCTGAAGTCAGATTCGCCTGGGGGTCGAGATCGATCGCGACGACCCGTTTCCCCATTTCGGAAAACATCCACGCAAGGTGGTAGACGAGCGAAGTCTTTCCGACACCGCCTTTGTTGTTGAAGAATGTGAGGACCGGGATACTCATAACGATCTCTTGATCGTTGCAAGAACATTCGTCGGCTCCACTTGAAACTCCAGGGGAGGATTACGGTTTTCGAGCAGCGCCTTGCGCGCGTCAGCGATGCCAAACCCGAATCGTTGGGCAAATCCCAATACCTTCATGACCGCAGCAATGTTGGGATTGCGGTAATCCGCATTGCCCGGCTTGCCGAAATTCTCGACGGTAACCGTGCCGTAGGGGCCGCCCGGATTGATGATTTCAATGCGATCGTCGAACCAGTAGATCCTAACCGGGGCATTGGTCCCCTCATACGTCCGATGCATGACAGCGTTGCGGGCAAGCTGCTGGAGCGCAACTATCGGATAGGGGCTCCCGAGAATTTCCGTTGTCGATCCGGATGTGAAATCGACCGATACGGTCAGATGCGCCTTGAGTTTTTCGTCGAGCCTTCGCAGCATCTGGTCGATCGTACCGTCGATTTCCTGTGCGTCCGCAATCGGGTCACCCCATTCCTTTCCG
>Ga0155953_1084_pt2 | contig 44189 bp, 41 predicted proteins | sample RifCSPlowO2_02_FD_107607 | JGI IMG/M metagenome (GOLD analysis project Ga0155953, IMG submission 107607) | Betaproteobacteria bacterium RIFCSPLOWO2_02_FULL_63_19
GGACCACCTGCCGATGGCCGAGCTTTCAGCGCGGCGGCGTCGCAGGAACGCGCTGCCAGCCTCCGGGGCATTCCCTCACGTAGGGGTAATAGGACCGCGAGTCGGCGCAGTAGTACCAGTCCGCTTGCTGCTGTGGCGTCGCCACCGGAACCGCTGGTTGAACATAGGTGACAGCGGGTGCCGCCACCGGCGCCGGATAGACAAGCACCGGTGCGGGACTGGTCGGCGCCGCATAAGCAGGCGCGGCGGAATAGGCGAGCCCGACGAGCGCGGCACCAAGGAGAAGTCCAAGGCCCACTCCGCCGCCATGGCCATGCACGTAGACTCTGCCGTGGCTGTAGCCGCCATGCCCACGGTATTGGGCCATCACCGGGGTGCTGACCACCGTCCCGAACGCAAGCATCAACAATACAGGAACCAGCTTCAGATTTCGCTTCATGGCTTACTCCCGCCTGTCCAACTGATCTCAGACTAGCAGACAGCCCGGGCGAGCGGTGTAATCAATTGTTCCAACATGTAACAGCCGGGTCAGTGGCTAGCGCAGGCTCGACATCCCGCGTGAGCGGGAACCCCGGCGTGGATTCCCCCTACGCTTGCCGGCATTGCAATCGGTCGGACCCGGGAGCAATATGCTCGCGCCCATACCGCTCACCCGCGTTGAAAGGTAATCCCATGGCAGAGAAACAGAATTACGAAACCATCAAGATAGAAAGGAAGGACGGCATCACCTGGGTCATCCTCAACCGTCCCGAGAAGCGCAATGCGATGAGCCCGCAAATGCACATGGAGATGGACCAGGCGCTCGACGATCTGGCGGTGGACCCCGCGACCCGCGTGCTCGTGCTCACCGGTGCGGGCAAGGCCTTCTGCGCCGGGCAGGACATCGCGCTCTTCTTCCGCGGCACCGAGGACGATCCGGCTGCGCGCTTTCGCGCGCGGCGCGCCTCCAACCAGTGGCGCTGGCAGAAGCTGTCCACGTTTCCGAAGGCCACGATTGCCATGGTGAACGGGTTCTGCTTCGGCGGCGGATTTACCCAGGTGTGCGCCTGCGACTTCGCGATCGCGGCCGATGACACGGTTTTCGGCCTGTCGGAAGTCAACTGGGGCATCCTCCCGGGCGGCATTGTCGGCTGGAACGTGACGCAGACGCTCAACTACCGCGACGCGCTTTACTACGCGCTGACCGGAGATACCTTCGACGGCAAGAAGGCGCAGGAAATCGGTTTCGTCAACTTCTCGGTTCCGCGCGCGAAGCTCCGCGCGGCCACGATCGCGCTGGCGAACAAGATGATGGCAAAGAACCCCGCAGCGGTGCGCTATACCAAGGAAGCGATACGCGCGGTGCGATTCATGAACGAGCCCCAGGCGCACGACTACCTGATCGCCAAGGGCGACGCGCTGCGATTCAACGACAAGGAAAAGGGGCGCGAGGCGGGCATGCGGCAGTTTCTCGACGACAAGACCTACAAGCCCGGCCTGGGTGAATTCAAGCGCAGGAAGCCGGCTTGATTCCGCGTGCTCGCTAGACCGGTTCGACCACCGACTGGATCTCCTCGCCGCGCGCCGCGCGCATGATATTTTCGACGATGAAATCGTTCGCGTTGAGAATCGACTCTTGCGCCCGGGTCGCCTGATGCGGCGTGAGGATCACGTTTTCGATGCCGATCAGCGGATTGTCACGCTTGATCGGTTCGGTTTCCACCACGTCCAGCCCCGCCCCAAAGATCTTCTTCGCTCGCAGTGCCCGGATCAGCGCCTCCTCGTCCACCACCGGCCCGCGTGAAGTATTGATCAGCAGGGCCGTCGGCTTCATCAGCGCGAACTCGCGGTCGGACATCATGTGGCGCGTCGTGCGCTCCAGCGGAACGTGCAGGGACACCACGTCGCTGGTTTTCAGCAGCGTGTCGAAAGCGACGCGCTTTGCATGCGCCGCCTCCTCGTACTCACGCGGGAAATCCAGTATGTCGTGATAAACGACTTCGCATTCCCAGCCCTGAAGTCGCTTCGCCACCCGCGAGCCGATGCGGCCGAGGCCGACGATACCGATGCGCTTGCCGACCAGCGTGTGGAATTCCTCCACGGGGTGCCTGATCACCGGCTCCCACCAGGTTCCACCCTTGATGCTGGCGATCTGTACGTCCAGTTTCCGGTACACCGCCACGATGAGCGCGATGGCGTGCTCGGCCACGGCTACGGCGTTGGCTCCACCGTTGTTGGCCACTTTCACGCCGAGCTCGGCGAGCGCCACCTTGTCGCAGAAATCGGTACCGGCGCTCGGGGCCTGCAGCAGATTCGCGGTAGGGACTTTCTTCATCAGCTCGGTAAACTGGGCCGGCAGGAATTCCCACTTTCCGTTCGGGCTCTTGCCGCCCGCAAGCAGCGCGACGGCGCCGTCGCAGCGCCTTGCGATTTCGTCGGCCGGCAACGTCTGGTCGACGAGCGTGATCTCCACGAGCCCGCCGAGACGCTTTGCGATGGTGTTCAGCACCGCGAGCTTAGCCCTGGATACGTCGGTATCCGGCGCAATCATGACCGCTGTTGCTGCCATTGCGTTCCTTTCACTTCTCGATCGGTTGGGCCCTCTCCGGCCGGGCTATGCCGCGTTCGCCCTCTCTTCGGTCGAACGCTCGAGTCCAACGACCGATACACCGTGCACATCCTGTGAATTTCGACCGCCGTGCGGCCGAAGCGCGTCAGGATATCACCGGATCGCGGTGCTATCGAACTCACGCAAGCAGGAATGGCGCGTTGCACTCCTCGGCCGTCGCCCTGACCGTATCGATCAGCGGGCCGGGAAGCGGGATTCCGCCGGCGAGCCGGCGCTCGCGCTCGCCCCGTTCCCTGTCGCCGGCGATAAGTACCGGGTTGGCCGGGTCCGCCGGGCGGGTGCTGTGCAGAACGTCGATCATCCGGTCCATATCGTCTTCGAAATCGGACCCCGTCCGGAATGCGTGCGGGTCGATCGCGAAGAAGAAGTGTGCGATGTTGTCCGGCTCGTTCGGCCGTTGAGTCTTGGAGCGAACCGGCGCGAACGACCCTCCGGCGAGCACGCCCGAGAGGATCTGCACCATCACCGCGAGACCATAGCCCTTGTGGCTGCCGGATTCATAGGTGCCGCCCAGCGGCGTCAGACCGCTTTTTGCGCCGCCGCCGAAAATGTTCTTGATAACGAAGTCCGCCTCGGTGACCGGCGCGCCATTGTCATCGACGGCCCATCCGACGGGCAACGGCAGATTGCGCTGTTGGCGCACCCGTACCTTGCCGAGAGCGGAGGTGGTGGTAGCCATATCCAGCAGAAAAGTGCCATTGCGGCGCGTCGGCGCGGCGAAGGCGATCGGATTCGTGCCCAGTACGGCGTCGGCTCCCCAGGTCGGCACCATCGCGACCATCCGGGTCGTCGTGGTGGCCATTCCGATGCACCCCCGGCGAACGGCGACCTCGGTGTAGATTCCAGCCGCACCGAAGTGATGCGAGTTTTTGACCGTCACCACGCCGGCACCGGCCTCGAGCGCCTTGTCGACGGCCAGCCCCATCGCATAGATCGAGATCGGATGGCCCAGCCCGGCATCGGCATCCACGAGCGCGGTCGCGGCGGTCTCGCGCAGGATTCGGCGCTTGGGATGCAGGTTCAGCCGGCCGCTGCGACGAAGGCGGTTGTAGCTGTCGAGCATCGCGATTCCATGCGAATCGATGCCGCGCAAATCGGTCTCCGTCATGACCTGAACCGTCGGTTCGCTCTGGTCCGGGGGCATCCCCCATGCATCGAAAATCACCTGTAATTGCCGGCAGAGCGTGTCGTGTGGAACGTTGATGCTGGATGAGGAATTCATTGCTCTTTGCGTTTCCGGTTGGATCGGCTTGTGCCGTTCTTCGATGCTTTCATCGTATCATCCGCGAACATGAAGATACGAACCATCGATGCTGTCGGACTCGAATACCGGGTTCCAGCGGACAGGGCCTACGGATCGGCGGTCGGGCTCGTCGCGCGGCGCCAGGCGACACTGATCAGAGTAAGTACCGAGGAAGGCATCGAAGGGATCGGCGACGCGCGCGCACCGGTAGGCGTTGTCCGCGCGAATCTCGAACTGCTGAAGCCGGTCTTCATCGGTGCCGACATACTCGACCGCGACGCGATCTTCACGCGGCTGCTCAACCGCCTGTACCACATGGGGCTGCAGGGTCCGCTGATCGGTACCTACAGCGGCCTCGATATCGCGATGCTCGATGCATTGGGAAAGGGACTCGGACTTCCGGTATGCAGGCTGATCGGCGGCATGGCGCGCCGCGAAGTGGCCGCTTACGCCACCGGCGGCTACCTCACGCCGCATCCCGGCCCCGGTTTCGAGTCACAGCTCGAAGCGATTCGCGAATCCGGATTGCCGGTTGCAAAAATAAAAATCGGAACCGGGGTTGAGTCGGACGAGGCGCGCGTGGCCGCCGCGCGGCGCTATCTGGGCGAGGACATGGTGCTGGCGGTGGACGCGAACGGCAATTACACCTGCGAGCTCGCACTGGAGAGCATGCGGCGCCTTTCGCCTTATCGGATCCACTGGTACGAGGAGCCGCTGAAACCCCGGGACTATCGCGGCTACGCTCATCTGCGTTCACGCGCGCCGATGGCGATTTCGGCCGGTGAAGCACATTACATGGCGTTCGATTTCCTGCGGCTCGTCGAGAACGGCTGCATCGATATTGCTCAACCCGCGGTATGCGTTTGCGGCGGACTGGACGAGGCGCGCCGGATCGCCGACCTGTGCCGTCTGTACAGCGTGCGGGTGATCCCTGCCGCGTGGTCGAGCGGCGTCGGGCTGGCGGCAGCCGTGCATTTCGCCGCGTCGTTACCGCCGATCGCCGACTCGGAGTTCGAAGCGGCAGCGCAACTGGTCGAATACGACGTCGGCGAAAACCCGCTTCGCGACGAAGTCCTCGCCGAACCGTTGCGCCCGAGCGCGGGAAGATTCACCGTGAGCGAATCTCCGGGCCTGGGCATCACGCTCGACGAGGACGCGGTTCGTCGCTATACCGTCGACTGATCGTTGCTGCGCCGCGCGTCGACTGGCCGTGCACCGTTCCGGCGTCCGCCGCAATCAGCCCGCCCGGTAGCGTTGCACCGCGGAGGGGTCGAACGAGTAGCCCCAGCCCGGGGTCTTCGGAACGACTGCGTGGCCCTGCGCATTCAACTCGATTCTTTCGCGATAGACCGGCTCGAACCACGGCGCATATTCCAGCACGATGGCGTTCGGCACGGCTGCGAGCAGCGCCAGACTCATTTCGTGAAACAGGTGCGAGGAGACCGGGATGTCGAACGCTTCGGCCAGATGGGCCGCCTGCAGAAATCCCGTGGGCCCTCCCATGCGCTGCAGATCGGGCATCACTATGTCTGCCGATCGCTGCTGCAGCATCTGCAGGATGCCTCTGGGGCTGTATTCGGATTCGCCGCTTGCGATGGGCATGTCCAGTGCCGCGGCAATCGAGGCTTCGGCGGCGTGATCGTAATAGCGAACCGGTTCCTCCAACCAGGCGAGATCGAATGGCTCGATCATTCTGCCGAGCCGGATGGCCTGCGGCACGCTCAGGCGCTGATTGGCGTCCGCCCGCAACGAGATGTCCGGCCCGATCGCTTCGCGCACCGCGCGCACCCTCGCCACGTCGTCCTTCGGTGCATGCTTGCCGACACTCATCTTCATGCCGCGGAAGCCCTCCTTCACGAATCCGGCGGCGGCGCGCTGCAGTTCATCGATCGAATAGTCGTGCCCGAGACCGACGCTGCGGTAGACCGGAACGGCGTCCCGGCAGCCCCCCAGCAAACGCGAGACGTTCATGGTGCAGGCCTTCGCACGCAGATCGAGGATCGCCGCGTCCATGCCCGCCATGCCGACGATCGTCATGCCCGCGTGGCCGAAGAAACCGATTCCGGTCCAGGCACGGGCATGGAAGCTGCCGCCCAGCTCCGGATCCAGGCCCGCGACCAGCGGCTCGAAGCTCCTGACCATCTCGTGCAGCGACGACAACCGCTGCTTGTTCAGCGCAAAGACGAGGCCCTCGCCGATCAGCCCCGCGTCGGTCTCGAGATAGATCAGTACGCAGTCCACCGAACGCAGGTCGCCGAGGCCCTCTTGCTTGATCGCGGAGGAAAACGGTAAATGTACGACTTCGGTGCGCAGACGGGTGATCTTCACCTTCTATCCTTGCTCGTGCGGTGCTATTTCTTCTGTGGAATCCGGCAAACGTGTGCGCAGCGCTTGCCGCATTCTTCGAACCTGCACGCGGGAAACCGGCCCTGGCAGGACGCTGATCGCCGCTCGTCCCGGAATGATGTCTTCCTACCGGCCCGCCGCGAGCGCCTTGCGCAGAGCTTCCCGGCGCTCCGGCTTGTACAGATCCCGGTAGTCGTAGTTTTCGATGTGACCTTCATGGATCTTGAGCACGGCGAACACCGGCCCCTGCGAACGCAACAGGCTGCCGATGTCGGCCTCGAAGCCGGAGATCTCCGAGAAACTGTTGCAGTTCCGGATGCCCGCTGCGCGGGCGATGCCCATGAAATCCAGCTCCGGATTGGGCAGCGGATGGCCGCCGTTCGCCTCGTAGCTGCTGTTCTGACAGACGAAGTGGATCAGGTTCTTCGGCGCCACCGCGGCGATGGTCGCGAGGCTGCCCAGGTTCATCAGCAGACTGCCGTCGCCGTCGAGCACGATCACCCGGCGCTGCGGCAGCCCCAGCGCGAGTCCGAGCCCGTGCGAGGAGGCGAGCCCCATCGCGCCGTGCGAGAAGTGGTTCAGCGGCCGATCGGCGATCGCCAGCCACTCGAAGGCCGAACTGTAGGTCGCCACGACGATCTCGTCGGTGATGTTCCGTGCAAGGACCCGAAAGCATTCGTCGCGCTTCATCAGGCTCACGACGGACTCCGTCCGATCAGAATCGCCACGGGCAGCGACTTCGCGTAGCATTCGTCGATCGCTGGCTTGATACTGCCCACATCGGCGTCCGATTCGATCAGGCAATGCGCAATCCCCATCGCATCGAGCAACGGCTCGACGATGCGAACCCCGTACCGGCCGGATTCCCGCGGAGCCCTGTCCGGCTCCTTGCCCAGCAGTCCCACCATCATGCAGATCGGCTGCTTCAGTTCAACGCCGACCGCCCGGATCGCGTTCATCGCGTAGAGCATGCCGGTGTACTGGATCAGGATCAGCGCCCGCTTGTGGCCGTAGGACAGCCCTGAGGCTATGCCCACGCACTCGTCCTCCTTGCACACCCGGATCAGGCGAAATGCCGGGTCCTCGGAAATCGGGAACAGCACGCCGCGGCTGGTCACGATGTCGGGCACCGACAGCACATATTCGACGCCCGCCGCCTTGATCGCCGACACCACGCTGCTGCCTTGAAGAACTTGCTCGGCCTGTTTCGCAGGCGCATCCACCCTCATGGGCTTCCCTTATCTGGGTTTCAGGCCTAGCTTATCGATCACCGGCTTCCACAGCGCCAGATCGGCCTTTATCTTCTCGGTAACGATTTCCGGTGCCCCACCCTCGACCTGAACACCGATTTTGGTGAACCGATCCCGTCCCGCAGCGGAGGAGAGGTAACGGTTCACTTCCTGATTGATCTTGTCGACGATCGGTCGCGGAAGCCCCGCCGGGCCCATCAGTGCGAACCAGGCGCCCGATACGATGTCGATGCCCTGCTCGAGCGCGGTGGGCACGTTCGACACCAAAGGGATGCGCTTGCGCGTGGCGATCGCGAGCGCCTTCACTTTGCCGGCCTCGATCTGTTTCACGTAATCGGGAATCAGCGCCCATGCGGTGTCCACGTTGCCGGCCATCACATAGGTGAGCGTGGCCATCGCGCCCTTCAACGGCACGTGCAGCATGTCGGTTTTGCTCATCTTCTTGAAGAGTTCTATCGTCAGATGGCTGTTGGTGCCGGTACCGGGCGAGCCGGCAGTGATCTGGCCAGGCCTCGCGTGCGCGAGCGCTATGAGTTCCTTCAGGTTGTTCGCTTTCACGTTGGGATGAGCCGCGATCACCAGCGGAATCTCGCCGATCATGATGATGGGCGTGAGGTCGCGCAATGAGTCGTACGGCATCGACTGATACAGATAGCGGTTGTTGGTGAGCGGGCCGGAGGAGGACAGAACGATCGTGTAACCGTCGGACGCGGCCTTGGCCCCCGCTGCCGTGCCGATGTTGCCTCCAGCTCCCGGGCGGTTGTCGATGATGAACGGCTTGCCGAACTTCTCCGAGAGCGGCTGCGCGATCACGCGGGCGGTCAGATCCATGATCCCGGGCGGGAACGGCACGACGATATGCACGGGCTTGTCCGGCCATTCCTGCGCAACGGCCATGCGGCCGGGCAGGCCGACAAGCAGCGCCCCGATGGCGGCCAGCATCGCGAATAAAGCAGTTCGTCTCATGGAAATCTCCTTGCTGATGGTTATCAAGCTCCGGACCCGGGACACTCGAATCATGCACGAAAACCGAGCAGGCGTTCGGGATTCGCTACGAGCACCCTTTGTCTGCTCGCTTCATCCGGGACACAACGATAAAAGTACTCAAGTAAGTCGGCGTCGTTCGGCACCTTGCTCTTTTGATAGCTGACGTGCGGCCAGTCGGTCGCCCAGATCGCGCGATCGGATGCGGCGTCGACGAGTGCCCGAACGATAGCCACCATGTCCTCCCACGGATGCTCGCCGGCCGACCGGCGATCGCCATTCGATATCTGGATCCACCAGTTTTCGCGCTTGAGCAGGTCGAAAATCAGGCGGTACCCCGGTGAGTCAAGTCCCCGGCGCCAGTCCGGTCCCCCCAGGTGATCGATCACGACGGGCAGCCGCAACGGGCGCAGCCACGCCTCGAGTGCGGCCAGCTCGTCGCCGGTACCGTGCACCTTGGCGAACCAGCCCAGCTCCGAGATCCGCGCGATCGATCGCTCGAACGACGGCCGGCTCGGCGCCATCTTGAGAAAGCCGGCGAAATTGAAACGCGCCCCGCGCACGCCCGCCTCGTGCAGCCGCGCCAGTTCCTGTTCGTTCACCGTGTCGTCGATGAGCGCGACTCCGCGATAGTTGTTCTGCCCGCGCAGCACGTCGAGCAGCAGGGAATGATCGATTCGGTAGGCCGTGGCCTGGACACATACGCCGCGCGACACGCCCAGCGTCTGATGCATCTTCTGCAATTCGTCCCAGGTCGCGATCGGCACCTCGAAAGTGCGTTCCTCGCTCTGCGGATATCGCGCCGGGTCTCCGTAGACGTGAAAATGGCAGTCGCAGCTTCCCGCCGGCGCGAGTGGCACCGGTGTACGCGTATCGCGCTGATACAAGGGGTGCGGCAAAACCATCCGTTCCTCTCGATCCGATCGCCTGCATCACATTGAATGGCATTCCGGCGCGTTCACAAGGTCCCGATCAGGGCCTGCTCGCAAGTATTCGATCGGGCCACGCGCGACGATTCGGCGTCGACGAATCCCGCCTCCTCCTCAGGAGATCGGGTGATAGTCAACCCCGGCATGCCAATTCACCGTGATCTGCATCACGCAGACCAAAGAAAGTAGTCCCCGGACAACGCGGCGAGGCGCGCGCTTGTCGTCGTTCTGACTCTTGCGTCGAACTGACCAACTTGCGACCATTATCCAGTCACTATCGATCGGTGGAAGTTTCCGCATGCTTCTCGGCGAGCTCATTCCCCGCAATGCGCGGCTGAACGGATCGAAAACCGCCGTGGTTTTCGATGGTGGCACACGCAGCTTTCGCGACTATGCCGCGCATGCGTATCAACTCGCCAACGCGCTGATCGGTTTGGGGTTGCAGCGGCAGGATCGAATCTCCGTGATGGCCCAGAACGGCATCGAGATGCTCGAGGCCTATGGCGCGGGGGATGTGTCCGGCCTGATCGTCCATCCGATCAATTATCGGCTGACAACGCCCGAAGTCGCTTACCAGTTGGGGGATTCGGAGCCCGGGGCCGTCTTCTTTGAGGCGCAGTTCGATGACGTTCTGGCGCCGATCCACGGCCAGTTCCCCGGCATCCGGCGTTTTATTCGCATCGGCGGTGACGGGGGCGACACCCCGGATTGGGCGGTGGCATTCGAGGATTTCATTGCCGGCGGTGCGCCGACTCGCCCGGACATGCGCCCGGCCCAGGACGACACCGCGTACCTGTTCTATTCCAGCGGCTCCACCGGTCGGCCCAAAGGCGTCCGGCTGGGTCAGGCGGCGCAGTGGAACACGGCGCTGATCGTGGGCTATGAGTTCAACATGAATACGCGCGATATCGGCCAGGTGGTGATGCCGCTGTTTCATATCGGCGGTCGTTTTTTTCAACTGGCCCATTTCATGGCCGGGGCGACCGTACACATGCCGCGCCGCTTTGACGCGGCTGCCGCGGCGCAGACGATCGAGCGCGAACGGATTACGCTGACCCACCTGGCGCCGACCATGATCCGGTCCATTCTCGATCTGCCGGACATCGATCAGCGGGACCTGTCCTCGCTGCGGACCATCGGCTACGGGGCGGCGGCGATGCCGCTCGCACTGCTGCGCCGCGCGCTCAAGCGGTTCGGGCCGATCCTGATGCAGCGCTACGGATCGACCGAAGCGGCCGTGGTGTCGTATCTGGACCTGCATCACCACGTCGTGGACGGCGCGCCCGAGGACGTCGCACGCCTTTCGTCCGCCGGCAAGCCGGGACCGATGTCGGAAATCAGGGTGGAACGCGCCGATGGATCCGAGTGTGACGTGGGCGAAACCGGGCTGATCATGGTGCGCAACCCGAAGCTCATCATGCAGGGCTACTGGCGCAACGACGCGGCGACCAGCGCGGTGCTGCGCGATGGCTGGTACGAGATGGGCGATGTCGGCTATCTGGATGCCGCGGGATTCCTTTACATCATCGACCGCAAGACCGAGATGATCATCTCCGGTGGTGAAAACATCTATCCGCGCGAGGTCGAAGAGGCCATCCTGCATCACCCGGGGGTCGCCGACGCTGCGGTGATCGGCGTGCCCGACGACCAGTGGGGCGAATCCGTGCTGGCGTTCGTGGTCGCGCGCGACGGCGAATCCATCGACGAGGCCGCGCTCATCGAATTCTGCGGTGAGCACATCGCCAGCTACAAGAAGCCGCGCCGGGTCGAATTCCGCGACCGTCTGCCGCGCAACAGCGCCGGCAAGATCGACAAGGTGTCACTGCGCAAGCCGTTCTGGGAGGGGCGCGATCGGCAGGTCTAGTTGGACCGGGATTTGCCCGTTATGCCGGTCCTTGATCCCGGCATCGCGCGGCAACATGCTGATCGCCGGGTACCGTTCTTATCCATAGATCAATATGAGCCAGGTTCTCAGTCCGGCACCGCGAAGCGCGCCGGGTCCGCGAAGCTGCGCGTGGACTTGAGCCAGCGCAGCCCGCGGAATGCCTCGCGCCGGTGCACGAGTTGCGCATTGTCGTAGATCAGCATGTCGCCCATGCGCCAGTCGTGGCGGTATTGGTGCTCCGCGCGCAGCAGGCAATCGAGCAGCTCTGTCTTCAGCGCTTCGCCTTCCTCCGCTTGCAGCCCGGTGAACCCGAGCGTGTTGCCCGCCACGTAGAGCGCGCGGACCCCGGTCACCGGATTGACCAGCACGACCGGGTGATCGACTTCGATCTTTTCGATCTCGTGCACCTTGCCGGGCAGGTAGCGCCCGCGCAGCCCCTGGATGCGCGCCTTGACGGGCTCGGGCAGGGCCGCGTAGCCCAGCACCGTGCTCGTGAAGCTGGTGCCTCCGCCGTGCGCCGGGTTGTGCACGCACAGCAAGGTCGAGATCGTGGCCGGGCGCGCGCGGAAGTTCTGGTCCGAGTGCCAGACGCCCTCGTCCTGGTCCGCCGCGGTCAGCCCGCCGATCAGCCGCTGCGTATCGTCGTGAAGGTTGGAGACGTAGTTCACCTGCGTGAAGCCGGGCGCGTGGTACTTCTTGGCCGCGAGTTCCACCACCTCCCCGAAAGCTTCCGCGACGCGCAGGATCTCCTGGTCATGCAGCGACTGCCGCCGCAACAGCAGCAGCCCGTGCCGCACCAGAGCGTCCTGGATCGCGTCCGCCATCGGAGCATCGATGCCGGCCAGATCCAGCCCCAACACCTCTGCCCCGAAGCGCGCCGCCAGCGGCCGCGTCTGTAGTTCCATTGCGATTCTCCGTGCGTCGTTCCGGCCGCTATGGCGGCCCGGCACCGCCACTGACGTCCGTTTCCGTGTTGCCGAAGTGGGCGGACCATACCACAGTGCGGCGGCTCGGTAATCAACGTGAAGCGTCGTCGGCTCAACGTGGGACGGACTGAAGGACTGCCCCGGCCGGCATCCATGCGACGCGGGCGCTGACGCGAGTGCCGGCAATGGAGGCACTGCGCGATTTCCTCACCGAGCAGCGATCGATCGGCTCGCACACACTGGCGGTCGTGTTGCGGCAATTCTGCATACGTAGGTTGCGTACGAGCGCAGCTTGCGTAGAATGGCCGAGTCTTCAATAGCTCCACCGGACTTGCCATGCTGGAAGTGAACCTTCCCCCGGAACTGGACACCGCGCTGTCGCGCGAAGCTCAACGCGCGCGCAAGTCGAAGGCGAGCTTGGTGCGCGCCGCCGTGGCGCAGTATCTTCAGGACGCGGCCGACTATCAGGCCGTTGCCGACGCCCGCAAGCATCGTGGTCGTACCCGCACACTGGCCCAGGTGAAGCGGCGTCTTGGCCTGGACGGTTAGATTCACCGCGGCTGCTGAAAAGCAGCTCTCCAGGCTCGATCGGCCGATACAACGCCGAATCCTCGCTTTCCTCGAATTGCTTGTCCAGGGCGATCCGCGCAGCAGCGGCAGGGCACTTCGTGGCGACGCGCACGCCTGGCGTTATCGCGTAGGCGATTACCGCCTCATCTGCGACTTGGTAGACGATCAAGTGCTTGTGTACGTGATCCGCGTCGGGCATCGACGCGAGGTGTACCGCTGAGCCGGCCACTCCATTCCTCCAAGGGCGTTGCCAACTACCGGGGCGAACTTCGGTCCCCGTACGTTTTCCCGCTCACCGTAGCGCCGGACAGACGATTTCCCGATCCCCCTCATCGCAAATGCGTATCTGGGTCGACGCCGACGCCTGTCCGCTGGTGATCAAGGAGATCCTGTACCGCGCTGCCGAGCGCTCGCAGATCCCGATGACGCTGGTGGCCAACAGGCCGCTCGCGACACCGCGCTCGAAGTTCGTGCGCGCGATCCACGTCGCGCGCGGCTTCGACGTCGCCGACGAGCAGATCATCGGGCGGGTTGCGGCGGGGGACCTTGTCGTCACCGCGGACATACCGCTTGCGGCAAAGGTGATCGAGCGCGGCGCTCACGCGCTCAATCCGCGCGGCGAGCTCTATACCCCGGAGAACATCGGCGAGCGACTGGCGCTGCGCGACTTCCTCACCGAGCAGCGATCGATCGGCGTGCACACCGGCGGGCCCGCGGCGCTCGGCCAGGCCGACCGCAAGCGTTTCGCCGACGCGCTGGACCGGCTGCTCGCGCGGCGGGCGCGGGAGTGAGAAGGTCGGATCTCGCCGTTTCGGGCCTGAATGCGAAGGAGCAATGCGATGGGTGTTTCGGTAATCACCGGTGCAAATCGTGGAATCGGTCTAGAGCTCGCGCGGCAGCGCCGCCAGGAAGCGGCGCACCTCGCCGGCGGTGGCCGCGTCGCTGTAGCCGCCGAGCGTCGTCTCCATCCACCGCTGCGGGAAGAAAATGTCGCCAGATGTGCTGGATCTCCCGGAGCATCTCGAGGCTCGGCCGCACGTACCTGGCCGACTGAGCCGCACGCAGCGGATGGTGCAGGTACGCGAGCCCTTCGAGCACCCACGGTTCGCGGCGCCGGCTGGCGGGGTCCTTCAGCGACGCGAACCAGCGTTCGTGCGACGAGCGCCCGCGTCATTTGGAACCCGCCGTTCGAGATAGAATCGGGCCGGTCATCAATCTGAAAACGGGCGACGGATTCATGCCGCCGATCGAGCAGGGAGCATCTGGATGAAACACCGTGGACGGCGATTTCGCTCGGCGAGGACCCTGGCGGCCCAGGCGGGAGTGGGAACGGACCGGTCCTATGGCGCGGTGAGCGCGCCGATCTACCTGTCGGCGATGTATCACTACGAGGCGTTCGGGAAGCACCGCGGTTTCGACTATTCGCGCGCCGCGAACCCGACGCGCAGCGCGCTCGAGGAGGTCCTCGCGGAACTGGAGCAGGGCACACGCGCCGTCGCGTTCGCGTCCGGGATGGCCGCCGTCTCGGCCGCACTGGGCCTGTTCGGGCCGGGGGACCGGATTCTGTGCTCGGACGACCTCTACGGCGGCAACTACCGCCTCTTCGAACAGGTGCTGCGCCCGCTCGGGCTTGTCTTCGACTACATCGACATGGGCGACTGCGCGCGCATCGAGGCGGCCGTTCGTGCCGGGACGAAAGCGCTGTTCATCGAAACGCCGACCAACCCGCTGATGAAAATCGCCGACCTGCGCGGCGCGGCGAAGGTGGCCAAGCGCCACGGTCTGCTCACGCTCGTGGACAACACCTTCATGTCCCCGGCGCTGCAGCGCCCTATCTCGCTCGGCGCGGACCTGGTGATCCAAAGCGCGACGAAGTTTCTCGGCGGGCACAACGACCTGATCGGGGGCGCGGTGATCGCCGCCGATGCGAAGCTGGGAGAGCGCCTGCTGTTCATCCAGAAGGCGGTCGGCGCGGTTCCCGGAGCCTTCGACTGCTGGCTGCTGCTGCGCGGGATCAAGACGCTGCACGTGCGCGTGGAGCGCGCGCAGGACACAGCGGGGATGCTCGCGGAATTCCTCGCGGAGCACGCCCTGGTCTCACGGGTGTTCTACCCGGGGCTGCAGGGGCACCCGCGCCGCGAACTGCACCTGGCGCAGGCCGACGGCCCCGGCTCGATCATCTCGTTCGAACTGCGCAACGCCGCCGCGGTCCCCACGTTCCTCGGCGCGCTGCGCACGATCCTGCTGGCCGAGAGCCTCGGCGGCGTGGAGAGCCTCATCACGCACCCCTCGAGCATGACCCATGCCGATATCCCGGCCAAGGAGCAGGCGGCCGTCGGGTTGACTTCGAGGCTCGTGCGGCTCTCGGTGGGGATCGAAGACGCGCACGACCTGCGCAGAGACCTCGAACAGGCGCTTCGCGCCACCTCACGCAGCCGGGGCAGGAAGAACGCTTGAGAGGGCGTGGCCTTGACCGGCGCTGCCATCTGCAAGGGATGCAGCGTGCAGAGCGCCGCCGCCAGTGCGGCGCGATCAGCGCCTGGCGCGCCCGATGATCTGCACTGGAACCGCTGCCGGCTGCTTCAGTTCGGCGAAGGCATTCCGGAACACCCGAAGCGCGGATCCGAGGAACAGCACCGCCAGTGCCAGCGCGATCAACAGGTCGGGCCAGCCCGAAGCGGTGGCCCAGACGCCGGCTGCCGCAACGAAGACCGATACGTTCGAAGCAATGTCATTGCGCGAGCACTCCCAGACGGAGCTCATGTTGACGTCGTCCGCCCGGTGTTTCCAGAGCAACCCCAGGCAGGTGGCATTGGCGATCAGCGCCAACAGGCTGATGACCCCCATCGTTTCGTAGCTTGGCACGACCGGAGACAGCAGGCGATAGGCGATCTGGCCCAGAACGAACAGCGCGGCGGTCAGAATCAATGCGCCCTTGAAGAGCGCGACCTTCGCCTTGGCGCGCATGCCTTGGTTCACCGCGTAGAGGCTGAGTCCGTAAGTCAGCGCATCGCCGAGGTTGTCGAGGGAGTCCGAGAGCAGCGAAGACGAGTTCGCCATCAGTCCGGATACCAGCTCGACCGCGAACATCACCGCATTGATCGCGAGCACGATCGTCAGCGTCGCACGTTGCCGCTTCGCCAGCGCCTCAACGGTGCAGGACTTGTCTTCGCAACAGTCGGTCACTCAAGCTACCCTCATTCAAGAACCAGGTGAGTACTAATATTATCAACGGAATGCCCATGGCTGCTCGGGCCGCTGGTTGCCCTCGGCATCTTGTCGCAACCCGAACGTCGGTCGCTGCACTGACTGACGTGCCGCACGGACACACAAAGCGTCTTCATGCCGCGAATGTCAGCCACTCCGGCCTCAGTATCAACAGCACGCCGATCAGCAGCAGGACGACGCCGCCGAGAAGGTTCGACCAGCGGGCGTACGTCGAGGTCATCCCGGTGACCTCCAGCGTCTTCAGCGCGATGACCAGGACCAGCAGATCGTCGAGCATGAAGACCGTCAGCACCAGGTAGGCGGCGAGCCGGCAAGCGGGCCCGTATCGGCGTTTCCCGAGAGCAATCCGCCGACCGTACGCTGCGGCGGCTGCGCATCGACAGCTGCCGCGGCGAACATTGCCGCCGCGGCGAGAAAAAGCAGACGCGCGAGGCCCATGGAGCAACCATAGGCGCTTGCGCGCAGCGCGATCTGCCGTGGGTCAAAGATGCGGCAACGAATCCGTCACCGGGCCGGGTTGCATGTCCCGACGCTTCAGCCGTAGATGCGCCCGAACAACCCGAGCAGAGGCTGCGGCCTGCCGACCCGGAACAGCGGCGCGAAGCTGTTGTCGCGAAAGCTCTGCACGACGCTCCGGGCCGGCTCGTCGAAGCAGCAGTCCTCCTTCATGAACGGCACGCGCTCGCGGATGAACTCGAACGCGGTGCGCGTGTGCCCGAGCCGGTCCGCCCCCCGGATCTCCAGCGCCTGCGCCAGTGCGATCATCTGCAGCGCGACGATCTTCTCGGTCAGGTCGATGATGCGCGCGCAATCGCGCGCCGCATGCAGCCCGAGCGACACCTTGTCCTGGTTGTGGCACTCGGTCGACTGCGAATGCACCGAGGCCGGATTGCAGCGCATCAGCGCCTCGACCAGCAGCGAGGTGCAGGCAAGCTGGACGCCCTTGAACCCGTGCTGCACGGCACGGTGTTCCTCGCTCTGGTGCGGATCGACCAGGTTGGCCGGCAGCCCGTTGCTGTACTTCTCGTCGACGATGAGCTCCAGCTGGCGCTCGCACATGTGCGCCACGTTGGCGATGGCGACCTTCAGCGCGTCCATCGTCATGCAGACGTGGCCGCCGTAGAAATTGCCGGCGTTGAACAGGTGTCCGCTGTCGGCGTCGTAGAGCGGGTTGTCATTGGCGGAATTGAGCTCGCGCTCTATCCAGGTCGTGCCCCAATCGAGCACGTCGTTCAGCACGCCGGCGATCTGCGGAGCGCAACGGATGGAATAGCGGTCCTGGATCTTCAGGTGCAGGCGCCTCGCCTCGGCGCCGTCGATGGCCCCCACCTCGCCGAACACCGCGTCCAGGTCCCGCGCCAGCAGGCTGCCCTCGAGCCATGCGAGCACCTGCGCGGCGAAGCCGCACGACCCCGGATGGTTCTTCAGCGCGTGCGCGAGCGGCTCGAACGCGTTGCGCACGCCGAGCAGCGCCTCGGCGGTCATCGCGGTCGTGAGCGCGGCGAATTCGGCGATCTGCGCCGCCCGAAACACGTTGACGGCGGCGAGTCCCGCCATCGCGGAAGTGCCGTTGACGATCGCCAGACCTTCTTTGGCCTCGAGCCGCAGCGGTTTCAGTCCCGCCAGCGACAGCGCCGATGAGGCATCCATCATCTCGCCGTCGTACCAGACCTTGCGCTCGCCGCACAGGGTCGCTCCGAGGTACGACAGCGGAACCAGATCGCCGCTCGCGCCGACGGAGCCCTCGACCGGTATGCACGGCGTGATGCCGCGATTCAGGAACTCGGCCATCTGCGCGAGCAGCTCCATCCGCACGCCGGAGTAGCCCTTGGCATTGGAGTTCAGCCGCGCCAGCAGGATCGCGCGCGCTTCGTGCACCGCGAAGAACTCGCCGGTGCCGGTGCCGAGAAAGCGAAGCAGATTGCGCTGCAGGGTCGCGACGCCTTTCGGCGACAACTGGCGGTCGCAGCTGTCGCCGAAACCCGTGGTGACGCCGTAGATCGGTTTGCCCTCGCCGACGAGCCGGTCGTTGAGCGCGCGCGAGGCCAGCACTCGTTGCCGCCAGGCAGGGTCCGGATCGAGTTCGACCGGAAAGTGCAGAAATGCAACGCACATGAGGTCGCCGATGCTAAGCCGATTACCGTTGACTCGAATAGCGTGGGTTTGCATGAACGTGTTCCTGTCCAGAGTCTGTGACGATACGAGGCGATATATCCCCTCGTGTTCCTCCAACTGAGCCCGCAACAGTCCGGTTACGGGTTCTTTGAAACGAAGCGGCCCGGGCAACGCTGACCCGGCGCATTCGATGATGATGATTGCACATCGAGGCCGCGTTTGGCGCGATCCTGCGTCACGCGAAGAACGCGTTTCGGCACCGCCCGGCGTTGCAACATTCCGGGTCGGCCTGACGAAGTATTGACCTCCGGAGCCCTGACCTGAACGCGCCGGCCGCTCATGCCGCGGCATGGGGTTTGTAGGCACGCCGCGTGTCCTCCGCCAGCCCCCGGTGCGTGACCGCGCCGCCGAACACCTGCAGACCGTTCGCCAGTCCGGCATCTTCTTTCAGCGCGTCGAGCCCGCGGTCGGCAAGCTTCAGAACGTAGGGATAGGTCGCTTGCGTGAGCGCAAGGGTCGCGGTGCGCGCGACCGCCGATGGCATGTTCGGCACGCAGTAGTGCACCACGCCTTCCTCGATGAACAGTGGCGCCGAATGCGAGGTGGGCCGCGAAGTGTCCGCGATGCCGCCCTGATCGATGGCGATGTCCACGAAGGCGGAGCCGCTGCGCATTCTGCGCAGGAGATCGCGCGAGATGAGCCTGGACGCGAGCTTGCCCGGCACCAGCAGTGCGCCGATCACGAGGTCCGCGTCGGCGACATGGCGGGCAACCGACATCGGTTCGGAAAAGGCCGTCTTGATGCGCCCGCAGTGCACCTGGTCGAGCGTTTCGAGCCGGTCGATGTTGATGTCCAGCACGGTCACGTCGGCACCGATGCCGGCCGCCATCTGCGCAGCGTGGCTGCCCGATTCTCCCGCGCCGATGATCACCACTTTGCCCGGCGGCACGCCGGCCACGCCGCCGAGCAGCGTGCCCGATCCGCCGTTGGCCATCTGCAGGGCCCAGGCGCCCGCCTGGATGGAGATCCTGCCGGCGATCCGCGACATCGGCGCGAGCAGCGGCAGCCTGCCAGCGGCGTCGGTGACGGTTTCGTAGGCGATGCCGCTGACGCTGCGGTCGAGCAGGCAGCCGAGCAGCGTCGGGTCGGGCGCGAGGTGCAGGTAGGCGAACAGGATCTGGTCCTTGCGCGGCAGCAGGAACTCTTCGCTCTGCAATTCCTTCACCTTCACGACCATGTCGGCCGCGTACACTTGCTGCGCCGAGCCGACCAGCGTCGCGCCGGCCGAGGCATAGTCCGCGTCCGCGAAGCCGACTCTCGCGCCCGCGCCGGACTGCACGAGCGCCTGGTGTCCACGTTGCACGAGGGCGTGAACGCCGGCGGGCGTCAGACCCACGCGGTATTCATGATTCTTGATCTCCCGGGGTACTCCGACTCGCATGACGCAAACCTCCTGCTTCAAACTCTACCCGTCGCCCCCGGGCACGGCAATCGGCGGCGTCACGCGATCGATGGCGCAGGACCTCCGGACCGGGGCCGAAGGTTCATCGTGCGCCCCGCCGCGCGGGAACCGCCTTCATCGACCTACGCTCGCAGCGCGGTCTTGTCGGCCCCGAATGCCGACAAGACCGGTTCTGCGTCACAATATCCCGCTAACCGATTTTAGCGGAGTTCCCAATGTCGACCGGAGCGATCCTTAGCGTCTTGTCAAACATTCCCTGGGGCCAGGTTGTCGAGAATGCGCCGAAGCTCGCCGATGGGGCGGCCAAGCTCTGGAGCAAGGTAGCCAATTTTCGAAAATCATCGCGGGCCGGGGAAACCGACCCGGCGCTGGCGCGGGACGAATCCAGACCGTCCGAGCTGCAGCGCCTGCAGGCACGGGTGCTCGAACTCGAGCAGTCAGTGCAGAGTCTGCACGAGCAGATGCAGGCGTCGACCGAACTGATCAAAGCCCTGGCCGATCAGAATACGCAGCTGGTTCAACGAATCGAGCTCAATCGGGCGCGGCTCGTGCGCGTGTCCGTGGGCGGCGTTCTCATCGCCTGCGCATTGCTCGCCACGATGCTGCTGCTGCGCTAGCGTCGGATCTTCACGGCAGTGCGCGCCCGGTGGCTTGCGGACTGCTGACGGCGCTGCGGCGCCTCTTCAAGCGGCCCCAGTGTGATAATGAGCGGTACGTTGGAAGAGATCCGATGAAAGCCTTTGGGCGCGGCAGCGTATTCCTGGTCCTGATGTTATGGGGGAGCCTTTCATTGGCGGCCAAGAAAGAGCATTGGGTGAAGGTGGAAAGAATCGACAAGAACACCGGGAAGAAACATGTGCTTTATGTCGATACCGGGTCCGTATCGCGAAACGGCAACGTCGCCACGATCAACACGCGATGGGCGAGCAACATGAACGAGGTCATCGTGCGGAAATTCGACTGCGTGCGGGATAAGGAAAGCGCTTCCTCGACTCCGGTGAGCAAGCTCGTCTTCGAAAAGGCTTGCAAGCGGGCCTGGGAGATCTGGAAGTAGCAGATTCCGAGTCATTTCCGCGAGCTCTTCGGAAAACGCGTGGACGCGCGCTGGCACAAGCACGACGTGGCCTGCGAAACGGCGATTGCCGATACCCTTCGATCAGAAATAAGGCTCGGTCCATTCGAGCGCCTTGGGCGCGATGCCCCGCTGCAGCGAAAGTCCCGCCGCGTAGCCGGCGATCTCGCCGGTCTGCGTGCACCAGGGAAAATTCCGCATCACCATGAAGATCGTTTCGTACGTGAATGACAGCGAAGCGCCGGTGAGCAGCAGATTGTCGATGTTCCGCGGCAGGAAGCAGCGGTAGGGAACCTCGAAGGTATAGGACGCGTATGAATCCCAGAAGAAGGTCTTGGTCATCGGCCGGGTAACGGCGTCGGCGAACCTGCGGCCGGCGCGCGCGTCGTCGATCGAAAGGACATACTCGCCGAGCGGATGGCGGCCGTCGCGTATGCCGAGGTAACGGCCGACGTTGCTGACGAACGCGTTTTCGAAACCCGGTACGTATTTCTTCAGAAATCCCGCTTCCGCGTCGACGAATTCGCGCATCGACTTCTCCGCGCGGGAATGATCCTGCGCATCGTCGTCCATGTGCAGCCCCCACTCGTACGGGACGTTCTGCCAGAAGATGAACGTTCCGGGCGCCTGGATCGGGCTCATGTCGGGCGTCGGGTGGCCGATGTAGGCGTTGCCGTAGGCGCCGGTTCCGCTCAACCTCGGCCGGTAGAGGTCATCCGGTATGTCGCCGGCTGCCTGCGCGGCGGCGATGAGCTTGGCGAGCGTCGGGTCGCTTTCGCGCTTCTGGTAGGCGACGACCTGTGCGAAGTCGACGCCGCTCATGATCCAGAGCAGGGCCCCGGGAATGGGTCGATGCACGCCGTCCCAACCGGCGGTGGCGGGCTGCGGGCCGCCGCCGCGCACGAAGGGTGCGCCGGCGCGCGCGGCCAGTTCGGCGGTTCCGGTGCCGTCGATGAATATCTTCGCGCCTATCGCCTGTGTGCCCGAGGCGTTCTGCACGATCACCCGGCTGATCGTGCCGCTGTTCGCCAGCGCGTCGACGAACGACGTTCCATAGAGTGCCCTCACGCCTGCCTCGTCGAGCATGCGCACCATGACGTTACCCGCCGCCTCGGGGTTGAAAGTGCTCCTGGAAAAGCGGCTGCCGGGTTGAAGACGCGCCTCGTAATGCGACAGCGGATTCCCAGCCCAATCGGGCAGCGTCTTCTCGGTGACCGTATAGATGCACCCGTGGTCGGCGAAGCGGCGCATCAACTCGGTGTGGATTCCGCCCGCGCCGGCGGAGGCCGCGCCCTGCAGGCCGGCGGTGTGCACGCCGCCGGGCATGTCGTATCGCTCAAGAAGGATCGTGCTCGCGCCCATGCGCGCTGCGCGCAATGCGGCGGCGAACCCGCCCGGTCCGCCTCCGACGACCACCACATCGGCCTCCAGCGCGACCGGGTTCGCCGCCAGCGTGAGTTCATGCTCGGCTTGAGGGACTTGGTGCTGGACTGATTGCACGATTGAATAATGTAACTGTACTGAGGTAATTTCAACTCGGCCGGCGGCAGTCCGCGAACATCTACCGGATACGTGGTCCGGTAGACGGGAACACAAGTAGACGATCCGAAGAAGGATTATGGCGAATTTTTCGCGGTCCGACGGTAGCCGAGGCGGCGGAGACCCGACGCCCTCAGAGCGGGGTTGCCTGCTTTTGCGCCGCGGGCCGAAATTACCGCGGCTGTCCCGCCGCTCCGACTTTGGGCCGCGCGCGGAGATAGCCGTTGTCGACGCGAACGGTTGATAATAGGAACCGCACGGCGCTGACATCGCCAGCGAGCCGTCTGCGCGATGGCCGTCGACGAGGCGCATCGTTTCCACACGGAGACATCAGTGTGAGCCTTCCCAAAGACACCATCGCCAGCATTGAAGCCAACATCGGGGGCGTGATACGCGGGCAGGGCGCGGTGTTGCGGCGCCTCTTGGCCGCCTATGCCGCCGGGGGCCACGTGCTGCTCGAGGACCTGCCCGGCACCGGCAAGACCACGCTCGCCAAGGCGCTCGCGGTTTCCATCGGCGCGAAGTTCAAGCGGGTGCAGTTCACACCGGACTTGCTGCCTTCGGACATCCTCGGCGTTTCGGTCTACAACCCGCGCGACCAGAGTTTCGAGTTTCACCAGGGGCCGATATTCACCAATATTCTGCTCGCCGATGAAATCAACCGGGCCTCGCCGCGCACGCAGTCGGCGCTGCTCGAGGTGATGGCCGAGGGGCAGGTGTCGATAGAAGGCAGGACCTGGAAGCTGGACGATTTCTTCGTCATCGCGACGCAGAATCCGGTCGAATTCCGCGGCACGTACCCGCTGCCGGAGGCGCAAATGGATCGTTTCGCGGCCTGCCTGTCGCTCGGCTACGTCGACGCGCAAACGGAAGCCGACGTGGTGTCCGCGCAGGAACTGGCGCATCCGCTGGCCAGCCTCTCGGCCTGTGCGAGCGGTGAGAGCATCGCCGCGCTGCGCGCTGCCGTGGGCAGCGTGCGCATGTCGGCCGAAGTGCGCGCCTACGCGGTCGATCTGGTGCGCGCGACACGCACCGCGGCGGGCGTCGCGCTCGGCGCCGGGCCGCGCGCCTCGATCGCGCTCACGCGCACCGCGCAGGCGCTGGCATTGTTCGACGATGCCGGGTTCGTCCACCCGGAACATGTGCGCGAAATGGCCGTTGCGGTGATCGCGCACCGCCTGGTGATCGATTCGCAGGCGAAGTTCTCCGGCATGACCGGCCGCAAGCTGGTCGAAGAGCTGCTCGACCGGGTGCCGGTGCCGGCTTAGGAGGTCATTGGACCCGGGGATCATGCAATTTCGCAGATTCGCGATTTCACGGGGAACCCGTTGGATGTCTTGCTTCGAGTCCGTTTGGCGGTTCGCTGACTAGGCTTTGTGTGGACCCATGCGCAGTCTTTTCTACTACTCCTACCGCCGTTTCTCGCGCTTTACGCACTGGTACGAGCGCCGCTTCACCGGCATCGGCCGTCTGGTGATCGCGGCGGCCGTTGCGTTCGGCATCTTCGGCGTCGACACCGAGCAGACAACCGCCTACCAGGGCTTCGCCTATCTGGTCTCGCTGATCGTGCTGGCGGCCGCGGCATCGTCGATGTTCCGCGGCCGCTTTGGCGTTCGCCGCGACCTGCCGCGATTTGCCACGGCCGGAGAGCCCCTTGAATACCGGCTGTACGTGCGTAACCTGAGCCGGAAAGCCGAGCGCGGCCTGACGCTGTTCGAGGACTTCGAGTTCAGCTTTCCTTCGCGGCGGGAGTTTGCGCAGGCGCGCGAGCCGGGCGTAAAGCGCAACCGCGTCGACACTGCATTGGGCTTTTATCTGTGGATGTGGCTGCTGGCCGAACGCCGCAACGGCGCGGTCGAACCGGGGCCGATGGCGGCCGTCCCGGCCGGCGCGGAAAGCGCGGCAACGATGCGCATGACCGCGCGGCGGCGCGGCGTGGTGCGCTTTGCCACGGTGAGCGTCGCGCGCACCGATCCGCTCGGTCTGTGCCGCGCGTTCTCGCGCGTCAGCGCGCCGCAATCGGTGCTGGTGTTGCCGCGCCGCTATCGTCTGCCGCCGATCACGCTGCCGGGGCAGCGTCGTTATCAGCCTGGCGGCGTCGCGCTGGCGGGGTCGGCGGGCGATTCGGAGGAATTCTTCGGCTTGCGTGACTACCGGCCCGGCGACCCGCTGCAGCATGTGCACTGGAAGAGCTTCGCGCGCACCGGCAGGCCCATCGTAAAGGAGTTCCAGAGCGAGTTCTTCGAGCGTCACGCGCTTGCGCTGGACACCGCGTTCACCGGCGCGCAGGCGTTCGAAGAAGCCGTGTCGGTGGCGGCATCGTTCGTCTACACGCTGGAAACGCAGGAGTGCCTGCTCGACATGCTGTTCGTCGGCGATGGGACGCATGTGTACACCGCCGGGCGCGGCCTGCTGCGGGCCGAGCATCTGCTGGAAGTGCTGGCGGGAGTGCGCATGCAGCAGGGCAATGCGCTCGAGCGTCTCGAGACAGCGGTGCTCGAGCGCGGCGGCGGCCTGGCAAGCTGCATCCTGGTGCTGGCCGGGTGGGATGACGCGCGCAGCCGGCTGCTCGCCTCGCTGCGGCGCTCCGGCCTGCAAGTGCTCGCGTTCGCGCTGGTCGCCGATGACGTGCAGATCGATGCCGCCCGGGGCGTGCGACGGCTGCGCGTGGGCAGCGTGCAACAGGACCTGCTCGGTCTATGAATACGCCCTTCGGCATGGTCGGCGCGGCGCTGCTGTTCTGGGGCTGGCAGAGCGGATGGCTGCTTGTCGCGGTGCCGCTGGCGCTGGCCGTCGAATCGCGGGTCTTCTGGCGTCCCGCCCATGTCCTCGACGGGGCGGGCATCAATCGGTTTGCCGATCTGTCTTCGCTGGCATTGATCGCCGTGGCCGCGTGGTTTCTGGTGAGCATCGAGGGGCCGCGCGCGGCGCGGACCGTGATCGGCACGGCGCAGTGGCTGCCGGTAACACTGGCACCGCTTGCGTTGGCGCAGGCCTACCTGGTGCGCACGCCGCTCGATCTGTCGGTGCTGTTCGTCACGCTGCGCAGGCGTCCCGAATCGGGTCTGCGCGTGGATTTCGGCTTCGTGTACGTGATCGCGTGCGTGCTGGCTGCGGCCACCGCCAACGTGCGCGATGAAATGTTCTACGCCGGCGCCGCGGTGTTCGCCGCCTGGTCGTTGTGGAACCTGCGTTCGCGCCGGTATAACCGCGCCGTGCCGTTCGTGATGCTGATCACCGCAAGCGTGATGGGGTATGCCGGCCACATAGGGTTGAATCAATTGCAGCGCGCGGTCACCGAATGGGTCGGTGAATGGATCGACCGCTCGGCGCAGACCAACCCGTTTCGCGCGCACACCGACATAGGAAGCATCGGAAAACTCAAGCAGTCCGATCGCATCGTGCTGCGCGTGCGCCTGCCTGAAGGCGAGCGCACGCCGCTGCTGCTGCACCGCGCCAGCTACAACGTCTTTTCGTCGCCGAGCTGGATCGCGCGACGGGTGGAATTTGAAGCGCTGCCCGGGGAACCGGGCAGCGGCTGGGCGATACGCGAATCAGCGGGCGCGGCGGCGGATGCACGCCGGCCATCGGGAACGGAGGTCGAGGTGCTGGAGTACGCACGCGACGGCAAGGCGATTCTTTCGCTGCCGTCAGGCACGGTGCTTCTGAGCGGCCTGCCGCCGGCGGAAGTGCGGCGCAGCCGCCTTGGAAGCATCAGCGTGGAAACTGCTGCGGGATTCATCCGCTATCGGGCGCAACGCGGACCCGGAACCGCCGAGCAAGGCGCGCCCGAGGCGGCCGATTTTCAGGTGCCGCCCCGGGAAAAGGAAGCCATACGCGCGATTGCCGCGAGGCTGGGCCTGCACGCAATCGATGCCGCCGAGGCGCGCCGCAGGGTCGAGCGTTTTTTCCGCGAGAATTTCAGCTATACGACCTGGCTGGAAGCCTCGTCGCCGAATGCCCGGACGTCGCTTGCCGCTTTTCTGACCGAGACGCATGCCGGTCATTGCGAATATTTCGCCAGCGCCACCACGCTGCTGCTGCGCGAGGCAGGCATCGCCGCGCGCTACGCCACCGGCTTTTCGGTGCAGGAAAAGAGTCTCGGCGGCGATTACCTGGTGCGCGAACGCCACGCGCATGCATGGACGCGCGCATGGATCGGCGGCGCCTGGGTGGATATCGACACGACGCCGCCGCAGTGGTTCGAGATCGAAAGCGGCAGCAGCAGCGCGTGGGAGCTGTTCGGCGACGCCTGGTCGTGGCTGCGATTTGCCTGGGGCCGCTATCAGACCGCCGACGAGGACGTGCTGCCACGGCCGCTGCTGTTGGGATTGCTGGCTGCGCTGTTTGCGGGCCTCGCGTGGAGCATCATGCGGCGGCCGTCACGGCGTACGGCGGCGGGTATTCGCGGACCGCGGGCCACCGCGATGGTCCGCGGCGCTGATTCCGAGTTCTATCGCATCGAGAAGTTGCTCGCCGCGCGCGGGCTCGGGCGTCATCCGAGCGAGCCGGTTTCGGTGTGGTTGCAGCGGCTGGAGCGCGTCAGTGTCGCGGCGGAGAACGATGCGCAGGGCGCGGCAACGCGGCCGGGCGAACTGCACCTAAGCGAGCTGCGCGCGATCGCCAAGCTGCACTACCGCCTGCGCTTCGATCCGCTGCCGATGGCGGCCGATCGACGCACGGAGCTGCGAATGCGGGCAGAGCGCTGGCTGCAGGCGGTGCACACGGCAGCGTGAGGCGATCGAACCGCTGCCACGGAAAGCGCTCGGCTTCCGATTCGAACCGCTCCGGGCAGCCGAGGTCAGCGTACCATCGGAATGACGCGCTCGGCAGCAAGTCGCTGCTTGAGTGCGCGTCCCTTGGCCGGGGCCGCGACCCAGATCATGACTGCGGCCAAAGCCGCGGCCAGTACCGCGACCCCGAAAGCCCACAGGTACGAGCCGGTCTTGTCGAAGAGATAGCCGCCGATCCACGACCCCAGGGCACCGCCGACGCCGACGCTTGCCTCGACCAGGCCGTAAATGATGCCGATGGCCGGACCGTGAAACAGGTCCGCCGCCGTGGTCATGAAGATGGGCGCGGTCGATCCCCATCCGACCCCGATCAGCATCACGAACAGGTAGATCAGCCACAGGCCCCCGCCAGCCTGAAACAGCACCAGGCAGTAGAAACTGACGCAGAAAAAGATCATGCCCACCGAGAAGGATCGTTCGCGACCGATGCGGTCCGAGACCACGCCCCAGACGACGCGAAAAACGGTGGACGTCAGGCCGATCAGGCCGAAAAGCCACGCCGCCGCCATGCTCGAGACGCCTTGCTGGACCAGAAACCCGACAAAATGGGTCAGCACCATGTACACGCCGATCATGATCAGCATCGGGAACATCATGAGCGCCCAGAAGTTGGCGGTGCGGGCCGCCGCGCCGAGACTCCATCGAAACTCGTCGCCGTGGCGCTGGTCTGCGGGCACCGTGCGCTCGGTTCCGGCGTCATCGGGCCGCCCGTCCGAGCCGCGATATCCGATGTCCGTCGGTTTGTGGCGCAACAGAAAACCATTGAGCGGCAGCAGGATCGCAGCGGTCAGCAAACCCATGACCATGAAGCCGGAACGCCAACCCCAGTTCGATATCAGCTCCTGAGTGAACGGGGGGAACAGCATGATGCCCAGGCCCATGCCTGATGCCGCGAACCCGCTGGCGGTTCCGCGACGCTTCTCGAACCAGTGGGGTATGACCGCGGTGTAGGCGGCCAGGGAGATGAAGGCCACGCTGAACCCGCACAACACCCCGTAGAACAGGTAGTACTGGAGCAGTCCGTTGATCGTGGAACACAGAACCAGCCCGCCCGCCAGCAGCGCGATGCCGGGCAGGATGACCCGGCGCGGGCCGAAGCGGTCGATGAGTCCGCCGGCCACGGGCGCAGCGATGACGTAGCAGATCATCGCCACGGACTGGACGCCCGATATTTCGCCCCGGCCCCAGCCGAAGTCCTCCACCATCGGAACCAGGAAGACCGAAAACATCGACCGGAAACCGAACCAGAACGCCATCGATATCAGTGCAACGCCGACGATCACCCAGCCGTAATAGAAACGGCGTGCGGGCCGACGACCGGGGTTGTGTTTCGTGGTCATGCTGCGTTCTCCCTCCCGAATTCCGAGGTCATCGCGATCCCGGCCGACGAACGATACTACGGCACGGTCTCCGGCACGAGCGCGCCGGCAGATGCCTGCGCGAAAAGCGGATTGAAACCGCCGGCAATCCTGACGGATTCGCGCCCATCCCATACAATGGTCCGCATCGCGGTCCCGACCCGATGCTTTTCCTGTTCGAGCGCCAAACTGAGAACTCTCCGGTGAATGCGACAAACGTTGCGGCGGCACCCAGGACGTTGCTGCCACTGATACAGTATCCGCGCGTGCAGTTCGATTTCGGCGCCATCGGGACGCTGCCCGCCGAACTCGCCGTTCTTCGTGCGGTGCGTCCCCTTTTCGTGACCGACCAGGGTCTGGTTGCCTGCGGCGTGTTCGATACCGTGCGGGCCGCGATGCCCTCGGGAGCGGAACTGGCTGTGTTCGACCGCATACCCGAGAACCCGACGGTGCAAGGCGTTGAGCAGGCGCTCGAGGTCTACCGCGAGCGGCGCTGCGACGCGGTCGTGGCAGTCGGCGGCGGCTCGGTGATCGATTCCTGCAAAGCGATCTCGGTGATGGCGACCCATCCCGGGCGCGTCGGTGAATACCTCGGCAGGGCCGAGAAGATCACGCCCGATGTGGCGCCATTGATCGCCGTCCCGACCACTTCCGGAACCGGCAGCGAAGTGTCGCGGGGCGCCGGCATTCATCCGACGTCGAGCAGTCGCGGCGGCAGCCTCGGCAGCCCCTTCATCGTGCCGAAGACGGCGATTTGCGATCCCGATCTGACGCTGACGCTGCCGCCGTTGCTGACCGCGGCGACGGGCATGGACGCGTTGTCGCACGCAGTCGAGGGGCTGCTTGCCAAGACGGTCAATCCGGTGGGCGACGCGATTGCCGTCGACGCGATCACGCGCGTGTGCGACTGGCTTCCGAAGGCGGTGCGAGACGGCGCCGATCGTGAGGCGCGCTGGCACATGATGATGGCTTCGATGGAGGCGATGCTCGTGTCCAAGGGTCTGGGCGCCGCGCATGCACTTGCCAATACCTTTGGCGACCAGGGGCTGCATCACGGTACGCTGGTGACGCTTGCGCTGCCGCCGGTGCTGCGCGGGTTGGACGCGCACGCCGGCGAGCGTATCAGACGGCTTGCCGACGCGATGCGGTTGGGCACGGGGCGTCACCCGGGCGCCGCGATCGCGGAGATGAATCAAGCTCTGGGCTTGCCGGCCGATCTGCGCAGTTACGGCTACAAACTCGCCGATCTCGACGAGGCGGCAGCCGACGCGCATGCGAGCTGGTTCAACCGCAGCGCGCCGTATCATCCGACCAAGGACGAATTCAAGACGATGATCACCGAGATCATCGGTTAGCGGCCAAGTTTCGGTCGGCGAAAGGGGTAACCGCATGGGCAATCTGTTGAACGGCCGCTGGACCGTCGATGACACCCTCAAGGAAATTCGCGAAGGCGGCAAATACGTCAAGCACCCGTCGCTGTTTCGGCAATGGATCACGGCGGACGGCTGCTCCGGGTTCAAGGCCGAGGCGGGCCGCTACCACCTGTACGTTTCGGTCAGTTGTCCATGGGCGCACCGAACGGTTCTGTTCCGGGTATTGAAGAAACTGGAGAACGTGATCGGCATGACCTACACCGCGCAGCGCGGCGACGGCCAGGGCTGGTCGTTCGGCGAGGACGGGCACCTCGTGCCGGGCACCGAACGCCGTGTGAAGCATCTGCACGAGATCTACACCATTGCCGACGCGGCCTGCACCTCCCGCGTGACCGTGCCGACGCTGTGGGACAGCCGAACGCGCCGGGTCGTGAACAACGAGTCCTCGGAAATCATCCGGATGTTCAATTCGGCATTTTCGGGACTTGCGCCGATCACCCCCGACTACTTTCCGCAGCCGTTGCGCGCCGCCATCGAAGCGATGAACGAGAAGGTCCTGCGCGGCGTCAACGATGCCGTGAACGGCTGCGGCCGGTCCGCGTCGCAGGCGGCCTACGACGAAGCGTTCGACATGCTGTTTCGCACCCTTGATGAGCTGGAATCGATTCTCGGCAGGCAGCGCTTTCTGTGCGGCGATCAGCAGACCGAGGCGGACTGGCGGCTGTTTCCCAACCTGATCCGTTTCGACCCGATTTCGTACATCGGCTACAAGTGCAACCTGCGGCGCATCGAGGACTATCCGAATCTTTCGAACTACTTGCGCGATCTCTACCAGACGCCGGGTATTGCGCAAGTGTGCGACGTCGAAGGAATGAAGCGGGCCGTGTTCGGCATCGGCGGTCCGATCCCGAGCAACGGCGTCGTCCCGAAGGGACCCGAAATGCGCCTCGACCGGCCGCATAACCGCGGCCGGTTTCGAAAAGCGGCTTAGAACCTGTTGCAAGACGACCCACATGATGCGAACGGCAGTGGACGCCCGATGGTCGAATGGAATATCGACGAAGGACGCGCCAGGCGCGAATCGGCGCACCCGGGCCGGGGTGGGTCGGTAGGCCGTGACCGCGCGGCGACACGAGACGCGAGGCGATGGCAACTCAACGACGAGTCATTTATCTGACCACGGGGCGCGGCCCGACGTGGCTGCGCGTCTTGCTGACCCTTGGCGCGCTGGGCGCAGCCGTCATTGCGTTCTGGCTCGGACTGGTGTTGGCGCTCGCCGTGGTGGCGACGGTGGCGCTGGCGCTGCTCCCGGTGCTGGCATGGAGAGCCTTTTCCGCCTCCCGGCGGCCGGGCGGATCGGCGACGATCGACGGGGAGTACACGGTCGCGTCGTCTTCCGATGTCGACGTTCAGGACGAGCCGACCGAACCCAAGGGTCGCGAGCCACCGCGTTGACGCCCGGAAGACCGCGCTATGCTTCCCGGGAGCGCTTGCGGTCGCCGCGCGTGTTCGATACGGCGCATGTTCTCCGACCTGTCGGGGGACCGGCGCTCGCGGCAACTTAAGCGCGGCGCACGGGTCAAAGTGGTTTCGACGGCAATCAGGCAGCCGCATGTCCGCGGCCCGGACCGGGTATCTTGGCGTCGTGACCGATATGGAGTGTGAATGAACAGGGTACTGCTGTGGTTGGCTCTGGCGCTGGCGACGGCCGCTCACGGTGCGTCAGCCGATGTGCGAACGTCTTATCCGCCGGAGTTGAAGCCGGCGTGGCAGCAGGCCCGTGCGGCGCACATGGCGGCTGAACTGCTCGCTCACTACCACTACAAGAGGACGCCGCTCGACGAAACGCTTTCGAAGAAGATATTCGTCGAATATCTGAAATCGCTCGATTCCGAGAAGCTCGTCTTCGTTCAGGCCGACATCGACCGCTTTTCCGCCGACAGGGCCCGGCTCGGCGACGCCATCCGTGACGAAGATCTCAGCGTTCCGTTTTCGGTTTTCAATCTTTATCAGCGTCGCGCAATTGAGCGCTATACGTACGCCCGGACTTTGCTGAAGAAGGGGTTTGATTTCCGCAAGCTCGAGGACTATCGATACTCCAGGGAAAACGAGGCCTGGCCGAAAACGGAATCGGAAATGCGCGAACTGTGGCGCAAACGCGTCAAGAACGAGTGGCTGCGGCTCAAGCTGGTCGGCAAGGACGACAGGAGCATCGCTGAAATACTCGACAAGCGCTATGACAATTTTCTGAAGCGCGTCGCCCGCATAAAGAGTGCAGACGCCTTTCAGGCTTTCATGAACGCGTTCACCACGGCCATCGAGCCCCACACGAACTATCTGGTGCCGCGGGCCGCCGAGGAATTCGACATCGCGATGAGGCTGTCCCTGGTCGGCATAGGCGCGGTTCTGGCGGAAAAGGACGACTACACCACGATCCGCAAGCTGGTGCCGGGCGGCCCGGCTGCGCTGTCGGGCCGGCTGAAGAGTGGCGATCGCATCGTCGGCGTTGCTCAGGGCGCGGGCGGCGCGATGACGGACATCCTTGGATGGCGCCTGCAGGATGCGGTGGCGCTGATTCGCGGTGCACCCGATTCGGTCGTCGTGCTCGACGTGCTTCCCGCGGATGCCGCGCCCGAAGGCCAACGCAAACGGGTTTCCCTGGTGCGCAAGAAGATCAGTCTCGAGGAGCAGGCCGCCAAGTCGTCTGTCCATTCGGTACGAGACGGGAAGGTCACCCGCCGAATCGGCGTGATAGCACTTCCCTCCTTCTACGAGGATTTCGCCGCCAAACGAAAGGGCGATCGGCGTTACAGGAGCGCGACCCGGGATGTATCGCGCCTGCTCGACAAGTTCAGGATAGATAGGGTCGACAGCGTATTGATGGACCTGCGCAACAACGGAGGTGGTTCGTTGGCTGAAGCGATCGAACTCACCGGTCTGTTCATCGACAAAGGACCCGTCGTGCAGCAGCGCAACGCGCGAGGCGAGGTCTTGGTGATGAGCGACACCCAAGCCGGCGTCGCCTGGGAGGGTCCGCTCGGCGTGCTGCTCAACCGCGGTTCGGCCTCCGCGTCGGAGATTTTCGCCGCCGCGATCCAGGATTACGGCCGCGGCCTGATCATCGGCGACTCGAGCTTTGGCAAGGGCACGGTGCAGAACATGATCGATCTTGATCTGCTCGCCAAGAGCAATACGCCGCAGTTCGGGGAACTGAAGATGACGGTCGCCCAGTTCTTCCGTGTCAACGGAGGCACGACCCAATTGCACGGCGTGATGCCCGATATCCTGCTTCCGGCCGTTTCGCACGCGGAAAACTTCGGCGAATCGAGATTCGACAATGCGCTGCCCTGGGCGCAGGTACGGGCAGCGGACTATAAGCCGGTCGGCGACCCGAAAGCCGTGCTGCCGATTCTCGTGACCCTGCACGAGGCACGCGTGAAAAAGGACCGGGAGTACCAGTACCTGAAGGAGGACATCGCGGAATTGACGCGCCAGCGCAGAAGGAACAGTGTCTCGCTCAACGAAGCCGAACGGCGCAGCGAACGTGACCGTCTCGAGGCCCGGCTCAGGTCCCGGGAATTGCGCAACGATCGCGGGGCGAACTCCGATGAGGGTGCCGTGGGCAAGCAGAGCGCGAGCGCGAAAGGCGGCGCATTTCGCGATGACGGTCTGCAATCCAGCGAGCGCGATCTCGCCGTTGAACTGGCAGCGGAAGACGCCCGGAAGAACGCAAAGGACGTTTTGTTGAACGAGGCCGTCAACATACTCAGCGACGAATTGGGGGTGCTGCAATCCGGCGCGAGGCTGGCATCGCGCGTCAAGCCCGACTCGCCCTTGGGGCCGGGGCAGAAACGCGGCGGCGACGCGGTCCTTGACCGGGCGCAGCGACGGTAAGATGCTTGGCGAGGCCGGGCGGCCCCGGCGGCCGCGGGGTTGCGCGCCGGATGTCCCGTTCGGGCCCTGATCAGCGACCACTCCGCGAAAGGCACTCGGAAATGACGGACGCCATGGACGCAGGAACCGCAGCCTGGAAGGCGCTCGCGGAGCATCAACGGGATATCCGTGCCTTGCACCTGCGCGAGCTGTTCGCCGGCGATCCGGCGCGCGGCGAGCGCATGACGCTGGAGGCGGCCGGACTGGTCTTCGACTACTCGAAAAACCGGATTACCGACAAGACGATAGGACTGCTTGTTGCGCTGGCCGAGCAATCGGCGCTGCGCTCGCGCATCGACGCGATGTTTCGCGGTGACCGGATCAATGTCACCGAAGACCGCCCGGCGCTGCACGTGGCTCTGCGCGCGCCGCGCGGCGCGTCTTTCGTCGTCGACGGCGAAAACGTCGTTCCCCAGGTGCATGCGGTGCTCGACAAGATGGCGGACTTCGCGCAGCGCGTGCGCGAAGGATCGTGGAAGGGCCATACCGGCAAGCGCATCCGCAACGTGGTCAACATCGGCATCGGCGGCTCCGACCTCGGGCCGGTCATGGCCTACGAAGCGTTGAAGCACTACAGCGACCGGGGCATGACGTTCCGATTCGTCTCCAACGTCGACGGCACGGATTTCGCGGAAGCGACCCGCGACCTCGATGCCGCGGAGACACTGTTCATCGTCGCGTCGAAAACGTTTACGACGCTGGAAACGATGACCAACGCGCACACCGCGCGGGACTGGCTGCTGGAGATGCTGGGCGGCGACGAGCGGGCCGTGGCGCGGCATTTCGTCGCCGTCTCGACCAATGCAGGCAAGGTATCGGGATTCGGCATCGATACCGCGAACATGTTCGGATTCTGGGACTGGGTCGGCGGACGCTATTCGATGGATTCGGCGATCGGCCTGTCGACGATGTTGGCGATCGGGCCGGAGCACTTCCGCGCAATGCTCTCGGGATTCCACGAAATGGACGAGCATTTCCGCAGCGCGCCGTTCGAACGCAACCTGCCGGTGCTGATGGGCCTGCTCGCACTTTGGTACAACAATTTCTTCGGTGCGCAGACCGTTGCCGTGCTGCCCTATGAGCAGTACCTGAAGCGCTTTCCCGCCTATCTGCAGCAGTTGACCATGGAGAGCAACGGCAAGCGCGTGACGCTGGACGGCGGCCCGGTCGAGCGCGATACCGGTGCGATCTACTGGGGCGAGCCGGGCACCAACGGCCAACACTCCTTCTACCAGCTGATCCACCAGGGCACGCGGCTCATTCCCTGCGACTTCATCGCCTTCGGCCGGTCGCTCAACCCGCTCGGGCGGCATCACGACATGCTGCTGGCGAATGTCCTTGCGCAGGCCGAGGCGCTCGCGTTCGGCAAGACGCCGGAGGAAGTTGCCGCTGAAGGCACGCCCGCGCGGCTGGTTCCCCACCGGGTGTTCGAGGGCAACCGGCCGTCCAACATGATTCTGGCCGAACGGTTGACGCCCGCGGTGCTGGGCAAACTGGTCGCGCTCTACGAGCACAGCGTCTATACGCAGGGCGCGATCTGGCGCATCGATTCGTTCGACCAATGGGGTGTCGAACTGGGCAAGGCGCTCGCTCAACGCATCGTTGCCGAGCTCGAGAGCGGGCCCGAGCCCAGGCTGGCGCACGACAGCTCGACCAGCGGCCTCATCGGCCGCTGCAGAGAAATGAAACGGCGAGCGGGATGAGGATCGGTCGGGGCCGATTCGCGCTGCGCGCCGGTGTTCGAGCGACGAAGCGCATTCGGGCCGGGCTGCGCTGACCACGGCGGGAGCGTGGCGGCCGCCGGCGCAATCGCGGTCCATTGAGCGAAAGGAAACCATCATGCAACTCGGAATGATCGGACTCGGACGCATGGGCGCGAACATGGTGCGCAGGCTCATCAGTGCGGGACATGACTGCGTCGTCTTCGACCGGTCCGCCAAGGCGGTCGGCGACCTGGCGAAGGAGAAGGCCGTCGGGGCCGCGTCGCTCGCCGATCTGCTGGGCAAGCTCGCAAAACCGCGCGCGCTGTGGTTGATGGTGCCCGCTGCCGCCGTGGACAGCACGATCGCCGACCTGCTGCCGCTGCTCGAACGCGGCGATGTGCTGATCGACGGCGGGAATTCCCATTACGTCGACGATATCCGCCGGGCGAAGCAACTGGCGGCGCAGGGCGTTCACTACGTCGATGTCGGCACCAGCGGCGGCGTGTGGGGACTGGAGCGGGGCTACTGCATGATGATCGGCGGCGAGGTTGCGACAGTGCGGCATCTCGATCCGATTCTGGCCAGCCTGGCTCCCGGCATGGGCGCCATTGCACGCACGCCCGGACGTGAAAAAGGCGCGCGCGGAGATGTCGCCGGCACCGCCGAGCAGGGCTACCTGCATTGCGGCCCGAACGGCGCCGGCCACTTCGTCAAAATGGTCCACAACGGGATCGAATACGGACTCATGGCCGCGTACGCCGAAGGGTTCAACGTGTTGCGAGCGGCGAATGTCGGCAGACAGGCGCACGCGATCGACGCGGAATCGACCCCGCTGCGCGACGCCGAACACTACCAGTACGATTTCGAGCTGCCGGATATCGCGGAGGTCTGGCGCCGCGGCAGCGTCATTGCGTCGTGGCTGCTCGACCTGACGGCGAGCGCGCTGGCCAAGGATCCAACGCTCGCGAAATTCGCCGGGCGAGTCTCCGATTCGGGCGAAGGGCGTTGGACGATCAAGGCGGCGATCGACGAAGGCGTGCCGGCCCCGGTGCTGACCACCGCGCTGTACGAGCGCTTCGCGTCGCGCGGTGAAGCGGAGTTTCAGGACAAGCTGCTTTCGGCGATGCGTTACGAGTTCGGCGGTCACGAGGAAAAGCCTGCCGGCAGGTGACCGGGCAGGCAGCCGGGCTGTGGATTGCCTCGGACACGGGCAACCCGCCGCTCGAAGCGTACCGGGGTCAGCGCGTCGGCCGCCAGGCGGCGAAACAAAGCCCCGTCCCGGTGCCAGCTGGCGAGCGGTACGCCGGCACGTACTCCGCCCAGGCCAGCGCGAGGTGCTCGGCGGCGCCTGCGGCGGCAACCCAGTTCCGGATCTCGGAATTGCCGGAATTGAGCTTGTTGCGCGGCAGGCTTTTCAACGTGTTCGCATCCTTGTCTTTCAGCGCCTGGATGATCGAACGGTCGAACGGTTCATCGATCGCGAAATGGCTCAGGCCGCCCGAACCCAGTATGGCGACGCGGACCGGCTTCGGATACGACTCGACTGCCTCGCGTATCGCCTGGCCGATCGCGTAGCAGCGCGCGGGGGTGGGCTGGTTGGGTGGATAGTAGGTGTTCAGGAACACCTGCACGACCGGGACGACCGGGTCGAAGTTCAGCAAGCGGCTGTGCACGAACGCGAACGCGTGACCTTCTCCTTCGCCGCGCGGCAGACGATCCGACACCGCCGTGTCGAATCCCCGCTCGATGAGATGCCCGATCAGGTGCTCCGCCAGTTTTCCATCGGCCGGATACTCGATTCGTCCTGCCGCGAGGTAATAGCGGGCCTGTATCGCGGCAAACCAATCGACCCATTCCGGTTTGGGAGCGCGTTGCTGGTGAGGGATGGTCTTGCCCCGATGGACAAGCAGCGAGGGCAGAGCGTCTTCGAGAAACAGCTCCTTTTGATCATCGCCGATGACGATCAGCGCGTCGAGCCGCGCACTGCGCATTTCGCCGCTGATTCGATCCAGCGCAGCCTGCGCCAACGCGTGGCGTCTGGCGTAGTTCTCGGCTGTGCACTCGGCGTCGAAACGACCGGCCGCATGCGCAACGAGCGCCTCGTAGGAAGCGGGGGCGCCTTCGCGGTCGAGCAGTTTCATCGTCGGTTCACGCGGCTCGAACCACGTCCACTCCTCGACCGTCGCATTGAGCATGGGCGAGTGCGAGCTGCCGATGCCGAGCACGATTTGCGCCATGCGCCGTCCCGGTCAGCGAGGCAGGTGAAGCGTCACCCGCGGTGAGCGCTCCTGCGTGATCGAAGAAATCATTTTGAAGGACCGCCGGGCGTGTCGGATAAAGGGCAAGACGGAGTGTAACTGCGTCCGATCCCGGACGCATGACACCGCGAGCGGCGAGCAGGCAGTGACCGCAGAGGATGGCAAAGGCCTGGTTCCGCACTGGCCAACGCATCGGCAGCTTCGTATAGAATCCGCCATCGGTCCAACACTGCTGCTCACACCATCTGAATATGCTCGTTCGCGCCCTCGGATCAGTCCTGCTAATCGCAGTCGGGGCCTTGACGGCCTTGCCCGATGCCAACGCGGCGGAACGCGAGTTTTCGCCGCAGGTCTGGATCAACCCAGGCATTTATTCCTTGCATTTTGATCGCAACAAGAACCTCCGGGATGACAATGTGGGCCTCGGTGCGGAAGTCGTGCTGGCGCCGGACCATGCCTTGTTGGCGGGTTCATTCGTCAACAGCGACTGGACCAGGAGCCGTTACGGTGCTTACGCATGGCGCCCGCTGCACTGGCAGCTCGACGGTACCCATGTAAGCGCCGGCGTTATCGTCGGAGCCTTCGACGGATATCCGCGTTACCGCGAGGGTGCGTGGTTTGTCGCTCCGATGCCGGTCGTGGCCATCGAGGGCGAGCGGCTCGGCGTCAACCTCAGCGTTATTCCCACTTTGCAAAACCGGGTCAACGGCGCGATAGCCGTGCAGATCAAGCTGCGGGTCTGGTAGCAGACGGGTCGGCTCAATAACCCGGCGGCGCGCGGAACGGCCCGGTCACGAGCGCGAGGCTGCGCGCCAGCGCAAGCAGCGCCGATTCGCTCCATCTGCGTCCGACCACCTGCACACCGATTGGCAGGCCTTCCCCGGATTGCGCGAGCGGCAGTACCACCACCGGATGGCCGGTGAGGTTGAACGCGCAGGTATAGGCGGTGCCGGCGAGAAAATACGGAACCTTGCGCTCGTCGACGTCGACCGGCGTGCCCCACGGCAAGTGAGGAATGGCCGGGCCGACCGTTACCGGGCACAGGAAAGCGTCGCAGCCATCGAAAAATCTTTCCAACGCGGCGATCAGCGCATCGCGCCGCGTGAGACTTGCCATGTAGTCGGCGATGGTGGCGCGCGCGCCCTTGGCCGAACCGATGCCCACCGGCACGTTGTCCCCCAGCGTTGCGTTGAGCGCGGCGACGCGCTCGGCGACCCGATCCGGCGCGGTCGCCGCGCGCTCGGCAATCGCGATCTCGCCCCAGGTTTCCCAGGCGGCATTGAAGTCGAAATCGGCCGGCATACGCTCCTCGATCGTGCAACCGCACGCGGCCAGATCGCCTGCCAGTTTCGCGATCGCATTCTTCGTGTCGCGCGTCACCGGGATGCCGCCGAAATCGGTGCTCCATGCGAAGCGATACGATTTGATCGGTTGCTCGGCCGTTTCGGCAAGCGGTACCGGCGGCACGTCCGGCTCGGCCTCGTCGGGTCCGGCGATCAGCTTCAGGATCAGCGCCAGATCGTCCACCGAGCGCGCCAGCGGTCCGAGCGTGTTCATGTGCCGCGTCGCGCGCGGCAGGCCCGGCGGTTCGGGGATGTGGCCGGTATTGGGCACTCTGCGTTCAGTGGGCTTGAGGCCGAACAGTCCGCAGTAATGCGCCGGCGTCCTGACTGAAGCTGCCAGATCGCTGCCCACATCGAACGCCGAGAGCCCCGCGGCCACCGCTGCGCCTCCGCCGCCGGTCGATCCGCCCGGCGTGCGCTCGAGATTCCACGGATTGTTGGTGCGGCCGAAGATCGGATTGTCGGCGCGGTAATCGGCCGAGAGCGGCGGCAGGTTGGTCTTTCCCATCAGTATCGCGCCGGCGGCGCGCAGCCTTGCCACCGCGGTTGCGTCGCGCGCGGGCACGTACTGCGCAAGCGGCGGATGCCCGCCGGTGGTGCGCATGCCCGCGGTTTCGAGCGCATCCTTGATGGTCATCGGTACCCCATGCAGCGGGCCCCAGAGTTCGCCGCGGGCGAGCGCGGCGTCGGCGGCGCGCGCACGCAAGAGGGCGCCTTCCTCGTCGAGCGTGCATATCGCATTCAGCGCCGGATTGTGCTTGGCGATCCGGGCCAAGTACATTTGCAGCACCTCGGTTGCGCTCGTGCGGCGGGCGCGAATCGCCGCAGCGAGTTCGCTGGCGCTGGAGAAGGGATCGAGTGGCATGGCGAAATCCTTTGATTGCGACTGACTGAGGATAGTATAGGGCATGGGTGCGGCGTCGATGCTTTGCGCGGGGCCCAACGCAGTGACCGGCGCGCTTTACAGAACGGTTTCGAGCGCTGTAGATTGGCGCGCCGGCGTAATTGAAGCGAATGCGAGGCGAATCAGGATGGTCACGGCGTCCAGGGAGTTCCAGGTCTTCGTCAAGCCGGTCGGCGCGGCGTGCAATCTGGACTGCAGCTATTGCTACTACCTCGAGAAGCAAAAGCTCTACCCGAGGGATGAGTCGCCGCGCATGCCCGGGAGCGTGTTGGAGGACTACATCGCCCAGCACATCGCGGCCTGCCCCATTCCGACGGTCCTTTTTTCATGGCACGGCGGCGAGGCGACTTTGCTCGGCGTGGACTACTTTCGAAGGATCGTCCAGCTTCAGCGCAAGCACGCGATTGCGGGGCGGGACATCATCAACGACCTGCAGACCAACGGGACATTGCTCGACGAGGAATGGTGCCGGTTTCTGGCCGCCGAACACTTCACCGTGGGACTCAGCCTGGATGGGCCGAGCGAGCTTCACGACCACTATCGCCTGAGCAAGGCGGGCAAGCCGACGCACGTGCAGGCGATGCACGGACTGCTGCTCCTGCAACGTTTCGGGATTCCGCATACCGTGCTGTGCGTCGTGCACGCAGGCAACGTCGGTCATCCGCTGCTCGTCTACCGTTTCTTCAAGGAAGCAGGAGTCAGGAATCTGGTGTTCCTTCCTCTGGTCATGCGCGCCGATGACGGTGCGGTGTCGCCGGAGACGGTTCCGGCAAGAACCTTCGGTGAGTTCATGTGCACGATCTTCGACGAGTGGATCAGCAAGGATATCGGCCGCGTCAACGTGCTCATGTTCGAAGAGGCGGCCCGACCGGAGCAAGGCATGGAGCATGCGCTGTGCGTGTTTCGGCCGATCTGCGGTGAACTGCCCGTGCTCGAACACAACGGCGATTTCTATTCCTGCGATCATTTCGTCGACCGGGCGCATTTCATCGGCAACATCCGCGAGAAATCGCTGATCTCGGTGCTGGAGGATCCGGCGCAGCGCTCGTTCGGACTAGCGAAGCGGGAAACGCTGCCCAAGAGTTGCAGGGAGTGCGGCGTACTCGAATACTGCAACGGCGGCTGTCCAAAGGACCGTTTCGTCGCGACGCCCGGCGAGGAATTTCCCACGAACTACCTGTGCGCCGGGTACAAGACGTTCTTCACCCACGCGCGGCCGGCGATGCGCCGGCTCGCCGCGCACCTGAAGTCGGGACAGATGCTAGAGAGCTTCGCACAGCGTGCCCGCCCTTCGTTCGCAAAGGGTCCGGGCGCGAGCCGCAACGACCCATGCCCGTGCGGCAGTGGGAAGAAATTCAAGCGCTGCTGCGGCGCGAACCAATGAGCGATCGGAACCGGGGCCGTCGGAGACGATTTGCGCTTTGAAGTCCATTGATTGCTGGTAGATGTAACAGTTGCAACGGGGCCGAGCGGGAAACCGACCTGCGGTTGCTTCGTCAAACGATAGCAGTGTTGCCGCTGAAATCAGAAGAGCCGCACTGCGCCAGGAGGCCATCACGCAGAATCGAAGGGGCTCGTAACTTGCGCCAGTCGTCGTAAGCTGTCGTCGTCTGGGGCAGGATGCGCGTCGCCACTGCCGGCTCGCGCCCTGCAGGAACGACGCGCGCTGGCGCAGAAATGCCCGGCGGCAGGAGGATGCCTGCGAGCGCGCCGACCCCAGCTCTGTTCGTTGTAGGGGGTGCCAAACAAGCGGATAATCTTCTCAATGGATCGGACATCGGGCCGCGTAATGGGAACAACCGTCGTGATCGAAGGCGTCAAGGCAAGCGAATTGCCCAAGGCGTGGCGCCAGCGCGTTAAAGCCAAGGGCAACGAAAAGGTGACCGTGACGATTGCCAAACACAAGACGCGGACTGCCGGGAAGACAGCCAAGAAACCCAACGCAACCTTCGGTATGTGGGCCGACCGCGCTGATGTGAAAGATCCCGCCGCTTACGTGCGCACATTGAGGCAACCGCGCGCCAGCTCGCGACGCTCCGCAGGCTAATGCGGCTCATCGACTCCGATGTCATCATCTGGAATTGGCGCGGCCAAGATGCTGCCGCAACGCTCCTAGCTGCCGAGCCCTTCGCGATTTCGGCGGTCACCTACATGGAGCTCGTGCAGGGGATGCGCAATGCACGCGAATTGAAGAACCTTCAAGCGGACTTAGCACTCTGGAGGGCGACCACCTTGCCCATCACCACGGCAATTTCCGAGCGCGCTGTCCAACTCGTCGAAGAGCATTTTCTCGCGCATCACGTGCAACTCGCCGACGCGCTCATTGCCGCCACTGCCATCGAGCACAAGCTCATCATCGTTAGCTCCAATACCAAGCATTTCAAATCCATCAAGACGCTCAGGATTGAAGCGTTCAAGCCCCCGTAAAGGCACTATGATTCTCCACGATCCCGGAGGGGATTATGGGCCATGATGCGCCAAGGGTATCCGAAGAGTTCCCCGAACTTTTTCATTACACAACGATACCCGCGTTTGAGAGCATCTATGCTTCTCAAACATTTTGGGCAACGCATTACAGCGATTTGAACGATAGTTCAGAACTTCTCCGATTCCGCCTGAAGGTGCACGAGTTGGCTGCGCCCATTATCGCCGACATCTTCCGCAAACGTATGCAATGTGACACGCGGCTAACAAATGAAGTTACCAGGCGTGGCGGAATTGACGCAGTCGTCAACCAAGAGGCAGAACAGCATCTGAATACGCTTCATCGCGTAACATTTAGGGAGGATTTCTTCCGGGAAACGTTCATCTGCTCATTTTGCGCCCATGCCGCGCGGTCATACGAATCGGAGAATGGGCTTCTCAGTCAATGGCGCGCGTACGCGACCGGGGGTGGGATCGCCATTGTGTTAGACACGGCCAGCATCGAGGACCAGCTAGAACACGAGGCACACGTTTTTGGGCACCCTGTAAATCACATCGGCGATGTCAAGTACGACGATGACGACATTGGAATCCGGCACGCGTTTCGTGATGTGTTTGACCGTTTGCCAGGGATACTGCAAACGTTCTATTCCGGGCAACAGGCTTCCTACGACGAAATAGTACGTCACTTCGTTCAAGGATGTACGTTGGTAAAACACCACGCGTTTCACGAAGAAAACGAAATTCGCATCGTGGTGTCACCTACGGCACCGTGCGTGGCTCCATCCCCTACGGTCAATGTCACGATGCGCAAGAAGCTGGTCCACTATAGACGCCACGGCCATACCGAGGCGCGATACATAGAATTGTTCTGGAAGGCTGCGATGACTATCGGAAGGATTCTTAGAAGGGCTGATGTATTGGTCATGATCGGTAAGGCGGGATGCCACAGTGCTTGTGTTTTGGTACTCGCCGGAGCGCCGAGGCGAGCCGTTACGGGCCCTGTTGGAATACATCGGCCTTACCCCACCGATGTGCACGAGCGTTCTTACTCCGAAGCGCAACAGCGATATCGAGCCATGGAAGCCGAAGCAAGACGCTATCTGGAGGAAATGAACCTACCGGCAAGCCTTTTCGACGCCATGGCGCGAGTTCCGCCCGAGACGGTACGGATTCTTTCCCGAGAGGAGATCGATAATTTCGGCCTTGATCGCGTCGATCCTGTTACAGAAGACCTACAGGACGCCGAGCAAGCGCGTCGATACGGGTTAGATCGACGGACGTATCTTCAGCGAAAAGCAAGGCAGCAATCGCTCTGTTTAGAGGCCGGGTCCCGCTATATTGATTCGCCGAAAAGGGCCGCTGAGGAATGGGTTGAATGCCGACGCGAAGTCATGGAAGGGAGACGCTAAATATGCCCTCACGGATCAAGCGCTCTAGGGCGGCGACTCAGCCCGTATACACTCTTTCGGCGATTGGGAGGAAATTCCTACGCTTCAGCCGGCCGTGATCAAGACGGTTTCGCACCAGTGCCCAGTTTCATCCTGCCGGGCGCGCTATCGAAACCGGCGCCGGTATTGCAACAAGCGCAGAATCGCAATACCATGACGCAATGAAGACCGTTACGGTAAAGCTTCCAGACCCGCTAGCCGCCTGGCTGTCCAAGCGCGCCCGCGAACTCGGTCGACCGCAATCCGATCTCGTGCGCGATGCGTTGCAGAAGGCGAGCGAAGGCAAGGGCGGCGCCAGCTGCCATGACCTGTTCGCGGACGTGTGCGGCGTCATCGATGGCCCCAGGGATCTGTCCACTCATCCGAAGCACCTCGCCGGCTTCGGCGAATGAGTGCAATCATCGTCGATACCGGCCCGCTCGTGGCCTATTTCAACCGCCGTGATCGGTGGCATGGCTGGGTTGTCGAACAAATGACCGCTCTTCATCCGCC
>Ga0155953_1026_pt2 | contig 43932 bp, 37 predicted proteins | sample RifCSPlowO2_02_FD_107607 | JGI IMG/M metagenome (GOLD analysis project Ga0155953, IMG submission 107607) | Betaproteobacteria bacterium RIFCSPLOWO2_02_FULL_63_19
TGTGCAATGCCCAGTACGGCCAAACCCCAGGCCAGCCCGAACAGTGTCCAGCCCCATGGACCGCGAAGCGTCACCAGGGCAAATGGCGTATATGTGCCGGCGATGAGTAGGTAGATGGCGCAATGGTCGAGCTTGCGAAGGGCGGATTTGGCCCGCCCCCTGGTGCTGTGATACAGCGTCGAGATGGCATACAAAAGGATCAGTGCGGTGCCGTAGACAGCGAATCCCACGACCTTCCAGGGATCGCCCTGCTGGACGGCCGTCGAAACAAGCATTGCCACCCCGACCGCGGCAAGCAACGTACCGCCGAGATGCGTAACACCGTTTAAGCGCTCGCCTCGGTACATTCGTCAACCCCTTGTTCGATTTCCATTGAGCCCGCATACCTGCAACCAACGCGATATTCCGCTTTGACACCCCTACGCACTTGGCTTTGGCTTGCCTTGGTCGCACGAAAAGCCCGATCTGCGAGACTGACGCCCGACCGCCGATGTACTTTCCGCCCAGCGCGTGCCCTTCTCGGATGGAACCCTATTTCGAGAGCACCCAATCGACCACAGCCTTCAGATCGGCATCGTTGATCTTGCTCGTCGGGTTGGGGGGCATCGGAATCTGACCGTATGCGCCGGAGCTCCCCTGCCTCACCTTTTTCGCGATGCCGGCGGGTGCCTTCTTGTCGCCCTTATGCTTCTTCGCGACCTCCTTGAAGGACGGTCCGACCAGTTTCTTGTCGACCGTGTGGCAGGCCATGCAGCCGCCCTTGGTCAAGATTTCAGCGGCTTTCTTGTCGTTTATTGCCCCGTGCGCGCCCACGCTCATCAGTGCGAGTGCGCATGCAATGGGCAATGCTGCGATGCGAATCTTCATTACAATCTCCTTGTCGATTGAGGGAAATCGCGCCAGGAATGCGGCTTGCGCATCTGGCATTGACGCGAGAACTGCGGTTGGCAGGAATCCTGTCCGAGTTGCCTTCCGGGACCGCCGACCGGCGCGGGTCATATTTTAAGGGCAAAGGCGCATTTTTGGCACCCATGGCACGGTTTGCTCCGGACCGAGCTCCCTTGTTCATTCTCGGCGGGGCCGGATGGAGGTTATGATGGTGAGGAAGCTTCTGCGCACCATCGGTCGCAGCGGTCGCCGGCACTTGATGTCGATCAAAGCCACGCCGATGAGCGCGAGCCATGATGTGCGGCGCGCGGCCCTTGGCCGGCGCGGATCAACGCAAGAGCGATGTATCGCCATCGACGGATTGTTATCCCTGTTACCTGGAACCGACTGACCCGTGACCGACCCGCGCAAGCTTGAACTCGTTTGCCCGTCCGGAGCACTACCCGCGCTCAAGGCTGCGGTCGACAACGGCGCCGATTGGGTCTATTTCGGACTTCGAGACGACACCAATGCGCGCAATTTCGCGGGCCTGAATTTCGACGCAAAATCGGCACGCGAAGGAATCCGTTATGCGCACGATCGGGACGTGAAGACTGTCCTGGCAATCAATACGTATCCTCAGGCAGGAGCTTGCGAACGCTGGCAACGCGCGATCGACTCGGCGGCGGACATCGGTGTCGACGCCGTTATCCTTGCCGATCCGGGTCTGATGCGCTACGCAGCGGGCAAGTACCCCACGCTTGCACTGCACCTTTCGGTGCAGGGATCCGCCACCAATCACGAGGCGATAAATCTCTACAGAGACCAGTTCGGCGTACGACGCGCGGTCCTGCCGCGAGTGCTGTCGCTCAAGCAGGTGGAACAGGTCTTGCGCAATACCAATGTGGAAATCGAGGTTTTCGGATTCGGCAGTCTGTGCGTAATGGTCGAAGGGCGGTGCGCCTTGTCTTCCTACGCTACGGGCCAATCGCCGAACACGTTTGGCGCCTGCTCCCCAGCGAGCGCCGTTAGATGGGAACCGACGGGCGACCGCATGGACGTACGTCTGAACGGTATTCTCATCGACCGGTACGCGAACAACGAGAATGCCGGTTATCCGACCCTGTGCAAGGGGCGCTTCGACGTCGGAGGAGAGACCTATTACGCGATCGAGGAACCATCGAGCCTCAATGCGCTCGAATTGCTTCCCCAACTGGCCAGCATCGGGGTGGCCGCCGTCAAGATCGAAGGTCGCCAGCGCAGCCCGGCCTACGTCGCCGAAGTAACGCGCATTTGGCGAGCGGCGATCGACGATTGCCACGTGAACGCGCCACGTTTTTCCGTCCGTCCCCAATGGCGTGCGGGACTCACCCGGCTCACCGAGGGGCAGCAATACACGCTGGGCGCCTACAACCGCAACTGGAAATGACGTGAAACTCAGTCTCGGACCGCTGCTCACGTACTGGACGCGCGAAAAGCTGCTTGGTTTTTATGCCGCTCTGCCCCATTCGCTGCTGGCCAGCATCTATCTTGGCGAAGTCGTCTGCGGCCGCCGCCGTGAGATGCGCCCTGCCGACTGGATCGGGCTGGCGCGCGACCTTGCCGGGACTGGCGTTGAAGTCGTCCTTTCGACGCAGGCCCTGATCGAATCGGACCTCGATCTGCGCGTCATGCGGCAGATCGCCGAAAACGGAGAATTCCTGGTCGAAGCCAACGACATGGGTGCGGTGCGGCGGCTCGCGGGTAGCGCGCGTTTCGTGGCTGGCCCGCATCTGAACGTCTACAACCCGCAAACCCTCGCGTGGCTGGCCGAACTGGGGGCCTGCAGGTGGGTGATGCCCGTCGAGTTGGGGCGAGACGCGCTCGCGCTGATGCAACGAGAGCGGCCTGCCGGCATGCAGACGGAGGTCTTTTCTTACGGGCGCCTGCCGCTCGCCTTCTCCGCGCGGTGTTTCACCGCGCGACACTACAACCTGTCAAAGGATGACTGCCAGTATCGCTGCATTGAGCATCCGGAAGGATTGCCGCTCGCCACACGGGAAGGACAAGCGTTTCTGACCCTCAACGGGCTGCAAACCCAGTCGGCACAAGTCTACGACCTCGCGGGAGTTTTGCCGCAGATGCGGGATCTGGGTGTCGACCTCGTGCGTCTGAGTCCGCAATCCGCACGCATGAACAACGTTATCGAAGCCTATCATCGCGCGATCGAAGTAGAATCGTCCGAGGGCGAGCTTCAAACCGTACTCTCCACGCACCGGCTCGCCGAATCTTGCGACGGATACTGGCATGGTAAACCCGGAATCGAGCATCTTGGAGCCTGAGTCCGGCGTACCGGGACAGCGAGCCATGAGGCTGCCACGGCTGATTGGCGCGATCGGCATGCGCCTGCCCCAGCTTCCGCATTCCCTCGCGCTGGCGATCGGGTTGAACCTGGCCCTGAAGCCGCGGCTTGCCGAGGACACGGTCGAAATGCTGCGCGGACGTCCGATCTGCATCCGCGTCGAGGACGCCGGCATCGAGTTCCACGTGCGCCTCGCCAAGCGGGGTTTCATGCCGATGTATCGATCGATAAAGCCCGAGGTCACATTCGCGGCCTGCGCGTACGATTTCTATCAGATGGCGCGGCGCACCGAGGATCCGGACACGTTGTTTTTCAATAGGCGTCTCAAGATCGAAGGGGACACCGAACTCGGACTGGTGGTAAAGAACGCACTTGACGCTATCGACTGGCTTGCGTTGCCCGGGCCGCTGCGAGCAGCGTTCGAGCGCGCGAGTAATGCGCTGACTTCGCTACGCGGCGGCCCGAAGCGCCCCGGCTGAGCACAGGAGCAAGCGCGGGCGTTTCCAGCGCCTGCTCATTGGAATCGAAAACCTGTGCGGCGACGCTCAACCAAGCCACTTCGGCCCGGTTGCGCTCTACAGGCGCAAACCATTCCTGCGCCACTTTGAGCCTAGGCAACGCCTGTTTGACACAGAACAAGGCCTGTTCCGTTTCGGCGCGTACGATCGGTGATGAAACACCTCCGGCGAGGGGTCTGAGTCGCGGCGCATGATTCTTATCGGCGAGCCCCGTTCGCCGGATCGCTTCGGTGAGCGAATGGAATCGGTGGTCCGACGAAGTCATTTCAACGCTTTCGGCGCGGCGCGGAGGCGTCCGCCGCGCTAGCGCAGGTGTCCCGACTCCGGATGTTTCGGCCTCAATCTTCCGCTTCCCCCGTACGATGGCTAACCTGATCGATGCCCTGCGAAGCCCCCGCTGCTATCCCCACGCGGTTACGCACCTCCATGTGGTCGAGACGCATATCTCGTGGGTCGTGTTGACCGGTCGGTATGCCTACAAGATCAAGAAGCCCGTCAACCTCGGATTTTTGGACTTCCGTACGCTGGAGGCGCGACGGTTCTACTGCGAAGAGGAACTGCGCCTTAACCGCAGGCTCACGTCCGACCTTTACCTCGAGGTCGTCGCGATCACCGGAAGCATCGAGCATCCGAGCATAGGCGGTCACGATCAGATCCTCGAATACGCAGTGAAAATGCGGCAGTTCGACGAGGGTGGCCTGCTCGACCGCGTGCAGGCCCGCGGCGGGCTGCTCGCAGCCCACGTCGACGACCTTGCGCGGACGCTGGCAGCCTTCCACAGGTCCTGCCGGCGCGCACCATCCGGAGCCAGGCTGGGCTCGCCGGAAAGCGTGCTCATGCCGATGCATCAGAATTTCGTGCAGGTCTCACAGCTGATCTCGGCTCCGGGCGACCGTGCGCCCGTGGAGCGCCTGCGCCAGTGGAGCGACTCGATGGGAGGTGCCCTGCAGAAGGCGTTCGCGGAGCGCCAGAAGGACGGATACGTGCGTGAGTGTCACGGCGACCTGCATCTGGGCAACGTGTTTCTCGAGAACGGCACCGTGCGGATTTTCGACTGTATCGAATTCGATGCCAACCTGCGCTGGATTGACGTGATGAGCGAGGTCGCGTTCCTGGTGATGGATCTGCGGCATCGGGATCACCCGGAACTCGCCTGTCGATTTCTGAACGCTTACCTCGAGTTCACGGGCGATTATTCCGGACTGGTGGTGCTACCGTTCTATCTGACCTACCGCGCGATGGTGCGTGCCAAAATCGCGCTGATTAGGTCGGCGCAACCGAATGTCCGCGCGCAGGAAATCCGCGCAGGGCGGACGGAATATGGGCGCTACATCGGCCTCGCCGAGGAGTTCTCCGCTGACAGGCCACGTTGGCTTGCCCTGACGCACGGTTACTCCGGCTCCGGAAAGAGCCACTTCAGCCAGCAGCTTCTTGAGCGCTGCAACGCTGTCCGGATACGTTCGGACACGGAGCGAAAACGCGGTCACGGCCTGGAAAGAGACGCGGCAAGTCGTTCGCCGGTCGGCGGCGGCCTCTACACCGAAGCCGCGGCGCACCGGAATTACGAGCGTCTCGCCCGGCTGACGGCTCTTATCCTCGAAGCGGGCTGGCCGGTGATCGTGGACGGCGCATTCCTGTTGCGCTGGCAGCGGGACTTGCTCCTGGATATCGCGCGGCGCCTCGACGTGCCGTGGCTGATTCTGCACTGCCAGGCGTCCGAAGCGATGCTGCGCCAGCGCCTCGCCGAACGGGCCCGCTCGAATGCCGATCCGTCCGAAGCTACGCAGGCGGTGCTCGAGTTTCAGATTCGGACTGGCGAGCCGTTGACGGACGATGAGCGCGGCGGCGCGCTCGTAATCGACCCACACGACAAGCAAGGACTTGTTCGGGCACTCGACCGAATCGACGCACTCGTTCGACGCGACACCCCGGCCAGGCCCGGCCGCGAGCGGTCGCATTACGCCAAAGCGCACTTCGTCAGCAGTACCTAAAAAAGAAATAGACAAATACCTAAATTCATTATATGCTGTATAAATACTACTGTATAAGGGTCTTGTAACAGCCATTTTCCTTTATGCTATCAAGTAAAACAATAATTGAAAAAACAGGTATTTCCAGGGCGACGTTAAACAATTACATTAATCTTGGAATACTGTCTAAGCCAGTTGTCCAAAGTGTGGGGAAGCACGGTGGGGGTGCCAAGCTGTTGGGCTACTTTCCCGACTGGTCCTTGGCGCGGATCGAACTGGTTCGACGGCTCAAAGCGGAGGGGCTGACGATGGCCGAGATTTCGGCGCGCATAGGCGCACACCCGGCGACCTCGGGCGAAGGCGACACGGACGTTCCGAACGTCCCGCGCCCGCCGGAGGGTCGAAGCGTCGAGGCCGCGGACCCGGACTCCGCTCCGACAAACATACTCCCGATGGATACCGAGCGCCGGGTGCTGAAACTCTCCATAGACGAGATCGCCCACCCCGCCTACATGGTCAACTACAACTTCGAGGTCACCTGGTACAACGATCTCGCTCGCCAGCGGCTGCTTGGGAACTTCAGGACCCTGCCGCCCGGAACGGAAGCCCGCAGCGTGTTCGTAATGCTGCTCGAGGGCAGCGCCGGGAACGCCTCCGAATTCCGGGCCGATGTCCTGCGGATACACCTTTCGATCGCGAAGGACCGGCTCTCCAAGGCGAGCATCGTCGCCGCCTGCCGGGAACTCAGCGGCCAAGATGCGGCGCTGATTGACGCACTCTACAACGAGGCCGAGCGGGTTAACGGACAGGGCATCGCGGAATTCCCGCTCGAGGTTCGTCGCGCCGCGGATGCCGCCGAAACATCGCGCGTCTACGCTATCTACTTCCGGGAAGGTATTCTTTTCGTCCACGTACCGGATGGCTCGATCAACGCGGGCCTGCTCGATTTCCTCGCGCGCCGGGACGTGGTGATCCGCAACCTGCTGCGCCGCCGGCTGCCGGTGCTGACCCAACTCGCGGTGCTGGTCGCCGACCTTCAGAACTCGGTGAAGATCTGTTCCGAGCTGCCACCCGAGGAGTATTTCGAGCTGATCAACGAAATCTGGTCGGTTATGGGCCCGATTTTCCGCAAGTACTACGGCACCCACGGAAAGCACGTCGGTGACGGCATGGTCTACTACTTCTTCCCGCAACCGGACAGCAGCTACATATTCAACGCGGTTGCCTGCGCGCAGGAAGTGCGGCTTGCGATGAAGAAGGTCAGCAAGGACTGGCAGCTGCGCAAGAACTGGTTCAACGAACTCTATCTCAATATCGGGTTGCAGGAAGGCCAGGAATGGCTGGGCACGTTCCAATCGGCAACGAGCGTCGAGTTCGCCGTGCTCGGCGACACGATCAACCACGCCGCGCGTCTGAGCGACTTCGCGCGCTTCGGCAGCGTCTGGGCGACCAAGAATTTCGTCAGCAAGCTAAGCTCAGACGAGCGCGCGCGGGTGGCGTTCGGCATCAGCCGGCGCGGTGACGGCGACCGCGAACAGTTCATTGCATCGTCCTACTCGCAGCTGGGAAGCCTGGTGGATATGGAGTCGGGGCGCTACGAAAAGCTGCGGGTCATTGCCACCCTCCCGATCACCGAGATCCGTTCGGTAACGCTGGAGGTCTAAGGCGTTCCGTGGTGGCGCGGCGGGTCGCCTGTGCCGCCCGCGCCGGTATCCCTCCCAGAGCTGCGGTCCTTCGAGGACCACTCAGCGCGCCGCTATCCGGTGCCGGTACGCCGCATGGCATTGGTCAGCACCTCGGCGCTGAACACGATGCGGTCGATCAGGAAACGCCGCCGCCGCTCGTTGATGCCGGCGTCCGCCACCGTGATACTCAAGCTGCCTATGATTTCCCGCTCGCTGTCGAAAACCGGCGCTGCGATACCCACCACGCCAGGCGTCACTTCACCGCGCGACAGGCAGTAGCCCTGTTTTCGAATGCGAAGCAGGTTCGCCTGAACCTGCTCAAGTGTATCCCCCAGTCCGACTTGGCTGAACTCCCGCGATTGCGAGCTGTACAACAAGCTCAACCGGACGGTTTTGAGGTGCGCCAGAATCATCCGCGATGCCGCGCCCCGGGCAACCGGCATGGCGCGACCACGGTCGTAGGCGCTGCGAATCGCGTCCGAACTGGCCTCCTGATGGACGCACAACACACGATCCCTGTAGAACCGGCAAAGCAGTCCGACTCCGGCGATTTCCTTGACCAGCGCAAGTAGCAGCGGCCGGCCATTGGTGATCAGCGGATCGCTGGAACGCATTTCATAATCGAGTTCCGCGATCCTCGGCCCGAGCGTGTATCCAATGTCCGGCAGCGCAGTGACCAGTCCGACGTTAGACAGCACGCGAAGATAACGATAGAGCGTGGAGCGGGTACAACCGAGGCGTGCCATCATCTGCTCGGGCGTCCAACGGAGGCGTTCCTCCTCGAACAGGTCAAGAATGTCCAGCATCTTTTCGAGGCTGCTGCGTCGAGAACTCTCCGCTGCGCCGCTATGTTTCTTGCCTGCCCGTGCCATGTCCTGGCCCCGATAGTGTTTAATCTGTCTCACATTGTAGGATTAGATTATCGACTTTGCCACCGCTGATTTTGCAAGCGGATGGGTCCTTTACATCGGGCGAGAATTCCTGCAATATGGGATAGTAATTTTCGACCTCAAGGCCGCAGGGGCTTTGGTGGATAAGTTTATTCAATTGTGAGGCGATCCCATGGCGAAGAAGTTGGTGAAGAAGCCGTCCCGTAAGGTGCCCAAATCATCAGCACGAAGGCCCATACAGGACCTGCGGCAATGGCTGGACCGCGTCGACGAAATCGGTGAACTAGTCCGCGTGCAAAAGGCGGTGGACCGCGACGAGGAGATGAGCGGCATCTCCTACTTGGTGGCGAAACAGAACCCCTCGCCGGCGGTGCTGTTCGAGCGAGCCCGGGGATTCGAGAACAGCCCGATCGGCGCGCAGCTGCTGTGGAACATACTGGGTCCGAGCATCAAACGCATTGCTTTGACCCTCGAAGAACCCGTGGACACTCCCACGGTGGAGCTGATCAAACGGGTCAAGAACAAACTGAGGAAGCGCATCACTCCACGCGAGGTGTCGTCGGGCAAGGCGCCCGTCTACGAGAACACCATCACGGGCAAGAAGATCGACCTCAACCAGCTGCCGATTCCCCGACACTGGCCACTGGACGGCGGACGTTACGCGGGCACGGCAGACGCGGTGATCACCCGTGATCCGGACAGCGGTTATCTGAATGTCGGAACATACCGGATGATGATTCAGGGAAAGTCGCAGACCGGGCTCTATTTGTCACCGGGCAAGGACGCGCGCCTGCACATCACCCGTGCATGGCAGCAGGGCAAATCGATCCAGGTCGCCGCTGCATGGGGGATCGATCCCCTGTTCATGCTGATCGGATCTCAGACGTTTCCCAAGAATGTGTCAGAGTACGAGTTCGCAGGGGGCATCAAGGGCCAACCAATTCCAGTCGTGAAAGGCACGACCACCGACCTGCTGTTGCCCGCCAATGCGGAACTCGTCGTCGAAGGCGTCATCCGGCCGCATTCCGTGAAAGCCGAAGGACCATTCGGCGAATTCCCGGGCTATTACGGAAGACCTGAAGCGGGGTGCCCGCTGGTCGATATTACCGCGGTCCACTACCGGTCCAATCCGATTCTCACCAATGCGCTGATGGCGGACTATCCATCGTGCGAACAAAGCGGCTTCTTTTCGATCATCCGCTCGGCCAAGATCTGGGAGGATCTGGACCGGCTCGGCATCCCCGGCATCCAGGGCGTCTATGCGCACCCGGCCGCCGCTGGCGGCTTCGGCATGACCGTCATCAGCATGGAGCAACGCTACGCGGGCCACGCCGCACAGGCGCTCGCGCTCGCGGCGCAGGTACCCGGGGGAGCCTATTACACGAAATGGATCATCGCAGTTGACGAGGACATCGACCCCACCGACATGGACCAAGTCATCTGGGCGATGGCAAGCCGGTGCAATCCGATCGAGGACATCGACATCCTGCGCAACACCTGGAGTACCTGGCTCGACCCGACGCAGAATCCGCCCGAGAAGCGGCCTTACGGCTCAAAGGCACTGATCAACGCCTGCAAGGAGCACCGCCACCTCCCGGTCTTCTCCAAACGCACCACGTTGCGAAAGCCGGTCTACGACACGATCGCCGGGCGCTGGGGCGAACTCGGCTTGCCGGGTGTCATACCGACCGTGCGCGCGTTCGAAGCGGACGACAAGGTCAGCTATCACGAAGTCGGTGGCTTCGAACCCGGTCGTCAGCCTGGCGAGAAGAAATAGAAAGACTGGATTTGCCGCTAGAATGAGTCCCCATGTCACCGCGACCGCGGCGATACGGGGCATCCGGAGGGCTCTTACAGAGCGGTTTCGGCCATGCGGGAAACCATCTTTCTGCTGGCGCTCGCCGGAGCGACCAGCGGCGTCTCGTTGCGGATCGTCGAACCGATGCTTCCGCGGCTCGCAGATGATTTCTCCACCACCATATCGAGTGCAGCAACCGCGATAACCGCCTTCGCACTGGCCTACATGGTCGGCCAGCTCGTCTACGGCCCGCTCGGGGACCGTTTCGGCAAGCTGCGTGTCGTAACGCTGTCGATGTTTGGCGCGGCTCTGGGATCGGTCGGCTGCGCGTTTGCGCAGGACCTCGGGTCTCTTACCGTACTTCGCTTCATCACCGCGTTGTTCGCCTCCTCGCCGGTCTCGCTGGGCATGGCGTACATTGGCGATCAGGTACCGATCGCGGAGCGCCAGCCGGTGATCGCGCATTTCGTCGCGGGTACCATCATCGGCCAAATGCTGGGGCCGCTGATCGGTGGGGCATCCACCGACTTGCTCGGGTGGCGCGGCACCTTCCTGCTCGTGGGTATCGTGTTCGCGGCGGTCTCTTCGGTACTGTTCCTTCGAACAGTCTCGCAATGGGCGGGGAGCGGCACCGATGGTTCGGGCGGCAATCCATACACGGCACATATCAGACTGCTGACGATTTCGCGGGTGCAGTATGTGTCCGCTGCTTCATTCACCAATACATTCTTTTTTTTCGGCGCTTATTCGTTCCTCGGGCCTTTCCTGCTGCTGAAGTTCGAACTGAACCTGACGCTGATCGGCGCCCTTCTCGCCGGGGTCGGCCTGGGCAGTCTGTTCTACACGCTGGTAGTAAATCGTTTGTTGCATATGATCGGCCAGCGCGGTCTGGTCGCGTGGGGAGGCACAATCTGCTGCGCGTGCTATGCGTTCACCGTATGGACGCCGGTCTGGGAACTGGCCATTCCATCGGTGATCGGAATCGGGTTTGGCTTCTACATGCTGCAAAATACGCTGCAGGCCAAGGCGAGTGAAATGGCGCCGCATGAACGCGCTGCCGGGGTCTCGACTTATGTGGCGTTCTGGTCGCTCGGGCAGGCTACCGGCGTCGGCACCATGGGACTTGCGGTTTGGCTCGTTGGATACACAATACCAATCATCGCCTTTGGCCTCGGCTATTTCGCCCTTGGACTTTGGCTGAAGAGCTACTTGCAACGCCTCTCGTAGGCCAACACCGCGAAGAACGAGCACCAACAAATAGCACAGGACCGTAATGAATACCCCCGCGACTTCGCGCATGTCTCGCTTTTACAATCTGGGCGCCCTCATCGACCGGTCGCGCGACCTCGAAAAGCCCGCGCTCATCGACCTGGGCGGCGAACGCCCCCCCCGCACCGTGACTTACCGCGAGCTGGACGCGGCGGCCAATGGTGTGGCCGCCGCGCTGGCCCGGCGAGGCTACGTGCGCGGTGAGCGCGTAGCGATCGTCTCGGCGAACCGAACCGAGTTCCTCGCTGCGTACTACGGCATCATGCGCGCCGGCCTAGTGGCCGTACCGGTCAATTTCAAGTTTCCCGCGGCGCTGATCGAATACGTGCTGCGTGACTGCGAGGCCCGCCTCGCGTTCTGCGATCCGGCAAGGCGCAAGGACTTGCCCGCCGATCTGCCGTTTGTCGAATTCGCCGGCGGTTCGACCCACAGCTTCGACGAATTCCTTGTGCCGGGACCCTTCGAACCAGTGCGGCCGTGGCCAGGCGAGCCGGCGATGTTCCTCTACACATCGGGGTCGACCGGAAAACCCAAGGGTGTCGTCCTTTCGCACCAGAGCCACATCTGGGTTGCCGAAACGCGCGGCGGGGGAAAAGACTGGTCGGACCAGCGCGTTCTTATCGCTGCGCCGCTGTATCACATGAATGCCCTCGCACTCGCAAAATTTGCGAGCGTCTCCCATGCGACGATCATCCTGCAGCCGCAATTCAAGGCGCCCGACTACATCGAAGCCATCGGCGCACACCGGGCCACCTGGCTCACCGCAGTGCCTCCGATGATGGCCATGATGCTCCGCGAGAGTGCTCTGCTCGATCGCACGGATCTTTCGTCGGTTCAGAATCTGCGCATGGGTTCCGCACCGGTAAGCAATAGCCTCATGGATCAACTGCGTCGCACTTTTCCCAATGCGTCCATCCTCAATGCCTATGGCACGACTGAGGCCGGCCCCATCGTGTTCGGACCGCATCCGCAGGGAATTCCCCAGCCTGCGTCCTCGGTCGGTTATCCGCACCCGCAGGTCATGTTGAGGCTGGCCGATGGCGCGGACGTCGATACCGACGAAGGCGTGCTTCAGATGCAGGCCCCCGCCCTGATGAACGGGTACCACGGGCTGCCGGAGTTGACCCGCCAGGTCATGACCGACGATGGCTACTACATCACTGGAGACATTTTTCGGCGCGACGAGCACGGTTTTCACTACTTCATTGGCCGCGCCGACGACATGTTCGTCTCGGGAGGAGAAAACATCTATCCGAGCAAGGTTGAACGCATGCTCGAAAGCCATCCGGCGATCGAGCAGGCGTGCGTCATCCCGGTGGCTGACGAGATCAAAGGCACCAAACCGGTCGCTTTCGTGGTGCTGAAGCACGGAAAGAGCACAACGGAGCAGCAGGTCAAGGCGCACGCGCTTGCGCTGGCGCCTGCCTATGAGCATCCGCGGCGCGTGTGGTTCCTGCCACAACTTCCGCTGTCGGGCACCAACAAGATCGACCGCAAGGCGCTCGAAGCGATGGCTGCGAACGCACCAACACCCGGACAGGAGGCAACTTGAATACAAGCATGCGCGCGCTGGTACTTCGCCGCCACGGCGGACTCGATGATCTTGAGGTGGTGAACGACTACCCTGCGCCAAGGGCGACCCCGGGCCACGTGGTCATCCGCGTGCGGGCATCATCGTTCAATTACCACGACGTTTTCACCGTGCACGGCATGCCTGGCATCAAGGTGCCGCTGCCGGTGATCATCGGTCTGGACATGGCCGGTGAGATCCTCGAGATCGGCGCCGGCGTCGAGGGCTGGATGCCGGGGGATCGCGTGCTCGTCAATCCACTCAACAAGAAGATAGGCCTGATGGGTGAAATGCTCGACGGTGGCATGGCCGAGCAATGTCTGGTCGCCGCCGACCAGTTGCTGCGCATGCCTCCAGAGGTGCGTTTCGAGGACGCCTCTGCCCTGCCGGTCGCATACGGTACGGCGCATCGCATGTTGATCACGCACAGGACGATCGAAGCCGGCAAGCGCGTCCTGATCCTCGGGGCGAGCGGCGGTGTCGGCACGGGCTGCGTGATTCTCGCCAAGATGCTGGGTGCCGAGGTGATTGCATGCGCCTCCAGCGATGAAAAACTCGAGCGACTGAAGGCGATGGGCGCCGACCACGTGATCAATTACCGTAACGTCGATTGGTCGAAATGGGCAGTCCAGCAATACGGCAAGCCGCAGCGACGCACTTACGAAGGCGGCGTGGACGTGGTAATCAACTTTACCGGGGGCGAGACATGGATGCCGTCGCTGCGTTGCGTCAAGCGGGGCGGCAAGATCCTGGTCTGCGGCGCGACGGCCGGGCATGACCCCAAGGAGGACCTGCGCTACATCTGGAGCTTCGAACTGCAGGTCATCGGTTCGAACAGCTTCTATGACGAAAACCTCATTGCTCTGATGGACCTTATTCAGGAAGGCAGGCTGAAACCGGTCGTCGACACCGTGCTTCCGCTGGAGCGGGCAGCCGAAGGCCTGCGGCTGATACGTGACCGGGAAGTCATCGGCAAGGTCGTGGTAACACCCTGAGGGGAGCGAGACATGAGCGACGAAATGATCTCAGCCGAGCAGGTGCAACAGCTGCTGACGCGCGGTCCGTACCACCAGTGGCTCGGTCTGAAGGTGCTCAAAGTGGAGCGCGACGCCATTGAAATCAAGGCGCTCTGGCGTGAGGAGTGGGTGGTCAACCCGGACAAGCGATACACCCACGGCGGCATCCTGGCGGCGCTGGTGGATCTCGCGGCCGACTGGGCGTTGGTCAGCCGCATGGGCCGGGGCGTGCCGACGATCGACATGCGCATCGATTACCACAGGGCGGCGATGCCCGGCGACCTCGTCGCCAAAGGCCGGGTCGTGAAATCGGGTGGGCAATTCTCGGTCTCGGAGGCCGAGGTGTACGACAAAGACGGCGCGCTGGTGGCAAGCGGCCGCGGCACCTATTTCACGGCACAGCCCAAGTCCTGAAATTGCATCGCCCGTTCCCCGAACTGACGAACGCGAGAATGTTTGAAACGCTTGAGGCGCCGCTTGCAGATCGCGCGAGGCGCGTATGAACGCACTCTTGGATTCCGAAGGGAAGTTTCGCCGTGATTATCCTGCCTATGGCGCAACGGACTTGCTCGACCGGTTGCGCGCGGAAGATTACGAGCGCATCGATCGCCTGGGACATGCCTATCTGGACTACACCGGGGGGCGGCGAAGCCGCTTTGGGTATCTCGGCACAGGAACTGAGCGCATGCTTTACGCGCACGCCGCAGCGCCTGAGTCTCGACGAGTTCCGCCGCTGCATAGATGACAAGAGCACGGGTGCGGTCAGGCTCTCTCTCGGTTTGGTCAGCAACTTTTCGGATGTTTATCGGTTCATACGCTTTGCGGGCCGGTTGTACGATAAGCGCGCCGACGAAATCTAGGATGAAGTTTCGGATTGACCGCGGGACATCCGGCGTTTAGATTACCCGAGCGCGTCGGGTGCCGCGATAGTCGGCTGGAAGATGATGCTGCGCATACCGCGCTTACGATATCGATTAAGGAGATATGGCCCGATGAACTCCGTCCCCGAAGCCGCACGTCCCATTCTTGAAAAACTGTTGAACAAGCAGCTCTACGTGATCGTCACCACCGCGGTCGCGCCCCGCGAGGAAATAGAAAAGCGGCTGGTCGAGCATCTGGAGCACCAGATTCGTCTGGAAAGGGAAGGAATCCTATTCGGGGCGGGCCCGCTGTTTACCGAGCAAGGAGCCGGCGGCCGCGGGATGATCATCGTTCGCGCGGCCTCTTTCGAGGAAGCGCGCGCCATCGCGGACCGCGACCCGTATCACAGGCAGGAATTGAGGACCTACACCATCGATCGGTGGATGCTCAACGAGGGCACGGTCTCGATTCGGGTGAACTATTCGGACGGCAGCAGCACGATTGACTGAAACGTAGAGTCGACGCCAAGAAAGCGAACGCCAATACCGTAACACGCCTTCCAACGACGTTGCACTCGATTGCCGATCCGGCGGGCCGACTCAGCGTCGGAAACAAGACCCCACCGTTTTGTCGGAATTGCGAATCGCGCACGTGTGTTAAATTTGCAGCCCGCGCGATATTCCGGCGCCGGCCGCGAGCTGTACCGTTCGCGCACCGCAGGAACAAATGTGGTTTGAACGTGGCTAGCCTGCCGATCGAGAGCGGGCCGGTCCGCGATTGCGATCTTGGAGGACTATAACTTGGCAACCATCGACCAGATCACGCTCTCGACCGTTTGGTACGGCTTTCAATCTCTATGCCGTGAAATGCGCGCCATGGTCACGCGAACCTCGCAGAGCTACCTGATATCGACGCTCAAGGACCTCTCGGTCGGCGTATGGCTGGCCGACGGGTCCATTGTCGCTGTCCCCGAGGGGCTGCCAGTGCAGTTTCTCGGAACCTCGTTCGCGATATCGTCCATCCGGGAGATGTACAAGGAGAATCTGCATCCCGGCGATGTGATCCTCACCAACGACCCGTATCACGGCGGCCACAACACTCACCTGCCCGACTGGGGCTACATCCGCCCGGTGTTCTACAAAGGCGAATTGCTGTTCTTTACGCTGGTGCGCGGGCACATGATGGATACCGGTGGCTCGTTTCCCGGAGGCTACTTCGCCAACGCTTACGACATCATCGCCGAGGGCCTGAACATCCCGCCGCTGAAGGTGGTCAAGAAAGGTGTGCTGGACGAAGACTTGAACAAGCTGATATTCAACAACGTACGCTTTCCGGTTGAAGTCAAGATCGACACCGACGCGATGATCGCCGCCGGAAAGTTCTCCGAGAACCGCATCATCGAAATACTCGAGCGCTACGGTAAGGACACCGTGCTCGCGTCGATTCATCAGATGCTCGATCGCACCGAGCGCGCGGTAAGGGCGGAAATCGCTGCGATACCCGACGGCACCTACTCGGGGGAATCAGCCACGGACGACGATGGCACCGTACTGGACGAACCGGTAACCGTGCGCGTGGACGTGACCATCAAGGGCGACCAGATCACGCTGGACTTTTCACGCAGCGACGCCCAGCGCCCCGGATTCATCAACTCGGTCTACGCCAGCACTTTTACACGCGCTGCCGCCGGCGTAATCCTTTACATGGACCCCGCCCTCGCGGATTTTCACAACGAGGGCTCGCTGCGTCCGATCAAGGTCGTGGCGCCGCTCGGCAACGTGACCAACTGCAGGTATCCCGCGACGGTCGGCGCCAGCCCCATCAACGTAGGTTGCCAGATGCTCGAAGCCGTCGTCGAGGCGTTGGGCAAGGCCAGACCGGACCGTTCCATCGCCAGCTGGGGCAAACACCGCGGCGACTATACCTTCGCGCTGGACCCCAGGACAGGAGAGCGCTACGTGCGCACCACGTTCGACTACGACGGCAGCGCAGGAGCGGTCTGGGGCCACGACGGCATGACCGGGCCAACCCACCTCACTGCCCTCGGTTCGGTGCAGCGCGGCAGCATCGAAGAGGCCGAAATCCGGTTTCCGTGGCGCATGCTGAAACTCGAGGCGCGCCCGAACTTCACCGGCCACGGGCGCTGGCGCGGTGGCTGCGGCATGGACTGGCGCGCAGTGAACGAAGGCAGCGACGGCCGCATGTCTTCCGGCAGCTCCGATGGCGACGTGGTACAGGGCAAAGGCGCGCTCGGTGGTCAGCGCGTCCCATGTGCACGCACCTTCATCCTGCGCGGAAACGAGAAGATCCGCCTCAAACCACACCGGATCGATCCGGTCAAGACCGGCGACATCGTCGTCAAGCTCAGTCCCGGCGGCGGCGGTGTCGGCGATCCCTGGACGCGTCCGGCGGACAGGGTGGCGGAGGATGTGGCCAACGAAAAGATCACGGCGGAGGTCGCACGCCTGGTCTATGGAGTCGTCGTGGATCCGGCGACCCTGAAGGTGGACGAGGCCGCGACCGCGAGACTGCGCTCGACACCCCCGACGCAACGTTACGAAGCGGTGATCAACGAAGAAACGCTGGACATCGAAATGAAACCGCTCGTCCCACAAGCGGAACAGACGACGTGAAGCGAATCTGCCGCTGCGGCGACGGAAATCCTATTCACCGGAGAGATGCGTGCGCAGGCCGTGTCGGCACACTCTCCGCAATCCAGATTCTCATTGAGGGAGGGGAAGCGCTTGTCGAACATTGACCCCATGACGCTATCGACCATCTGGTACGCGTTCCAGTCGCTGTGCCGTGAAATGCGCAGCGTGATGACCCGCACCTCCCAGAGCTACTTGATATCCACACTCAGGGATCTCTCCGTCGGCGTGTGGCTCGCGGACGGGTCCACGGTAGCGGTACCCGAAGGACTACCCAGCCAGTTCCTCGGAACGTCCTTTGCCATTTCGGATATTCGGGAGATGTACAAGGACAATCTCCATCCCGGAGACGTGATCCTCACGAACGACCCGTTCCACGGCGGCCACAATAGCCACCTGCCCGACTGGGGCTACATCCGCCCGGTCTTCTACGAGGGCGAACTGTTGTTCTTCACGCTGGTGCGCGGGCACATGATGGATACCGGCGGCTCGTTTCCGGGAGGCTATTTCGCCAACGCCTACGACATCATCGCCGAAGGGCTGAACATCCCGCCGCTGAAGGTGATCAAGCGCGGCGTGGTGGAGGTCAAGATCGACACCGACGCCATGATCGCGACCAGCAAGTTCGCGGAAAACAGGATCGTGGACCTGCTGCGCCGGTATGGAAAGGACACCGTGCTCGCGTCGATTCATCAGATGCTCGATCGCACCGAGCGCGCCGTGCGAGCGGAAATCGCCGCGCTTCCCGACGGCACGTACTCCGGCGAATCTTCCTCCGACGACGACGGCACGGTGCTCGACGAGGTGGTCCACGTGCGTGTGGACGTGACCATCAAGGGGGACGAGATCACGCTGGACTTTTCGCGCAGCGACCCGCAGCGACCTGGATTCATCAACTGCGTCTATGCCAGCACCTACGCCCGCGCAGCCGCAGCGGTCATCGTCTACATGGATCCCGCGCTGGCCGATTTCCACAACGAGGGCTCGCTGCGTCCGATCAACGTGATCGCGCCGCTGGGCAATGTGACCAACTGCAAGTACCCTGCCACTGTCGGTGCCTGCCCGATCAGCATCGGCGGGCAGATCCTCGAATCGGTGGTCGAGGCGATGAGCAAGGCGAGGCCCGACCGCTCCATCGCCAGTTGGGGCAAGCATCGCGGCGACTACACGTTCGCGGTGGACCCCAGGACGGGCGAGCGCTACGTACGCACCACGTTCGATTACGACGGCAGCGCCGGGGCCGTCTGGGGCCACGATGGAATGACGGGACCGACGACGATCACAACGCTCGGCTCGGTGCAACGCGGCAGCATCGAAGAGGCCGAGATCCGCTTTCCGTGGCGCATGGTCAAATTTGAAACGCGTCCGAATTTCAATGGCCACGGCCGCTGGCGCGGCGGGGGCGGCATCGACTGGCGGGCGGTCAACGAAGGCAGCGACGGGCGCATGTCTTCGGGCAGTTCCGATGGCGACGTGGTCCAGGGCAAAGGCGCCCAGGGCGGCCAGCGCGTTCCCCGCGCCCGGACCTTCGTCCTCCGAGGCGACCAGAAAATCCGCGTCAAGCCGCACCGGATGACCGAAATCAAGAACGGTGACGTCGTCGTCAAGCTCAGCCCCGGCGGCGGTGGCGTAGGCGACCCGTGGCAGCGTCCCGTGGAGAAAGTCGTAACCGATGTTCTCAACGAAAAGATCACCCCGGACGTCGCGCGGATGGTCTACGGCGTCGTCGTGGACCCGGTGAGCCTGAAAGTGGATGAAGCAGCCACCGCGAAACTGCGTTCGTCGCCCCCGTCGCAGCGCTACGAAGCAGTCATCAATGAAGAAACCCTGGACATCGAGATGAAACCGTCCGATGAGCAATTGGAGAAAGCACAGTGAAACAACTGACGATCGACGTAGGCGGAACATTCACGGATTGCCTCGTGCTCGAGGAATCGGGTCAGCTGCAACGCTTCAAGGCGTCGACGACGCCAGACGACCCCACGCTGGGATTCTTCGCGGCTGTCGGCAAAGCAGCCAAGCACTACGGACAGACCCTGGAGCAGTTCCTGGCTGACGTGGAGCAGATCGTTCATGGAACGACCCTTGGAACCAACATCCTGATCACCGAACGCGGTGCCAAGGTGGGAATGATCACCACCAAGGGATTTCGCGACATCGTCGAGATGCGCCGTGGCATCAGGAACCTGCATGGTTCCATGTTCGACATGTTCATCGAACCCTACCAGCCGCTCGTGCCCCGTCGCCTGGTACGAGGCGTGGAGGAACGCACGCTTTATACCGGCAAGATGCTCACGCCCCTCAACGAGTCCGAACTGCGCGAACAGGCGCGCAGGCTCCTGGATGAGGGCTGCAATGCCATCGCCATCTGTTTTCTGCATTCCTACGCAAACGGCGACAATGAGCGCAAAGCCAAGCAAATTGTCCAGCAGATGTCGCCGGATACGTATGTAACCGCATCGCATGAAATCCTGCCGGTCTTCCGGGAGTTCGAGCGTTTCTCGACCGCGGTAATCAGCGCCTACATCGGCCCGGCCATCACGCGCTATGCGCGAAAACTGCAGAGCGGCCTCAAGGAGCGCGGCTGCAAAGGCCGGCTGCTGATGATGTTGGCAAACGGCCTGGTGCAGGTCGTGGATCAATGCGTGGACCGCGCCGTGTACCTGCTGAATTCCGGACCGGCGGCGGCACCCTACGGGGCCAGCTACCTGGGCGGACTGCACGGCAAGAACAACCTGCTCTCCGTCGACATGGGCGGCACCAGCTTCGACGTCTGCGTGGTCAAGGAAGGCGAAATTCCGTCGACCTCCGATTCCTGGGTTGGCGAACACCGCGTCGCGATCAAGATGGTGGATGTTCCGACCGTCGGCGCCGGCGGCGGGTCGCTCGCATGGATCGATTCCCTGGGCCTGCTGCGCGTCGGACCGCAGAGCGCAGGAGCCGATCCCGGTCCCGCCGCTTATGGCAAGGGCGAAGAGGCATCGGTCACCGATGCGGACCTGGTGCTGGGCTACATTCCCGCCGACTACTTTCTGGGCGGCGATGTCAAACTCGACGTGGAGCGCTCCCACCAAGCAGTGGCTCGCGTAGGAAGCAAACTGCATATGAATGCCAGCCAGACCGCGCTGGTCATGAACACGACCATCAACACGGTCATGGCCAACCTGATCACCGAGGTCTGCACCAAGAAGGGCCATGACGTACGCGACTTCACGCTGGTGGCCGGCGGCGGGGCCGGCGGCATACACGCCGCGGCGATCGCAAAACAATTGTCCATACCGACAGTGATCGTGCCGCGCGTGGCCGCACTGATGAGCGCGTTCGGCATGTTCGCGATGAACCTGGGCCTTGAATATGCACGCTCCTGCGCCCGCAGGCAGGACAAACTGGATTTTGCCGAAATCAGCGGCCTCTACGAAGATATGCGGCGCCAGGCCCGGGACGATTTCGCCAGCATCGGTATCGCTGAGTCGCAACTGGCCTACAAGCCGAGCGTCGAAATGCGCTATGTCGGCCAATTCCACGAGGTCGAGATCGACATGCCGGCCGAAGACCTGAACGCGGATAATCTGAAAGCGCTGCTACAGAATTTTCACACCCAGTATGAAAAACTGTTCACCTACAACATGCCGTGGCGCTCCGCGGAGTTTCTCACCTACAGACTCAAGGTGACATCGGCATCGCGGCCGATCCAGACAGCGGTGCTCAGCGGAGCCGGTACGAACGTTGAAACCGCCCGCCGCGGCTCCCGTATGTGCGTGTTCGACGGCGATGCCAAGCCGATCGAGACGCCGGCTTACGATTGGGATCGAATGGCTCCCGGCCACAAACTCACCGGCCCGGCATTGATCGACGACAAGACCACCACAGTGCTGGTGGTACCCGGGTTCAGGTGCGAGGTCGACGCGTATCACAACCTGCTACTGCGGGCACAGTGAACGCCCGCGCAGTGGCCGGCGAAGACTAACGGCTGCCTGCTCCCACCGTGGGGTTCATCCAAGATCCTCGAATTTGAACGGATGGTCTTTTCATCCGGTCGAATTCGAGGATCCGCGCGGACGGGGTTCGCGTCCGCGCAATGCGGCGGCTATAGGAAGATCAGCGGCTCAATGCAATACGCCAAGCGCAACCTCTGCGCCTATGCGTTGATCCCAGTCAGCGGCGTCGTTGCGCGCGGCACGCGCCAACCCTGTATTCGGCACGGATAGAAAACATCCGCGCCGAATGCAGGGTTCTGGTTAACAGCGCGACCCTCTGAAAGGAATCATTTAGGGTCACGGTTCTTGGAATCGGGCGCCGTCTATCTTCCCGACCGCATCTGCTCAAGTGCATTGCGCCGCCACATGTTCCATGCACGCGCGTAGTTCTGCGGCGCAACGGAGGCCTTCACCTCGCCGTCATCCATGCAGGTAATCGTACCTGTCGGGCCTGCAATCATCATCGCCTGCATTTGCATTCGTGCGCTGATTTCGAGATAGACGCTGCGGCCCACCGCGCGCGCAAGATTTTCCCCCACCACCACGGCCCCGTGCCCGCGCATCAGCGCCGCGGGTTTCCCTCCCAGTGTCGTTGCCAGAGCCCGCCCCAAGTACGGTGTCTTCACCAGCAGATCGGTTCCCTTTTCGGCTTCGCGAATCTCGAAGTTCGGCACCCCTTCTCCAATGAATGCAGCCATATGGAACACCGGACGCAGCGACTCGCGGGTCAGCCCGAACGGAATGACCGAAGGGGAATGATTGTGAACCACGGCATTGACTTCCGGCCGGGCTTTGTAGATCTCGCCGTGGATGAAGCGCTCACGCACTGATTCGCGGCCTCGGTCATTGAGCGGGTTGCTATCGAGGCCGTATTCCATGATGTCTTCCTCGGTCACGAGTTCCGGCGCAAGCGCCCACGAAAGCAAGTATCGCCGCGGGTCGCGTTCCGAGCGCACGCTCACGTGTCCGTAGCCGTCGATCACGCCGTACTGCGCAAGAATTCGGTTCGCCGCGGCGAGATCCTCGACAAGATTCGTTGCCATCACTTTCTCTCCATTTCAAATTCGACGATGACCAGGCAACCCGAGTTCACCCGGTCGTCCATCCTCCCAGCCGGGATTGTGCAAGAAAAAGACGATCCAGGTGCATTGCGCACGGATCAGGACATCAGGCTGCTCGCCCGATCCAAGATGTAAACGACGCCGTACGATATGGCGCGCGCGGCGTACATTTGCAGGCAATGAGGCTAGAATGTCGCCAGACTGATTTCCACCCTGATCGCCCGTGCCCCCGAGTGACGCCAATCGTCCCGCAGATGCCGCAGGTCCTGCACCCGCGCTGCGCTACGGCGAGTTCCTCAGCGCGGTGCGCGTCCGGCAGCACCTGGTGAGCTACAACCAGGTGTATTCGACGGCGCCTCGCTATGAATCGAAGCGGGGACTGCGGCTCATCGACTTGCACCGCTTGCTCACCCCTTATGTCAGCGTGCGCTTCCTTGAACAGGCGCGTGCGGTGGTGCCACTGGCTTTGTTCCTCGCTCTGTTCCAGATCGCGGCGCTGCGCGCAACGGTAAGCGCGGGCGACCAAATCGCCTTTGGCATGCTCGCGGTCATGCTTGGGCTGATGCTGTTCATGGACGGCGTCAAGTACGGGCTGATGCCATTCTCCGAAAACATCGGCTTCAAGTTGCCAAATCGCTCGCCGACAGCGGTTGTGCTCGCGTTCGCATTTCTGCTCGGCGGAATCGCGACGTTTGCGGAACCGGCGATCGGTGCCCTGCGCGCTGCCGGCGCCGGCCTGGACCCGACGCGCACACCCTGGCTGCACCTTCTGCTTACGCGCTATCCCGGTCGCCTGGTGGCCGCCGTCGGCATAGGAGTCGGCGCCGCGGTAGTACTGGGAATGCTGCGTTTCATCTTCGCCTGGCGCATGAAGACGTTGGTCATTTCCGTGCTGCTTCCCTGCCTCGCCGCGTCCATCTACGCCGGACTCGATCCGCGCCTGTCGCCGATCCTGGCATTGGCCTGGGACTGCGGCGCAATTACCACCGGACCGGTCACGGTGCCGCTGGTGCTTGCACTTGGAATTGGCGTGTCGGCTGCCGCGGGCCAGCAGGACAATCCGCTGTCGGGTTTCGGTATCGTCACCCTCGCCTCGCTGTTTCCTGCTCTGGCGGTGATCATGGTTGCGACCGGCCTGGTGGCGGAAGTGCCCGATCCAGCGGTGCTACCCGCGATTGCAGGCGCCAGCCAAACCGCGGCATGGTGGGACCAGACGCCAGTGGCAGAAATATTGGCCTCAGTGCGAGCCATCGCGCCGTTAATTCTGCTCTTGTGGCTGGTCCAACGATTCATCCTTTGGGAAAAACTGGCCCACCGCCAACTCATAGCGTACGGCGTCGTGGTAGCAATCCTCGGCATGACCCTGTTCAACGTCGGACTGACCGTAGGTCTCACCCCGCTCGGCGAGCAGGCGGGCAAGATGGTTCCATCTGCCTTTAATGCCGTCAACGGCGCGAAAGCGCTCTACCCGTACCCATTCGGCGTGGCGCTGACGCTGCTTTTCGCGGCCACCATCGGTTACGGAGCCACGATCGCGGAACCTGCGCTCAATGCGATGGGCGTGACGGTGGAAAACCTCACCGATGGTGCCTTTCCGCGCCGGTTGCTGATCCAGGCCGTCGCCGCAGGAGTGGCCCTGGGTACGGCGCTGGGTGTGGCAAAAATTGTTTTCCAGTGGCCGATTCTGCCACTGTTGCTGGTGGCCTATAGCGTGGCGCTCGTATGTACCGTACTGTCAACGGAAGAGTACGTCAATCTCGCGTGGGACAGCGCTGGCGTCACCACTGGTCCGGTGACTGTACCCCTTGTCCTCGCGCTGGGCCTTGGTCTGAGCAAGGCAGTCGGCGCCGCAGAGGGTTTCGGGATACTTTCCATGGCCTCCGCCGGACCGATAATCAGCGTGCTCTCGGTGGGGCTGTGGATCCGCTATCGAAGCGCCCATCGAGCGTGAGATCTGCGCAGGGAGGCTGAATGAAACGACGCGACGAAATCGTTGTACTGACCGATGCGGTGCTGATCACCTGCATAGTGCAACGTGGTGCCGCCGACGCAGTGGTCGACGCTGCAACGGAGGCCGGCGCGCAGGGCGCCACGATTTTTTACGCGCGCGGAACCGGCGTGCGGCAAAAGCATCTCGGCGTACTGGGTATTACGGTGAATGCGGAAAAGGAAGTGCTCTACATCGTCGCCCCTGGAGACCAAGCTGACCACATATTTGAACGTGTCTACGTCGCGGCGAAGCTCGACACGCCGGGAATGGGAATGATCTACATGATGCCGCTGGAGAAGATGGCGACCTATGTTCCTCCTGAAATTGCGGCGCGGTTCAGTGAGCAATCCGACCAACATGGCTAACCCGGCTGTTTCCGCGTCGGTGCCGCCCTTTCGGAGCGAATTCCGAGTGCTCATCTGCATCATGCCCGACGGGCGGGGCAAGGAAGTGCTCGAAGCACTTCGTCGCGAGACCGGCGTCATCAGCGCGTTCGCTCATCATGCGCGCGGCATCGGCACGCACAGTCTTCGCCACAGGGTCTACGCCCAGGAAAAACAAATTCTCACGGTTCTGGTCGAAGCCAGTCGCGCCGACGATGTGTTCCATTTTCTTTATTTCAGCGCCGGACTCGATGCCCCGCGAGCCGGAATGATCATGATGGGTCATGCATTTCGCGGCGCTGGCGTAGTCCCTTTAAACGAAACCGAGAGTGAAGCAAGCTAGCCATGCCGGAATGGAACGCTAGACCCAGACTTCGAGCGGCGGTCGATCGCAGCTGGTCTGCTGCCACGCTGGCGGCGCAGCTGAGCTACGGCGCGTCGGGTAAATCTTCGGACTTTGCTCCCGCTCGGTTACCGGCGCGCCTGGCCTCCATTTGCGACAGCATGATACCCGCCGCCTGCGAAACCGCGCGACGATCAACGGTTCCCCGAGGTTGCCGCAAGCAGCAGCAGCTGCGTACCGAATTCCCGCGCGAGATCTATGGACATCCTGAGGCGCACCATCTCGTCGTTTGCGATCCGGAACTTGAGCAGTACCGTCTCTCCGTCGGGCGACCTGTCGGGCGGGACGATGTCGACCGTGTCCTGATAAGGCTCATGGGCCGGCCCGCCAATCGCCGACGCAGGCAACAGCAGCTGCAACTGCAACCGCAACTGCGATGCGAGATAGCGGGCGATTTGGGGTTTCATGCTGATTCGAAGCGGATCCCCGGCCCCGGTCTGGAACTGAAGCAGCACCGCTCCGCCTTCGTGCGTTTGCTTAGGCTCGAACACGGCTATCACGTCCTGATACGATTCGTCCACGAAATCTTCTTTCAAATATCGGGTTATAAATTGCCTTCGATCTCTCTCCTGGCGCCCAGTTTCCCCGATTGGCGGCTCTTCTGGCTGCAGCTAATGAAGGAAATCGTGATCTTAGTCACAGCTCCGGTGACCATGCGTAGCACCGCGCTCAGCGCTTGGCCGGGGCGACTGTGCAGGGCCTGCCGGAAGGGTCAGAAACAGCCGAAGCATCGCGGAACAGGATATGGCCGCGGATCCATGCTTGCGGACCGAATTCGAGGAAGCAAGAACGCGGTCGGTGCTAGCGTCCATGGAAGCAGGCCAGGTTGTGGCGATTGCACATCGCTCTTGCCCCACGCGTGCAATCACCGGTTTCTCGTCACCCATCTCGTGGCCGGACGCCATGAGCTCGCAGTCTTTCCGATCAGGCCGAGTACTGGTTTCCGATTGAGAGCGAGCTACCGCCCCGGCTGACGTGTACGAAGCGCACCCGCCCGCACTTCTCAAGTTCCCGTAACAAGGTCAGCAAGGGCATTGTAGCGCCGAAATACTGCCGTGGGCGACCTGCGGCACGCATGGCTTCGATTTCACGCGTCCCCTTCATGATATAGCGCAGCAAGAACTCCTCATCCGAAACCCCGGGGCCTCCCATTTGATCCCGGAGTTCCTTGAACGTAATGGCCGATTTCTTCCTGGAAGCCAATTCCTTGGCCCTGGGCATACCGAGCAGGCTATCCTTCAAATTCTGATCCATCCAGGTGTAGCCGGAATCTTCCCCGTAGACGCCTTGCGCGAACAGGATCAGCTCGTCAATGACGAGCTTGTATCTCTGCCCCGTTGCGACATTGATCGCCGACTGCGTGACCATGAACTGTGAATGCGGGGTAATCATGATCGGATAACCCAGTTCTTTGCGAACCTGTATTGATTCCTCGATTACTTCTTCGACTCGGTGCGCGATACGCATTTCGTGCAGCTGGTGCCTTAGATTGGAGATCACGCCGCCCGGAACCTGGTGGACGTACTGCCCGTAGTCGTACTCAAGCGGGGCGCCGACTGGCAGCTTTTCCTGCTTCGCTATCGCGTAAAGCCGCTCCTCGACCGGCCGCAATTCCTTCTCGTCAATCTTTGGGTCGCATCCGAGATGCCTGGCATTCCTGGCCACGCTAAAGACGGACGGCTGGGAGGAGGCGTTGGCAAGCGGTGGCACGGCCGTGTGCAGCGTTCGGACCCCGAGCTTGATCGCCTCCATATAGACCAGGTCTGCGAGGCCCGTCGTGCAGTGGGAATGCAATTCCACCGGCACTCCGTTCGCGTTCTGCACTATGACCGGCAGCAAAGTCCGAGCCCGATCCATCGTAAGCAGTCCGCCCTGGTCTTTTAGATAGATCGCGTCCGGTTTGAACGCGACGACTTCGCGCGTCTTCTGTGCATAGTATTCGTCCGTATGGCGCGGCGAAACCGAGTACGAGAGAGCAAGCGCGATCTTGAGTCCCAGGTTCTTGAAGGCCGGGATGATCCAGGGAAAACTGCGCTTGGTCTGGTCGAGAGTGTTGGATGTCAGTTGCGCGCGGTTCAGCGCGCCGATCTCGACCAACCGTGCATGAAACAGCTCGACCAGCTCGCGAGGCGGCGGGGCCTCGAATGGAATGACGTGGGCGCCGGCCATCGAGCTTTTCACCGTATTTGGCATCTTTCGGGCCACCAATCGCGCGAGTTCCCAAGGGTCCTCCTTCGAATCCCGAACGAGCTTCTTCATGTAGTTGCCGCCGACTGGAACCTCGGCGGCGTCGAATCCGGCGCGCTCCATGTGATCGGCCACCGCCTCGATCATGCCGGTGCGTATGCCTCCTGCCCAAAGACTTTGTGCTCCGTCGCGAAACGTCGTGTCGATGAAATGTACGTCCATGGCGCCCGGCCCTCGTAAAGGATTTACACCGATTTCTCGGAAGCGTCCGGCATCCCCCGGGAATTCGGCGACGGTGTCGACCGGCCTTGCACCACGAGAGAGTCCTTGCCCCGTTGCAACTTGACGTAGCCGATGCGCCTGTGCTTTCCCAATTCCTGAACCAGCGTCAGCAGCGGCAACGATGCGTTGAAATACCGCTTGGGCGGGCCGGCCGCGCGCATGGCCTGAATCTCCGCCTCGCCCTTCATGATGTAGCGCAACAGAAACTCTTCATCGGAGACCCCGGGACCGCCCAGTCGGCTCCGCACCTCCTTCAAGGAAATATCCGGGTTCTTACGCAAGGCCACCAACTCCTGCGCCCTGCGCAGACCGAGCAATCTGTCCTTCAGGTTCTGATCCATCCAGGGATACCCTGAATCCTCGCCGTAGACTCCCTGGGCAAACATGATCACCTCGTCGATGACGTGCTTGTATCTATCGCCCATCATCACATTGATTGCAGCCTGACTGACGACGAACTGGGAAAGCGGCGTGATCATGATCGGATAGCCCAAGTCTTTGCGGACCCGCACGGATTCATCCAACACCTCCTCCAACCGGTCCAGGATGCGCATGCCCGCCAGTTGGTTCCTCAAGTTCGAAATCACGCCCCCCGGTACTTGATGGATGTACTGCGCCGCGTCGTATTCCAACGGAACGCCGATAGGAAGTCTTTCCTGTTTCGCCACTGCCGTCAGCCGCTCCGCCACCGTATGGAGACGCGTCAGGTCGACGCGCGGCGAAAATCCCATAAGCTGGGCGTTTCCTGCCACGTTAAACACAGACGGTTGTCCGGAGCCGTTCGCGAGCGGAGGGACCGAGGTATGCAGCGTGCGAATCCCCAGCTTCAACGCTTCCAAATAGACCAAGGGTGCCAGTCCGGTCGTGCAATGCGAGTGAAGTTCCACGGGCACCCCGCTCGCGCTCTGTAACATCGCCGGAAGCAAGGTCCGCGCGCGATCCACCGTGAGCAGTCCGCCTTGGTCTTTGAGGTAGACCACGTCGGGCCCGAAGTCGATGAGTTCGCGCGTTTTGCGCGCGTAGTACTCGTCGGTATGGCGGGGTGAAATAGTGTATGAAAGGTTCAGAGCAATTTGCAGGCCCATGTTCCTGAACATCGGAACCAGCCACGGGAAGACCCGCTTGCTCTGATCAGTCACATTCGCCGTCACTTGAACACGGTTGAGCGCCCCGAGTTTCACCAAATGCGCCCAATATAGCTCGATGAGCGGCTTCGGCGGCATGGCTTCAAACGGCATGATATAGGCACCGGCCATGGTGCCTTTGACCGTGCGGGGCATCGTCCTTGCGACCATTCGCGCCATGTCCCAGGGGCTTTCCTTTGCGTCACGGACCAGCTTCTTTACGTGGTTACCGCTCAGGGGAACCTCGATCGCTTGGAACCCGGCCTGCCCCATCGTCTGCGCAACTGCTTCGATCATGCCGATCCGGATCCCCGCGGCCCAATGGCTCTGAGATCCGTCGCGAAACGTCGTATCGACAAAGCGCACATCCATGGCAAGCGCGTCGTTTAGGGCTACCGTATTGACACCCGCAGGTGCTCGAAAGAAACCAGATCGTTTGGCCCCTGCTTCACTTCCTTGGGCAGGCATGCCGTGTTGTAATATACTCAAATTCGCCGGGAGGCATACAACAAACGGCTCAGTGCGCCGATCCAAGAATGTCTTGTCCGCACGGCTCCGGAGCGGGCGAGAGCCGCACCCCATGAAGGAGGGAACACCATGCATCGCAGCAAGCGGGGATTCATTCGCCTGTCACTCATAAGCATTCCGATGATTGCAGCAACTTTCCTTCTCAATGCGCTTGAAGTATCGGCGCAGGATGGTAAAGCACTTACCCTTGGCACTTCTTCCGTGGGCAGCACTTATTACACGCTAAGCGTCGCCATGGGCAACATCATCACCAAGGAAGGGGGCACCAACGTAAGCGTGGTCGCCGTGGGCGGTGCGGATGCCACCCTGCGCGCAATCGGCGACAAGAAATCCGACCTGGGAATGGTCCATACGTGGGCACTCTATAAGGCGTACGCCGGTGCCGCCCCGTTCAAGACGAAACTGAACGTGCGCGCATTGCTGACGGGACAAGCGACAGGCAACTGCCTTATTGCCCGCGCGGATCGGGGCATCAAGGCGCCCGCGGATCTCGCCGGCAAGACAATTGTCGGCGAGCGCCCGGCGCTGAAGAGCGTGGACGAATACACCTATACTCTACTCGATTTGTACGGGTTAAGGGGCAAGGTCAAAGTCAAAGCCACCGCGGAAACGCGGGAAGCCATGCAGGCGCTGCGGCAGGGCACCGTGGATGCGGTAGTGCTGCCCTGCGGGCTGCGCGCACCGCACATCATGGAGCTGATGGAATCGGTTGCCTCCGTCCCCATAGACATTCCCGAAGATAAAATGAAGCAACTGCTCGCGAAGACGACACCCGGTGCGGTTACGGCGACCAATCCGCCGAACACCTATAAGGGGCAGGTAAAACCGTACACGATCCCCGTGTATCAGACGGTGCTGGTCGCATCTGCCCATCTGTCCGACGAGGCGGCGTACAAGATAACCAAGGTCATTGTCGAGAATCAGAAAGCGCTCGTGACTGCGCATCCTACCGGTAGGGCATGGACGCTTGGGAACACGCTGCGCAGTACTAGTTTCGCAGTTCCCTTCCACCCGGGCGCGATAAGGTACTTCAGGGAAAAGGGCGTTTGGAAGGATGCCCATGCGGAAACGCAGAAACGCCTCCTGACGAAGTAATTCTGTGCCGAAGGGGGCGGGCCAGAATACCGCGCCGGCAGCGCGGCGCTCCGGTCCGAACCTAAGGCGCACTTGAAGATCCTGCTCAGTTCCACGGGACGTCGAGGCTGATTCCTGTGTCCGTCCGCCAGCCATGGGTCAACATCTTGGCCGGCATCACCGGTCTGTATGTGATTCTGGTCGTGAGTGGACTGCTGACTGTCGCCGGGATCTTCATGCCGGCTCCCGTTCACCGCGCCGTCAGCCTGGTCTTCGCGTTACTCATGGTATACCTGCGCGCGCTCGGGACTCAGGCGCAAACGCGGGCGCGCTGGTTCGATTTGCTGTGGTTGCTCGCAGGACTGGCAGGCGCGGGCTACGTAGCGCTCTTCTATGGCAGCATAGTCGACTACAGCGCATACGGATACCTCGATCGACTCGGCACCGTGCTGGCACTACTGCTCGCGGTGTCGCTGCTTGAGGCCGTGCGCCGGGTGACCGATTGGTCGCTGCCGATAGTCATCGTGCCGTTGCTCGCCTTGCCCCTGGTGCAGCAATGGCTACCTGGAATCCTGCGGGGCCCGTCGTTCGACATCGAGCGGCTGACGTACGCGTTCTGGGTGGGCGCCAGCGGCATCTTTGGACTGCCGATGCACGTGGCCGCGACCATCGTCATCGTATTTCTTATATTCGGTCGTTTGCTTCAGAAAGCCGGCGCTGGACAGTGGTTCATGGATATCGCCGTGGCATCGACCGGTTGGACCAGAGGTGGGCCAGCCAAAGCCGCAGTCATCGCGAGCGGCCTGTGCGGATCCATTACCGGGTCCCCGACGGCCAACGTCGCCACTACGGGCGTATTCACTATCCCGCTGATGATAAAGACCGGGTACCGGCCGGCTTTTGCCGGGGCAGTGGAGGCCGCTGCATCGACTGGAGGAATGATCATGCCCCCGGTCATGGGAACAGTGGCTTTCGTCATGGCGGAATGGCTGGAGGTCCCGTATGCAGAAGTGGTTAAAGCGGCACTGATACCCGCTCTGCTCTACTATGTCGTGCTGTTCTTTTCGGTCCACCTGCAAGCAGGTAAAGCCGGTATTCAGCGTATCCCACGCGAGCGACTGCCACGACTGCTACCGGTCGTGCTCGCCGGTTGGCATCACCTACCGCCGCTTGCGGCGCTGATCTATTTTCTAATCGTCGCGCGACAGGATCCGGAAATCGCCGGTTTGTATACCTTGCCGGTTCTCGTCGTATCCAGTTTTCTGAGCCGGAATCGCGAATTCTGCCTGACGCCGCTGCGGATCTGGCACGCGCTGGTCGAGGCCGTAATCGACTGGGTCCCGATCGCCGTCATTCTGGGAGCGATCGGCATGATGATCGGCGCGCTGGAACTCTCGGGGCTAGGCATCAAGTTTTCCGATTTCATGCTCGAGCTGAGCGGAGGGAACCTGCTATTGACGCTGATCATGGTGGGACTGGCGAGTGTCATTCTCGGCATGGGCGTCGCTGGAGTTCCCGCCTACGTGACGCTTGCGATCCTCTCCGCGCCCGCACTCATTACGCTGGGCCTCCTACCCATGCAGGCGCATCTTTACGTTATCTACTGGGGCATGACAGGATTTCTGACTCCGCCGGTATGCGTTGCGGTATACGTAGCGTGCTCGATCAGCGGCAGCAGAATCTGGGAAACGGGCGTCGAGGCGATGCGAGTTGGAGCGGGGGCCTTCCTCATCTCGATCGCATTTGCGCTGAACCCTGCATTGCTGCTCATCGGACCTGCCCCTGCGGTCGTCGCGGGCGTCGCCACCGCGCTGCTCGGCGCGGTGTGCGTAGCTGCCGCGTTTCAGGGTTATGGCACAGGCCCCTTGAATCGGTGGCAACGGGTCCTGGTATTTGTTTCCGGCCTGCTGCTGCTCGGTCCCGGCCTGATCACCGCGGCGATAGCGCTTGCGCTTCTGTTGGCCTCGGCAGCGCTTGGACGTCTTGGTGGAAGTGCGCACTCCGCAGAAAAGTCCCCTATCGAAGATCGCGCTGCCTGAGCTGGACACAGCTGCGCCGCCGAGCATCGAGAAAGCGGTTATTCGGGTTTCCGCACGAACGATCCATGCCGCCATCTACGATACCGCAACCCGGACAACCCGCCAGACGCAAAGATTAGGCGCTGCGTATCAGTCGGAAGTTGATTCCATTGTCAGCATTGGATCATCGCCCTGTGCGAATGATCGGGGCGGAAGAGGTAGGAGTCGAACCCTAGGGAACGCATGCGCCCCCTCACCGGATTTGAAGCCCGGGCGCCCCACCGGGGACGAGACTCTTCCGGAACAATGTTCCCTGACCGATTCTAGCGCCTTTCATTTCCCCGCGGGAACGGACGCTCGATTCCGCGTTCACGCCGCTTATCTGCGGGCAACCAATCGAAACGCTCTTGTTCACTCAATCAGGTGCGTTGATCAGCGGCGCCAGCTCCGATCATGTGGCGTAGCCGGCTTATGATCGAACGCGACCGGCATCCAGATCGAGATACTCCAGTTGCTTCAAAAAGGAGTTCTCGTCGTCAAGGCAACGCACGTCGAGGTATAACACGCCGTCATTGATACGGCCCACGACCGGAAGTGGAAGCGCCCTGAACGCCTGCGACAAGGCGTCCACCCGGACAACTGCCTTGCGCCGAATCACAGCTGGCCGGATCGCCACGGCAAAACTCGACAGCCGGTCCATGGGGAGCGATCCGCTGCCGATCTGGCTCTCGCAGCGTTCGACCGTTACCGTGGCGACGCCGGTCAGAACCTGAGCGATCGCGGACAGCATCCTCTCGGCCTGCGCCCTGATATCGGATTGCGAGCGTGTCATGTGCATCAGTACCGGAAGTCGTTCCGCAAGACGCTCCGGATTCGAATACAGCCTCAGTATTGCGTCGAGTGCCGCGACTCTCAGCTTATCCACGCGTACAGCGCGCTTGAGGGCATTGCGATTGATCCTGTCTACGAGTTCACGTCGCCCGACGATGATTCCCGCCTGCGGTCCACCGAGCAGCTTGTCGCCGCTGAAACTCACCAGGTCGACGCCCGCCTCGATCATCGCGGCTGCGGTGTTCTCGTAGGGCAGGCCCCAACGCCGCAGATCGAGCAGCGCGCCGGCGCCCAGATCGCAGACCAGCGGCAGGCCGTGCTCGCGGGCGAGATTCGATAATTCGCCTTCGTCGATCGATTTCGTGAATCCGACAACTTGGAAGTTGCTCGGATGAACTTTCATGATCAGCGCCGTCCGCGGGCCGATCGCCTCGGCATAGTCGCGCAGGTGGGTCCGGTTCGTCGTTCCGACCTCGACCAGCCTGCATTCGGCCCGTTTCATGATCTCCGGCAGGCGGAACTCGCCGCCGATCTCGATCAGTTCGCCCCGCGACACGATGACCTCGCGGTTTCGCGCCAGCGTATTCAGAACCAGCAGCAGCGCGGCGGCGTTGTTGTTCACCACCGTCGCTTTTTCCGCGCCAGTCAAGCGTACCAAGGCCGACTCGAGATGCCGATCCCTTTCATCGCGCTTGCCGGTGCCGAGATCGAATTCCAGATTCACGGCCTGGGTTGCGGCAACGCTGATCCCCTGTACCGCTTCCGCCGGCAACAACGCACGGCCGAGATTCGTATGCAGGATGGTTCCCGTAAGATTGAAAACGGGCTTGATGGAGGGCATCGCTGCCGCTTCCAGCTTCGCGGCCACCCGGGCACAAATGCGATCGGCAGCAGTCTCCGAAACAGCTGTCTCAGCTCGAGCCTCGAGCAGCGCGCGAAGTTCCTCAAGTTCTTCGCGGACCGCACAAAGGACCGACTCGCGGCCATATACCGAGATCATCGCCGCGATCCGCGGGAACGCCAGGATTCGGTCAACCGACGGAATCAACGCCTGAATCGGTCGCCCATGTTTCATCAGCTTCGATGCGCGTGATCCGGGACGATCGAGCGGAACCTGCACGGCGACGGGTGCGCCACGAAATCGAACACTGCGTGCACTGCCCTGCCCGGCTCGGGAAACGAGCCGGGCAGAGTTCGCGTGCACTCAGTACTTTTCGTAGGCGGGGACAAGGTTCTTGTACTTTGCGACCAGCTTGCTCCAGTTGGCTGGCAATCGTATCTTTTTTGTGACGAAGTCGGCACCGACCATGCCCGACCCGCAAGCCAATCCAAGAAACGCACCCGGCCCGCCTGCAACAAGGATCTTGATCAATGATGGATTCGGAATAATCGCCACCGTATCCATAGGACCCGGTGCCACCGTTTCCGGCCGATTGACCGTCCAGCCGCCGCCTTGGTGAAAACTCGGGTGCCGGTACGCAGGAACACGTCCGAATTCCGACACGAATTTCCGGATCATTGGCTTGGTCCAGCCCTTTTCGGCCAGCGTCCTGGCATGGTGCGGTGTCATGATCAGACAGCACAACCCGCCCCTTCCCGGCTGCAGGTTATAAATGAAGGTGTTGAGGATCCCCCTGTCGTCTGAACCGTACTGCCATATTTGCGAGTAGCAATTCGGAAAGAACAGCGTGACCGCGCTCTCGTCACGGCCGAGGCCGTCTTCGACATGGAGCGGTTCCCAGGGACTTTGTTCTTCATTTTCCCCGATGACGCTCGAGTACCTGCCGGGATTGCCGTAAACGCCCATGTCCTCGACAGCCTTGCGGGCGCCGCCGACGTTCTTGATGATTAGCCCCATCGCTCGGCCGATCGTGGCGTTGGCGATGTCTCCGGGGCTCATGGCCCCGGAACTGCAGTTCACCCGCGCATCGTTGCGGATCGCGCCATTGATGATCCAGAACGGCGTCCAGGAGCCCGTGCTCGTGCCGTAGGACCCCAGTTGCGCGAGCTGTTCGGTCAGGGCTTCGACGCCCGCGATCAGAATCGGCATGTAAGTCGGCAAAGCGCCGGCCATGACCGCGTTGACGGCGATCTTCTCGACCGTCGCCTTCCCGTATCGGGGTTCGATCTTCCCAACGACATGGTCTGCGGTCAGGTCGGTACCGGTCAGCATTTCCCTTACCGCCTCTTCCGTCGGCGGCATCAGCGGCATTCCGTCTCCCCAGCCCCTCTTGTAGAAGAACCGGTTGACTTCGCCCAGATCCCCTTTGAAGACGATTCTCGATGCTTGCTCCGCTTCCTTCCTTTTCGGCGACGCTTCCTCGGCAGTCAGTGGGTTGACCAGTGCTTCGAGAATCTGATCCATGACCCCGCCGATGCCGGTTTCTGCATGCTCTTTGATACTGCATTCACAGGGAACGGTTTCCGGCACGATGCGCACGACCGGCATTCCCTTGTTCGACGCGGCAGACCGCCCGTCCGTTACAAAGCCCTCGTTTGCCAGTACTACGGCGGGCCGATGCAAGTCCTCGACGGATATTGCATCGTGCACGAGGAACTTCGTGCACGATCCTCAGTCGGCTACCGAAAGCACGACCGCATCGACGCTCTTCACCCATGCTTCGAACCGGGCCTTGCCCTCGGTGAGTGCTTCCGGAGTGTTGATTCTCGTCGACGTGTACCAGGTCGTCTCGACCGAGGGCATCTGCTCCTTCAGCCGGGTCTCGACCGCCGTCAGCGTGAGCTCGGCGGCGCGCTTGCGGTTCGAAAACAGGCCGATCTTCTTGCCCGCAAGATCCGCCGTGCGCGGCGTAATGCCCCGCAACGGCACCGGATCGACATTGGCCCAGGGACTCAGAACCTCGTAGCTAGCCGCTCCCCGACTGCCTTCCACACCAGCGTTCATGTCGCCTCCTCGTCAGAAACAGTTGAACGAAATCGCGGCTCAATGTTTAATGCAAAAGTCCGACCCCGTCAAGAAAACGCCTCACGAACGTCAACCATGTCCGGGTCGCCGCGCACCCGGCCTCGAACGGCGAAGGCGATTCGTACGGAATGTCTGCGGCAAGAAAGGATTCTCGGTGGATTACGACGCGATCATCGTTGGGGGGGGGCCTGCAGGTCTTGCGGCAGGCATCCATTTATCGCGGGCAAGGAACCGCGTGCTCTTGCTCGACAGGGAGTCGTTCGGCGGGCAGATTATGAACGTTGAATGGGTCGAGGACGCCCCGGGCTCCGAGGTGCCGGTGGCGGGCGCCATGTTTGCTTCGCGAATGGTGGACGAAGCCGAGAAATGCGGCGTGCAGATGGAACTGGGAGAGGTGGTCGAAATCGAGTCCTATTCGGAGTGCAAGTCGGTGCGGTGCGCCGATGGAAGGGGCTACACCTCGGCGGTGGTGATCGTTGCCGGAGGGCTGAACCCTCGCAAGCTCGGCGTTCCCGGAGAAGACCACTTTCTCCACAAGGGCGTCATTCACTGCGCGCTGTGCGACGCCGGCCTGTACGCCGGGCAGGCAGTGGCCGTCTGCGGCGGTGGATATGCGGGGCTCACCGAGGCCCTTTACCTGGCGAAGCACGCGTCGAAAGTCTATCTCCTCGAAGCACAACCGCGACTTTCGGCGCCGGTGCCCTTGCAGGAACGCGCCGTCGCCAACCCACGCCTCGAAATCCGATGCGAAGCGACGGTGCTCGAAATTGCGGGCGATAAATTCGTGACCGGTGTGCGGATACGGAACGCCGCAAGCGGACAAAGCGAACTGCTTGCCGTTTCCGGCGTGCTTGCTCGCGTCGGTTTTGAACCTGCAACCGGTTATCTGGAAGGTGTTCTCTCGCTCGATGACCGCGGAGCCGTCATCGCAAGCGAACAGATGGAAACCGACGTGCCCGGCATCGTGGTGGCCGGCGACACCCGAAGCGGCTCGCCACGGACGGTTGCCGCTGCGGTGAGCGATGGAACAACCGCGGCGAAATGTGCCCGGCGTTTGTTGCAGACCGTGCAAAGCTGAGCGTGACCCGCCCTTGGTCGATAGATCCGGAACGTCGCTCGCTTGCGCGTAGCGTCTGTCTCCGGAACACTTCCGGTCTCTGTTCCGAGCCATCTCGGGTCCGGCGAAGCGTTCCCGCTTCGGGGACGGCACGCGAATGATCGTCGCGACAGCAGGTCACATCGACCACGGCAAGACCTTGCTCGTAAAGAAACTGACGGGCGTCGATACCGACCACCTGCCGGAAGAAAAGACGCGCGGCATTTCGATCGACCTCGGTTTCGCGTACCTGCCGCTGCCCGGCGGCGGGCTGATCGGTTTCGTGGACGTGCCCGGCCACGAGCGCTTCATCCGCAACATGCTGGCGGGCGTGTGCGGCATCGATTTCGCACTGCTCGTTGCCGCGGCCGACGACGGGGTGATGCCGCAGACGGTCGAACACCTGCAAATACTCGATCTGCTCGGCATCCGTCAGGGCATCGCGGTCATCACCAAAACCGACCGGGTCGCACCGGCGCGCGTGAGCGAGGTCGAGGCGCAGGTGCAGGCGCTGCTCGCCGAAACGGCTCTTGCGGGAATTCCGTCGCTGCCGATCTCCTCGGTCACCGGCGCCGGCATCGATTCCCTGCGCGAGGCCCTGGTTGCGGCGGCTGCGGATCACACCACGCGCCGCACCGACGGCCAGCATTTCCGGCTCGCCATCGACCGGGCGTTTAGCGTTGCCGGAAGCGGCACGGTCGTGACCGGTACCGTGTTCAATGGCAAAGCAAGCCCCGGCGATCGGCTCGTCCTATCGCCCCTCGGCACGAAGGTGAGGGTGCGCGGCGTCCAGGTCCGCGGCGAAGTCGTCGAACACGCACGGGCCGGGGAGCGGTGTGCGCTGAATCTTTCTGGCGTCGATGCCGAAGCGGTTGCGCGCGGCGACTGGGTCCTGAACGAAGCGATCCACTCGCCCAGTCAACGCTTGGACGTGCGCTTCACGCTGCTCGCCGGCGAACGCGAATCCTTGAAGCACTGGACGCCGGTGCACCTGCACCTGGCGACCGCCGATGTCATGGCGCGCGTGGCCTTCCGCGACAAAGGAGTGATCGTCCCCGGGGGATCGGGCCATGCGCAGCTCGTGACTGAACAGCCGATTGGCGCGCTCAACGGCGACCGGTTCATCCTGCGCGACCGGTCCGCTACACGCACACTGGGCGGCGGTCTGGTGATCGATCCTCTTGCGCGCGCTGCGCGGCGCGGAGACCCCGCGCGGCTGGCGGCCGGTTCCGCCCTCGAACGGGCTACACCGGAGGAGGCTTTCCGGGAACTGCTGAAGATTCCGGACAGAGCGGTCGATCTGTCCCACTTCGAGGCGGTATTCAATTTCACCCCGGAACGGGCGGCGTCGCTGTACCGATCGGCTGACGCAGCCCTGCTCGGCCGAGCACAGCGCGTCGGCATCGCACGCGCACACGCCGAAGCGCTTCGCGAGCGCGCGCTTGCGCGGCTCGCCGAGTTCCATCGCGCCCGACCGCAGGCGCCGGGGATCCAGCTCGATGCGCTGCACGCGCAACTGTGTCCCTGGCTCGCAGCCGATGCGTTTCTCGATCTGCTGCGGGATCTGACGGACGCGCGAAGGCTGGAAATCAGCGGCGGGACCGCACGGCTCCCCGGACATGATACGACCGACAATCCTGCGGACGCTCGGATGTCGCAAGCGGTGATGCCGGCGCTGCTCCAGGGTGGTTTCTCTCCACCGATGGTTGCCGAACTGGCGGTCCGCCTCGGGCTGAAGGAAGCCGTTATCAGGGACTTCCTGCACCGCATGACGAAGGCGGGCCAGGTGATGCGCGTCGCCGAGGACCGCTTCTATCCGAAGGCGACCCTCGCAACGCTGGCGGCGAACGCCGCACTCCTCGCCCGTCACAGTTCGCGGGGACTTTTCACGGCGGCACAGTATCGCGACGCCGTTGGCATCGGCAGGACGCTGGCGATCAAGATCCTCGAGTTCTTCGATGCGCTGGGAATCACCCAGCGCATCGGCGACACGCGCAGAATGCACCGGAACTTCGTGCCGATACTCGGGGCCGCGAAGCCCTCAATCGCGCCGCCCGCCAAGAAGCCGGGACCTCAGGCGCCAATTGTGCGATGACGAACCTTCGCATCGGGAATTAGGGCCTGTCCGCCACCCCGCGAAACCATCTGCGGCGCACCTGTATCGACGCAATCTGTTCACCTTTTGATTCGAGTCAACACAGGCTGTCGCGCGCTCGAACAGCATTACGGTTACCGAGTTCGTATCGGAGGTGTGCAAAGATGAATGCATCAGACATTTCAACGCTTGCGCGTCACCTTTTTGAATCGCAAGGCACCAAGGCAATCGCGGTAGCGGCTCAGAAGGCCGTGTCTTTTGAGGCCGCCGGCGACGCGGAGCAGTCGGAGACCTGGCGACGGGTCGAAGCCGTGCTGTTGGAGATGCGCGGCCCGCGAGAAAGCTAGGCCGGCATCGGCCACGAATCGGCGGACTTGCGCACGGCCACTCGGGTCTGCGCAATCCGCATGCGATCACGCCGGTCCGGGCCGCAGCCGGTAGATTCGCAACGCATTGTCGCGCCCGATCCTGCGCGCTGCCCCGGGCGGAAGCAGCGACAGAAAATGAATTGTCGCGCGAAGCTTTGGCGTATTGCGTTCGGCAAATCGCACCCCCGGGCCGCCGCCGCGCATGGTAGGCGAGACCATGAAGGAATCCGTCCCGATGACGAAGCGGTCGACGTGACGCCTTAGCAGTTCTCTCCAGTCCGGATCGAGCCCTTCGTTCGAGAGCGCCTTGTTCATCATGGGGGCCGGCGGCCCCACGATGCGCAGGCTGACAAACAGGTTGGGATTCGCATCCATGAGCCGGCCGATGGCGGCCGGGCTCATGGCCCCGAGCGGGTCCGAGCCGCCATGCGCCCAGATGATCCGCGCCTTCCGATTGTACGCCAGCAGCCGCGCGAGCGCCGCCATCGTATCTGCCAGCTTCGGCGGGTTTGGCGGCACCGCGAAACGGGCCGGTGTCGGCATCTCACCGGCCACGGCATCCATGTGCAAGTCGATCGGCACGTCGCGCTTTGCAGCCACGTCGGCAAGCACCCGAAACAGCGGGTGGTCCGCAGGAACGAATTCGTAGGGATGCCTGGCGGTGGCGGACATGTGCAGCGAGGCCATCTCGCCGAAGCCGACCGCCCCATCGTCGATAAGCTTTTCCGCCGCTGCGGCGAATTGGCGCTTTACTGCGTCGCTGACGGTGGAGGCGTCTGCATGGCGGTGGATGAACGAGTTCAGCGTCCCGCCACCACCCAAATAGGCGAAGCGACCGCGATATCGCTGCAACGCTGCCGCGAAGGCCGGCGCGTCGTACCTCATCTGCTCGTCGATCTGCGGTGGCGGCAGCACGATCGCCGTCGCGATGCCAAAGCGATCCATCGCTTCGATGGCCGATGCGATCGCACCGGCGAAGTCGCCTCGGGGCCCGCGCTCGCCGATAAGGTGCAGGTGCACATCGATCCATCGCGGAGGAATACGCGCTGCAGGCTGCGCGTAGGTGCCTGGGGCGGATGCCATGCTCGCCGCCAGCACCACAGCGATGAATTGCTTCAACGTCATACCGCGCGCGACTGGGTGCAATCGAGTCAATCCCGTTCTTACGAGCAATCCGATGCAGGTCTGCCGGTTACTTCATCCGGCGTGCGAATTCGTCCGGATCGAAGCCGACCAGCAGCTTGTAATCATGAAACTCGTACGCGACGCCGTTCGCATCGAGCCAGGCGAAAGCCTTCTTCATTGTGCTGCAGTTCTTGATCCCGTACACCTTGACTTTCATGTTTTCCCCTTGTCCGCAGTCCCCGTTGTCTCCGATAGCCATGCGGCCCCGCGAACGCCGCTCGAATCGCCGTGGCGGTGGCGAGAGAGCCGGGTCTCGACGCGGTCGGAGAAAACGTATTTCCCCCATAACCGCGGCACCCGCTCGTAGAGCGAATCGATGTTGGACATCCCGCCCCCGAGCACGATGACCTCCGGGTCCAGGATGTTGATGACGCCGGCCAGCGCGCGTGCGAGCCGCTCCTCGTAGCGCACGAGCGTCGCTCGGCATCCGGTGTCGCCGTCCCTGGCGCCGGCGACGATGTCGTGCGTCGTTTGTTGCAGCCGGGTCACCGCGTGATGGTCGCGCTCCATCCCCGGTCCGGACAGGTAGGTCTCGATACAGCCCGTGCGCCCGCAATAGCAGGGCGGTCGATCGGCCTGGCCGGGCCCGGGCAAAGGATTATGGCCCCATTCGCCTGCGATCGCGTTGGCCCCCGTCAGCACGCGGCCATTCACCACGATGCCACCGCCAACGCCGGTCCCGAGGATCACCCCGAAGACGGTCTGTGCGCCCTGCCCCGCGCCGTCGATTGCTTCGGAGAGGGCGAAACAGTTGGCGTCATTTTCGAGCCTGACCTCGCGCCCGAGCAGGCGCTCGAGGTCCTCGTTCAGGGGCTTGCCGATCAGCCAAGTCGAATTGGCGTTCTTGATGAGCCCGCTCGCTGCAGAAACGGCGCCGGGAATTCCAACACCGACGCGCGCCCGGGTGCCGATCCTGCCCTCGGCCTCCTCGACCAAAGCGCGAATCGCGCCGACAGTAGCGCCGTAGTCGTTCCGTGGGGTCGCGATACGCTTCCGAAACAATTCCAGCCCGCCCGCGTCCAGCGCCAGGATTTCGATCTTTGTGCCGCCGAGGTCAATTCCGATGCGGGGCGCCGTCATGGCGGGCGGCTACGATGGCAATCGCGAGGTTCTCACGCCTTGGCCCGCTACAGCGCTCCGTGCGCCTTCAGCCAGGCCATCTTGCCCGCGTAAAGCTCGTGCTGCTTCCGGTTTGTGCTCGTGTCCAGCGCAGTGGCGAGGTGCGTCTGCGCGAGGGACGTCTGCCCAAGCCGAAGATACGCGACCGCCAGGCCGAAATGCGCTCCGTGGTAGTACGCATTACGGGCCAGCTCGCGCAAGAAGTAGTCGCGCGCGAGTGCGAATTCCCTGCGCTTCAGCGCCGCCGTTCCCTGGTCGAAAAAGTGGAACGGGGGTTCGGCCTCGATCGCCCGCAACCGCTCCGCCAGCGCGAGCGACTCGCGCCGCCGCCCCTGCCGCTCGAGGACGCCGACAAGGTTTGCTATGGCGGAGACGTTCTCGGATTCCGCCGCCAACACGTGCAGCAGGACGCGCTCGGCCAGCGCCAGGTTGCCGTGCCGCGCATAGACCACGCCAAGCGTATTGAACGCTTCCAGGTAGCGCGGATCGTGTTCCAGCGCATCGCGCGCCCTCCAGTAAGCCTCGGCCAGCGCGCCGCGCTGCAGCGCCTCGGCCGCTCGGTTGTTCAGAAACATCGCAACGACGGTGTGCTCTCCGATTTCCTGTGAGCGTTGACGCCGCAGATCGACGCCCGGCGTGAAGTCCACGATCAAGCCGCCCATCGGCGCCATGGCGCCCGATTCGCTCGCGAGCGGCAATGTGAGAATGATGTTCACATGGCCGCTCGAATACAGCGTGTCGCCGCTGCGGGTCCAGACGCGATCGGCGTGCACGCGCTGAAACGAGACCGAAAGACCAAGTTCGCGCGCAAGCGCCGCGGTCATCACCGTGAGCGAAAGGCAATTGCCCGCGCGAGCGTCAAACGCCTCGGCTGCAGTGCGCGTGTACGTTCCGTCGTATTCCAGCTGCAGCTGTGCCCTGTCTCTGAGCGCCGCAACCAGTCCGCGCAGCGTGCCCTCTTTGCGCAGCTGCCTTGCGATGTCCGTCGTGAGGTAGCGGCGCATCGCCGCCGTCACCGCGAAAATATCCTCCTGCACCGGGACGCGCCGCGGCGCGAACGCCGCGTCGTCGAGATACACGGCGGTGCGCACGACCGGCGCCGGCGGCGTTGCGCACGCCGCGAGAAACAGAACCACGCCGACCAGTATCGCCTGCCGCATCGCGCGTCGCTCCTCGCTTGCGTCCCCGGGGTGCCCGGGTTTCTGTTCATACTAGATCAGCACCGTTGATCGAGCAAGGCAATGCCGCGGGGCTTAAAATCAGCTCGGGGCACGAACGCCCGACGGCGCGGGAAATTATTGAGTAGACTCGGCAGGCGGTGCGTTGCATCGGCGCAGATCGCGACACTCACGACACGTTGATGGAGGCGGAACAATGGCGAGGTCCCTCGATTCGAAAGCCCGGCCCGGCCGCATCGTCGAACAGGACTTCGTGCACACGGGTCCCGGCACGCTGGCCGGGCGCTACCTGCGCCGGGTCTGGCAGCCGATCTACGTCTCCGGGAAGCTCGCACAGGGGTCGATCGTTCCGATCCGCATCCTCGGCGAGGACCTGGCGCTCTACCGTGGCGAAAGCGGCGAGGCCCACGTCATGACCAATGAATGCCCGCATCGGCTGAGCGTCCTGAACACGGGCTGGATCGAAGGGGAAACCGTCCGCTGCCGGTATCACGGCTGGCGCTTCGACCAGGCCGGACGATGTGTCGAGCAACCGGCCGAGGCGAAACCGTTCTGCCACAAGGTGCCGAAGCTCGCCTCCTATCCGACGCGCGAAGCGCACGGCCTCATCTTCGCTTATCTCGGCGAAGGCGACGCGCCTGCCTTCCGCCCGCTGCCGGGCCTGGAAGACG
>Ga0155953_1059_pt2 | contig 43535 bp, 31 predicted proteins | sample RifCSPlowO2_02_FD_107607 | JGI IMG/M metagenome (GOLD analysis project Ga0155953, IMG submission 107607) | Betaproteobacteria bacterium RIFCSPLOWO2_02_FULL_63_19
ATGGTGCGCAGTTTCTGGAAGTGTGTCTGTAGGGAGATCCCTACAGAGTTGTAATAAGAACGGGAGACGGCGGGTCGCTTTGGCGAAGATTAACGTCTGCGGCCGATAAGCAGACCACTTGATTGGCTGCGTGAAGTTCTGCTGTCGGCCGAACCCAGGTCTACCGACCTTGGCGCAAAGCGGATATTCGTCCGAAACCCGCTAATGAAGGGCTATCTGCAACAACCAAGAGTGTCCAGATTTGCCCTGGGCGAGGACTCCTTCCGTTCCCCCGCGGCGAATATCAACAGCCCCTGACTTCCCGCAGCCGGGAAAGTCCTTCGGCAATCGATACGCGCGGTGCGTACCCCAGATCACGGCGCGCGGCCGAGATGTCGAACCAGTGCGCGGTGGACAGTTCGCGGACCACGAAGCGGGTGACGCGCGGTTCGCGCGGATCGTTCGTGAGCCGGCGCCAGGCTTCGATCCCCCCGGCGATCCACAATGCGAGCCACACCGGCACCGCCTTCGTTACCGGTGGCGCGCCAACGGCGTGCAGCAGCCGGTTCACGATGTCCCAGAGCGGCACCGGTTCGCCCTGCGAAACGAAATAGACGCGTCCGGCAACGGGCGAGCCCGGGTGCAGGCGCTCGGCGGCGAGCAGGTGCGCCTCGGCGGCGTTGTCGACATAAATGGTGTCGACGAGCTTCGACCGGGAGCCGATGCGGCGCAACTGGTTCGCTCGTGCGCGCGCGACCAGTCTGGGGAGCAGGTGGTTGTCGCCGGGCCCCCAGATCAGATGCGGGCGCAGGCAGACGGTGGCCAGTTGCGCATCGTTCGCCGCGAGCACCATCTGCTCGGCCAGCGCCTTCGTGCGCGGATAGTGCGCTTCATAATGCGCGGGGTAGGGGACGGACTCGTCGACGCCTTCCATGTCGCGCCCGTCGAAGACGACACTCGGCGAACTCGCGTAGATGAGCCGGCCGACGCCGTGCCGGCGGCATGCTTCGATGACATTCCTCGTACCGGTCACGTTGGTGCGGTAGTAATCGGCATAGTCGCCCCAGATGCCCGGCTTGGCCGCAACGTGAAAGACCACGTCGAATCCCTGCACCGCCCCGGAAATCGCGGTGGCGTCGCTCAGGTCGCCTTTAATCTGCCCGACGCCGAGCGCGCTCAGTTCGCGATGGTCGCTGCGCGAAAAGCTGCTCACCTCGGCGCCCCGCTCGATCAGTCCGCGAACGATGGCCTGGCCGAGAAACCCGCCGCCGCCGGTGACGAGGGCTTTCACTGCGCTTTTCCCGAAGCGAGTTCTTCTGCGGCCCAGGCGGCGAGCTTCTCGCGGAAGATTTTTGCGTTGTGGCGCACGTCGACCGGGAACGCGGGATCAAAAAGGATCGTGTCGATGTTCCGCGTATGTTCGTGCGCCGCTGCGATCCGGAGAAGTTCCTCCCGAACGGCATCCATGGATTCGCTGCCGGAACCGGCTTCCAGTTCCACGCACAGCACCGGTCGCGTAATCCCGTCTCGCTTCACACCGACCAGCGCGGAGCGAAATACCCTGGGGTGCGCGTTGAACACCCCCTCGCACGGAATCGAGAACAGCGTCTGCTGCGGCGTAACGACCCGGTGCGCCTTGCGGCCGCAGAACCACAGGCGTCCGCTTCGGTCGAAATAGCCGACATCGCCCATGCGGTGGTAGAAGCCGCCACCCGCCGGGTCCGGAATCTTCGCCGCCGCCGTGGCATCCGGCAAATCGAAGTAGGTCCGCGTCGCGTGGGGTGCCTGCACTGCGATCTCGCCGATTTCACCCTGCGGCAATTCCAGAGCATCGCTCCAGGCGTCTATCGGGTCGTCGCTGATGCGTATGATTCTGGCCCGAAGTCCGGACACCGGACGTCCGACGCACACGCCGGCTCCCTCGTCGGTGCGATGGCGGGTTTCGTTCAGGATCTCATCGGCACCGATGGATGCAACCGGAAGGCACTCGGTCGCGCCGTAAGGCGTGAAAATCCGCGCACCCGGAGACAGCATCGCGGCGAATCGCTCGAGCACCTTCGCCGACACCGGTGCGCCGGCGGAAATCGCGCGGCGCAGCGTCGGCAGCTTGACGTGGCGCTGTTCGCCGTAGCGTGCGACGCGGTTGATCAGTGCCGGCGATCCGAACATCGACGTGATGCCGAATTTTTCAATCGCGCCGACGATGTTCGCCGGATCTGCGTTCGCCGGGTGCGAAGCGTCCATCTCCGGCACCACCTCGGTCATGCCGAGCGCAGGGCCGAACAGCGCGAACAGCGGAAATGTCGCCAGGTCGATCTCGCCCGGCTCGATCCGGTACAGCCGGCGGATCTGTTCCACCTGGGCGAGGAAGATGTCATGGGTATAGACGGCCCCTTTCGGCGCGCCGGTACTGCCGCTGGTAAACAGGATGGCGGCGGTTTCCCCGGGCGCAGGTTCGATCGCGCTGTAGTGTTGATCCGACGTCGTCTTGCGCATCAGGCCTGACAGCGTGTGGCCACCCCAGAACCACTTCGACCCGACTGTGACGTTGATGCGCACGCTGCGGCGTGCCCAGCCGAACAGCACGCGGGCGGCATGAGCCCTGGAGACGCCGATGAATGCCTCGGGCTCGGCATGCGACAGGCAGCCGCGAAGATTGTCGCGTCCGATGCCCGGATCGATCAACACCGGCACGGCCCCGGCTTTGAACAGCGCGAAACTCAGCGCGAAGAACGCCGGGCCCGGCGGCACCATCAGCGCGGTGCGCACGCCGCGCCGGATGCCGATTGCGTCGAGGCCGGCGGCGAGGCGATTGCTGGTCGCCTCCAGTTCGGCGAAAGTCAGTTGTTCGTAGGCGATCTCGGCACTCGCATCCCTGCCGCGGGCGCAGATGACCGCGGGACGAGCGGGTTGGCGCGCTGCCATCTGCGCAAGATGCGCGGCGATATTTCCGCGGCTCGGCGGCGCCGCGTCATGCATGGCACGGATGGCGTTCGATGAAGTCCTCGATCAGCGGCAGGATCTCCGCGCCCGCGTCTTCGAGCACATAATGTCCCGCGTTCGGAAAGCGGTGCACTTCGGCGTCCGGAAGAATTCTCTGCCACTCGCGCAGAAAGTGATGATCGAAGACGAAATCCTTTTCGCCCCAAAGGATCAGCGACGGAATTTCATTGAAGTGCGCCAGTCTTGCCTGTACGTCGCTCACCAGGTCATAGCTGCGGTCGCCAGGTCTGCGCGGAATGTCCTGCACGAACCCCAACAGCCCGGTTCGGTCTTCCGGCAGCCGGTACGGCCACAGATAGGCTTCGCGCACGCGCTGCTCCATCGGCCTGCAGACGGCCCAGCGTGCGAGCACGCTGATGAACAGGCCGGTATCACGAATGATCAGCTCGCCCAGCGGCGTCTCGCGGCACAACCACAGCGACAGCGGCAGTCTCTTCGCCCTGGGCAAATGAAACGCGGCCGTATTGAGCAGGATGAGCCGGCCGATCCGGTCCGGGAACCGCGCGGCATAGGTCATGCCGATCATTCCGCCCCAGTCGTGCATGATCAGCGTGATGCGGCCGCGCACGTTGAGTTGCTCGATGAGCGAGGCCAGATCGTCGACGCGCCGGCGAAGCGTGTGCTCGTAGCTGTTTTCGTCCGGCTTGTCGGAGAGCCCGCAGCCTATGTAGTCGGGTGCGATCGCACGGTACCGGCCGCGCAGTCCGCGCACCAGATCGCGGAAGAAAAACGACCAGGTCGGATTGCCGTGGAGCATCAATACGGCATCACCCTGTCCTTCGTCGAGAAAGTGCATCCGAAACCCGTTCACCTCGCGCCAGGCGCCGGCGAACGGGTAGAGTTCGTGATTGAACCCCGGTACAGGACCGAACATTTGACTCACCACTCCAGTCCCATCATCAGGCACGTGAGTCCACTGCCGATGCCGAGGAATCCCACCGACTGGCCGGCCTGGAGGACGCCTCTTTCTTCGGCGATCGCAGCGGTGACCGGCAGCGCGGCGGTACCCATGTTGCCGAGGAAACGATACGTCGTGTAGTCCTTCGCCCTGGGTAAATTCAGCGCCTTGAGTATCGCGTCCTGATGCCCGCTTCCGACCTGATGGCAGATCACGCGGTCCACCTGCGCCGGGGTCCAGCCCATTTGCTTCAGGAACAGCTGCCACGTCTGCAGACCCAGATCGACGCCGTGCTTCATTACCGCGACCGAATCCGTTGCCATGTAGTGTGCGTATCCGTGCCCGAAGTCTGGAATTTCCGTCGGCTCCAACCCCCAGCGGCACAAGCGGTGGTGTTCCGGTGCAACCTGCGACACCGCGCCGCGCACCCGATGACCCCGGGTGCCCTGGAACGAGCCGTCGGTCAACAGCATCGCCACGGCGCCGGACCCGCCGGTGAAGGTGGCGAGCGCCTCGGCGAACTTGTCCATACCCGACCCGGGAGGCAGGGCGGCGCCCGCTTCGGCGCCTATGTCCCTCACCAGACGGGCGATCGCCTGTTCATTGATCTCGCGCGCCGTTTCGCAGGATACGACCAGTCCCGCGCGGATCTGTCCGAGTTCGATGCGATTGGCGATGTCGATCATGGCATTGAGCACGCCGAGGCACGCATTGCTCAAGTCGTAGACCGACACCGCGCCTCTTACGCCGAGCGCATCGGCTACCGCGCAGGCCGTGGCCGGCTCGAAGTTCTCGCGACAGACGCCGGCGTAGATCACTATTCCGAGGTCTGCAGCCTTGATAGAGGTCTTCGCCAACGCCTTGCGTGCGGCGGCGGTGGCATGGGTGGATAAGCGGGTGCCCTGCTCCCACCAGCGCCGTTCGACGATGCCGGTCCACGCTTCCAGCTGACCCGGCTGAAGGTTCAGGCTCTGATACACCGGTTCAAGTCGTGCCTCCAGTTCGGACGAGGTGACGATCTGGGGGCCTAGTTCATAACCCAGGGCGGTCAGAAACACGCTAGCGTAGTTGTGTGCCATGGTCGGTCGGCTGCCGTCAGCGGCGGCGCTGTCGCAGCGTGAAATCCTGCATCGCATAGATCACGCGGCCGTCGACCGATAGAAAGCCGTCGGCGCGAATGGTCAGTCGCTCGTCGTCGACCTCGGTCACCTCCGCCTCGACGGCGACTTCGGCATCGGCTGGAATCACCTGCCCGCGGTAGGTCCACTCGTGCCGCTCGTGCATGGCCACCGCTTCATGCCGGACGCCCGGCGGGCTGCCCCAGCGCTCGACCGATATGAATTTCAACAACTGCAGGAAAGCTTCAAGGCCCAACGATCCGGGCACCACCGGATCCTGAAAGAAGTGCGCGCTGAAAAACCATTCCCCAGGGTCCACGCGGCGCATCGCGCGAATGTAGCCCAGCGCCTTGGGTCCGCCGTCCGGGATCCAGCACTCGATCCGGTCGAGCAGGCGCAAGCGGTCGCCTGGAAACGGCGCGGTCTGCGGAAAAGCGATCCTGCGGCTGCGTGAACTTTCCTGCGCTGTCGGCTGGTAGCGCCTGGCGTCTTTCAACCCCTCCTGCTTGGCCAGGGCGATTTTCGGGAAGAAACCGAAGTAGGTGTCACCCCGGTAGACTAGCCGGCTTCCCGCACGCACTTCGTAGTCGAAGAACTGAATGATCATCCCCGCCGAACTGGAAGCGCGGGTGAGCTTCACGCGAGTGCTCAGTGTTCCGCTGCCGGGAAAGACCGGAGCGAACTGTGTCGCGCTGCCCCCGAGGTTGCGGAAGGAAAGGTCGACATCGCTCGTCAGCGCCGAACCCATGTAGGCCGCGAGCCAGCCGCACGGCTGCAGTGCGATTTCGAGCACGACCGCGAACGGCATATCGCCTTGCCGGTTGGCGGCAAAATACCAGGCATCCTCCGGCACGTCGTACTGCGCCTCGATTTCGCCTCCCGGCACGACTGTCCAAGGCTCGGCACGTATCTCGGTGATGCGGTCGAGGAACTGATACGGGGGGCCCGGCAGACGCGCGATGACGCGGTCCCGGTCGAAAATCCTGTAGCGCTCTCCGAATGCGTCCGACGGCTTGCCGACCGCGAACGCGAGGATGCGTTCGGAATCGAACAGGGCAGGTTTCTTCTCCGATCGCTTGCGCGCCGCCCAGAGCGAGCGAAGCGTCTCGCGGGTCACGCCGGCATAGCGCAGGCTCATGCCGGTGATTTCAACGATCGGTTTCCCGTCGGCATACATCAGCGCGTCGGCGATGACGTACGGTTCGGGCCGGTAGCCGATCTCCTTGATCGAAATCACGTAGGCCACCTGTTTGGTGGTGTCCAGCACCTGTCCGCGGCATTTCAACTGGCTGGCGACGCCTGGCACCGGTTCGATCGCCACCTGACCCTGCTCGGCAACCCATCCGAGCCTCAGCAGGAACACGCGCAGCGTATGCAGGCAGCATTCGAACATCAAGGTGCCCGGCATAACGCGGTCGTCGACAAAATGGCAGGTGAGAAACCAGTCCTGCGGATGGATGTCGGCCTCGCCGCGCACGATTCCAAGACCGAAGCGCCCGCCGGCCGGGTCCAGATGGGCGATGCGATGCACCAGGTTCATGCGCCCCGCAGGCAAGGTGACAGCGGCCGCGAGCGGAAGTCCCGCAAACGAATCGCCGAAGCATGCGGCAAGATCGCCGCCGCGCAACGCGTCGAGTTGTTCTTCATCGTATCGCTCGACGCCGATCTCGACGAGTGGCTTCCAGTCCGCGGGGCGCTTTCCGGCCACGGGCTTCAGGTCGAGCGCCGTGTGCACTATGCCCTTGCCGCCCTCGAGTTCGGCCCGGGAGAAGAATCCGGCGCAGCCGTCGGTCATCGTAAGCAGGGGTTCTCCATCGACGCTCGCCTCGAAGGCGAATTTGAAAAGCCAGGCGTCGCCCTGACGGAAAAAGCGCTCGATACGGATGTCATAGCGGACGACTTTGTCTGCGCCGGGCAGGCTGCGATGGAAACAGACCTTCGCATCGAGCAGGCGGTACATCGCCTCGCCGCGCGTCTGGAAATCGATACCGAGAAAACCCGCCAGCAGCAGATCCGCCTGGCCGGCCTCGACGGCGATGCAGGTGGGAATCCGCCCGCAGTCGAGATACCACGCGCCCGGGGTGATGTCATGCTCGGTCACGATCCGGCCGTGCGCCAGCGACAGCGGCTCGCCATCGATCTGCAGGACCCGGTCGACGAGCATCAGCGGTTCGTCCGGCAGACGTACGCGCGTCGGAAACGCGTCGGCGGCCGCATATCGAGGTCCGAGTACGCCGGCGACCAGTCCGCGGCCGAACGCGAGGCAGGCGGCTCGATCGAGTGAGCGTGGAACCCCGTTGGTCGGTGCGAGCGCTCCCGTGGAGGTCGCCGGCAGGCCGGGCGGCGACAACGCTTCGACGGCTGGTGTGCGGGTGATTTCCTGCCGCGATGCATCCTCATCGGAAATCGCGACGCCAGCTCGCGCAGCGCGGTCGAGCAGCGCAACCTGTGCCGCAACCGCATGCGCAAGCGTTTCCGCGAGACCCTCGGAAAACCTCAGGTACGCTTCGTGGGCATCGAGTGTCGCGCGCTCCGCGCTTTCGGCTGCCTGCAACACGGCGTGCTCGTCTGCCGGCACGCGATCTGACGACGGATGGGCGGGAGTGCGCGATCGCTTGGTATCGGCCCGCTCGGGTGTCATCGGAGCCGCGAAACCGCGTGCGCGATCGCCCCTCGGCAGCGGCGGCACCGAGATTGGCGCTCCGGTAATCGACACGGCTACTCTGCGCCCGGCCGCTGCGGTGCCGGCGCGAGCCGCGTCTTCCCCGCCGTAGAGGATGTCCAGATCGACCGGCACGTTTTCAGCGAACAGCTGGCCGATCGTGCGCAGGAAATGCGTCACCGGTGGCTGCCCGGGAACGGCGAGCGAGCGCGCGAAATGGGGCAGATCCTTGAGAATCTTGCCGATCATGCGGCTGCAGGTGTTGCCCGGGCCGATTTCGACGAACGTTCGTACCCCTGCGGCGTAGGCCGCGCGGATGACGCGCGGAAAGTCGATCGTGTCCAGGGCCTGAGCTTCGATCGCGTCTGCGGCCGAATCGCGATCCGGTATGTAGGCTCGGCCCCAGGCGCAGCTGTAGAACTCGAGGTCCGCCGGTGGTTTCGTATCGAAGCAGTGCAACTGGCGGTAAGCCTTGCGCACCGGGCGCGCGAGATTGCAATGCACGGTGCTGACGCCTTGCAGCGGAAACCAGTGGCAGCCGATCGCCGCGACGACCTCGTCGACCGCTGTGCGATCACCGCCGATCACGCACTCATCGGCGGTGTTCACGATAAGCAGATACACGCGCTTCTTCCTGCCGATCGCCGCGCGCACGGTCTCGGCGGAGCGGTCGACCATTCCGGTGATCCATTCGACGTTCCGGCCTTCCGGCAGCTTCCAAAGGCGGCGCAGCACCTCCGGCTTGCCGGCGAGGTCATGCGCGAACAATGACGACCGGCCCAATCTGTCCAGCATCTCGTCGCGCTGCCGCCACGCGCGCATCGCGAACAACGCGGTCGACTCGCCGAGACTGTAGCCGACGGCCGCCGTCGGGCGTATGCCGAAACGGGTGGCGAGATCCGCGACCATCGTGCCGAAAGCCACCTGCCCGAGTATCAGCGTGCGGTGGTCGGCGAGCACGTTCGCCGCCAGCGGGCCATTCCAGAACTGGTCTGCGCAGTACTGGCTGGCGAGTCGAGCGTTTTCCACGTCCTGCACGCGCAATATCTCCGGCCATTGGTGAGCGAGTTCGAGACCCATGTCCTCGAATTGATTCCCCGAGCCTGGAAACACGAAAGCGATCCGCCCCGGATGCCCGGACGCAGGCGCCTTGCGGGTCAGCATCCGCTCGCGGTCCTCTGCGTTGCCCGATGCGGCGAGCGCGTCCGTGTTCGCGTTCGCCGATGCCGCCTGTCGTGTCAAACGAACCAGTTGGCTGACATCGCGGGCGAGCAGCGCGACTCGGTGGGGTCCCGGAGCGGCATCGCGATGAGATTTCCACCATTGCTGCGCGATTTGCTGCACCGGTGCATCAGCCGCGGCGCAGGCGAGTTGTTCGAGCTTGTTCATCGCCGCGCGAAGGGCTTGCTGGCTCTGCGCGGAGATGGTGAACAACGCCTCCGGACTCCGGATCGGACGTACGCTCGGAAGCGGGGATGCGTTGCGGCCGGTTTCGGCGGCATCGAACAGCGGCGTAGCTTCCCACGCATCGAGCACGATGTGCATGCAATCGCCTTTCACGCCCATCGAACTCACCGCTGCTCGACGCGGACCTTCGGCGCGATTGCGTAACCAGTGCCGCGCGACGCGAGGCACGCGGACGCCGGGTACCCCGGACGCGTGGTCAAGTTCGCCGCGCGGGCTGCGGAAATTGCGCAGTCCCGGGATCACCTCGTGATAGAGGCACAGGCTCGCCTTGACCAGTGAAACCAGTCCGCTGGCCGCTCCAGTGTGGCCGACGTCGGCTTTGACGCTGCCGACATTGCATGCGTTCGAACCGCGGCCGAAGAACGCAGTCAGCGCACGGGCTTCCGCGGCATCTTCTTCCGGTGACCCGCTGCCGTGAGATTCGACGAACTGGACGCCGGAAGGCGCTACGCCGGCGTCCGAATAGGCGCGCGCGAGGGCCTGTTCATAGGCCGTTGGCTCCGACATGTTCGCGCTGCCCCCGCTTGCCTGCGCTGCACCGACGCCGCGGATCAGCGCGTAGATCCGGTCGCCGTCGCGCTGCGCGTCCGCAAGGCGCTTGAGCACGATGCACGCTGCTCCTTCTCCGGGGACGGCGCCGTCGGCATCGGCATCGAAAGGTCGCGCCGAGCCGGCGCGCGAATAGGGGCGAACCGCGTCGCTCGCCAGCAGCGTGCGCAGGTCGCCGTTCAGATCCACGGCTCCGGCGAGCGCCACGTCCAGTTCGCCTCGCCGCAGCGCGCGCGCGGCAACTTCAACCGCGCGCAGTCCGGAGGTGTCCTCGCTGCACACGGTATGGCTGGGCCCGCCGACATGGAATTCCCGCGCGACGCGGCTGGCGACGATGCCGCCCAGTGCGCCCAGTGTGCGGTCGGCGGTCAACGCAGGGCCTGCCCCTTCGCGGAGATGCGTTATCCATTGCTTGGCGCCCGCGTCGCCCGCATCGAGCCCCGCCTCGCGCGCCCACTTGTCCGCACGCTGCTTCACCGCCCACCGAAAATGAAAATCGGTCGTGCGCAGATCGAGCCCGAGCCCGATGAACACCCCGCTGCGCGAGGACGCGAGCACGGGACCACCGGCGTCGTCGAGAGCGGCCTTGGCCACGTCGAGCATGAGCAGCTGCTGCGGCAGCATCTCGGCCAGTTCGCGAGGCGGAACATGAAAGCGATCGATGGGAACCGAAAGCTCATCGAGGTAATAGCCGCGAAGTACGCCCTGCGGCGCGGGTCCGCCGTCGCCCCAGACCGCACCAATTTCCTCGCAGCTCAAACCGCGCCACTCGGCACGCTGCACCGGCTCATCGCCGGGACCCGCGTCGAATACGCGGTCCCGAAACGCGTTCAGGTCGGGCCAGCGACCCACATGCACTGCCATGCCGACGATCGCAATGGGTTCGGGTGTCTTGACGCAATGCGCGGTATGCGTCTTTCGCGCGGTGCGCGAGCGACCCAGCTGCTCGGGCAGCGCCTCCTCGATCAACAGGTGCGCGTTGATCCCGCCAAAGCCGAAGCCGTTGATCGCCGCGCGTCGCGGAACATCGACGCCGCGGCGCTCCCACGGGCGGCTGCGCTTGAGTATGGAGAACGGGCTGCCGTCGAGCCGGATTTTCTCCGCGGGGTTTTCGAAATTTGCGACCGGCGGCAACGTGCCCTCCTGCATCGCGAGCACGGTCTTGATCAATCCGGCGCTGCCCGCCGCGGTCAACAGATGGCCGATGTTCGATTTGACCGCGCTCAGAACGCACTGACCGCTTTGCCAGGTGCCGCCTTGCCAAAGTCGGGTCAGGCTCTCGAATTCGACGGCGTCGCCGAGGGGCGTTCCGGTAGCATGGCATTCGATCAGGTCGACCATGTCCGGTGACCAGCCGGCCTGAGCGTACGCCAGCCGCAACGCGCGCAACTGGCCTTCGGATCCGGGCGACAGCAGATTTCCGTCGACGTCGTTCGACAGACCGACGCCGCGGATCAACGCGAGAATGCGGTCGCCGTCGCGCAGTGCGTCCTGCAAACGCTTCAGTGCGACGATGCCTGCGCCTTCGCCGACGACCAGGCCGTCGCCGCTGCGGTCGAACGGGGAGCAGCGCCCGCTGGGAGAAAGCGCGCGCAGCTGCGAAAAACCCATTTGCGTGTACAGCGAATCCGGGCGTGACAGGCCCCCGGCGAGCATCGCGCAGGCACGTTGCTCGAGCAGTTCGTCGCAGGCGAGTTTGACGGCGTACAGTGACGACGCGCATGCGGCGTCGAGGGCGTATGACCCGCCGCCCAGGCCAAGCGCGCTGGCGAGCAGGCTTGCGGGAAGTCCGGTTGAATAGCGGTTGAGCGCGTTCGATTCAAGCTTGCGGCGAGGTCCCGCGCGACCTGAAATCCGTTGTTCCAAGAGTGGCGCGAGCACTTCGTTGCATAGGGAAGACGAGCCTGCGGTCGGAAGCGCAATATTGCCGATGATGACGCCGACTCTGCTCAGGTCCAGCGTGTCCGTGCGCGCTTGCGCGAACGCGGTCCGGCCTGCATGCGCCAGCAGGTGAAACGCGGGATCGAGCGACGCGCCGAGTTCACGCGGCGAGCCCAGCGCCGAGGGATCAGCGGAAAATCCTTCGATGAAACAGCCGCGATCGGTGGAGACCGCGTCGGCGCTGCCGGGCACCGCGTTCCGGATCAAGTCCGGATCAAGCAGCCATCGTCCCGCCGGCACCGGGCCGCAGGTATCGCGGCCTTGCTCGACCAGTTTCCAGAAGTCCGCCAGTGCCGGAGCGCGGGGAAATATTCCTCCCATCCCAACAATGGCGATCGGCTCGGAAAACCGTGTATCGCCGCTCCGGGGCGGCGGGTTCGAATCACGTATCAAGCTTCAGCCGGTTCAAGCGGAAGGCGTCGCGCAAACCCTCGTCGACGACAAATTCGCAACCTTCCGCAGACGCAAGCAGATTTCCCTGGTGGTCCAGAAACTGGATGGTTGCCACGGCGATCGCGCTGATACCCAGCGCGACCCCAATCACCGCGCGACAGCCGCCTTTCGGAAATGCGCCGACGAACTGGCGGTAACGCGCCAGTGCACTGGGCAGCGAGGGACCGCCTCGGTGCGCGGCGCTCCAGAGGATCATCATCTGGAATGCGCTGTCCAGCGCGAGCGGGTCGGAGATCCAGGTGCCGCGCAGCGGATTTCTCATCCACTTGATCGGCGCGGAAGCCGCCTTGATCAGCGCTGCGACGCCGCGTTCGGCGCACGCTTCGACGCGCTCGATGCCCTGCAGCGCAACACCGTGGAACAGCACTCCGAGCGCGTACGCGTCGGGAATGGCTTCGCCGGAGATATTCACCACTTCAGCCGCAGGCGCGGCCGGGAGAGTCTCTTCGGCAAGCAGTACGTCGGCCCGCGCGTGAAGAACTTCTCGATTCCCCGCGTGGCTGACCATGGACACCGACAGAACGCTCAGGTTGTCATGCGGCTTTGCGGGACCGACGAGCAGGCTCACGTTGATGGACTCGTCGGCTTCGAGTACGACTCCCTTCAACACCTTGAAATCGTTCAGACCATGGAACTTCATGCCCGGATTGCCGTGCATCGCGGCTTGCGCGAGCCATTCGACCATCAGCGCTGCGGGCAGCACGGCTCGCCCGTTGAAGACGTGGGATTCAAGGCACGGCAATGCCTTGACGCTGATTTCGCGCTCGAACGCGATACTGGTTTGTGCAAGCTCGCGCGGCGCGGGCTCGCTCGAGCGCTGCGGCCGTGGCGCGGCGGCGAGGGCCAGGACTTCGACCTCGTCGCTGACTGCGGCGCAGATTTCGTTGACGAGAAATGCCGCGCCGGCAGCCGGTTCGATCAGTCCGACTCCTTCCTGTTCGAATAGTTTGCGCAGGCCCGGTGTCACCATGCCACCGTTCCACGGGCCCCAGTTGATCGACACGACGCGGCACTCAGGTCGTCGACGGGCCTCCTGCTGTGCGAGCTTGTTGAGCACTTCGTTTGCAGCCGCATAATCCACCTGGCCGATGCGCCCGTAGCGGCCCGTGTACGACGAGAACAGCGCTATCACGCCAAGCTCTTCGGTTGCCAGCGCGCGCAGCAGATTCCGCAGGCCGGTCACTTTCGTGTGATAGACCAAGTCGAACTGCTCGTCGCTCTTGTCCTCGATACGGCGGTCGGCGAGCACGCCGGCGCCGTGAACCAGGCCGCGAATCGCGCCATAGCGCTGGCGAACGTCGCTCAGTACTCGTGCCACGGCATCGGCGTCGCGGACGTCGACCGCGTAATAGATGGCCCGCGCCCCGGCTGCCTCGATGTCCCCGATCCGTGCGCGAATTTCGCGCTGGGCGAGTATCTGCCGACATTTCGGTTCCACCGCGGCGGGTGACGTGCCGACCGGCAGTTGCGCGAATAGCGCTCGCTTGATTTCCGCTTCCGTATTCAGACCCTGCAGCCAACCGGGTTCATTTTCGGCAAGCGCGCTTCGGCCCAGCAACACCAGCGTGCAGCGGAATTTGCGGGCGAGGGCGAGAGCGCAATCGCCGGTGATCCCGCGCGCACCACCCGAGACGACGACAACGTCACCTTGGTTCCATGGCATGCGCATGCCGGCAGTCGCGGTCATCGGTGCAGCTTCGATTTCCAGCGTGACGCGCGCGTGCCCGGACAGTCCGACTTCGGCGGGGCCGTCGCCAAACATTTCATCGACGATCTGCGCCGCCGCGTCTTCGATTTGCAGTGATCCCGGATCCAGATCGATCGCCTTGCAGTGAACTTCCGGCCATTCGCGGCGCGCCGTCTTCAGCATTCCGGCGAGTCCGCCGCCGATCGGATCGGCTTTGCCACTCATGGCGCCAAAGCCGAATGCACCGTCGAGCCGCGAAACCGTGACGAGCATCGCCGTCCCTGCGCTGCCTGCGCGTCGCAGCGCAGGTCCCGCCTCACGGATCAGACTGAACGCGCGGCTCAGGAATTCATCGTCGCTTCCGGCAGAAGGTGTCAGGATGACCAGCGCAGCGGGTGCCTCGGCTCCCGCGGTGGAATCATGCTTGACGGATCCGTCGTCGAGCTTGCGGCTCAACACGTTCAGGCGCAGCGCGAGCAGACGTTCGGCGACGCTGCGGCAGAGGTCCGAGCCGTCGTCTGTCAGCCAGATGGTTGCGCCCGGCGGGAGGACGAAAGTTTTTCGGGGCTCGCCCTGGGCCATCTTCGCAGGGCGAACGACCTGCCGTATCACTTGAAGTTCTTTGGGCTGCGATTCGGCCACGTCGGCCGGTGTGCGGGAATCGGACGTTGCTGCCGGCGTACCGGGCGAGCCGGCGAGAAAATCGACGATCTGGCGCAAGGTTTGCAACGTACCCAGATGCTCGGGTCGGATTTCCGGCGAATCGGGAAGCTGGACCCGCAGCGCGGCCATGATCTCGACGCGTTTGATGGAATCGATGCCGAGGTCGGAGTCCAGCCCCATATCCAGATTGAGCATCTCGACCGGATAGCCGGTCTTGTCCGCGATCACTTCGAGCAGGGTCGATTCGACGTGCTTCGCGTGTGAGCGATGCTCCTCGGTCGCGATGCCGCCGGTGGAAGCTTCTGCGTGACTGGCGGCAGGTGTACCACTTGCGTCTCCGGCAAGGAAGTTGACGACGTCATCGAGCGTGTGCATCGAACCGAGATGTTCCGGTTTGATCTCCGGTGCCTCGGGAAGGCGGGCGCGCAGCGCCGCCATGATTTCGACGCGCTTGATCGAATCGATGCCGAGATCCGCATCCATGCCCATGCCGGCGTCGAGCATATCGACCGGGTAACCGGTTTTTTCGGAGACCACCTCGAGCACGGTGCGCTGATGCAGCGAGCGCCGGATCGCGACGGCCGGCCGCGTCGCAGCCGGTGCGGGTGGGGTCTCCTGGTGCTCGCTCGGCGGCGCAAGCTGGCGCGCCGCGGCCAACGCTTCACCGCGATTTTCCCGAACCGATTCCGCGGGCGGCGCTGCCGGCGGATGTGCGCCCGGAGCGCCGCCGGGCAGACCGAGCAGCGCATGGATCGTCCGGCGCGCGGATTCCTGGCCTTCGAGAAACTGCTTGTGAAGCTGCGCTGTCTGCTCCTGGAGCCGCTGCAGCGCGAGTATGCCTCGCTGCGTCGCGTGATAGGCGGACCTAAGGTCGCTATTCGAAACATCGGCTGGCACGGATCCGAACCCCGGGGTTCCCTCCGGGTTCCTGGTTCCCGACGGTGAAAACGACGCGGAAGCACGGACAGCGGGCGGGTCCGCAGGCGCGCGCGTGAGCGGCGCAGGCGCGCGCGCCGAAGGCGGCCGCGTCGCATGGGGCAGACGATGGTTTGCGCCCGAGAGCGGGACCGTGAACACCGCCTTGGTCGAACTCGCCTCGGCGGTCGCGGGACGATACTCCCAGCGCGTCAGATCGACGTCGTGGCCCAGCGAAGCGAGCCGGCCGAGGGCCAGCGCGAGATCGAAAATGCCTGAACGAGTGCCCCGCGAAGAATCGAGCGGGACGGTTTCCACGTCACCGCCGGGAAGGATGGACTGCACGAGATCGCTGAGCACGTGGCCAGGCCCGATTTCGACGAAGGTGCGTACCCCATCCGCACGCATGGTCTGAATCTGCTGCATGAAGTTGACCGGCCGGACGATCTGATTGGCAAGCAGCGTGAGCACATCGGCCGTCGCGCTCGGATACTCGCCGCCGGTGGAATTCGCATACACCGGCATTGTTCCCTTGCTGAACGTAACCATTTCGAGTGCTTCAGCGAACGGTTTGCGCGCGTCGGCAACGAATGCGCTGTGGAACGCAGCCGACACCTGCAACACCCGTGCCCGGATGGAGCGTTTGGTCAGTTCGCGTGCGACGCGTTTGATTTGCTCGACCGGACCCGCAAGGACCGTCTGCTTCGGCGAATTTCGATTCGCGACCACCAGATCGCTTTTCGCCTCACGCAGGAATCCCAGAACCGCTTCCTCGTCCGCCTGGACCGCCAGCATCGCTCCGCGATCGCCCTCGCCGATCCTGTTCGCCATCAGCTGGCCGCGAATATTGGACAGTTGATGCAACGCTTCGGGCGTGATGCGTCCTGCGCCGCAAAGCGCAAGCAGTTCGCCGTAACTGTGACCGCAGGCAGCCTGCGCCGTTACGCCGAAGTAATTCAGTATCTTGAACGCGCCCATGCTCACCGCGCCGAGCGCAGGCTGGGCGATCTCGGTCGCCTTGAGCGCTTCTTCCTGCGCAAGCCGATCGTCCTCGGCGAACACCGGGTGTGGATAGATGTAATCGCTGAGCCGCTGCATCCCGGCGCGTGCAGGGTCCCTCGCGAAGATCGTATCGGCTTCGGTCAGGGCGTCGATCATGCCGGGAAACTGGCACGCGAGGTCGCGCAGCATCCCGACGTATTGGGACCCTTGGCCCGGGAACAGCGCGCCAAGCTTGCCGATTACCTTGCCGGAGCCGAACGCGATCCCCGACGGCGTCGTCCAACTGGGCTTTGCCGGATTCTTCTGCAGCATTTTCAGCGCTGCTTCCTTGAGGCTTTCACGATCGGATTGCGGGCTGGCGACCATGAGCAGCCTGTATTCGGCAGCACTTTGAAAACGCAGACGCGACTCATGCGCGACACGCCTGAAGTCGAGCCAGGAGCAATCCGTTTCGTGCGCCGCCAGCTGCGCCTTCAGATCGTCGAGGCGCCCGCTGCTGAACGCAACGATCTCGACGTCCGCGTCCCAATCCACCGAGTGCTTGGCGCTTGCGTGCTCTTCCAGCACACAATGAAAATTCGTGCCGCCGAATCCGAGCGCACTCACGCCGGCGCGGCGCGGATGGAGCGCGCCGGGCAGCCACGGCCGCTTGCGGGTGTTGATGTAGAACGGGGAACGCTTCAGCGCGACGCCTTCCAGCGGTTGATCGACCTTGATCGTGGGCGGGAGGACTTTATGATGCAGTGCCATCGCGGCCTTGATCAGGCCGGCGACTCCCGCGGCCGCCTTGGTGTGTCCGATTTGCGACTTCACCGAACCGAGTGCGCACCAGGTTCCCTCGGATCGTGCTGCCTGAAAGACTTCGGTCAACCCGGACAGCTCGGTGGCATCGCCCACCTTGGTGCCGGTACCGTGCGCTTCGACCAGCTCGAGCGTTTCCGGGGTTACGCCGGCGGCCTCGTAGGCGCGCCGCAATGCGAGCTTCTGCCCTCCGGCACGAGGCTCATAAATCGCGTTGCCACGGCCGTCGCTGGAAGATCCGAGTCCTTTGATCACCGCGTAGATGCGGTCGCCGTCGCGTTCGGCATCCGCAAGGCGCTTCAGCACCAGCATACCGAGCCCTTCACCCAGAACCGTTCCGTCGCAGTTGCGGTCGAACGGCCGTGCGCTGCCGGTGGGCGAGAGCGCGGGGGTCTTGCTGAAGCACATGTACATGAAGATGTCGTTGAAGGTGTCCACGCCACCGGTGATCACCATGTCCGAGAGGCCTGCCGACAGTTCCAGGCCCGCAAGATGAACCGCCGCCAGCGAACTCGCGCAGGCCGCGTCCACGACGCAATTGGTTCCACCCAGATCGAGGCGGTTGGCGATGCGGCCGGCGGCAACATTGCCGAGCAGACCGGGAAACGAATTTTCCTGCCAGCTGACGTAGGAATCCGAAATCCGCTGCACCACGTCTTCGGCGACGTCGGCCTCGACCCCGGCTTCCTTCAGCGCCTTGCGCCAGCGCGGATGGCCGAGTCGCGCACCGAGCGGGATGACGAGTTCGAGTGCGCCTGTCACACCGAGAATGACGCTGGTACGTTCGCGGTCGAACACTCGGCCCTGGGCGTTGCCTGCCGCATAGCCGGCGTCTGCCAGAGCGCGTTGCGCCCCGACGAGACCGAGAAGCTGCGTCGTGTCGGTGGCCTCGATGTCCTTCGGCGCGATGCCGAATTCCATCGGATTGAAATCGACCGGGGAAAGAAAGCCGCCGCGCTGCGCGTAGGTGCGATCCGGTGCCTTCGGGTTCGCATCGAAATAGTCGGCCGCGTTCCAGTGTGTACCGAGCGGTATCGGCGTGATGGCGTCGACACCGTTCTTGATGTTTGCCCAATAGGCCTGTAGGTCGTCTGCCTTCGGAAACAGACAACTCATGCCGACGATGGCCAAGGGACTACGCGGGTTGCGGTCTTTACTCATGTATTCAGCGCCTTGCGCAATGCTTCCGGCTCCAGAGGATATCCGGTCACAGCCTCCATCGGCAATTGTATCCCTTGCGAGCGCAAATGTTGCCAGCGCAACTGCATCGCCGCTCCAAACAGCAGATTATGGCCGACGACCGCCACGCGCCGGTTTTCCGGCTTTTCCAGGAAGCTGCCGCGTGTCCATTCGTTGAAGGCTCCCATCGCCGGTCCGCACCAGACCTGATAATCCACGACCCGCGACGGGTCGCCGTCGTTGGCCCAGCGCGAACTCAATCCGAGGTAGCTGCGGAAAACGAGCGCCATCCGGTGCTTAGGGTCGCTTTCGGCGCGTTCGACCTGTTCGGGGTCGCGTTTGAGGAAATACGCCCTCGTGCTGCGCCATGCTTCCTCGATACCGGTACGCAAGAGCTGCTTTTCCACGAACGTCCTGTCTGCCTCGGACAGGTCTTCAAGGCCGGCGTGCGCCCGGTAAAGATCATACAGCCTCGCCGCGCGCATGGGGAACATCGTGCCGCGTTTGAGCACCTGCACGCGCACGCCCATCTCGAACATATCCGCCGCCGGCGCCATCGCGATGTCGGCCTGTTCGGCCCGGGCCAGCATTGAACGCACGGCATCGGAGCTTCCGGACTCGGTGCAAGCCTGGTTCACCGATCCCGTAAGGACATAAGCCGCTCCCATCGAATAGGCGGCGGCGAGCGCCGCGGGAGTTGACAATCCGCCCGCGGCGCCCACCCGCAATGGTAATGCGTAGCCGCGCTCGCGTTGCATCCGGTCGCGCAACGCAAGCATCGTTGGCAGCAGCGTGACCAGCGGGCGATTGTCGGTGTGCCCGCCGGAATCGGCTTCCGCGGTCAGGTCCTGAGCGATCGGCAGCGCGGCGGCGAGCACCGCCTGTTCCTGCGTGATTTCGCGCGCGCCGACGAGCTCGGTCAAGAACTCCTCGGAAGGCGGCGAAAAGAACTGTGAGGCGACTTCGACGCGCGAGGCTTTGGCGATGATGCGGTTCGGCGCGACGACCCGTCCCTGCGCGTCTCGCCCGATGCCGCTGACGCGGTAGCGCACCAGCGGCAGCGTGAGCCGCAGATAGGCCGAGGCTTCCACCAGCCGAATGCCACGCCGCAGATAGAGATCGGCGACGGCCGCTTCGAGTTCAGGTTCGTTGGGGCTGTGGATCAGATTGAACCCGTAGGGCGTATCCCGCATCGACCCCTCGAGTTGCTCGATTGCCGCTTCAACGCGCTCGAGACTCAGTCCGGCCGCGCCGAAGAACCCGAGCATGCCCGCTCGACCCATCTCCTCGACCAGGCGCGTCGACGCGATACCGTTGGCCATCGCGCCGGCCACGTACGCATAGCGAAGGCGATAATCCGCGCAAAATCCGCCGTCTCCCAAATCCTCCGGCCGCACCGCCGGTGCGAAACCGGCGACCGGATAACTTTCCGCAGTTGAGGACCGGGGCGAGAACGCGAGGGTGCCGCCGCGAACGGCCGCCACAGTGCCGTTTTTCCGGATCAACAGCACCGGCTCGGTCAGGTTGGTGATGGCAGGACGAAACTCGGTTTCATCGCCAATCGGCGAAGAACCCTCAGGGCTCCACCAGGCTACCGTTCGATATTCGGAACCGGCTGATGACAGGGGCGGCAATTTCGCGCTTCTCAACGATGATGGAGGACAGAAAGATCGTCGCGGCGGAATCAGCGCGCGCTCGTGACGTTCGCGTACGATCGCGGATCCGTTGGTTCTTCAGCCGGAATCATGCCATTTCCGATGATCGCTGCGTCGGCGCAGGGCCCGCCGCAATGCGCGAGGGTCGACGTATCGCACACCGACCCCGGCGGAGAAGGTGACGCTTATGCCAAGTGCACCGACGTGCCGGGCGGATGGCGCCTGGCGTGTCAACGCGGCGCGTGCTTACCGGGCGTCCAACCATGAGGTCCGAGGTATCTTTCGCCGTACTCGATCGGTTCGTCCTCCAATGGGGTGCCCATCGTATCGTTCCATCGGTTCAGCCAGCCGAAAAGCGAAATCACCGCAACGATGTCCAATACCTGCTCTTCGGTGTAGTACTTGCGCAGTTCCGCGAACATGTCGTCGGTGACGCCGTTCGGCACCGACGCCGCGGCGACGGCGAAATCCAGCGCGACCCGCTCCGCTTCGGTGAACAGCGGGCTGGTGCGGTACTCCCAGACGGCTTCGAGCTTTTCGGGCTTCGCCTTGGCGGCGCCCTCCGCGGTGTGCGCCATGCAGTACAGGCATCCTGCAGCCCGGCTGGCGACGTGCGATATGAGCGACATCAGCATGCGATCGATCTTGAGGTCGGAGCGAACCGCGTCGCCGAGTTCGGCAAACGCTTTCACCAGCCTTGGCTTGCGCTGCATGATGAGCATGCTGTTCGGCACGAACCCCATCCTTTGTTTCGTGGCCTCGAAAATGGCGCCCAGTTCGGGGATATGGTCGGCCGGCAGCGGTGCAAGCCGGGGGGAAGGTTTGACTTTCTGCTCCATGGTGGTCTGCTCCAGTCCTGTATCAAAGGGCGGGCTTCGTCAGTCCCGGCCCGCGGAACGTTATCGACCGTGCAACTTTCGGCACGGCCATCGTTTTGTCGCGTTACCCGAGACGGCCGCTGTTCGTCGCGTCGGCCATTCAGCGCGATCTGCTCGCATTGTACCGTGGCGGACTCTGATCGGGCGCATCGCGCCGCTCGCCGGTCCATAGGAAACGTCTCGACTTTCCCGCTTGACTTCCCAGCTTGACTTCCCCGGGAAGGGTCCTTTACGCTGCAAGATCAATTCAAACAAACTTGTCTCTCTGCCTGGCGAGCGGGAACGAGGACGAGCAAGTCGGTGGCGAGTCGTCGAAAGGCGGGCGCTACATCGATTGCCGTGAGTTCGAGAAGGGGGAGGAGAGAGATGAACGAAGCGACCTCGATCGTCAAGGTCCGCTCGCTTGCGGCCAAGCCTGGAAAGGCGTGCTTTCTGGCGCTCGCGGCCATCGTGCTGATTCCGCCGCAACAATTGGCGGCTGCTCCTTTCAGCAACGCGCTGCAATCGGTCATCGATGGCGCGCAGCAGGAGGGGACGCTCGATCTGTACGCTCCCTCGACGTTGAAACCTGGCCGCGCCCGTGCTCTTCGGCAGGGCATCAAGGGCAAGTATGGGATCGACCCGAACGTTTTCTATACGGGGTCGGGCTCGATGACCCGGGACGTCGCACAAGCAAGTCGTCGCGCTGCGGACACAGTTCGCGTTGGGCCAGTATGCGAAGCTGACGCGAAAGTACGGGAAACTCCTGGGCTTCAGCTGAGAAGGCCATGGGTGGGAAACAAGTATTGTTTTGGTCGGTCCTTTGACCGATGATCGTATCGTCGAAACTATAGGAGGGTAAAACGTGATTGCGCGATTGGCGGGTTGGCTGTCCATGATCGCCCTCGTTGTCGGTGGGGCAGGTATGGTGCAGGATGTGAAGGCTGCGGGAGCGGAAAAAGGTTCGCTGCAGTCGGTTATCGGCGGCGCCAAGAAGGAAGGGACCCTGAACTTTTACGCCTCGTCGGCCATGGGACCGAAAGGGGCGATCGCCATCCAGGACGCGCTCAACAAGAAGTACGGCGTCGCGCTGGAGTTTCACTACACGCCTTCGGGCTCGATGACCAGGGATGTGGCCAAAGTGGCCACTGCGCTGGCGGCAGGCGGGCCTCCCGATTGGGACATCATGATCGTCAACGACGCTCACTACAACACGCTGACGAAGAACGACGCCGTCGATCGGGTGGACTGGGTGGGAAGTTTCGGGCTCGAACCCAAGTCGCTTTATTACGGCGGACTGGCGGTGACGGTCGCCTCGCAATTCGTCGCCCCTGCCTACAACAAGCAAACGCTGAAACCGTCGGACGCCCCGAAGAACTGGGACGGCCTTCTGGATCCGAAACTCAAGGGGAAGATCGGCGTCGCGTCATCCACCCACCATTGGGCCCGCCTTGCCCAGCTCTGGGGCGACGAGAAGACCACGCAGTTCGTTAAAGCGCTGGCTGAGCAGAAGATCATGAAGGGCCGGGTTCCCGAGATCTACACCCGGCTGCAATTGGGCGAAGTTCAGGTGGCCGCGACCATGGTGGACGATTACATCATCGTGGCCAGGCGAACCGGGGCTCCGGTGGTCTTCGTGGAGAATATTGATCCGGTGATCGTCACACAATGGTTGGGTGCCCCGCTGCAGAAAGCGAAACACAGGAATGCCGCCATTCTGCTGACGGTTTTCCTCTCCAGCGACGAGGGGCAGGCGGTGTGGGAAAAGATCATGGGGCAGACCTCGATGTATATCAAAGGCACGTCGGCCTACAAACGCGCGCAGAAGGGCACCGTGATCGCGCTGGATGCCAAGTTCGCCAGAACCGAACTGGGCAAATTGAGCCGCAAATACGGCAAGATGCTCGGATATCGATGATGGGACCGACTCCCCGTTTCGGTGCTTGGGGAGACACGCCGAAGAGGGGAGCGAGGAGCAGTGGTCATGTCCGCATCATCGAACCCCGAGGTGTCTGACGCCATCGAGGGTACGCGAAGTCCCATAGTCGCCCGGCGGCGCGTGCGCCGGGCGACGACAGGCCAAATCGCTGTAGCAGTGGTGACGCTGCTCGTCGGGCTGGTGGTCTGCATTCCGGTGATCACCGTGTTCCTGATGAGCCTGCGGACCGGTTTGCCAGGACGCTCGGGACCCCTGACCATCGAAAATTTCCAGGAGGTCTTCCTCGATCCGTTCACCTACCAGGTTCTGCTGAACACCGCCCTCTTCGCGCTGGGGACGATCGTCGTCACGCTGCTGTTCGCGGTTCCCATAGTCTGGCTATTGACGCGCACGGATCTCCCTTACAGGAAGACGATCTACGTATTGATGACCGCCGGGATCCTGATCCCGACCTTCTTGCGCACGATCGCCTGGATCCTGCTGCTCAGTCCCAAGATCGGGCTGATCAATCAACTCATCATGGAACTGCTGGGGCTCGAAAATCCGCCCTTCAGCCTCTACAACATCCCGGGCATGGCCTTCGTGCAGGGAATTTCCCTGGTGCCGGCGGCTTTCTTCATGCTGTCGGCGGCCTACAGTGCGATGGATCCTTCACTCGAGGAAGCTGCATACGCCTCGGGAGTGAGCAAGCTGCGGACCTTTCTCAAGATCAATCTCCCGATCACGGTTCCGGCCATTGCAGCGGTCATGATCTATCTTCTGATGACCGCGTTTTCTGTTTTCGAGGCGCCCGCCATCCTGGGGCTCCCGGCCGATATTTATGTATTGAGTTCCGTGATCTATTTCGCGATCACCCCGCAGGTCGGACTCCCCGATTACGGGTTGGCGGGAGCCTACGGGCTGATCATGCTGGTGACCGGCGTGGCGGCGAGCGTACTTTATTTCCGAATCGTTCGCGAAAGCCGCAAGTATGTGGTGGTTACCGGACGCGGCTACCGCCCCAAGCGCATCGAACTGGGCCGGTACAGATATCTGGCGGTGGCGTTCATCCTGCTGTATTTCGCTTTCGAAATATTCATGCCCTTTGCGGTTCTGGTGTGGGCATCGCTGCTTCCGTACCTGCAGGTTCCGTCGATGGCCGCTCTGAGCAAGGTGACGTTGGCCGCTTACCAGAGCATTCCCGAGTACGCCGGACTGCGTCCCTTCATGAACACCTTCATCCTGATTGGCCTCGCGCCGGCCGTGGCCATCGCGGTGAGCATTGCCATTTCGTGGATCGTCGTTCGTACGCGCTATCGCATCAGGGGACTGCTGGATGGCCTGGCCTTTCTGCCCCATGCGGTTCCGCACATCCTGTTTGCGGTCGCGCTGTCGTATCTGGCGCTCGTCTATCGCACCGCGCTTCCGATTTACGGGACGATATTCATCATCGTCTTCGCCCATGCGATCAGCTTCATCAGCTATGGCACCCGGGTCATGAACAGCGCGATGATCCAGATCGATCCTGAACTCGAGGAGGCGGGCCGCGCGTGCGGAGCGTCCACCCCTCGAGTGGTGGGCCGGATCACGATACCGCTGGTAGCGGCGGCGGTTTTCAACGGCTGGCTTTGGATCGCGCTGCTGTCCTACCGGGAGGTGACGATGGCGCTGGTGCTCTATTCGCCTGGCAGCGAGGTGATTTCCACACTCATCTGGAAGATGTGGACCTCCGCATACGTCTCGCAGGTTTCCGCTCTTGGAGTCGTGATGATCCTGATTGTCCTGGTGCTGGTGCTTGTGCTTCGCACGGTCTTCGTGCGCGCACAGATGGGTACGCCGATGCAGGGGTGAGATGCGCCGCTCGGAACCGGTTCTGTCCATCAGCGAGAAGAAGTCGGCGTACGCATGGACGCGGCAAACCTTTTGAATCCCCTGGAAGAGAAGCATTCATGACCCTGTTGCTGAACAACGACGAAATCGCCCAACTGATCTCGATGCAGGAATGCGTAGAGATCCTCGAGGATGGCTACCGAGAGCACGGGCTCGGAAGGGTCGTGCACCGGCGGCGCAGCAATATCCTGGTGCCTGCCGGGGAACGGAAGACTTACGTCTTCGCGAATTTCGAGGGCACGGTCATCAAGCACGGCTACCACGCCATCCGGCTGCGCTCGGACGTGAACGAATGGCTGGATGAATCGGGGGACCGCGTCAGGAAGTACGCGTCAAGGCCCGGAACCTACTGCGGATTGGCGCTGCTCTACAACATCCAGACCGGGGAACTGGAGGGGATACTGAACGACGGCTATCTTCAATTGATGCGGGTTGCCGCGACGAGCGCGGTGGCGGCACGCCATCTCAGCCGCAAGGACTCCCGTGTCCTCGGCATGGTGGGGGGCGGCCACCAGGCGCGGATTCACGTCGAGGCCATGTGCAGCATCCGCGAGATCGAGAAGGTGAAGGTGTACAGCCTGAGGCAAGAAAGCCGCGAGGCGTTTGCCCGGGACGTGAAGGCCCGGTGCGGGGTCGAGGTGACGCCAGTCGGAGAACCGCAGGCCGCCTTCGAGGGATGTGACATCGTTTGCACCTGTACCGACTCGCCGCGGCCGTTCGTCCGGAAGGAATGGATCCAACCCGGGATGCATCTGAGCAGCGTCAGGCCCTTCGGGGAAGTGGGGCGATCCCCGCTCGCGGTGTTCGATGTGGCGGTGGTCCACGAGCGCGGCTTCGGTCCGCAGTTTCGACCCGGCATGGAGGTGAAGGAGAGCGCCGGTAACCCCGCCGTGGGCGGCAAGGACGAAAGGGATTTGCCCTCCGGCATCACCCTCGGAGAACTGTGTGCCGGAAATGCGGTGGGCAGAACGAGTGCGTCGCAGCGGACCTACTTCGCCAACAACGAGGGACACGGGCTTCAGTTTTCCGCCGCCGGCGCCTTCGTGCTCAAGCGTGCCCGGGAACGCGGATTGGGGCGGGAATTGCCCACGGAATGGTTTCTGCAGGACATCACTACCTGACTGCAGTGGTTTGAATTTCGAAGGCGGGTCTTACTGATGATTGAAATTCGAGGATTGCGGAAATCGTACGAGACCCGCTACGGACCCGTGGAAGCGGTGCGCGGAATCGATCTGCGGGTGAACGAGGGGGAGTTTTGCGTCCTCCTCGGGCCCAGCGGCTGCGGAAAGACCACCACGCTGCGCGCTGTGGCGGGGCTCGAAAGGCCGGATGCAGGTGTGGTCGTCATCGGCGACCAGAAGGTCAGCGACGCAGAAGCGGGTATCTTCGTCCCGGTGGAGAAACGCGATATCGGCATGGTATTTCAGAGCTACGCCGTCTGGCCCCACATGAGCGTACTGCGCAATGTGGCCTTCCCGTTGACCGAAGGGTGGCGGCGTACTCACGCCGCAGAGGTGGAACGGCGGGTGAAACTGGCGCTCGAGCGGGTTCACTTGGAGGGCTTGGAGAAGCGCTCTGCGACCGAACTCAGCGGCGGTCAGCAGCAGCGGGTCGCATTGGCCCGGGCCATCGTGATCGAGCCCAAGGTCCTGCTGATGGATGAGCCACTGTCCAACCTGGATGCGCGGCTGCGTGAGGAGTTGCGTACCGAGATCCGCAGGCTCACCCGCGAACTCGGGGTCACCACGCTCTACGTGACGCACGACCAGTCCGAGGCCTTGTCGATGGGAGACGTAATCTGCGTGATGAACCGGGGAGAGATACTGCAGATCGGGAATCCGGAAAAGATCTACCAGGAGCCTGCGAGCGTATTCGTGGCCGAATTCGTCGGCAAGATGAATTTCCTGCACGTACGCGTCGAAGGGAAGGACGCCGTGAGTTCTCCGCTCGGTGCCATCCAATGCCTTCTGCCCGACGGGTTCGGAATCGGGCGGGACGTAATTCTCGCGATCCGCCCCGAACACCTCGAGGTCCTGGAGGACCGGGAGAGTCCCGTGGCCGACACGAATACGTTCCGTGGCGAGTTAACCAGCCGCTGGTATTTGGGTGACAACGTGTTCTGCGAGGTATCGGTCAATCAACAGGTTCTGATGGCCAGAGTCCCCATCGACCTGAAGCTGGAACTCGGTTCCCATGTCAGGCTGCGCTTTCCCCCGCAGCGACTGCGCATTATCGAGGAGCTCCCCGGGAACGGTTAATCCATCCCGGGCCCCGTGTACTCGAGAATGTAAAGCCCGCCATGGTAGCGGTCGGTGATGTAAATGAGCCCGTCTGCATCCACGAAAACGTCGTTGATCTGGATCGCCGCCTGTCCCGGAGGTGCCGGCGGGACGAAATAACCGACTTCTTCCGGACGGTAGGGATTGCGAATGTCCACCACCCTGAGCCCCGCGTTGTAGTACGTGACGAAGATCAGTTTCTCGCTCTGGAACGAGCCCGGCCGGTTTTCGTGGACATTGTGCGGGCCGAAGCGGCGGCCGCGCGTCGGAAAGTCTCCCTGCGGGACCGGAAAGCTGCTGATCGTTACCGGATTTCTTTCCTCGCGGATGTCGATGACCCATACGCGCTTCTCTCCCTCCTGGCACAGATCCTTGACCGACTCGTCCGTGGCCACGACGAGCTTGCGACCGGGCAGCGGAAGCGTCGTATGCGTGTAGCCCCCGTACGGCGGGCTCCAGTCCAGCCTGCTGATCAACCTGGGTGTGCCGGGGTTGGAAATATCGACGATGGCCATGCCCGCGTCGACGCAGGCCACGTAAGCACGGTTTCCGTGGGGCACGATTCCGTGAACAGAAAAGTGTTGCCCTTCGAAGGGCTGCCAGTTTGCCGGCGTTTGCTCGCCATCCTTGGTTCCGGGCATCCACCAGTGGCCGGCCTGCCTCGGTCGGGACGGCTCGGACAGATCGACAATCAGATAGACGCGCTCCCGATAGCCGGGCAGATCGGCCGCGACATGGGCGTACTTCCCGTCGCTGAACCACATGCGGTGGACCCCTTTGCCCGGAATATGCAGGTAAGCGATTTCCCTCGGATCCGTGGGGTTCGACAGATCATAGATCTTGATACCGGCCTGGTTGGGAACGGTCCGGTCTTTGGCAAAGTACGGGCGCTCCTGATTCTGGATCAGAACGTTGCCTGCGATCTGCACCTTGTGCGCGTGGGTGTTTTCCGCATGCGGGGTCTGCCGAACGACGCGTGGATCTTCGGGGTCAGTGGCATCGAGGATCGTCAGCGCCATTGGAGACATGCCGAGGTGGGCGACGTAAACATAGGGCCCGACCTTGAGCAGCTGCATGCCGTCTCCATGACCGTTCAAGTCGTTGTGCGCCAGCAGACGCACGTTGCAGCGTTCGCTTCTGTTCTCTATCTCGCTTACCGCGGCAGTCGGAGTCATCTCGGCCTCGCCTGTTTCATGCTGCGATCGTACCCTTCCAGTCTGGCGGCAATGGAGCCGCAGCCACGCCGGCCGGAAGCCGTCTCCTATTATCAGGAAGGCCGGCGGGAGTCAATCGACTGCAGCGAGACGGCGGGGGATATCGGCCGGAGATAGGTTTCTAGAACCCAGGTTCTCATCAAGAAGGAGAAATCACATGTCAATGCGTTTCAGTCTGCATGGTTCCATACAACGCGTTTCCCAGGCGATCGAGCGCGCACGTGAGGTCGAAGCGCTGGGCTATGAAGGCATGTTCGTTGCCGATAGCCAGCTGACCTGCTTGGACCCGTTTCAGGTCCTGGCCCTGTGTGCGGTGAATACCGAACGCCTGCTGCTCGGAACCGCGGTGACCAACATGGTCTACCGCGACCCGACCGTGCTGGCGGGTTCCGCCGCAACGCTGAACCTGATCTCCGAGGGTCGCGCGATCCTGGGCATCGGAACCGGCGACGGCCCCGTCTATACGCTGGGGCGAAAGGCCACGCCGATGGCCCAGTTCGAAGAGGGGCTCCGGGTGATGCGCGAACTGCTTCAGGGGCGGCAGGTCGAGTTTCCTCCGGGCAGGGTCGGGCTCGACGTCGGCAAATTGCCCGCGCCGGTCTATGCCTCGGTCGAGGGCCCCCGGGGGCTGCAGGCAGCCGGCAAGTATGCCGACGGCGTGATCTTGGGAAACGGCTTCGACCTGCGCGTTCTGAAATGGGCGAAGGAAAAGATCGCGCTGGGTGCCGCGGCGCTCGGGCGTTCGCCCGCGGACATCGAACTGCTCGGGGCGGGCATGATCTGCGTCGACAAGGACGGCGATCGGGCACGGGCGATCGTGCGCGCGCGCCTGGCCAACCGCGCGCATCACAACTTTCGCTTCAGCCTGGAGACGGTGCCGCCGGAGGAACTGGCCGGGGTGAAAACATTCATCGAGAATTTCGACGTCAACAAGCCGCTGGAAGAAAAGGTGGACCCGCGCTTCGTCACCGATTATCTGGTGCGCCGGTTCTCCATCGCCGGCACGCCGGAAGAATGCGTGGCCCGCGTCAAGCAACTCGAGCAGGCCGGAATGAACCGATTGTTGCTTACGCCACCGGAGAAGATCTACAGCAAGATGGCGGAGGCCTGGAGCAAGCAGGTCATGCCGCACTTTGCGCACTGAGCTTGGCAATGTGCCGCCCGCGGCCGCCGGTCGAACGGATGGCGCGCCACACCGCTTCGGGCGTTGCCGGCATGTCGATATGCCGAACGCCGATCGCGGCGAGGGCGTCGAGGATGGCGTGTATCGCGGCGGGCGTCGCGGCGATCGTTCCGGCTTCGCCGGCACCTTTGACGCCCAGCGGATTGGTGGTCGTCGGCACCGGACGGAAGGCGATATTGAAATCCGGAAAATCGTCGGCGCGCGGCATGCAATAGTCCATGAACGATCCGGACAGCTGCTGGCCCGAGCCGGGGTCGTAGACGACTTCCTCCATCAGCGATTGCCCGAGCCCGGCGACGATGGCGCCGTGGGTCTGGCCCTCGACGATGAGCGGATTGAGCACGGTGCCGACGTCGTCCACGCAGACGTAGGCGACGACCGCGACGGCGCCGGTCTCGGCGTCGATTTCAACTTCACAGACGTGACATCCATTTGGAAAGTTGCGGCTCGGATCGTAGACGCCGGTGCCTGACCATCCGACGCCGAGGTCCTGCGGGACGCCAAAGGGGGCATGGGCGATGCGGGCGACATCGACCAGCTCGACCGAGCGGTCGGTCCCGGCGAGGCGAAAGCGTCCTTCGGAGAATTCGATGTCCGCTTCGGCCACCTCGATCATGTGCGCCGCGAAACGCTTGCCTTTCTTGATCACCTCATCGGCAGCAAACCTCAGCGCACCCCCGCCCGCGGTTGCCGAGCGGGCAGCGAAGGTCCCGCGTCCGAACAGGACCGTATCGGTGTCGCCCTGAATCAGCCGTATCTTTTCGAACGGTATGCCCAGCCACTCGTTGACCAGTTGCGCGAACACCGTTTCATGTCCCTGGCCGTGGGAGAACGTGCCAGCGATGATCATCGCCGCGCCGTCGGCATCGACTCGGATTTCCATGCGCTCGTTGAAGTGCGCACTGACCTCGATATAGGTGCAAATCCCTATGCCGCGCAGCTTTCCACGGGCCTTGGAGGTGCGGCGCCGTTCTTCGAATCCGGACCAGTCCGCCGTCGTCAATGCCGCGTCCATGATGGCTTCGAAGTCGCCCGAGTCATAGGTCATCGTCAGCGGGGTTGCGTACGGGAGCGCGGCGCTCGGGATGAAGTTGCGGCGCCTGATCTCGACCTGGTCCAGACCCATCGAGCGCGCCGCGGCATCGATCAGCCGCTCGATGATATAGGTGCCTTGCGGGCGGCCGGCGCCGCGATAGGTGCCCACCGGCGTGGTGTTCGTGAATACGGACCGGGTGACTGCGTGGATGAGCGGGATCCGGTACATGCCCGACAGCATGACCATCGTCTGGGTTCCGGGCACCAGCGCCACCGTCGCCAGATACGCGCCCATGTTGACGTCGATTCGGGCCCGCAGCGCGAGGATGCGCCCGTCGCGGTCGAGCGCCAGTTCAGCTTCGACCATCTGTTCCCTGGCATGGGTGTCGCTGATCAGGCCTTCCGAGCGCTCGGCGATCCAGCGCACCGGGCGCGCAAGCTTCCCGGCCGCCCACACCAGCAGCGAATCCTCGGGTTGCAACTGGCCCTTCATGCCGAAGCCGCCGCCGACATCCCTGGCGATCACATGCAGATCCGAGAGCGGGATGTGCAGCACGGTCTGGGCGATTTCGTGCTTCAGCCGGTGCGGCACCTGGGTGTTGCCGTACAGGGTGTAGCGCCGGCTCGCCGGATCGTAATCGGCGATCGCGCCGCGCGGCTCCATCGAGTTGGCGCTCATGCGCTGGTTCTTCAGCTTCAACCGCTCGACATGATGGGCGGCGGCAAAAGCCGCGTCGGTTGCACGGACATCGCCGATTTCCTGGACCACGCACACGTTTCCTTCCGCGCCATCCCATAATTGCGGCGCGTCGGGCCCGGTCGCGTCGTCCATGCGAATGACCGGCGCCAGGGGCTCGTAGTCGACGTCGATCATCTCGGCGGCGTCCTTGGCCTGAGCGGCGGTCTCGGCGACGACCAACGCGACTCGGTCGCCCACGTGGCGGACGCGGTCCCGGACCAACAGCGGCTGCGCAGTCATGAAGGGCGGCCGCCCGACGACGAATTCCGCCGCAAACCGCGACCGCAGCCCGCCCAGTCCATCGCCGGCTACATCTGCGCCTGTCAGAACCAGCAGTACCCCGGGCGCCGCCGCGGCGCGCGAGGTGTCGATCGAGCGGATCAGCGCGTGCGCGTGCGGGGAGCGCAAAACAGCCGCGTGCGTTTGCTCGCGCAGACCCAGGTCATCGACGAATTGCCCGCGCCCGGTCAGGAACCGGTGGTCCTCGGTTCTCAGGACGCGCTTCCCAATGCCGAATTCAGTCATCCGCGGGTTCCTCGCTGCTTGCGTCGGCGCCTCGGTCGGTCAAGGCCCCCGGCGCAAGATAACATCGCGCGGATTTCAAGTCAGCGCTTTCGTCTTGCACTGCTGACGATTTCGGCGCGCACGTCGGTGATCTCGCGGGCGCGCGAGACTCTTGCACCATCACAATGTTCCGAGCGCGGACGGGAGGTGCTGCGCGGACAGATAATGCGCGCGGGATTCGCCGGCGCATCCTCTACCCAGGCGATATTCAGCACCTTTAGAGCTGCCCTGATCGTCCCGGCCGAATCGCGGTTCGCGATCCGGCCGGATCTTTTATTTCATCATCTTGTCCTTCTGCATGTCGTCCTTGGCCATGGAATCCTTTTTCATCTTGTCCTTCTTCATGCTGTCCTTGGCCATCTTGTCCTTCTTCATGTCGTCCTTGGCCATGGTTTCCTTCTTCATGTCGTCCTTGGCCATCGAATCCTTTTTCATCATGTCGTCGGCGACGGCGTTGCCGCCGGCCAGCAAAAGAGCGGTGGAGAGTAGAACTGAGGTGATCTTGATCATGGTGAACTCCTTGGTGAATGAAACGTGGGTGAAGGTAATGCCGGTGCTTCAGGGCGGCTGATTCCTGCTCAGCTGCCGCCGAACCAGTTGTAACCCTGGTCTTCCAGCCGCCAGGGTAGGTATTGGTGACGACAATCGCCTGTATGTGCTTCGGATTCGTGCAGCCGAGCTTGGTCGGCATGCACAGCTTCACGGAACATCCATCGCCGATCAGGAGCCTGCGCACTGCGGCGCGCTTAGCGCCTGGAGTACCTGTCCAGTGCGCTCGCCCTGCACGAAGGCCGCCAGCTCCAATCGGTCGCGGCGCCAGGTAGCCGCTAGCGGGATCTCGCGCTGCACCCGCGCTGCACCGTCTGTCAGGCGAACCGGCCCGATCCATCGACGCACGACGTGATCGTGCGAAAGGGTCGCGCCGCTGTTTTCGCCGCGGGTTACCTTCGACGACAGGCCGCTCTCGGCCAGCGCGACGTACAGCGCAGCCGGTTCGGAACCCTGATCGGCTTTTGCCTCGGCGTGGAGCGCGAGTGTCCCGGTCGGCGCCACGCGCGCCCGCACGCGGATGGATGCCCTGGCCGGGCGCGCATTGATACTGCGCACCGTGTCCCGCAGTCCACCTCGCCACCATCGAAGTTCGGCGCCGTTGACGAAGAACTCGGGCGTATAGACGGCGTTGCTCCGGTTGATGCTCGCCAGCCGGGTCTGCCGTTCGCCGAACGCGGCCTGGGCGTACGGATCCTTCCAGCCGATGTAGTCCCAGTAGCCCACATGCAGCGCCAGCGGAACCGCTACGGCTTGCGCCTCCAGTGCCTGCTTCAGGTCGCTGAGTTGCCGGTCGGCCGGCGGACAACTGGAGCAGCCCTCGGACGTGTAGAGCTCGATCAGCGCGGCGGTCCTTGGCCCGCTTCGTACATCGCATTCGGCATAGCCCGCGACCGGCAGCAATGCCGAAGAAACGGCGATCAGAGTCAAAGCTGCGGACTTATTCATCGGAATCGTATCGCTCCGCAACAGGGGTTCGGGGATAATTCACGGTGGCGCCGCGATTGGTTACACCGGCGGCGCCGATGCGCAAGCGATCGGCGTGTGACGCTCACCTAGTGTTCGCCCCAGATCTCTTGCACCCGGTTGTCCCGCCCGCAGCCCAGGCGATAGAAGTTGTAGCGGATGGGGTTCTTCCTGTAGTAGTCCTGGTGGTAATCCTCGGCCGCGTAGAACTGTGAGGCCCTGGTGATTTCCGTGAACACTCGTGCGAGCTTGCCGCTCTTCAGCAGCGCATCGCGGCTGGCTTCCGCGATCTTGCGTTCGGACTCGTTGCTCCAGAAGATGGCGCTGCGGTATTGCGTGCCGACGTCGCAGAATTGCCTGTCTTTGACCGTTGGATCGATATGGCGCCAGAAGTAGTCGACCAGTTGTTGGTAGCTCACTTTCTTCGGGTCGTAACGCACCTGCACCGCTTCGGTGTGCCCGGTACCGCCGTCGCTGACCTGATGGTAGGTGGGATTGGGCACTTTCCCACCGGTGTATCCGGACAGCGTCGCTACGACGCCCGGCAGCTTGTCGAAATCCGCTTCCACGCACCAGAAGCAACCGCCGGCGAATACCGCGGTCGCCGTAGGCGTTTCAGCGCCGGCCGTCGACGGCGCTCCGGCCGCAGGACCGGCAGTGCCGAGCAGCAGCATCAGCGTAGCGGTGAAACGGGCCAGTTCGGTCTTCATGCGCGCAGCTCCGGCAGCCGCTCGGCGCGCGGCACGAAATGCAGCGCGACGCCGTTGTTGCAGTAGCGCTTGCCCGTCGGCTTCGGGCCATCGTCGAATATGTGGCCTTGATGCCCGCCGCACCTTGCGCAGTGGTACTCGGTGCGCGGAAAGATCAGTTTGAAATCGGTCCTGGTGGCGACGGCTTTCGGCAGCGGCTGCCAGAAGCTCGGCCAGCCGGTGCCGCTGTCGTATTTTCGGCTGCTGTCGAACAACGGCAGGTAGCACGCGGCGCAAACGAAGGTTCCGTCGCGCTTTTCGTGGTTCAGCGGACTGGTGCCGGCGCGTTCGGTGTCCTCCTCGAACAACACCCGGTACGCGGGGGCGGGCAGCAGGGCGGCCCACTCCGCTTTGGACTTGCGCAGCGCCGGGCCGGCAGGCGTGCCCGCCCGCGAAAGGCCGGGATTCGCCAGAGACAGCGTGGACAAGCCGAACAGCCATTTCAGCGATTGACGACGATTCATAACCTCTCCATAGATTCAGCTCGATGGCATCCGCCCAGGAGACGTACCGGCAGTGGTGGTCCCAACCAAGACCGGTGCGGCGCCATCGATGCGGACACTCTGGGCGGTAATTCGGCGCGGTTCGGCGCCCGGTTACAGGCTCGGGCTAAAATTCGCTGGTAGCCGAAGGGCGCGGCTTTTTCTTCGCGCGGCTGTAACCGAAGGCGTCAATACAACGAATGGAAGAAGCAAGCCAGGGTAGGCGGACAGAAGAACGGCTCAGGCAGCTGCTGATCCGCGGACTGGCCGGCGACGCGCATGCGTACCGCGCGTTCCTGCAGGACCTGAGCGGGCACCTGCGCGCATTTCTGAGGAAACGTCTCGCCCGGTTGCCGAACGAAGTGGAGGATTTGGTGCAGGAATCGCTGTTGGCGATACATAATCAACGCCACACCTACGATCCCGGACAGCCGCTGACCTCGTGGGTGCACGCGATCGCGAAATACAAGCTCGTCGACCTGCTGCGCCGGCGCGCACGAGGCGACCTGCTGACCGATCCACTGGACGACGCCGATGACCTTGCGTCATCCGCCGATAGCGAGGCCGCTGAAGCGCGCCGCGATCTGGGCAAGCTGCTCGCGAGGTTGCCCGATCGGCACCGCCTGCCGATCGTCTATACGAAGCTGGAGGGCCTGTCGGTTGCAGACGCCGCACGGCGCGCTGGCATGTCGGAATCCGCCGTCAAGGTCGGCGTGCACCGCGGATTGAAGGTGCTCGCGGGGATGGTTAGATCCGAGGCCATGGATGAAGACTGACGATCTCGTGACCATGTTGGCGACCGGTACCGGTCCGGTGCAGCCGAACCAGGTGCTGCGCCGCTATTCGGTTGCCGTCGGCCTGGGCGCATTGGGTGCAGCGGCGCTGATGCTCGTGCTGATCGGTCCGCGTCCTGATCTCGCCGCGGCGTTCCTGTTGCCGATGTTCTGGGTCAAGATCGTGTTTGTGGCCTGTCTCGCTGCGGTGAGTTTGCTCGTGGCCTTGCGCCTGTCGCGCCCGGGCATGCGGCTGTCATGGTTGCCGGGCGCGCTGGCCGCACCGGTGGTCGCGATGTGGGTGCTTGCGGCCTTCGTACTGATCCGGGCGGAACCGGCGCTGCGTGCGCAACTGTTCTTCGGAGATACCTGGAACTCGTGCCCGTTCCTGATCGCCACGCTGTCGGCGCCGGCGTTCGTCGCCGTATTCTGGGCGATGCGGGGACTTGCGCCGACGCGCCTGAGACTGTCGGGGGCGGCGTCGGGTCTACTGTCCGGAGCCGTGGGCACGCTGATGTACAGCGTGCACTGCCCGGAGATGGACGCGCCCTTTATAGGATTCTGGTATTTGCTCGGCATGCTGATCCCGACCGTGGTCGGCGCGCTGCTGGGGCCGCGGCTGCTGCGCTGGTAGTTTTTCGCCGCGGCGGAATTTGTTCCGGCTGACTTCCACCGGTATACCCGGCATCGAATTGCGCTTGCGCGAAAGATCCCGCAATGCAATAAGCGCAGTCGCTCCGATCAGCCTGCAACGCGCAAGAGCAGCGAAGAGAAGTTCGCGACGATCAAGGCCAGCGCTAGGGTTGGCGCCCAGGACAGTATGACGCGCAGGGCATGATTGTTTGGTTGGCACGTAATTCCTTACATCCGAAAACACGCACGCTATTTTTGCCGGGCGCACCCGGCTGTCTCCCGTGACGGATCCTCTGCAATAAAGAACAGAACGGATGCGGGCAGTTTCGCGCCGTCCTGACCCGTGCAGCGGCCTGGACAGCTCATGCAACTGCATGTATGTTAGTTCCGCCTCGCTGAGACGCGCAACTCCTAGAACCGGGTGACCCTCTAACGAACCGAACAAGGCGATACCTATGAACAACGCAGAGTACAACTACAGTGAGTTTGTCAGCTCGCCGAACGAGTTTCTCGAATTCGCCGTACATGCGCCAAAGGCAAGCATGCGGGCGCCGTCGTTTCCACTTGAAGATCTTGCGACCGGCGCCACCGTTCACATGAAGGATTTGTGGAGCACCGGGGTGACGGTCATGGAGTTCGGTTCCTTTACGTGACCGTTCTGCGCGTTGGCGGCAGAGTCGATGGAACGACTCGCCGACCAATATGCAAACCGAGCCGTGCGCTCGGTGTTCATTTACACGCGGGAAGCGCACCCCGGAGAGAACTACCGGCATCACCGTTCGATGGAGGAAAAGCGCCGCAACGCGCGCGCGTTTCTTGAGCACTCGAAGGTGCGCCGGCAGATTCTTCTCGACGACCTGGAAGGCGCGGCGCATCGCAGCTACGGGCTCCTGCCCAACATGACGTGGATCATCGGGCGAGGCGGATTGATTCATTACAAGTCGGCGTGGACCAGCGCCGCGGATGTGGCCGATGCGCTGGAAGGCGTGCTTGATTTTCAGGCAAATCGTGCCAAGAACCAGTGGGCGCTGTTCTATAGCGAGCGCACCGCCTGGAGTACGCGGGATCAGGCGCGCTTTCACGAGGGACTGGTCCGGGCCGGTCCCCAAGCCGTGGCGGACTACGAGCGCATGCTCAAGGGCAGCGGGACTTCCCGGAACGCCCCGTCGCCGGACATCGGGCCGAGGGTGCCCGGGAACTTCTACAGGACCGAGGAGGAATCGGGGGAGCGCTGATCGTACGCCGGGAAAACTGTAAGATCAGGGCCGAAACGCCGACCAACGCGTTACGGGTGGAGCAGTGGGGAGCAGGCCGTGCACGCGACAATAAAGTTCATGCAGTGGTATGGGTTTCCGGCGATCAGCAGGTACCGGCCGGAAACACTCCAGGTGAATCTCGGTTACCGATGCAATCAGAGTTGCATCCATTGCCACGTCAACGCGGGGCCGCACCGCACCGAGGAGATGTCGCGCGAGACCATCGCCGATGTGCTTGCGGTTCTCGCACTGGCTGGCATGAAGACGCTCGACATCACCGGCGGAGCTCCCGAGCTGAATCCCCATTTCCGTGAATTGGTCGAGCGCTCGATCGAGCTCGGCGTGCATGTCATCGACCGCTGCAACCTGACGATACTTGAAGAACCGGGTCACGAAGACCTGGCGCAGTTTCTGGCGCGCCAGCGTGTCGAGGTGGTGGCGTCGCTGCCATGCTATTCGGCCGAAAACGTCGATCGTCAGCGGGGTAAGGGCGTGTTCGAGTCGAGCGTGCGTGGCCTGCAGCGCCTCAATGCGCTGGGCTACGGGCGTGAGGGCAGCGGCCTGGTGCTCAATTTGGTGTACAACCCGCAGGGTGCGTCGCTGCCACCGGCGCAGGCGGCGCTGGAACTCGACTACAAGCGCGAGCTCAAGGCGGGTTTCGGCATTGAATTCAATCAGCTTTACACTCTTGCCAACATGCCGATCCAGCGTTTCGGAAGCACGCTTGTCTCGAAGCGGCAGTTCAACGATTACATGGCACTGCTGAAAGGCGCGCACCGGGACGACAATCTGGAATCGGTGATGTGCCGGACGCTCGTTTCGGTGGACTGGAGGGGCTACCTTTACGACTGCGACTTCAACCAGATGCTCGATCTGCCGCTCGTCATCGATCGCGAGGCTGGCGAGCGCCGGGTCCACGTGTCGCAATTGATAGGGCGTGATCTGAGCGGGAACCCGATCGCGGTGCGCGATCATTGCTATGCTTGCACGGCGGGGCAGGGTTCCTCGTGCGGCGGGGCGCTGGCCGACGCGGTGCACGGAACCGCCACTCGCGCCGCGCGTGGCTGACCGGGACGCGCGCCCGCAGCGATTCCGCACGATCGACTATCTCCTGCGGGAGCAGACGCGCGGCGAGCGTGTCCTACCGGTGCACGGGGAACGAATCTGACAGACTGATGGGTCGGTCCAAGAGCGCACCGGGCCGAAAGGAATTCCAATGAACCGATCCAAACTGCTGCTCGTCGCGATCATCGCGGCCATGATCGTTGCGTTCTTTGCGCTCGATGCGGGCCGTTACTTGGATCTGGAATTCTTCAAAGCGCAGCGCCACGCCTTTGTCGCCTACTACGAGGCGCATCCGCTGGTGGCCGCATTGGGGTATTTCGTCGCCTACGTCGCGGTGACCGGCCTGTCGCTGCCGGGCGCGGCAATCATGACGCTTGCCGGCGGTGCGATCTTCGGCCTGCCGTGGGGCACGGTGATCGTCTCGTTCGCGTCATCGGTCGGCGCTACGCTCGCGTTTCTCGCCTCGCGCTTCGTGTTTCACGACTGGGTGCAGCAGCGCTTCGGCCGGCAGTTGCGTGCGATCAACGAGGGCGTCGAAAAGGAGGGCGGTTTTTATCTCTTTACGCTGCGGCTGGTTCCGGCCTTCCCGTTCTTCGTCATCAACCTGCTGATGGGGCTTACGCCGATACGAGCCTGGACTTTCTACTGGGTAAGCCAAATCGGCATGCTGGCGGGGACATTGGTGTTCGTCAATGCCGGAACACAGCTCGCGAAACTGGATTCCCTGCGCGGCATCCTCTCACCAGGGCTGATCCTGTCGCTGTCGCTGCTCGGCGTGTTCCCGTTGGTGGCGAAGAAGGCGGTCGACGTTTTCAAGGCCAGGCGCGTGTATGCCCGGTGGCGAAAGCCCGTCCGGTTCGATCGCAACCTGGTGGTCATCGGCGCCGGCTCGGCCGGCCTTGTGACCGCCTATATCGCTGCGGCGGTGAAGGCGAGGGTCACGCTGATCGAGAAGCACCGCATGGGCGGCGACTGTCTCAACACCGGTTGCGTTCCGTCCAAGGCACTGATCAAGACGGCCCGCGTGCTGGCGCAGTTGCGCCGGGCCCGCGACTACGGCCTGAAGAGCGCGACGGCGGAGTTCGACTTTGCGCAGGTCATGGAGCGCGTTCAACGCGTCGTAACGAGCGTTGCTCCCCACGACTCGGTGGCGCGCTACACCGAGCTGGGCGTCGAGTGCCTCGAAGGCGAGGCGAAGATCGTGTCGCCGTGGGAGGTGGAAGTGCGCTCCGGGTCCGGCGTCACGCGGCGCCTCAGCACGCGCGCGATCGTGATTGCGGCCGGCGCGCGGCCGTTCGTGCCGCCGATACCGGGGCTCGATGACGTCGGCTATCTGACCTCGGACGACGTCTGGGACCTGCGAACGCTGCCGAAGCGGCTGCTGGTGCTCGGCGGCGGCCCGATCGGTTCGGAATTGACGCAGGCATTCGCGCGCCTGGGCGCGACGGTGACACAGGTGGAAATGCTGCCGCGCATCCTGATCCGCGAAGACCCGGAAGTGTCCGCGATGGTGATGGAAAAATTCCGCGCAGAGGGTATCGATGTTCTGGTCAATCACAAGGCCAAGAGGTTCCTGGTCGAAAACGGTCGGAAAGCCATGATCGCCGAACACGAGGGCCGAGAGGCGCGCATCGAGTTCGACGCAGTCCTGGTCGCGGTCGGCCGCATCGCCAATACGGCCGGGTATGGACTCGAGGAACTCGGCGTCCCGCTAGAAAAGACGCGTACGATCCAGACCAACCCGTACCTGCAGACGATCTATCCGAACATCTATGCCTGCGGCGATGTCGCCGGGCCGTACCAATTCACGCATACCGCGGCGCACCAGGCGTGGTACGCGTCGGTGAACGCACTGTTCGGCATGTTCCGGAAATTCCGCGTCGACTATTCGGTCATTCCCTGGGCGACTTTCACGGAGCCCGAAGTGGCCCGGGTGGGCTTGAATGAAACCGAAGCGAAGGAGCGGGGGATTTCGTACGAGGTGTCGACCTACCTGATCGACGACCTCGACCGGGCGATCGCCGACGAGGAGGCGCACGGGTTCGTGAAAGTCCTCACGGTTCCGGGCAAGGACGTGATCCTGGGGGTGACGATCGTCGGCGATCACGCAGGCGATCTGATCGCCGAGTTTGTCGCCGCGATGCGCCACGGGTTCGGATTGAACAAGATTCTGGGCACCATTCACATCTATCCGACGCTCGCCGAGTCCAACAAGTACGTAGCCGGCGTGTGGAAGCGCGCGCACGCGCCGCAGGCGCTGCTCGCGATGCTGCAGAAGTATCACGCGTGGAGGCGTGACTGAGGATACGGAAGCTGGCGGCAGGCCGCAAACGTACCGTCGCCCAATCGGCCCGTGCTGCCCCAGGCCCGGAGCGTGCGATCTGTGCGCCGGCGGCTACCGCGGGCGTGACCGCGTTCCGGACAAGGAGAACACGCTCAGCAGCACCACGACAACGAAACGTCTTGGATCCATGGGCAGAATGCCGCTCGATACGGCACTCGATGCTACTGCGATCGTCCCGACCTGGATTGCGTGAGGCGAGTCTTTGCCCGCTTCCGTGATGAGAGTTCATGGAAGCGGGCCGGCCCTGTCCACAACCGGTATGTATCTCTTGCGCTTGTCGCCAGCGTATGATGGATGGTCAAGATCGGTGGCGTCAGAAATGCCTGGAGGTCAACTGTGAGCGAGCACGACTGGGAGATTTTTTCCTTCGATGAACTTTCAGCCAAGGTCGAAGGCACGGAGCCGAGAGTACATGAATTCATACGATCGCCGGCATTGAGTTGCATGGTATACAGATTGCCCGCCGGCTCCACCGATATGCAGGCACCGCACCTGGAGGACGAGGTCTATTTCGTGTTGAGCGGCCGGGCCAAGCTGCGGGTCGCCGGGCACGAGCGCGAGGTCGGTCCTGGAAAGATACTCTTCATCCGCGCGACGCTCGCTCATTCCTTCTTCGACATAGAAGAGGATTTGACGGTTGTCGCGGTGTTCGGGGCACAGGTACGGCGATAGGAGAAGCGATCCTGTCGTGATTCCGTCATCACGGGCCGTGTGCGCCATGCCACCGCGGCGCACATTGGCGCGAGACCCCGCCGCGCGGCCGCCAGCGGCGGCTGCCCCGAGAGCCTTGCCTTGGCCTGACGCCTGCCGCTAGTGTCCTTCGGACGCTCCTTGCCACAGCATGTCATAGCCCAGCTCCTTGGTATCGGAGCACATCTTTGCCAGTGCATCAAACTTGGTAGAGAAGATCGTGTCCGCGTGCGATTTCTCGTGCTCTTCGAATGAGCGCCAGTACGTGACGATGACATAGTGCTCGTCCGCGGTGCGCGATGCGTTGAGCGATCCTTCGTCGGACACAAATCCGGAGAATTTGAACACTTGGCCGGCGATGAACCCGCCTTTGTCGCCGCCGTATGTTTCCTTGACGACGTTGCACATTTCGCCCACGGCCAGTTCAACTTCCTCGAAGGTGACGCCGGGCTTGAGCTTGACGGTATTGAACAGCATTTTTGCGCCGTACGGCAGCGTGATGGGGTCGAACATGTCAATGGCTCCCTTGGTTATCCGTCATTCGCGGAGGATGGATCGGTGGCGGCCGAACGCTGCCGCCAGGCCGCTTCGTGCCAGCTTCGTCGACAACAGTAGCACCATACTTGAGTTTGGTTCACCCCGACATTGCGCTTCCGCGACGCACGGCAGTCATGCCGCTACCCAACGCGCCGTCATGCCGCGGTGAGCTTGACCTTCTCGACATTGGCAAGACTAACTCGCTGCCGCACGTGCCGCAGATCATGGTTGTACTGCATCGCGAGCCAGCTCGCCGGCGTTCGTTCGAGCGATTTGCAGAGTCGGAGCGCCATCTCCGAAGTGACAGATGTGGAACTCAGCGGTCTTCGTTCCGAAGGCGTACTTGGATACGAGCGAAGGGTCCCGGACGGTTACTTTGAGCGAGCCTGTCGGGCAAGAGGTCCAGACACCACCATGTTTGGTGCAGAAGGAGCAAGTGCAAGCGCGAGCAGGGATCTGCGACGGTTCGGGCGCCCAGGTGAGAGTGAACGAAATGTTCCTGCAGTGGCAGCTTCCGGAGATCAGCATTGGAGCTCCTCGGGCCTGCAGCACCCAGCGTCGCGGTTCAGCGGCGGGCCGGAGCGGAGCGACGGCCCGTGCGCTGGAACCGCTTGTTGGCCACCGGCCTCGTGCTTTGGACGAGACTCTCTAGCGGAATATGCAGCTTCTGGTGAAGGCTGCGGATCATCGCGAGCGACAACGGGCGCTGGCGATTGATAACTTCCGCAACCCTGCCCCGAGGGCCAATCAGCGGTTCAAGATCCTTTCGAGTGAGACTCATCTGTTCCATTCGAAACTTGATCGCATCCACAGGATCGGGCGGATCAATGGGATGATGCGTTGACTCGTAGTTTTCGACTAGGACTAGCAGAACATCAAGGCGATCGCCATTCGGCGTGCCCGCCTTCGAGCCCCAGAGTCGCTCGATCTCCGACAGCGCTGCGTCGTAGTCCGCTTCAGTTCGAATGGGGCGAATGTTCATGTTGCACCTTTTCCGCATCAATGGAGTCATATTGCCCGTGGGTTCCAATGAACTTCACAAAGCAAGTTTGGCGCTCGTAATCAACTGAGACAACTAAGCGATATTTGTTTCCCGCCATGTTGAAGACAACCCTAGCGCCTTTAAGGATGCTGGCCGACCGAAACTGCGCTTTCACTTCTTGAGGGGTTCGCCACGAGGCTTTCGAGGCTTCGGCGTGCCAGGCTTCTATGGAGCCCTGAGCGTCCGCGTACCGCGGACTGCTCCGCCAGAACTGCCGAAGGGTTCGCTTCGCGATAACGCGCATGCGGCATAATAGCGCGCTCCCGAAATGGGAGCAACTGCGCTCTGGGGGCAACGATAAGTTGACCGGCCTATTCTGATCGCCATTCGAAGCACAATGGCGATGGGCCGGTCGAACGCCGGGTTGCGCGAGCCCGGCGGGGCACGGCGACTATGGGAATTTTAGGAACGGTTGACAGCGACTACAAGCGCGCTGTGCGCGCCGTGGGCGCAGCCGAGGGCGCGTGGCGCTGGATTCGGGGCTGGATTGGGGGGCAGGTGTGTGGGGCAGAGCTTGGATCGAAGCCGTTGCCACCGAGGCGATCGTTGCGCTGATGCCCGTGACGCGCACGGGATAGGCTTTGTTCTGCGTGCCGCCGTCTCCCAATTGGCCGGACTGATTACTTCCCCATGCCCGGAGCGTGCGATCCGGGCGCATGGCGAGCGTCCGGCCGGAACGGGTCGCGCACCGCCGACGGGTTGTGCTGCCGATCTTGGCCTGCTCCGCAGTCCATTGAGGATGCTCAGCGCGGCGCAATTGCAGCAGGTTAAAAGGCGGGGACCACGTGTCGTAACGGC
>Ga0155953_1015_pt2 | contig 43181 bp, 32 predicted proteins | sample RifCSPlowO2_02_FD_107607 | JGI IMG/M metagenome (GOLD analysis project Ga0155953, IMG submission 107607) | Betaproteobacteria bacterium RIFCSPLOWO2_02_FULL_63_19
CGGGGGCGCTACTTGATCAGCCCCTTTTCACGGAAGTATCTTTCAGCACCGGGATGAAACGGCGCCAAACCCTTCTCGGACCAGCTCTGCAGCGTCACGGCTTTCTTCAGCAGCCGGTGCGCCGCCTTGTATTTCTCGAGGTTTTCCGTGATGCCCTTGGTGATGTTGTAGGCCAGTTGCTCATCCATGTCGGCGCGCACCACGGTCAACATGCCGACGCAGACCGACGGAGTGTCCACGGCCAGGAACTTGTAATCGCTGGCCTTGACGATGCAGGGCGTGGCGCCGAGCTGATCGGAAACCTTCCTGGCGGATTCCTGAGTCATCGGAAGCATCACCAACTCGATCCCATTCGCCATCTCGCGTATGCGCGGGTGATTGACGGAGATGCCGAAGCTCGTGATATCCAGTCGCCGGTCGAGCATCAATGACGTTATCTCGCGCGAAGCAGCGCGCACGACTTGCCCGCCCCATTTGGCGATGTCGTCAAGCGAGATGCCGTAGGCTGCCATCGCAGCAATGCTGACGTCGCCGTCCAGGTTGCCCGGCCGGTTTACCGCGATCCGCATGGCCGGCTTTTTCGCGGCGATGTCGGCGACCGTCTTGATGCCGTTCTTTTGCGCCCAATCCTTATTGGCAAGAAAGTGCGTCGCCTGGAAGCGCGAGCCGGGTGAATAGGGGTGAAACAGAATTCGGAGATCCTTGATAGGCTGCTTGAATGGCGGCAGGCCCTTGAGCACCACGTTGAGTTCGGTGTCGGAAATGAAGGCGAGCGGCACCTTCTTCTGCGCAAGCGACATCGCATTCGCCAACCCGCCGCTCGAGGTTTGATAGGTGATGGTCGAGCCGGGATACGCCGCATTGAGCGCGCGGTCGAGTCCTGCGCCCGCCGTGGAGACCAGACCGCCCGGGCTGTAGCCGGCGATGGTCAGGTTATATTTCTGAGCGGACGCGGGCTGCGCCAACGCCATCGCACCGATGGTCACTGCAAACAGGATCGTTCTCATTGTTCGACCTCCTCTAGGAATTACATGATCAATCCGGGAGACATGTCGGAGCGGCCTGCCGGTGTGCTCCAATACCGAGTTTGAACCCGGTTCGAATCGCGCACGATGCATCTTACGTCAATTTCGCTCCGCGATGCACCCCCCGGAGGGAGGGCGAATCGCGCGAGTATTGCTCAGTGCCTTCATCATCCTTACTCGTCCGTTGTTTCATCGACGACAGTGCCCCGATACGGCGCCACCCGGGATCGTTTCCGGGGCAATCCCGCCGCGGCAGCGCAGGTCGAACCAGCGGCGCAGTGATTTCTCCTGCTCATCCGTCGGTGCAGAAATCAAACGGACCCGCCGGATCGTTGCCAGCGCGTCGTCGACGCTTGCCCCCGACGCGTGGCAGAGCACCGCAGCGGCGACCGTCGGAGCGCGGTTCTGTCCTGCCAGGCAGTGAAGCAACACCGTGTGGCCCGCGGCGCGATGTTTTCCGATCACCGCAACGGCCCTGTCGAAACGTGCCGCCGGGATCGCGATCCAGTCAGTGGTCGGCAGCGCGACGAAACGAACTCCGCGCCGGGTCCAATCGAACTCCTCGCCGTCGCTGGGTTGTTCCAGCGTTACCACGGTGCGGATACCGCAGGCGACAATGGCGTCACGTTGGGGCGCATAGGGCTTGGAACCGATCGCAAAGCCGGGGTCAAGCCAGGCAAGGTCTGGCAGAGCGTTTCCGCGCCGACCGCTCATCGCTCGCTCCGATGATCGCGCTGTCTTTCGCTGGGACGCATGGGATTGGCGATGTTGCCGATCCGATAAGCTCTGCGGACGGTCATGCCTCTTTCTACCACATCGGCGCGAAGGGTACGACCGGGCAATGGTCCGTCAGCGGACGCAGCGCAATCCCGGTCCCGGGGCGCCACGGATTCGGTCGTGACGCTGCCGCGCGGAACCCGGCCCGAAGTCCGTTTCGATACCCGGAACATGGGAACGAAACGCGCGATCCCGTTACATTTGATTCACATCAACAGCCCCGGCGGATTTTCCAAGAAACTCGCGACCTGAAAGAGCCATAATCCGAGATATATCGCAAGAACATACAGGAGCAGGCATGACGATTTCTGCATACAGGTGGTTGATGACCGCGCCCAAGACGCCGATGATCCGGGAGGCGTTCGAACCGTCCGTGGGCGCCGGGGATGTAGTGGTCGAGATCGCGGGATGCGGCGTTTGCCACACCGATCTGGGCTATTTCTATGATGGCGTGCGGACCAACCACGCACTGCCTCTCGCGCTTGGTCACGAAATAAGCGGCCGCGTCGTGGCCGCGGGACTTGGCGCCGAGCCATGGACGGGAAAGAGTGTGCTGATTCCGGCAGTAGTGTCGTGCGGCGAGTGCGATACCTGCAAGCGCGGGCGTCCCGAAATCTGCAGCAAACAGCAAATGCCCGGCAACGACATCCAGGGAGGCTTTGCCAGCCATATCGTCGTTCCGGCACGTGGGCTTTGCCCGGTGGACGAAGCGCGACTGGGCGCACAGGGGCTCACGCTGGCCGACATTTCCGTCGTCGCAGATGCACTAACCACGCCGTACTCGGCGGTGTTCCGCGCCGGCGTCAAGCCGGGAACGCTCGCCATCGTGAACGGTGTGGGCGGCGTTGGGGGCTACTGCGTGCAGGTGGCCAATGCGTTCGGCGCCAAGGTGGTGGCAATCGACGTCGATCCGGCCAAACTCGAGGCCGTAACCGGTTACGGTGCTGCGCTCACCCTGAACGCCAGGGAGATGGACCTCAAATCGATGAAGGCCGCGATCGGAAAATTCGCCAAGGACAACGGCCTCTCGTCGATGGAATGGACGATACTGGAATGTTCCGGCACGGCCGCCGGACAACTCACCGCGTACGGCTTGATGGTGCGCGGCGCGACGCTTTGCGTGGTCGGATTTACCATGGACAAGGTTGAAGTGAGACTCTCCAACCTGATGGCGTTCGACGCGCGCGCGCTGGGCAACTGGGGCTGTCCACCGGAGCGCTATCCGGATGCGATGGATCTGGTGCTCACCGGCAAGGTGAAAGTCAAACCGTTCGTCGAATCGCATCCGCTCGACGACATCAACCGCGTCTTTGAAGCGGTGCATCATCGTGAAATAAGGCGCCGTGCCGTGCTCGTCCCGGCAGGAACCTCGCGATGACGGATCAAACACCCCTCAAAGTCTGGCTGGAGCGCGACGGAGCGCTGCTGCGCTTGCGGCTCGCTCGGCCCAAGGCCAATATCGTCGATGCGGCGATGATCGCCGCGCTGCGCGCGGCGTTCGCCGCGCATCGCGACCGGGCGGGGTTGCTTGCGGCGATTCTTGACGCGGAAGGTCCGCATTTCTCCTTTGGCGCCAGTGTCGAAGAGCACCTTCCGGAGACCTGTGCACAAATGCTGTCAGGGCTGCACGCGATGGTCATCGAGATGCTCGAATGGCCGGCACCGATTCTGGTCGCTGTGCGCGGGCAGTGCCTGGGCGGAGGGCTGGAACTGGCAATGGCCGGCAGCCAGATATTTGTCGCGCAGGAAGCCAAGCTCGGCCAGCCGGAGATTCAACTCGCCGTGTTCGCGCCGGCCGCCTCGTGTCTGCTGCCCGCGCGCGTGGGGCAGGGTAGAGCGGAAGACCTGCTTTTTTCGGGCCGCTCGATCGATGCGGCGGAGGCCGTGCGCATCGGACTCGCGACGGCGATGGCGGCCGACCCGGAGGCGGCGGCATTGGAATATTTCGACAAGTATTTCGCCACCCGCAGCGCGGCGGCCCTCGCGGTGGCCGTGAGTGCGGCGCGCGGCAGCCACCTGCCCGAAGTCAAACGCCGCCTTGCAGAGGTCGAGCGGCTGTATGTCGAGCGCACGATCAAGACAAGGGACGCGAACGAGGGGCTCAACGCATTCATCGCCAAGCGTGCGCCCAAGTGGGAGCATTGCTGAACCCGTAGCGGCGGGGTCGGATGCGCGAGTGACGCGGCCGGAGCGGCGACCGCGTTGCCCCTCTACAATGGCGGCCGATGAAGCAGCGTTCTCCCGGTTCCTCCGAAGAACCGATCCGCCTGTCCAAACGCATGAGCGAGCAGGGGCTCGCCTCGCGCCGCGAAGCCGACGAGTGGATCAAGCGCGGCTGGGTGCGCATCGACGGCGAGATCGCGGTGCTCGGCGCCAAGTGGGCGCCGGGGCAGCAAATAAGCATCGACGAGCGCGCGCGGCGGCAGCAGGCGCGTCGCATTACCGTGCTGCTGAACAAACCGGTCGGCTATGTGAGCGGGCAGGCCGAGGACGGCTATCAGCCGGCCAGCGTGCTGGTGACCCCGGAGAACCAGTGGCGTCCACCGGCGGGAAAGGCGACCAGCGAAGGGCGCCTGCAACGCAAGGACCTTCTCGGCCTCGCCCCCGCGGGCCGGCTCGACATCGATTCGACCGGCCTGCTGGTGCTGACCCAGGATGGCCGCATCGCAAAACAGCTGGTCGGCGAAGGTTCGGGTCTGGACAAGGAGTATCTGGTGCGCGTTCGCACGGTCAAAGGCGGGCGCCTGCCGGATGAGGAGCTGAAACGCCTCAATCTGGGGCTCGCGCTGGACGGACGGGCGCTGCGTCGCGCGCGCGTGACCTGGCAGAACGACGACCAGCTGCGGTTCATCCTGCAGGAAGGCCGAAAGCGCCAGATTCGGCGCATGTGCGAGCTGGTGGGCCTCGAGGTGCTCGGGCTCAAGCGCGTGCGCATCGGGCGGGTTCGGCTAGGCGAGCTGCCGCTGGGCAAGTGGCGTCTGCTCGGGCCCGACGAGAAGTTTGCTTGACGAGTACTGCAGAAATCGTCTGGACCGAAGACGGCGCCGAGCGCAGGGCGCGATGGCATTCGGAAGCCGCGCTGCCGGCGCCCCCGCGTGTCGTGGTCGCTGACGACCGGATCAGCGCTGACAAGGCCTATCGCCTGGCGTGCGAGGGAACGGCGTTGCTGTGGCGCGGCGATTTCCAGAATGCGCGGCAATTGGTGCGGGCGCTGGCGACGCGCATCGATCGCAGCACCGGCCCGGGAACGGCCAAGCCGGACGCCGCAGAATTCCCCGGGGCATTCCATCGCTACCGCATGGCGCGCGCCCAACGCGCACGCACCCTTGGCATGCTGCTGATCCCGATCGATGCAGGCCATGCCATTCCGTTGCGCCGGGCACCGGACGTACGGATTGCGTGCACCGAAGCATACGGCAACGTCGATGCACCCTACGTCATTTCGCTGCGCGAACTGCTTGGCGTGATCGGCGCGCATGAGTGGCGGCGCAAAGGGGTGGACGTGCTGGGCGACGGAGTGCGTATTCATGCGCACTACGGTGTGTTCTCGCCGATGCGCGCCGAATATGTCGAACTCGCCGCACGAGCGCCGCTGCCGAAAGCCAAGCTCGTTTTTGATATCGGTACTGGGACCGGCGTGCTCGCGGCGCTGCTCGCGCGGCGCGGCATCGAGCGCGTGATTGCGACCGACGTGGATGAGGCTGCACTGGCCTGCGCGCGCGAAAACCTGGGCCGGCTGGGGCTTCTGGATCGCGTGCAGGTGATCGAGGCCGATCTGTTTCCGCCCGAAGCGGCGGGGTGTGCCGATCTGATCGTCTGCAACCCGCCGTGGCTGCCGGGCAAGCCGACCTCCCGGCTGGAATGCTCGATCTACGATCCGGAGAGCCGCATGCTGAAGGGCTTTCTCGCGGGGCTCGGCGCCCGGCTTGCACCGGGGGGCGAGGGCTGGTTGATTCTCTCCGACTTCGCCGAGCATCTCGGACTTCGGACGCGCACGGAACTCGAAGGCTGGTTCGACGCCTGCGGCCTCAAGGTGCTCGGCCGCCTCGAGGCGCGGCCGCGGCACCCCAAGGTTTTCGATGTCGTCGATGCGCTGCATGCGGCGCGACAGGCGGAAGTGACGTCGCTGTGGCGGCTGGGCGCGTCAACGCCTGTCCCGATGCGGCGATCCGGAACTCCAAGCGTTGATGCGGGTCAACCCGCCCCCGACGCGTGAGCTGAGAATGGGGGGCGATAGGGGCCGCCCCGAACGGCTTCCGCAGGCTCTACATAGGAGACGACGATGAAATACAACCGACCGCATGCCACCGCCGCCTGGGGCACGATGGCCAAGGACTGGGAACTGGGCGTCGATTACGCGAGGCTGATTCGCGAACGCTTCCAGCGCGCACAGGCTTCGGTGAAGTCTTCCGGGCTGGGCGCGGTACTGTGCTTCAACGTCGACAACGTGCGCTACGTTACCGGCACGCATATCGGCGAGTGGGTGCGCGACAAATTCGATCGCTACGCGCTTTGCCCTCGCGAAGGCGAGCCGTATCTCTGGGATCCCGCTCCTCCGGCCAAGCGCATCAGCTCGCCGTGGATCGCCGATCGGGTCGCCGCCCCGGTCAGCACCATGCAGGGCGCGCTGCCGCCGAATATGCGCGTGCAGGACGATTTTGCGCGCCAGATCAGGAAGAAGCTCGCCGATTACGGCGTGGACAAGCAGCCGCTCGGCGTCGACCTGGTGGAGCTGCCGATGCTGCGGGCGCTGGAAAAGGAAGGCATCGAAGTGGTCGACGGGCAGCAGGCGATGCTCGATGCGCGCGAGGTGAAGACGGCCGACGAAATCGAGCTGCTGAAAGTCGCCGCCGGGATGGTGGATGCGACCTACGTGGACATCGCCCGCGCGATCCGCCCCGGCACGCGCGAAAACGAACTGGTGGCGATCGCGCACGACCGCCTGTTCCGTCTGGGCTCGGAGCGCGTCGAGTGCGTCAATTCGGTCGCCGGGCCGCGCGGCAAGCCGCATTCGCATACCTTCTCTGACCGGATCATCCAGCCCGGGGACATGGTGTTCCTCGACATCATGCATTCGTACAACGGGTATCACACCTGTTACTACCGCACTTTCATCTGCGGAGAACCGAACAAGTACCAGCTTGAAGCCTACGAACTGTGCTCCAGGTGGGTCAGCGCGTCGATCGACGCCATCCGTCCCGGGGTCAGCGTCGACGAAGTCGCCTCGGTGTGGCCGGAGGCGGCCGAATTCGGCTACAAGGACGAGGAAGAAGCGTTCCTGCTGCAATACGGCCACGGCATCGGTCTGTCGCTCTGGGAGCGTCCGATCATCACGCGGCGCTTTCGCGGCCAGAACACGGTGTTGAAGGAAGGCATGGTGTTCGCGGTGGAATGCTGGAAAGGCGCCGAGGACGGATCGGGCGCAGCACGCATCGAGGAAGAAGTGGTGGTTACGCGCGACGGTTGCCAGGTCATCACCAACTTCCCGTCAGACCACCTGATCTCGTGCGGCTTGCCGGGCTGCGAAGTGTTCTAGATTGCGCCACCGCGCCGGCACTCGGGCGGCAGGGAATCGACGAGGAAGACCGTTTCCGCGTGTACGACGACAGGCGTGATTGTGATCGACTGGGGCAATAGCCCCGGCACGCATCGATCTATGGCTATCGTCGAGCCGGTGGCGCGTCCGCTACGGATACGTTGCGGTCGTGCCGTCGTTCAGGTGCCAAGCCTGCGTTGAAAAATCCTTGGAGACCAAAGCCTCCGGGCAGCCGTAAGGACATGGAACGCAGGACGATTTCCCGAAGTCCGAGAGTTCGCCTACGATCAGGTCGCTCGTATTTCGATAGGTCCTAAATCCCGTACGCAGGCTGCTGGCCGCAACCACCTCGCAAAGCGCCGAATCGCTTGCAGTCGGGGTGGCCGAGAGCGCGTCGGCGAGATCGTTGCCGATGCGGTACGCAAGCTGGGAAGGCAGCGGGTCGAGGCTGCCGCGCTGCAGGAGATCCCACGCATGCGCTCCGGCCAGTTGCACCGACCAGGGCACCCCCAGTGAGCGCGAAACGAATCCGAATTCGATGTCGTTGTCGATGTGCGAGATCATGCATTGTCCGCACAGCGTGAACGTCGAGGTGTGACCGGTCCCTGAGCAATTCGCGGTCGGACATACGGCATTATTCTGCAGGTCTCTCAAGCTGCCGGTTACGAAGTCCATGTTTGTACCGTTGCTGGCGACAAACCTCGTTCCATCGTACATGCCGCGTTCGGAGTCGGGCAATGCCTGCAGACGCTGGTGCATGATCTTCAGACGGGCGAAGAAAACACTGGTAATGTCAGGACCGCAATAGTCTGTCCCGGACGGAACCGATGCATTGATCGTTCCTGGCCCGATCAGGTTTTCGTCGACAGTGATGACAAGACCATAGCCGCAATTGTGCGGCGCCGGATCGGGGTATGCGCCGGCGCCGTCGATCGATATTGCGTCGCCATGCAAGTGCATACCGGAACAGCCGTTATCCTGGCCCGCAGTTCTCCCGCCACCGATGCGCGATAGCGCAATTACGGAACCGGCGGGGAAGGTTCCCAGTGGCGAGCCGAGTTGCACCGCGGGGACGAGCGCTGCGAATTTGCCGTACGAACGCTTCTGTATGAATTCATCGGGCGCAACGGCGGCACGGAGGTCGGTTTCGCCACTCCAGATGATGGAGGGCACGAACGTGCCGGTGCTCGATTGATAGGCGAGTTGCACGTCATAGGTTGAAGGCGTCGCCGAACCGTCGGCAAGCTCCACACCGGGCACGAACACCGTGAAGTAACGTGTGAAATACGCCGCTGGCGAGCCGTGTTGAACACACGATTCCGTAAGTTCAGTCAGCGAAAATTCTAGTGAGGAGGCCGATACCTGCTGGAGCACCGCCTTGTACCAGCCGTTTCCGGGGACGAATACCAAAGGGATATCCAGGCGGCCGGTCGATGGATCGTATCGCGAGGGCGTACTCGTGCTCGCACCTACCTTGTTCTTGCATTGGTCGAGGCCGGTAGTCGACGTTTGGGCATCTGCGATTCCGACGCCGCAGACGAACAGGGCAATGCATGCGAGGGGCACGACCCAGCGCCGGACCCGCGACGAGGGTCTCGTGGTCAACGGCTTGCGAGAGGGGACGTCCATCAGGAAGATTGATCCTGTATTCATGGCGATGTCTCCTTCAAACTGAATTGGTCAAATCGTCCAGCTCGGGCGGACATACGAAATCGGATCGATTCCGACTGCTGCCAGACCTTTCTGTCACCGGTTAGATGCAGCCGTTGGACGACTACATCAACCATTGACGCAAATCCACTCCGCGATGCCTTCGTTAGCGCACCGTGAATCTCAGAGGATTCGGACTATAGACGAGCTGACCGCTGGTCAATCGATACCCGCAGAAAACCGAATAATCGGCAGGAGGGAGTTGAGTCTGCGCAACCAGATTCGTATTGACAGTGGCTTGAAGGCCCACGCTTCCATAACCGCGAAGATCCGCTAGCTGTCCGCTCCAAGGCTGCCATCCGTTGCTGGTCAGCATGAACCACAATTCTCCCGGCTCGATCAACGCCACCGCAAGCAGATCGGCCAACCGATCTCTGTCGGTCGCACCGACAGAGATCGTCACGCCGAGGGAAATCTTGGTTTCCTTGGGGATTTCGCTCCCGGACACCGTAGGAAGCTGGTTACCTGTCAACCCGAATGCGACCGTCGTCGCGGTAGCGCCAGGCGTGCCATCCGCGTTAATCACGGACCCAGCCTGGACTTCACCCAAAAGCGCGCTGCAATTTGATGTTGATCCGCCGTTGGAACCCGCGCACGACCATGTCCACGGACCGGAACCGGAAACGGAACTGGCGGAGCCTGAACTGCACAGTTCAACGCTCGGCGCAGAGGAAACGGCGCTACCGTCACTGGAGCCGCAGACACCGTTTACGGGGACGGATGCCAAGCTAGCGGAGCAGAACGCGTTCGAACCGCCGTCGGACCCCGCGCACGACCACGCCCATGGACCGGATCCGGAAACGGAGCTGGCGGACCCTGAACTGCACAGTCCCGCGCTCGGCGCGGAGGATACGGTGCCGCCGTCACTGGAGCCGCAGGCACCGTTAACGGGAACGGGTGCCAGGTTCGCGGAGCAGGACGCGGTGGAACCGCCGTTGGAGCCCGAGCACGACCACGTCCATGGACCGGAACCGGAAACCGAACTGGCGGATCCCGAACTGCACAGTCCCGCGCTCGGCGCGGAGGATGCGTTGGCACCATCGCTGGAGCCGCAGGCACCGTTAACGGGAACGGGTGCCAGGCTCGCGGAGCAGGACGCGGTCGAACCGCCGTTGGAGCCCGAGCACGACCACGTCCACGGACCGGAACCGGAAACGGAACTGGCGACACCCGAACTGCATAGTCCGGTGCTCGGTGCGGAGGATACGTTGGCGCCGTTGCTGGGGCCGCAGGCACCATTGACCTGGGCAGACGAATTCGCAGAGCAGTTCGTTGATGTCCCTCCATTTTGACCCGCGCAGGTCCAAGTCCATGGACCGCTGCCGAGGACGGAACCCACAAGCAATACGTCCCCAGGTAAGCACAGGTCGGAGTTCGGCACAGTGGAAAAAGTACCACCGTTGCTGGTGCCGCATTGCCCTGGACAATCGCTACTAGTGCTACAAGCGGTACCCCAGTCCCAAGCAAACGCAACTTCAATACAGGCAAACGAAACGACCAGCACGTAAAGCGCCCTGCACAAGCACTTGGTTCGAGACATCATCAAGGCATGCCTATGGCGAAATTAGGACTTCTGGACCGGATCAGGCTAGCATAAACTGAATAAAATCTGAACCACGAGGTGGTCGAATGAATTGGAGGTCCCTCCGGGTACAGGCACGTATTGCGTTCGGTCTCGGCGCGCTTTGTCTTGGGGGCATTACATTCGCCGCGCCACCTCGACTGGCCGCCGGCGATACATTTTCGATGGCGCTGAGCACCAACGGCGAGGTATACGCGTGGGGCAGCAACATCTTTTCGCAACTGGGCGACGGCACGGGCGCGTTTAACCCCAACCCCTCCATAGCGGCCGTCGTGCCGGGCGTGAGCCGAATCGCCGGCGGAAACCAATGCAGCTACGCTTTGATGGAAAACGGGACGCTCTGGGCCTGGGGTGACAACACCAACGGACAACTCGGTGACGGCACCACGCGGTCACACATCAACCCTGTTCGCGTTACGGGTATTCAAGAGCCCATCCTTGGTGTTGCCTCTGGCGCACGTCATGCACTTGCCGTCGATCGGAACGGCCAAGTCTGGGCTTGGGGTTCCGGCGACTACGGTCAACTGGGTCGCGAGACGACGCGCATCGAATCCACGCCATTGCCGGTGAACGGCGTGCCACAGGCGACTGCGGTATCCGCGGGCGTCTATCACTCGCTGGCGCTTGCTGTCGATGGCACGGTGTGGGCTTGGGGGTACAACGCCGACGGAGAGCTCGGCAATGGCGGCACTACCAATAGTGCATTGCCAACCAAGGTGGCGGGCTTATCAAACATCGTTTCGATCGTGGCGGGCGCATACCATAATTTGGCGCTGGATCGAGATGGCACGGTCTGGGCTTGGGGGTTTGGAGGATCCGGCCGCCTTGGCGACGGTAGCAGCCAGACCAGGACGACGCCGGTCATGGTGCAGGGGTTGCCGATCGTCGCAAGTATTGCCGCGGCCAACATGAGTGCAGCGATCGATCGCGATGGCGCGGTATGGTTTTGGGGAACCAATCTATACGGCCAGTTCGGCGAGGCTGGAGTCGAAACCTCATTGCTGCCTCGAAAGAACGCAGGCTTGAGCGCCCTTCGAATCGCCGAGCTGGGATTCGGCTGGTATCACGCGATCGCGCGTACGGCAGATGGAAAAGTGCTTACGTGGGGTGGCAATGAGCTTGGACAAATCGGCGATGGAACAATTGCAACGAGCACCGTGCCACTTGAGATTTCGCAAATTGACCATGCCATACAGGTGAGCGCAAGCGGACAGCATACCTTTGTTGTCGATGCCGACGCGAACGTGTGGGCGTGGGGGGCCAACGGCAGCGGCCAACTCGGCGATGCGACGGTAGCACTGAGTAATCTTCCCAAGGCAGTACTTGGGCTCTCGGGAATCGCGGACATCGCGGCGGGTGGCTATCATGCCCTTGCGCTCGACGTTGGAGGGCATCTTTGGTCGTGGGGTGACAACACCAATGGACAGCTCGGGGATGGCACTACAGGTATGCACGCAATACCCCAGCAACTCGCCGAGCCGGCGAACGCCGTGGCGATAGCGGCCGGTCGCGAATTCTCCATCGCGATGGATTCGAACGGCGAAGTCTGGTCCTGGGGGCGCTACCTGAATGGACAATTGGGTCGAATAGGAAACAGTCTCGTACCGGCGAAGATATCGGGACTCCCCAAGGTGAAGGCGATAAGCGCGGGGGCCGAGCACGCGTTGGCAGTCGACGTCGATGGCGGCGTTTGGGCATGGGGGCGTAACGCGGACGGCAACCTCGGCGACGGCGAAACCAAGGACAGGAGTGTTCCGGTACGTGTTACGGGCGTGCCTCCGCATATCTTGGTTGCCGCGGGGCAGTATCACAGCCTTGGGCTTGCCGCCGACGGCACGGTTTGGGCGTGGGGCAGAAACAGTGATGGTCAACTCGGAGACCAGACAACTGACGAAAGGCGCGTGCCGACAATGGTGCCTGGACTGGCAGAGATCGTCGGGATTGCAGCTGCCGGGAGCCACAGCCTGGCATGGTCGTCAGACGGAACATTGTGGGCCTGGGGGAGCAACGAAGACGGCCAACTTGGCGCAGGCAGTAGTTCTCGTATTGTTACGTCGCCCGTCGGAATCGGCGACATTGGTCGAATTACGCATGCGGTTGCAGGATCCAGACATACACTTGCAACGCGCGAAGACGGATTGGTTTGGGCTTGGGGGCGCAATTTCGAGGGCCAACTGGGCGACGGGACCTTTGCAGCCTACAACCAGCCGGTTCTCGCGGTAAACCAGACTCTCACTGGCGTTCTCGACCTGAATTCCTTGGTCACCGACAGCATCCCGACCGGGAAATACCCGCCGTTTCTTGCCAGGGCCACGCGGACCGGGGACTTAAGCGGATTGTCGCTCTCGGTGGAGGTCAAGGGCATCTCAATAACAGGGATTTTCGCCTCCGAGATGGGCCGATTCGCGGCCACCTACAATGTCTATGTCGGAGCCAGCGTTTCCTCGGGCGGCACGCCAATCTATTTTCAACTCGATGCAATCAACACTTGGAGCACTCTACGATTGCCGATGGCGGAATATCTGCGCGGGGTGACGCTGGACAGCCAAAACGATGTGGTCACGGCACAGCTTCTTCAGAACGTTGACCTTTCGGGGCTTCCCGGGGCCGAAATTCTAGTGGGGTACGGAACCGATTCAGACGAGATGCTGGGAAGCAAGCGCTACAGAGTCATTTTTACCGTGCCGGCGCAGTAGACGCGAAGCTGCAAGAACCTTCAGCATGACAACAGCCATGTTCGAACGGCTATGAAGCAATGTGCTGCGAAGTGACTGAGGTGAGCTTGGCCCGGGGCCTGCTACGTTGGAGCCGGGGGCTCACTGTATAGCGCGCCGCCGGATCGCTATTTGCTCAGTCTTGTTGTCATCGAAGTGGTTTCGCTCGCCTGGTTTCGTGTGGACCTGATCCTGTGGGCCCTTGCGAGACTTTTGCGCACTTACGTACGTATGGAAAAGATACTCTAATCAGTTCTTGCCGCACGAATGACTAGAACGGGATCCCCGGAGTAGCGTACGACGCGGTCCGTAACGCTCCCCAGCAGCCACCTGCCGATACCGGAACTGCCGTGCGTCGACATCGCCACCAGGTTGTCGGGCGTCGTGCGCGCCATTTCGATGATCTCGGCGGCGGCATCGCCATTGAGCAGAACATACGACACCTTGCTGACCCCGCCGGCTTGAAGCTGCTCGACTTTCTCTTCGAGATATTTCCTGCATTCGTCGATGCGCGCCGTGGCCACCTCCTGGAAGCTGGCCTCGTATTCCGACGCTGCATACGCCGAGATCGGCACGAACGGTGCTCGGATGACGACGACCTCCAAATTCAACTTCCGGGCCAACGCCGTGACGTGTGGCAAAACCAGTTCTGACAGTCCGGGGCCATCAAGCGGGACCAGTATCGTTGTTGGTATCGACTCGCCGGCAGCTGCCTTTTCGGAGTCTTTCGCTCGCACGAGGACCAGGGGACTGGTCGTCGCATGCAGGACTTTGTCCGCCACGCTGCCCAGAAGCCAGCGTTGTGCTCCGGAGCGGCCGTGCGTCGACATGAGCACAAGTGTATCGGGCTTCGCGCTTTCCACAATGACCTCGGCGGGGTCCCCTATTTGAGTCGAGCAATGGACCGCCGACGCGTCGGCAAAGGATTTGGCGATCTTTTTCAGATAATTGAGGCCCTCATCCTTCATATCGGAGGCAACCACATCCAGGTAGCGGCCATGCTCCGGCGCGAAGGAAGCTTCAGCGATGTGAAAATCGATCACCCTCAACAATTCGACCGGGATCTTCAGCCCCGCGGCCATGAAACGGGCAAGGGGCAGGACTTTCTCGGACATCTGCGATGCATCCAGGGGCACGAGTATCTTGGAGTACATATTTCTCTCCGCCGGTTGTTTGGGTGGGCGTCTGCAGCAGGTGGGCAGCTGTCGATATTCAGTCACCGGTCCAGTTGGGCTCATCAGCCCCGCACTGCGTCGCGTAACCAGACTAAGCTCCCGGCTCGCCGCGCATTCTGAGATGGGTCAACAGTCGATCATTTGATCCGGCACGCGAACTCGCTTGCGCGAACGACCGCTACGGCTTCGATACCGGCGCCCGGGCGATCGCAAGCGGTGCCGGTCGACTACCGGAATCCCGGTAATGAAGATTACCGGGTACCGGGAATTTTTTTGTTGCCGGAAATCGCATACATTCGACCGAAGGCTGCGGGAACCGGGCCAACTCCAATCGATCTCCACGGTCGGCTTTGCGGCAATTCGGAGGAGGGACGGTCATGAAGATTGTTGCATTCGTGTTGGCGGGTGGAGAAGGCACGCGCCTTTATCCGTTGACGGTCATGCATGCAAAGCCAGCGCTGCATTTCGTCAACGGTTTCCGAATCATTGATTTCGTACTCAGCAATCTCTTTAATTCCGGAGTTTGCTCAATTTATGTGCTGGCGCAATACAAGCCTCAATCGCTGATCGATCACCTCGGCGGCGTGTGGATTCCACGCTTCAACGGAAAGGATCGATTCCTGACCGTGATATCACCGGACCCGGTCGGCGGGGAAGGGGCCTTCAAGGGCACCGCCGATGCCGTCTATCAGAATCTGCAGCTGGTCCGGCGGCACGAACCGGAGATGGTGGCCGTTTTCGCGGCTGATCATGTGTACCGAATGGATATAGGCCAAATGGCCGATTTTCACCGGGCGTGCGACGCCGATGTCAGCGTGGCGGCGTCTCCGGTCCCGATCGAGACGGCTTCGGCCTTCGGCATTTTGCGGACCGGCGAGGGCGGCTGCATACGCGAGTTCCAGGAAAAGCCGCTGCGGCCCGCCGCGATACCGGGAACCCCGACCCGTGCATATGCGTCGATGGGCAACTATCTGTTCCGCCCCGCTGTTCTGGCGCACCTGCTCGAGGAGGCGAACGCCAGCGGGGGAAGCGATTTCGGGCGTCACATCATGCCGCGCCTGCCCGGCCGGTATCGGATGTTCGCCTATGACTTCTCCGGCAATTCAGTGCCCGGTGTCGCGGCTCACGAAGAGCGCGGCTACTGGCGCGACGTGGGCACGATCGCGGCGCTCGACGCCGCGCGCAAAGATACCGAGGGCTCCCGGCCGCGGTTCGATATTTACAATCAGGTATGGCCGATTCTCGGCCACGAGCACGACGCTCGGCTCATCAACGATGCCGACCGCGTATCGCGCAGGAAAGAACGGGTTGAACCGCGGGTTCATCGCGGAGCGCGGGTCTTCGAGACAACGGAGCACTTCTGCGTCGAACCCCATGAGGCGCCTTTCCGAAATATGTAGGCGCTGAATTACTCCTTCATCGCGGGCCTCCTCCCCCTCCTCCTATGAGCCCGCGATTTGGCCCCGGCGAATGCTCGAAGAGGATTCGCCGGGTCTTTTCTTTCTGCTTCGCCGCCTGAATTGATCGCCGTCAAGGCCTGACAACTGCGGCCGGGTATGTTGGTGTGCGAAACCGCCAGGAGCTGGTCGGCACTTCGCGTCCGGCTCCGCCGCGACGGCGCCGGAAATCCGTTGCATGAGAATCACCCAGCTTAGCGTTGCCGAAGCGCTGGCCAGCCTGCACAGCGGCGAGAGCGGTTTGAGCACGGCCGAGGCAGCGAGGCGACTCGCGGAATTCGGCCCCAATCGGGTCGAGGAAATCCGCGGCGAGCCGCTCGTGCTTCGGTTTGCACGCGAGTTCACGCATTTTTTCGCGCTCATCCTGTGGCTCGCGGCAGGTCTGGCGTTCGTTGCCGAACGCTATGATCCCGGCACGGGCATGGCGACGCTCGGCGCCGCCATCGTCGGGGTCATCCTCGTCAACGGCGGGTTTTCGTTCTGGCAGGAATACCGCGCCGAGCGCGCGATTGCGGCACTCAAGAATCTGCTGCCGCACCAGGTCACGCTGATGCGAGACGACCAGGAATGTCGTCTGCCGGCCGAAGCGCTGGTGCCAGGTGATCTGATCCTGGTGCAGGAGGGCGACGACGTGCCGGCCGACTGTCGCGTGATCGAGGCGTTGGCGCTGCGGCTCAACGCGGCCACGCTGACCGGCGAATCGCTGCCCAGGGCACTCAACGCCGAGCCGTCCGAGGAGACCGATCTGCTCGCGGCGAGCAACGCGTTGCTTGCGGGAACGTCGATCATCTCCGGAAACGGCCGGGCCCTGGTGTTCGCGACTGGCATGCGCACCGAATTCGGCAAGATCGCCCGCCTCACGCAGTCCGATGGCCAGCCGCAGTCGCCGCTGCAGCGCGAGATCGCTCGGGTCTCGCGCCTGGTCGCGATGCTCTCGTTCGTGCTCGGCGTGACGTTCTTCGCCATCGGCCGGCTGATAGGGCTGCCGTTCTGGGACACGTTCATTTTCGCGGTCGGCATTCTCGTCGCGAACGTCCCCGAGGGACTGCTGCCGACCGTAACGCTTGCGCTGGCGATGGCCACGCAGCGCATGGCGCGCCGCAACGCGCTGATCCGCCATCTTCCTGCCGTGGAAACGCTGGGTTCGGCGACGGTCATCTGCACCGACAAGACCGGCACCCTGACACGAAACCGTATGACGGTACGCGCCGTGTTCCTGGGCAAAGAACAGTTCGGGCTTCCCGTGACGGCCGGCACGGTGCAGTTGTATCGACCGTTTTTCGAAGCTGCGCAGCACTGCCAGACGCTGCGCCAGGTCACCGAGAACGGCACACTCACGCGGGTCGGCGATCCGATGGAAACGGCGCTTGCACAGATGGCCGAAAGTGCGCTCGGCGCGCAGCCGGGACATCCGCGCATGCACGAAATTCCTTTCGACACCGACCGCCGGCGGATGTCCACCGTGCACGAGACGCCGCAGGGAAGCTTGCTCTACTGCAAAGGCGCCCCGGAGGTCGTGATGCAGCTCTGTACCTCCGCGCTGACACCGGAGGGCGTGCGTGCTCTCGACGAGGCAACGGCGGCGCGGTTTCGGCGCGCGCAGGAGGCCATGGCCGAGCGCGGCCTGCGCGTTCTCGCGCTGGCCTGCCGGACGCTACCCGAGCGCGCGCCGCAGGCCTGCTGGGAAAGCGAACTGACGCTTGCGGGACTGGCCGGCATCGAAGATCCGCCGCGCGCGGAAGTGCCAGACGCAGTGCGCCGCTGTGCCGAGGCTGGCATCAAGGTCATCATGATCACCGGCGATCATCCGAGCACCGCGTGCGCCATCGCGCGCGAAATCGGGCTGGTGCGTTCGCCGACACCGGTTGTCGTCAGCGGCGGTGACCTTCAGCGGATGTCGCGCAGCCAACTCCAGCTCGCACTCGATGCGCCGGAGATCCTGTTCGCGCGCGTCACGGCCGACCAGAAGATGCTGGTCGTGGAAGCACTCAAGCAAAAGGGACACGTGGTCGCGGCGACCGGCGACGGGGTCAACGACGCGCCGGCGCTGAAACGCGCAGACATCGGCATCGCCATGGGCATCTCCGGCACCGACGTCGCGCGCGAATCCGCCGACATGGTGCTGCTCGACGACAACTTCGCCAGCATCGTCAGCGCGATCGAAGAGGGGCGAGCGATCTACGACAACATCCGCAAGTTCCTCACCTATATTCTCACCTCGAACATTCCGGAGATCGTGCCCTACCTCGCGTTCGTGCTGTTCAGAATTCCGCTGCCGCTCACCGTCGTGCAGATCCTCGCGGTGGACCTCGGCACCGACATGCTTCCCGCGCTTGCGCTGGGTGCGGAACCGCCGGACCCGCGGGGAATGCAGCGAGCACCGCGTGCGCGCAGCGAGAGGCTGCTTTCCTGGCCGTTGCTCGCGCGCGCCTATCTATTTCTCGGCATGATGGAAGCCGCCGTGGGAATGGCCGCGTTCTTCTATGTGCTGCGCGTGGGTGGCTGGACGTTCGGGGAATCGCTTGGGCAGCAGAATCCGCTCTACCTGCAGGCGACCACGGCGTGCCTGGCGGCGATCATCGTCACCCAGGTCGTGAACGTCTTTTTGTGCCGCGATCCGCAGGCGTCGCTGTTCAGCCGCGGGCTGCTCGGGAACCGGCTGCTGCTGCTGGGCGTCGCGGCGGAGATCGCGCTGATGCTGGCGATTGTCTATATGCCCTGGGGCCAGGCGGTTTTCGGGACCGCCGCGCTCACGCTCGACGCGTGGCTTTTCATGCTGCCGCTCGCGGCGGCCATGTTGTTGCTGGAGGAATTGCGCAAAATGCTCGTACGCCTGGTACTCCGATCGCGGGAGTAAGTTTGAGGCGTACTCGGCCGCCAGCGTACAGGTCGCATGCGGCGCAGGATGCCGCCACCTGATGGGCACGCGCCAAGGCCGTTGCCTTCGGTGCTGCCACAGCGTAGATTGCGCCAGTAGTTAAGGCAATAGGTCCTGCGCCACCGGATCGGAACTCGGCTTGATCGGCTTCGCGGGTGGCGCGGATAATGCCGCTTTCACGGGGGAGGAACCATGAACGCTCCAGAAACGAAAGCTACGCAAACAGCTGCCTACGACGGACTGCGCTCGTTTCTGAGCGCGTGCGAAGCGCTCGGCGAGCTGCGCACGATCAAGGGCGCAGACTGGGAACTCGAAATCGGCGCGCTGACCGAATCCGCCTCGGAGCTGATTCCCGAACCTCCCGCGTTGCTGTTCGACGACATCAAGGGATATCCGTCGGGCTACCGTATCCTGAGCCTGCCGATGACCTCGCGCGTGCGTTCGGCGCTCGCGCTGCGGCTGCCGACCGATACGCCGCGGCTGGAACTGGTACGTCTCGCGGCGAAGAAGATACGCACCTCCAAGCATCTGCCGCCGGTCGAGGTTCAGAGCGGTCCGGTGATGCAGAACGTGATGCGCGACAACGAGGTCGATCTGCTCAAGTTCCCGGCGATGCGCGCGCACCGCAAGGACGGCGGGCGCTACATCGGTACCGGCGACACGCTGATCAACCGCGATCCCGAATCCGGCTATGTCAATGTCGGCACCTACCGCATGCAGGTGCACGAGCGAAACCTGCTCGGCCTCTGGCAGAGCCCGGGGCAGCAGGGACGACTGATCGCAGAGCGCTACTGGAAGCAGGGCAAGCCCTGTCCGGTGGTCGTCACCTTCGGCGGCGATCCGTTGCTGCTGATGGCGTCCTACACGAAATTCGCCTGGGGCCAGTCGGAGCTCGAGGCGGTCGGCGGCATGCTCGGCCACGCTCTCGAAGTCATTCGCGGCCCGCTGACCGGCCTGCCGATCCCGGCGCACGCCGAGATCGCGATCGAGGGCGAGATTCCGCCGCCCGACGTCGAATCGCGCGACGAGGGCCCGTTCGGCGAATGGACCGGCTACTATGCCGGCGGCACGATCGGTACCGGTGAGAAGCAGCCCGTTATCCGCGTCAAGGCGCTCTATCACCGCAACGATCCTATCCTGATCAACATGGCGCCGCAGTGGCCCGGCGCGCCGCATCACGGCGTGCGTTACGAGGGCGGCATTCTGTGGGACCAGCTCGAGGCGGCCGGCGTGCCGGGTGTCGTCGGCGCCTATTTCCACAATGCGTTTCTCGCGGTCGTCGCGATCCAGCAACGCTACGCCGGACACGCGCGCCAGGCCGGCATGGCCGTGCTCGGCTGCGCGGCCGCGGCGCGCAACGGTCGTTTCGTCGTCATCGTCGACGATGACATCGATCCGTCGAACATGCAGGAAGTCTGGTGGGCGATGACCTCGCGCGTCGATCCGGCGACCGACATCCAGATCGTTCCCGACTGCTGGGCGAGCCCGCTCGACCCGCGCATGCCGCCCGATCTCAGCCGCCACGGCCCGCACGTCAACTCGCGGGCGATCTTCTACGCCGTGCGCCCCTGGGCCTGGCGCAACGAGTTTCCGCAGGTCAACCGCATCGACCCCGATCAGAGGGAAGAGGTCGTGCGAAAATACGCTTCGATACTGCCATTCCCGAAGTTCTAGTCTGCTAAAGAGGAGGAGGAACGATGAGGACGACCCAAGAAGGAATCTATCGCCCGTTGCTGCGCGCCGCGGCCGCATTTTCGCTCGGTGCCGCGCTGGTCACGAACGTGGCGGCGCAGGAGGCCGTGCGCATCGGCACCTCGAGCGTCGGCAGCGTCTTCTACACGATCGCGATCGGCATGAGCGAGATCATCCAGAAGCACGGCAAGGTCAGCACCTCGGTGCAGCCGCTCGGCGGTTCGACGGCCAACGTCATCGGCATCGGCAACAAGAAGATCGAGTTCGCGATCGCCAATGCGTTCGCGTCGTTCTCGGGTTATTACGGCCGCTACAACTTCAAGAAATCGCTGGACGTGCGCCTTGTGCTGCAGGGGCAGCCGAGCTATCGCGCGTTCCTCGTGCGCAAGGGGGCGAACATCCGTACCGCCAGGGACATGGAGGGCAAGACGATCGTCGGCAAGCGCCGCGCGCTTCCGGAAATCGAGCTCGTGATGGACGCCTTCATCAAGGTGCACGGCCTCAACCCTAAGAACATCAAGGTCGTCGCAACCACCAACACCCCGGAAGTGAACAACGCGTTCAAGGCCGGCACGATCGACGCGGCGATCATGCCGTTCAGCCGAAAGTCGCCGCAGATCGAACAGCCGATCCGCGACGGCGTCTTCGAATTTCTCTACATCGACGAAGCGAAGCGTGACGAGATGCTCAAGGAACTGCCGGGCGCGTTCTACGCCGGGGTCTTCGAGCCGGGGGTGTTCACCGATCAGAACAAGCCGGTCTACACCGTCGGCATGAATACCTATCTGATTACTCACTCGAAACTGGGCGAGGAAACGGTCTACCGCGTGGTCAAGGCGATCCTTGAGCACCTCGACGAGTTCGCGACCTACCATCGCGCCGGCCGGCAGTACAACGCAAAAGCCGCGCTCGGGACCTTCGCGTTGCCGTTTCATGACGGCGCAGTGCGTTACTTCAAGGAAAAAGGGCTCTGGACCGCGGCTCACCAGGCCAAGCAGGACGAACTGCTGAAGCGCTGATAAAGCAACGCCCGGCGTGCCGCCTGCGCGGCGCGCCGGGCGTTTGACTCATGCCCTGGATCGCTACCGGAACGCTGCTGCGCTGGCTGTGCACGGCGATTGGTCTTTACCACGTCGTCGTCGTCGCCGGCCTGCCGGGCTGGATCGGCATCTTCGTCCCGCACCAGATCCACAAGTCGATCAGCCTCGCGGGCGCCCTGGTGCTGATCTTCTGGCTGCTGCGCGCACGCGGCGACCGCCGCGGCGAAGACACCGAGACACGCGCTGCGGAGCGGCGCACGCCGTGGTACGACTGGTTGCTGCTCGCTTCAGGTCTCGCCGGCACCGGCTATGTCGTGTTCTTCCACGAACAGGTGCTCGACTACGGCATGTTCGGTGAACTCGATACGCGTGGCATGGTGCTCGCGGCAATGCTTGTCGTGCCGCTGCTCGAAGCGGTGCGGCGCACGACCGGTTGGGCGCTGCCGGTGATCATCGTGCTGTTCGTTCTGCTGACGATGTTCCAATCCTACCTGCCCGGACTGCTGCACGGGCGCGGCTACCCGCTCGAGCGGCTGTTGTACAGTGCCTACGCCGGCAATGCCGGCATCTACGGCCTGCCGCTCGGCATCGCCGCGAACATCGTCATCATCTTCCTGATCTTCGGTGCGCTGATGGACGGTGCCGGTGCGAGCCGCTGGTTCATGGACCTGGCGCTCGCGCTGACCGGCTGGTCGCGAGGTGGCCCTGCCAAGGCTGCAGTGGTCGCGAGCGCAATGTTCGGCTCGATTTCAGGCTCGCCGTCGGGCAATGCTGCGACCACCGGGGTGTTCACGATTCCGCTGATGAAACGGATCGGCTACACGCCGGCGTTCGCCGCAGCCGTCGAAGCGGTCGCTTCGACCGGTGGCATGATCCTGCCGCCGGTGATGGGAGCGATCGCGTTCATCATGTCCGAGTGGATCGAGGTGCCGTATTCAGCGATCGTCGTCGCTGCGGCGGTGCCGGCGCTGCTTTATTACCTGATCGTCTTCGTATCGGTGCATCTGCAGGCGCGGCGCGACGGCATCCAGGCGATGCCGCGCTCCGAACTGCCGCGGTTCGGCGCGGTGCTGACGCGAGGCTGGCACCACCTGATTCCGATCGCCGCGCTCATCTATTTCCTGATCTTCCGCTCGCTGCCACCGGGCATCGCCGGTGTCTATGCGTGCGGCTTCGTCGTGCTTGTCAGCTTCTTTACGCGCGACCGCGGCAACTGGCTGACGCCGCGGCGCATCGTGCAGGCGTTCCAGGACGGCGTCAGTCGCTGGGTGGTCGTCGCGGCGATCACCGCATCGGTCGGCATTATGATCGGTGCACTCGAACTTTCGGGCGTCGGCATCAAGTTTTCGCGCTTTATCGTCGATCTCGCCGGCGGCAATCTCTACATTACGCTGGCGATGGTCGGCGTCGTCTGCCTGGTGGTCGGCATGGGGCTCGATGCGACCCCCGCCTACATTACGCTGGCGACGCTGATGGCACCCGCGCTCGTGCGCCTCGGCGTCTCGGACATGGCCGCGCATCTGTACGTGATCTACTGGGGCCTCGCCTCGTTTTACACGCCGCCGACCTGCATCGCGGTCTACGTTACTTGCGGGCTTTCGGGAAGCAAGGTCTGGGAAACCGGCTGGGAATCGGTGAAGCTCGGCATTGCCGCATTTCTGGTGCCGGTCGCATTTGCGATCAACCCGGGACTGATGCTTCAGGGCAGCCTGCCGAACATCTTCCTCGCGACGACGACCGCGCTGATCGGCGCCGTGCTGCTGGCTTGCGGCATCCGAGGCTACGCGTTTTCCCCGATCGGTGGCGGGCCGCGGTCGATGCTCGTCGTCGCGGGAATCCTTTTCATCCTGCCCGGGCTCGTGCTGCCGGGGATCGGGCTTGCGCTGACGCTCGCTGCACTGGCGCCGCAATGGCGCGGCAGCAAGCGGGCGGCGCATTTATGATCACACGCCCGGCGCCGTAGCATACCGAGTCTTGATGCTCCGGCTCTGAGTGAATTTGGCGCATTTGGCTGCAGGCGGTATAACGGTATAATTCATTGCCCGCCGTTGCCTGCCTGTCGGTGGCGCCCCCATAGTTCCCGCGCTTGACGGTACCGTTGCTCCGCAATCCCGAGGGCGCGGTCATATCAACCCAATATGGAGGTGACCCATGAATCATGTCGACGACGTTGATGCCGTCTTGACGATGTCCCCGTCACGTGCATGGGAAAGCCGTTTGCGGCTGCCGGTGCGGGGTCAGCGGATGCCGCAAGACTCCGAGTATTGCGAGATTCGCGAAGGATCCAAGTGGCGCCGGCTGCGTTTTCACGACTATCACGAGATCTTCAACCGTCCCGGTCTGTACGAGTACCTGTACTGCGACCTGTTGCAGTGCCGATCACCGCAGCGTGTTGTGGGACTGCTCGCGGAAGTACGCGACGATCTGGGCGGGACTGAGCCGCTTCGGGCAATCGATCTCGGGGCCGGCAACGGCATCGTAGGCGACGAGTTGAGGCGTATCGGCGCCGCTGACGTCGTCGGCATAGACATTCTGGCGGAAGCTCGCGCCGCAGCGCAACGCGATTTCCCGCACGTCTACTCCGACTACTACGTCGCTGACATGGTCGACCCGCCCGCCGAAGTCGACCGGCGCTTGCGCGCGCTGCGACCGAACGCGCTGACCTGCGTAGCCGCGCTGGGTTTCGGCGACATACCGCCGCGCGCCTATCACAGGGCGGTCAGTTACGTTGCGCTGGGCGGACTCCTCGCATTCAACATCAAGGCGGAGTTTCTTGACGCTCGCTATACCTATGGATTCTCCGAGCTGATGCGCCGCATGGTAAACGAGGGAATAGTGCAGCTTGAAGCGACGCGTCGCTACCGGCACCGCCTGGCAGCCAACGGCGAGTCGATCTATTACACGGCGATGGTTGTCACGAAGCTCAAGGAGATCCCCGCAAGCATGCTGGTAGAAGCCAGCTGATGACTCATCCCGCTTCTCGATGATCGTATGGGGATCGCCCGTATCTTGCGCTGGGAACAGGTCGAACCATCCATGCGGTTCCGGCCGGCAACCGATCTCGCGCGGTGAATGTCAACTGGCCCTAGTGAACGCCGATGAAGCGCTCGACGATCCGGCGCTTCTGTTCACAGCGTTTCTGCGACCAGCAGGCCCTGAATTCCTTGGCGAGCTTGCCGTCCTGGTAGATCTGGATGGCCAAGGGCTTGTTCATCATCACCGTGTGTACGTAGGTGACGAAAGCCTCGGCCCAGTCGTCACCCGGGCCGGTCGCGCCGTAAAGCGTGGGAAAGTTGGTCGTCTCCAGTTTCCGGTAGATGTCGAGCATCCGGCTTGCGGCGAGTTTCGCGCCGAAGTAGAACACCACGTCGCGGCGCTCCGGAAACGCGGCGTCATAGACGCTTGCGTACTTGTCGCTGCCGGGAGCGAGCGTCCAGGACAGCGAGAAGTACCGATAGCCGGCCGTGGACCGTACGTCCTTGGGTTCGATGGTCCACGAGGGATGGATATCTTCGCCGATCGACAGAATGTGACCGAGCTCATGCAACAGGATGTACTGGATGGCGTTCTTGCGGTTGTCTCCGACGCGGGCTTCGATCTCGCCTTTCAACTCGATTCCGGATCGCGGCTGAAACGGCGTGTTTTCCTTCCACGTAAACCACGTGTTTGCGATCTTGTCTCGCAGTACCGCCGAGTCGAGCACGACAAATCCGGTGCGTTCGTTGCCGTCTGCATCCTCGATCGTGTCGGTCCATCCGGTGCCACCGAAGTCCTCCGCGAAATAGACGCCGGCAAGCTTGTCGTGCAGGAGCCGTCTAACCCGTTCGGGAAGCTCGACCAGCGCCTGGCGCGCGTCACGTTCGAAATCGGGCGTCAGCCTGGCGCCGCGCGGACGCTTGGATATTCCATTGCGGATATTGTCCTGGGTCATGAAGTCGATCACCTCCGGCGCGGCCGCGCCGAATCTGTCTTCCACAGGTTTGGAGAATGCGGCATCCCAGTAGGCCCATGTCTTGACCACATGCTGCTTCGGCGCGACGACGCTGCAGTCCTGCCCGCCGGCGGCGCACTGGCTCTGTGCGGGTCCGGCGTAGCAGTTCGACGCGGCAAGCAGCCACAGCCCGGCCCAGATCGCTGCCGTGCGCGGCGCCACGGGAGCTGATTTCCTGTCGCGTTGGCGAAACAGGACCAGCCGCCCGACAGGGTGCACGGCTGGTAGAAACCCGAATCCGATCGACGATCGGCAGAACGACATTAGGTCTTGGAGGACCATCCGAGACACGCTTGACGTTGAGCGTTCGAGCAGCCGATGGCCGCGATCCGATCTTCAGAGACTGATGATCTGATCGACCAGCAGTTTCCAGTTGCTGCGGGGGCGCGTTGTATCGCCAGACAGCCAAGTGCCGGTCACTTTTCCCTCCCATTCGACCGGCAGCAGCATGCCGCGCAGGAACTTCCCGTGCATCTGGGTTGAACTCCATGCGACGACGGTATCTGAACCTGTTTCCCACCACGCGTCGCCCGGTGTCCGGTCCCTGACCGATTCGGCATCCTGCTGAACGTTGAACGTTCCCTGCAGCAGACAGCGAATGCCGGGCCCCGGATGTTGATGTCGGTCGGCGATGCGGCCGGCCGCCGCTGTGATTTGATCGAGGCGGTAGAGCCATTGACTGCCCGGCGGCATATTCAGCGTCGCGATCACCCGTGACATGCGCAGGCTGGAAAACGATCCCCGACCCTGCAACAGGGTCGGCGCCGCGTTGGGCAGAGCCAGTTCCCAGCGCCACACTTGCGACCACTCGGCCTTTGCAGCCAGGCAGACGGGCGAGCCCGAATAGATGGCCGAGCCCGCATCCATTGTCTGGCCATTGATATCGACCGCACCGTGGCGAACATGGAAAAGGCGATGCGCGGCCGGCAAATCGGGCGCCGGCTGCCCACCCGTCAGCATCTGGTCATGGTATAGGTTCAGACTGAAAGCCATTTTTCACCTTTATGGATGGTTCGTGGCGGATCTGCAGTATTCCGCCGGGCACTGGCGATTTGACCAGAATCGTTGCTGCTTGGAAAGCGTGCCTTGGCTGCGCGGGCACCGACAGTCGGCATAAGAACCCTGGCGCCGCGCGCACGTCCCGCGAAGCTGGCCCGCGGTGGGTATTCTCCGGCCTTGCGAGACGTCTTCAGGACCGCGATCGGCCGCCGTAACGGTTTAGCAGTTCATTCAGTTGGTCGAGACAGTGGATACGCCAACCACGTGCATCTATGAGCAGCCACCCGATGCGTTTCCAGCGACTCAGGGTGCGCGCAACGGTCTCGACGCGCGCGTCTATTATTTCGCTGATTTGCTTCAACGTCAGGAACACCGGTAACAATGCATGCCCATTCCCCTCGCCAACTCCATAGCGGCCGACCAGTTGCAGCAGAAGCACCGCGAGGCGCTGTTGAATGGAGCCGGCGCTGATGATCTCGATCTTGTTGATGAATGCTTCACTGAAACGGGTGACTTCGCCTTTCATGTTCCGCGAAAGCTGTGGGTGCTCCTCTGCCAGACGGGATATTTCTTCTGCATCGACGAAGATCAGAGTAACGCCCTCGCTGAGGGCGATGGCATCGGTCGGATAGCGCATGCCGGCCCAGAATGCATAAAGGCCCATCGAGTCGCCCGGGCCGAACAGGCCATACGTTTTGCTTGCTCCATTCAGGTCCCGGCGCGACGCTTTGACGAAACCGGACCCTATCAGCACCATCTCCCGGGCGGGATCTCCGCGCTGCCAGATGAATTCGCCCTGACGAAAAACCCGTACGTGCGCGCCGGCTGCCACCGCTTTCAAGACGGCCGGTGGGATGCGCTCGAATAGGCCGAAATCGCCAAGGCGCTTGGCCAATTCAATCTCGTCCACATGCGCGGACGGCAGCGGGACGACCTGCGTCGCCTTGGCGCGGTAAAAGGCGCTGCGCGGCAAGTGCTGGATCGGAAATGCGCGGCGGTCCTTTCGTCTTGCCCGTGCTTTCGCCGGCGCGTGTCTAGAAATCTTCTTCATTGCCAACATTTATCTGCATAGTATAGATCGAAGTCGTCTCCGGCCGCGGGGGAGCATCATCGCTTCGGTCACAGGGCGCAGAACGTGCGGTAACGAAACCTCTGTGGAACCTTGCTGGATGTCGCCAGGCTCAACATGGCAAACTGGCAGCAACGATGACTCCGCAAACGGTTCGCGTTTCAGGATGTTGGCGCGGCGCGGCTGGCTATAGAATGATAAATTTCGATGCTGGTCGTGGCGTTGCACATCCGGTAATAAGAAAGCGGCGGCGGTTGGGACAAACTCCATGAAGATATGCCGGATTCCACCGGCGGGCAGCCTTGTCAGCGCGGGTGCGCTTGCCACGCTGTTCGCGCTCGGCGCCGCACCGGCGATGACGGGTTGCAGCGAGGTTTCCAACAACCCGCACCCCTTCGGTTCGGAGCAGACAAACACGCTGTTCGTCCCTTTCCGCGCGCGTTCGCCGAAATACCTCGATCCGACCAGTTCGTACTCCAACGACGAGGCCGTGTTTACGTTCCAGATCTACGAGCCGCTCTATCAATACCACTATCTGAAGCGGCCCTATGAACTGATGGGCCGCGCGGCCGAAGAAGTCGCACGGCCGCATTACTTCGATGCGTCCGGCAACGCGCTGCCGGACGACGCACCCGGCGAGCGGGTTGCGCAGACCGTGTACGGCATCAAGATCAGGCACGGCATCAAGTTCGCGCCGCATCCGGCGTTCGCGCGCGATGCGAGGGGCGATTACCGGTACCACTCGCTTAAACGCGAGGACGTCGCCGACAAGTACAAGGTCACCGATTTCAAAGAAACCGGCACGCGCGAGTTGACTGCGGACGATTATGTCTACGCAATACGCCGGCTGGCGACGCCGCGGATCAAGTCGCCCGCGTTCTCGACGATGGCCGATCACATCGTCGGGCTGAAGGAGTACGGCCGCAGGATCGTCGCGGTCGATCGGGCCATGCGCAAGGGCCTGGCGCCGACCGACCGTGACCTGCCGTTCCTCGACTTTCGCCGGTACGGGTTTGCCGGCGCCGAGGCGCCCGATCGGTACACACTGCGCATCCGCGTGATCGGCAAGTACCCGCAGTTCAAGTACTGGCTCGCGATGCCGTTCTTCGCGCCGATTCCGTGGGAGGCCGAGAAGTTCTACTCGCAACCGGGAATGGCGGAGAAGAACCTCACGCTCAACTACTGGCCAGTCGGCACCGGGCCGTACATGCTGACCGAATACATCGAGAACAGGCGACACGTGCTCACCCGAAACCCGGATTCCCACGGCCAGTCCTACCCCTGCGAAGGTGAACCTGGCGACAAGGAAAAAGGGTATCTCGCCGACTGCGGCAAGACGATTCCTTTCGTCGACAAGGTGGTTTTCGACATCGAGAAGGAGGGGGTGCCGCTGCAGGCCAAGTTCCTGCAGGGGTACTACGACTCGCCGGCGATCGAGCGGCTCGACTACGGCACCGGGCTCATCGTCGCGATGGGCGATTCGAAGGACAAGGAAAGGGAATACCGCGAAAAGGGCATCAAGCTTCCCACCACCGTCGAGGCGACCAACTGGTACATCGGCTTCAACTGGCTCGATCCGGTGCTCGGCAGGGGCGACACGCCCGAGCAGGCAGAGCGCAACCGCAAGCTGCGCCAGGCGCTGTCCATCGCGATCGACTGGGAGGAGCGCGTCGCGATTTTCGAGCGCGGGCAGGGCGTCGCGGCGCATGGCCCGCTTCCGCCGTCGCTGTTCGGCTATCGCGCGGATGGACCTGCGGCCTTCAACCCTGTGGTCTACACCCGGGGTACGGACGGAAAACCGGTCCGGCGTCCAATCACGGAGGCGAAGAAGCTGCTGGCCGAGGCGGGCTACCCGGACGGGCGCGATGCGAGGACCGGCAAGCCGCTGGTCATCAATTTCGATTACCAGAGCTCGCCGACGCCGGGGGTCAGGGCGCTGCTCGACTGGTATCAGAAGCAGTTCGCGAAGATCAATGTTCAACTGGAAATCCGCGCCACCGACTACAACCGGTTCCAGGACAAGATGAACAAGGGCGTGGTCCAGATGTACTTTTGGGGGTGGCTTGCCGATTACCCGGATGCAGAGAATTTCCTGTTCATGCTGTACGGGCCGAACTCCAAGGCACTGACGGGCGGCAACGGAGAGAACAACAGCAACTACCAGAACGCGGAGTACGACCGGCTGTTCGACCGGATGAAGTTCCTCGACGACGGCCCCGAGAAGCAGAAACTGATCGACCGGATGATCGAAATCCTGCAACGGGACGCAGTGTGGAGTTTCGGATACTTCCCGACTTCAGCCGCCGCCTATCACCAGTGGGTGTACAACGGCAAGCCGACACAGATCATCCGCAACCACATCGGCTATCTGCGGCTTGACCCCGAGCTTCGCGCGCGCAGGCTGGCGGAGTGGAACAAGCCGATTTGGTGGCCTGTTCCGCTGATGTTCCTGTTGCTGATCGCGGCCGTCATTCCCGCCTGGTTCGGGTGGCGCAGGAGGGAGCGGGAAACCGCAGCGCGCACGCTGGCGCGCGAAGGAGCCCGGCCTTGATCAGCTACATCATCCGCCGCATCGCATACGGCGTGCTGATCCTGATCGGCGTTAACCTGTTTACGTTCGTGCTGTTCTTCACGGTCAACACGCCCGACGACATGGCACGGATGAACATCGGCGGCAAGCGCGTCTCGCCGGACGCCATCGAAAAATGGAAGGTCGAGCGCGGCTACGACAAGCCACTGCTGTGGAACGCCTCCGCTCCCGGAGCGGATAAGCTGACGAATACGATTTTCTTCGATCGCTCGGTGCAGTTGTTCGCATTCGACTTCGGCTCGTCCGACAGCGGTCGCGACATCGGTTACGAAATCCGGCAGCGGGTAGGTCCATCGATCGCGGTCGCGGTGCCCACCTTCCTGCTCGGGCTATTTGTCGTGATCGTGTTCTCGCTGCTGCTGGTGTTTTTCCGCAACACCTACCTGGAGTTCTGGGGCTTCGCCATTGCCGTTTTCATGATGGCGATTTCATCTCTGTTCTACATCCTGATCGGGCAGTTCCTGTTCAGCAAGCTGCTGAAGCTGGTGCCGATTTCCGGGTTCGCCGGAGGTACCGACCTGATCGTGTTTCTCGCGCTGCCGGTGCTGATCGGGATCGTCTCCCGGCTCGGCGCAGAGGCGCTTTTCTACCGGACCATGTTTCTCGAAGAGATCGGCAGGGACTACGTGCGCACCGCACGGGCCAAGGGCCTTTCGGAGACTGCCGTGCTGTTCCGCCACGTGCTGCGCAACGCGCTGCTGCCGATACTCACCAGCACCGTGGCGGTGTTGCCGCTGTTGTTTCTCGGCGCACTGATCATGGAATCATTCTTCGGCATACCGGGACTCGGCAGCTACACCATCGATGCGATCAACGCGCAGGACTTCGCGATCGTGCGCTCGATGGTGTTCGTCGGTTCGCTGCTCTACATCATCGGCCTGATCCTGACGGATATCTCGTACACGGTCGCCGACCCGCGCATTCGGCTGAGTTAGCGACGCCCATGCCCAAACTGGTCTTTCTCGCCACCGATATCGTTCTATACCTGCTGCTGGCCGCGATGGCTTTCTATGCGTGGCACGCGCTGCGCACACCGACGCTGCGCCAGGCCTGGCGGGCCGTCGCGAGCGATTCTGCCGCAATGTCGGCAGCGGTCGTACTCGGCGCCTTCCTGCTGGTCGCGGTGCTCGATTCGTTCCATTACCGCCCGCGGCTGCCCGCCGCGCCCGGGGTGGCGGCGGGCGCGCCGGTGGCGTACTCGACGCAGACGTTGTCGGTGCTTGATGCGCTGCTCGCCGGCCCGCGCGAAGCGCGCGAGAAGACCTACTCCGTTCCGCTCGGCACCCACCAGTACTCGAAGGAATCGATGCTGGTCGGGGGCAAGATGATCCGCGATTTTCCCAGGCTGCAGTTCGGCGGTCCGCACCTCAAGGATACCGGCCGCGACTGGATCGGCGATCTCGTTCGGCGATCGGCGGCCGGACTGGCCGGCGGTGCGCTCGCCGCCGCGACGCTGTGGCTCGCTGTCGCTGCGCTGCGTGCGCGCGGCACCGGGGTCGGAATCAGGGAGTCGCTGCGCGCAATTCGGCACAAGACCACGTACATTCCGTGGCGGGCAATGCTGCTGACGGCCGCCGCGCTGGCGCTTTTCGTCGGCTGGGTGGCGGCGCTGTGGCCGTGGTACCACGTGTTCGGGACCGATCAGACCGGGAACGACATCCTGTTCCAGGCGATCAAGTCGGTGCGCACGGCTTTGGTGATCGGCTCGCTCGCCACGCTGGCCACGCTGCCGTTCGCGATCGTATTCGGTATTCTTGCCGGCTACTACAAGGGCCGGGTCGACGACGTCATCCAATACATCTACACGGTGCTGTCATCGATCCCGTCGGTGCTTCTGATCGCCGCTTTCGTGCTGATGATCCAGGTGTTCATCGACAAGAACCCGCAGATGTTCGAGACGGGCGTTGAACGTGCCGACGTTCGCCTTTTCCTTCTGTCGGCTATTCTCGGCATCACCGGGTGGGCGTCGCTGGCGCGGCTGCTGCGCGCGGAGACGCTGAAGCTCACCGAACTCGAGTACGTGCAGGCAGCGCGCGCGTTCGGCGTTTCCGACGCCGGCATCATGCGCCGGCACATCCTGCCCAACGTGATGCACGTCGTGCTTATCGTCGCCGTGCTGGACTTCTCGGGTCTCGTGCTCTACGAAGCGGTGCTGTCGTACGTCGGCGTTGGCGTTGACCCATCGACCAACAGCTTCGGTACGATGATCAACAGCGCGCGCACCGAGCTGGCGCGGGATCCGCTCGTATGGTGGAACCTGCTCGCCGCGTTCGCATTCATGGTGACGCTGGTGCTGGCGGTTCAGCTTTTCGCGAGCGCGGTGCGGGAAGCCTTCGACCCGCGTTCGCGGGCGTTTCGCCCGCACCGGGCCAAACCTGCTGCGGGCCGCGCGCGCGGCGCCGTAACCGAAGCGCCGTAGGCTTCCTGCATGCTGCGGATCGAAAACCTGACCACCGACCTCGATTCGGACAGCGGCCTGGTGCGGGCCGTCGACGCGCTGTCTCTCACGATCGAGCGCGGCGAGACGTTCGCTCTGGTCGGCGAGTCGGGCTGCGGCAAGTCGATGGCGGCGCTGTCGATCCTGCGGTTGCTGCCGGACAGCGGCCGCGTGAGCGCCGGCAGCGTCCACGTGGACGGCATCGATATCACCCAGCTGCCCGAGGCGCGGATGCGCGATATCCGCGGCCGGCGCGTCAGCATCATCTTCCAGGAGCCCTCGACCAGCCTCAACCCGGTGATGACCGTGGGCCGGCAGATCACCGAGGTGATAGAACGCCACACTGCGCTGCGTGGTCCGGCGGCGGTGGAGAAAGCGGTCGACTGGCTGCGCAGGGTAGGTATTGCGGAACCCGAGCGGCGCATCAACGACTACCCGTTCCAGATGTCCGGCGGGCAGAAGCAGCGTGTGATGATCGCGATCGCGCTTGCCGCCGATCCGGATATCGTGATCGCCGACGAGCCGACGACCGCGCTCGACGTCACCATCCAGGCGCAGATCCTCGAACTTCTCGTGAAACTGCAGGCCTCGCAGCAGATGGCGATGCTGTTGATCACCCACGACCTGGCAATTGTCGCGCAGGTGGCGCAGCGCGTCGCGATGATGTACGCGGGCCAGATCGTCGAAGTGGCGGAGGCGAAGGAATTCTTCGCGCGCCCGTCGCACCCGTACGCAGTCAATCTGTTCGAAGCGCTGCCCGATACGAGCAAGCGCGGGCGCAGGCTGGCATCGATTCCCGGTAGCGTGCCAACGCTCAACCAGCAATTTACCGGCTGCCGTTTCGCCGAGCGCTGCGGCAACGTGACCGATCGCTGCCGCAGCGCGCCACCGCCGCTGGTCGAATACCGGCCGGGCCACGCAGTGCGCTGCGTCCTCTATCAGGGCGTGACGCCGGCCGAGGCGGTAGAGCGCGTTTCCAACAAGGATGCCGCGCTGCCGCCCAGTTCCGCGACCGGCGACACGGTTCTGGAGGTTCGCGACTATCGGGTCTGGTTTCCGATCCGAAAGGGCCTATTCAAGCGTACGGTAGGTCATGTCAAGGCGGTCGACGGAGTGTCGTTCACGCTCGCGGCGGGGCGCACGCTCGCGCTCGTCGGCGAATCCGGCAGCGGCAAGACGACGGTCGGCAAGGCGGTGCTGCAGCTGTTGCGAAACACCGCGCGCATCAGCGGCTCGGCACGGCTCGCGGGGGTGCCGCTGGAGACGATGCACGGGGAAGCGCTGCGCTGCGCGCGCCGCACGGCGCAGATTGTGTTCCAGGATCCGTTCGCCTCGCTCGATCCACGCATGCGCGTCAGGGAGATCCTCGAGGAGGGTGTCGCTTCGCTGCGTCCGGACGTCGCGCCGGGAGAGCGCGCCGAGCGCGTCGTGGCGCTGCTCGAAAGGGTGGGGATGAGAAGCGATGTGCTGACGCGCTATCCGCACGAGTTCTCCGGCGGCCAGCGGCAGCGCCTGGCGATCGCCCGTGCGCTCGCGGTGGAGCCAAAGCTGATCGTCGCCGACGAACCGACGTCCGCGCTCGATGTGTCGGTGCAGGCGCAGATACTCAATCTTCTGCAGCAATTGCAGTACGAGCTAGCGGTAGCCTACCTGTTCATTACGCACAATTTCGGCGTCGTCGAATACCTTGCCCACGAAATCGCGGTGATGAAGGAGGGGCGGCTGGTTGAAACCGGGAGCGCGGAGCAGATTCTGAACCGCCCGCAGCACGAGTACACGCGCACGCTGCTCGCAGCGGTGCCGCGGTTGAGCCGGGCATAAAGCCGCGCTCCCGGGAGCGGTGAGCCTGCCTTTCTAGGTACGGTAAGCGCGATCACTCGAACTACGGTGCATGCGCGGGTGAGGCAGCGCGTTCAGCATGTTGCCAGATTCGAGCATCATCCCACCTATCAAAGTGCCCCGAAGACTGGGGGAAGACCAGAACTCCTCGACCATGCTCTCGAGGCCCTCGTAGCGGGCACTATGGAATTCGTCCTGCGCAACGGGCTGCCCGGGGTCATACGGCGCGAGCAGCGTCTTTGTGCCGCCTTTCTTTCCCGCGATCAGCATTCCGCACGATTCTCGACCAACCGGTTCAAATCGGCCTTAGGGCGACCCGACCTGATCCCGGATTCGTGGGATTGACAGTCAAGTTCAGCGGCAGCACAATGTGCGCCCATTACTGTCGAGGCGACATGAGAACAGTGGCACCAATGAACGAATTGCGGACCGGATCGCTGCAAAGCTGCAGCGAGGCCCCCGCGTATCCGGGAGCGGCGTTCGAGTAGCGCGGCGCGCGATCGACCCGTGGCCCGGACTGCGCGAGCGCTCCGGGCTTTTTTGTTTCTGGTTGAACGTGAACGACGACGAGTGAACTGATGAGGACAGGATCAAACGTGACGAAATGCAGCCAAGCGGCACCAGATCTGCGCGCCGCCTCGCCCGCGCTCGTGCTCGAGTACGGCGATCGGACAGCGCCCGCAATCCAGGCGGAGGAAGGAATGTAACGTACGCACCAGTTGCGTTCTCACGAAGCCCGGGTTGCGCCGCAAGGCCCCCGGGCTTTTTTGTGCCCCGCCGGCGGAATCGGCATACGCACGCGTTTCAGAAACGCGCATCTCCGGGTTCGAATCCCGGGTGGGGTACCAGAGTTTTGCAGCAGAAGTTTTGCATTACCCGCGCCGGCACAGCGTCCGGGACTACGCGGTTTGCTCTTTGACAATTTGGATGTGGCACAACTTCGTCCGCGCGGGCAGGTGCCGCGCGCGGACGGAGTGTGGATGACGCACGTGCAGACATGGCTTAACGGGCAGAGCGCGACGTTGCCAGCGTCGAGGCGCGGGTTCAAGACCTGCTGTCTGCACCAGTTTTCTTTCCCGTCGTCTAACGGTCAGGACCGCGGCCCTTCAAGCCGCGTATGCCGGTTCGAGTCCGGCCGGGAATGCCAAACGTTCGGAAGGTGGCGCTCGTGCAAGCAAACGGTTTCGAACACCGTCGCCAACCCGATGCGGGTTCGCCTCCTTCACCTTCCGCTATGGGGACGTGGCTCAATCGCCAGAGCGCCTGCCTTGCAAGCAGGAGGGTGTCGGTTGGACTCCGACCGTCTCCACCAACTCGCTGTAGCGCAGCTGGCCAGCGCGCCTCGTTCGGGGCGAGGAGACCGCAGGTTCGAATCCTGCCGGCGAGACCAACATTACCTCCTTAGTTCAACGGAACGAGAGCGCGCGGCCACGGACCGCGAGATGAGGGTTCGAATCCTTCCGGGGGTACCAGTTCGGCTCGGCACTGTAACTCAGAGGCCAGAGTGCCCGCCTGTCGAGCGGAAGACCGCGGGTTCGAATCCCGTGAGCGTCGCGAGCATCCGCACGGCGCGTAACTTAACGGCGAAAGGTCCTGACTCTTAATCAGCGAGATGCAGGTTCGAATCCTGCCGCGCCGACCACGCCCCGCGTAGCTCAGCCGGAAGAGCGCCTGCCTTGTAAGCAGGAGGACGCGCGTTCGAATCGACGCCCGGGGCACCATGCTTCCGTAGCTGGTCTGGTGAAAGCGCCGGCCTGAAAAGCCGGAGAGGTTCGTTCGAATCGAACGGGAAGCGCCAACAGAAGGGGCGTAGTTCAGCGGCAGAACGCCGGACTCTGAATCCGGATGTCCCTGGTTCGATCCCAGGCGTCCCCGCCAGTTAATGCCGGTCCAGCTCAGCGAGCAGAGCATTCCCCTGATAAGGGAAAGACCCGCAGTTCGAGTCCACGGGCCGGTACCCGTCATCGTCCAGTAGCTCAATCTGTGGAGCGGCGCGCTGTTGACGCGAGGGCTGCAGGTTCGAAGCCTGCCTGCACAGCCAGTTTCAATGGCGATCTTGATGTAGGAGCAGCACGGCGGAACGTGACTCCGCAGGCGCCGGTGCGATTCCGGCAGATCACCCCATCCCGGCTGCCACATCCCAAGTAATGCTCGCCGCGATTCGCGGCGGGCGTAAAGAGTTTGTCGTGACCGGTTCTGCAGCGGGTAAGGCTCGTGAGTCCTGCCTGGCGCGCTCGGCCCGAAACATCGGCCCTGTGTGTACCGCGGAAACGGGAGCGACGGACACCACGAAGTGTGGATAGCTCAGTGGAAAGAGCAATCGGCATAGGTCCGATGAGTCGCGGGTTCGAATCCCGCTCCGAAGCAGCAAAAGGCCTTGAAAGCCTTTAACGCAGTACCGGACCGGCTTCCGCACGCTCCGCAGAACATCGCGGTGCAGGCACCGGGCGTCAGACCGAGTGCGCCGTGCGGCGCGCGCGGGCGAAACGGCAACAGCCGAGCGTGAGCGGCGCTCGTCGTCCAGGGCAACGGGCGGGAGTTCGCGAGCGCGAGGCGCGGCAGTTTTCCCCCGCACGCGCGGCGGAGCCCGTCGGCGAACGGGAAGCCGGGGCCGGAATCTTTGACGATGGATGGAGTTGAGCGATGTTGATGAATGAGGTGGCATTAACGGTTCGCCTGACTGGCCGCGAAGCGGATGTGCTGCGGCTGATCGCGCGCGGCTGCACGTACGCGCAAGTCGCCGAGCGGCTCGGCATGTCGGCGCACACGGTGGGCTCTCACGTCAAGAACGCCTACCGCAAGCTCGACGTCCACTCGGCGCCTGCGGCGGTGATGCGCGCCATCCAGCTGCGCCTGCTCGAGACATGAGGGCGCTTGATTGACGATGTAAGGAGAAGATGATGATGCCGTTTCGCAAGTTTCGTGTGAAGAAGGACGAACGTGCGCTGCTGTTCGACCGCGGCGACTTCGTCGAGGTGCTGGGTCCGGGCGAGCACGTTCGCTTCGACCCGCTGTTCCGTCTCGCGCTGCAGACGTTCGCGCTTGCGGAGCCGCGCTTCGAGCACCGGCTGGGCGACTGGCTGGTGAAGGCCGAGCGTGAAGTCGTGGAGCGCGAGTTCCACTTCGTCGAGCTGGGGCCGACCGAGGTGGGCATGCTCTTCGCGGACGGCGTGCTGCTCGAAGTGCTGGCGCCGAACACCCGCCAGCTGTACTGGAAGGGTTACATCGACCTGCGCTTCGAGCGTATCGACATCGCGACCGACTTCGCGGTCGACGCGAAGCTGGTGCCGCAGCTGATCGCCTTCACCGGCCACGACTTCAAGGTGCTGGTGAAGGGCGGCGCGGGCGTGTACGGCGTGCAGGTGCCGGCTTTCCATGTGGCGGTGCTGTACGTGAACGGCAAGCTGCATGGCGTGATCGAGGCGGGCGCATACGCGTACTGGGCCTTCGGCCGCGATCTGCGCGTCGAGTTCGTGGACCTGCGTCTGCAGGCAATCGAGGTGGCGGGCCAGGAGATCCTGACCAAGGACAAGGTGCCGCTGCGCGTGAACCTGAACGCCGGCTACCGCGTGACCGATGTCGTGACCGCGTACGGGAAGCAGGCCAAGCCGGCTGACTTTCTGTACAAGGAGCTCCAGTTCGGTCTGCGCGCGGCGGTGGGTACACGTACCCTGGACGAGCTGCTGGAAAACAAGGGCGTGATCGACCAGGTAGTTGCGGCGCACGTCGCGCAGCGCGTCGAGGCCTTCGGCCTCGAGGTGGATTCGGTCGGCGTCAAGGACATCATCCTGCCGGGTGACATGAAGACGATCCTGGCGAAGGTGGTGGAAGCGGACAAGATCGCGCTCGCCAACGTGATCCGTCGTCGCGAAGAAACCGCGGCGACCCGTTCGCTGCTCAACACCGCCCGCGTGATGGAGGACAACCCGACCGCGCTGCGGCTGAAGGAGCTGGAGACGCTGGAAAAGGTCACCGAAAAGATCGACAAGATCTCGGTCTTTGGCGGCCTCGACGGCGTGCTCAAGGATCTGGTGAAGATCCGATGAGGTGCAATACCACTTGACGAGCCGAGGTGCGCCCCTCGGCTCTTTTTCGCAGCTTATTCGTTCTCGTTCGAATTGAGGGCGGAATCGAAGAACGCTACCACCTTGGCGAGATACATCTCGCGCAACGGCGACGGCGTTTGCTGTTCGTGGCCGAGCCTGATGCCCTCGGTATGGCCCCGGCCGCGAAGTACCCAAATCCTGTCCGCGGGGTTTCTCGAGGCGGCCTTGAGGCGATACGCATGGCGCACGGGGATCACATCGTCGTCGTTTCCGTGAATGAACAGGATGGGGCGGGGCGCAATGGCAGGCACCGCGCGCATTGGCTGGATGCGGTCCAGGTCGAGTCCGTGGAACACCCATGCAATGCTCTCGATCCCTGGGCTGGCGAGCGTGCTCGCCAGCCATGTTGGTGCGGATGTACGGGATTCGATCTGTGCAGTCATCAGGTCACGCACGTCCGAGAAGGCGCTGTCCGCCACCACGGCGCCGACTTCCGGGATATCGGCCGCAGCCAGCAGCGCTGTTGCCGCTCCGTAGGAGGTTCCGTGCACGCCGATAGCGCCGGGCTTGAAGCCGCGCGCGAGCAGCAGATCCACCGCGGCGCGCACATCGCCGCGCTCGTCCCAGCCCAGGCCAAGGCGTTTGCCACCGGAGCGCCCGTGCCCGCGCAGGTCGAACGCCAAAACGTGGAATCCCGCAGAGACATAGGCCCGCGCGAGATCCGGGTGTCCGCCATCCCAACTGGCCGAATCGACGCCGTGAACGAGCACGATGGCACGCGTTCCGTGTGATGGCATCAGCCAGCCCGCAAGCGGAACGCCATCGCGGGCGCTTGCGAAGCGTACAGCTTCGGCGTCGTCGTCCAGGGGGCTGCGAATTGCGTGCGGGGCCGGTCGCGGGGTCAGGGCGGCCGACAGTACGATCGCGGAAAATCCGAAATAGGCAGCGCTCAGCAGCCCGACAATTCCTGTCCAGAGCAGGATTCCAGACTTGAGTCGATTCATCGCCGTATCCTCCGTGACATCGCGTTGTCCACGGTGTCAGGATGCCCGCCGCGCCGTCGCTCCGCCACGGGGCAGGCGTTAAACTACCCCCAAGCGGCGCTTACACAGATTTCTGCGAGGTGGCCCAGTGTCGGACGACTCCTATAGAGTGATGGACCTCAAGGCGCTGCGCTGTTTCTGGGCAGCGGCATCCCAGGGCAGCCTGACCCGAGCCGGCATCGAACTGGGTATTTCGGAAGCCGCCGTTTCCCAGCGGATCAGGGCGCTGGAGGGATACCTCGGGGTCAAGCTCTACGAATCGCGCGGCGGACGCCTTCGGCTTACATCTGCAGGCGATCGAACCTTCGAGATGGCGATCGGCCTTTTTTCGAATCTTGAGGATTTTGAAAAGAACGTCGCGCAGGAGGAGGCCACCGGTACGCTAACGCTGGCTTCGTCGGAAAGTATCCTGCGCAACCTTCTGCCGGACGTTGCGCAGCGATTCGCCGAGCAGTTTCCGCTGGTCCGGCTGCGTCTGCGGCGCAGGAGCGTGCCGGACATACTCAAGCTGGTCCGAACAAACGAAGTCGATGCTGGCATCCTCATCGAGCGCGCGCTGCCCGAGGACCTCGTCTTTCAGCCGATTCGCGTCTACAAGTCCTATCTCGTCTGTCAGCGCGGGCACCCGCTGGTGCGAAGGGGTGTCCCGAATATCGCCGAACTGCTGCGCGAGGACATTGTCCGACACTACCCGCTCGTCGTCGCGGAGAAGGACGATCCGGATGACAGCAAGCTCGAGGAGACGCTCGCACGGCACAAACTGCCGTTCAATGTGGCGCTCGAAGCCGGCACGGAGGAAACGCTGAAGTACTACGTCCTGCGCGGGCTCGGCGTCGCCGTGCTGTCGGGCATGAGCCTGGACGATGCGGACCGGAAACTGTTCGAGGTGATCGAAATCCCGCAGGAGTACGGCGGCGACAACACCTACGGCACGGTCATGCGGCGCGACAAGCATGTTTCGCGACCACTGCGCGGCTTGCTGGGTTTACTGAACGGGCCGCCGAACTAAGCGAAAAAGAAGCGCGAGCAGGGCGACGAAGGCGACAGCCAGCCTGCGGCGCAAAGCAACGATGCGCATGCTCAGGTCTCCGGAGCGTTCGTCACGGATCTGTCCGCAAGTGCCTTAGCTCTGTTAGCCCTTGATGTTGAGGATCGGCAGCACATGGGCCACGACCTCCACCATCTCATTTTGCCGGCGCATCACCTCGAAGATGCTCTTGTAGGCGAATGGAGACTCGTCAAGCGTTTCATCCGTCACCCGCGCCACAACGCCGGCCATCGTTTCGGCGAAGCTCTCCATCGTCAGCGTCCGTTTGGCTTCCTTGCGCCCGAGCACTCGCCCCGCACCGTGTGAGCTGGACCACAGCGCATCCGCGTTGGCCTTGCCGCGCACAATGAATGAGCCGTCCCGCATGTTTCCCGGGATGACGCCCATCATTCCTGCCTCGGCATGTGTCGCACCCTTGCGGTGAATCCAGAGGCCGTCTTTCTGCTCTGCGTGGTTGTGGTTGCTGTTGATGAGCGCGCCCCAATCCGCCGTGCCAGGCAACAGCGCGTCCATCACGGCGACGATCCGCCGCATCATCTCGAGCCGATTCTCCAGCGCGAACGCGAGGCAGAAGACCATGTCCTTCGTGTAGTCCGCTCCTTCCATGCTTTCGACTGCGAACCCGAAATGCCCTTCGCGGGCCTTTCCATCGCCACTGGCGAGCCTCATATAGTGTGAGGCCGCTGCGTGTCCGATGCCACGGCTCCCGGAATGAATGATGATCCAAACCTTCCCGGTTTCGTCCGCGCCAACCTCGGCAAAGTGGTTTCCTCCGCCAAGCGAGCCGAGCTGCCTGTGTCCGTTCTTGGCGAAAATTTCCTGCATCTTGTTGGTGCGCGGCAGGCTGTCGCCTTCGCTCCACTCGGTGTTTCTGGCGTTGTGCGAGAAGCCGACCGGCACTGCCTTGTAAATGCCGTCGAAAATCTTTCGCGCCTTTGCGCGCACGTCTTCGGCTTTGTGGCTGGTCGGCAGCGCGCACATTCCGCAGCCAATGTCGTACCCCACCCATGCAGGGAGCACTACGCCATCCGTTGCAACCACGCCGCCAATCGGCAGCGAGTAGCCGGCATGTGCATCAGGCATCAGCGCCCCACGCACTGCGAACGGCTGTTGCATGGCGCTCGCGAATTGATTCAACGCCTCCTGTTCAAGCACATCGGCGAATATCCGGTAGGGTTTGTCGGTGTTGATTTGCATCTTCCTCTCCGATGGCTACAACGGGCTAACCCGGCGTTCGTTCGGACACGCCTACGCTACGCTTCGGCGACGCGCACAACTTTGCGGTAGTTCGATTCTCGTAGTCATTCTTACTTCGGGGACCATACGCTGGGCCACGTCATGCCTCCCCCAAGCTTAGCTAATCACGCTTCGGAGGCGGAACATGGAATCTCACCTTGTGTTGGGGCGCTCCCGGCAGAAACGGGGCTGGTTCGCCGCGAACCCAGGCTTCGTGTCCGGCGCGATAGTAGGGAGAAAGCGGATGACCGCTTTGTCCGCCCGGCATGTGGAAATAGCCGTCTTGCTCTCGGCCCGGTGCTACCGCGAAGCGCTCCGACGCGCCTTTGCCGGGTGACTGAACCAGCGGCATGTGGCGGTCGCCGGGCAGGGGCACTCTTGGCATGTCGAGAAAGCGCCCCAGCCACGGAACCGCGCGCGAGAGTGGATGGCGCATCGAAAGCGTGTTGTGTTCCCCCCAGGTGCGCTGCACGTAGGGTCCCTCGAAGTTCCGGTCGAAGTAATCGATGGTTTCGAGTGCAATGGCTCGAAGCTGCGCCTCCCAGTCGGAATAGCGCGGATTGAGAAGGTGCGGTGGACGCTGTTCGATCAGTGTCCAAAGCGGCCCTTCGTATTGCTTGAAACCCTCGAACCGGTACTTCGGGTCGAGCCGCCGGCAGGGCGCGGTGATTGCCGCAAACAGCACATCGCGCACCCGCTCGCGAAACGCGCGCACCAGCCGGTACGGGGCCGAGTCGACGCTGGCGCGACCGTTCCACCTGGCCAATGCTTGCCTGAATTCCGCGGCCCGGGGATGTTTCGAGAGCGCATCGGGGGTGAGCAGGGAAACGAGGAGCCGGTGCCAGCGCGCGAGTAGCAGCGCCCTGTCGTCGCGCTGGATGGCGAGCATGTCTTTCTCGGTCGCATGTTCGAGGCCGCGCAAGCCGTCGCGGATCTGCCGCGCCCGCGCACCGAGCCAATAGCCACCGTCGCCGATCGTTGCAAGGGCTTTCCCCGTCACGACCTGGTGATTGGCCGTCCAGATCTGGCCTTCCGGCGGATCGACGATGCGAGGGTACTCGCCTGGGGCAATCCAGCCGTTCCAGCCGATGCCGCGGGTGGTCCATTTGGCCGGCAGGCTGGAATCGAACCCCTGTTTGCGAGGAATCCGCCCGGCGATCGTCCAGCCGATGTTCCCTCGCGCATCTGCGACGACGATGTTCTGCGGCGGCATGCCGCTTTTCGACGCGATCCGGAGTGCGTCATTGACATTCGCCGCCCGCTCGAGATCCAGGAGGCGAAGATTCGTCGCCTCGGC